>Ga0310345_10000209_pt1 | contig 110363 bp, 96 predicted proteins | sample HC15DNA20500_MG_FD_204667 | JGI IMG/M metagenome (GOLD analysis project Ga0310345, IMG submission 204667) | Marine microbial communities from station ALOHA, North Pacific Subtropical Gyre - HC15-DNA-20-500_MG | ecosystem: Environmental > Aquatic > Marine > Oceanic | place: Pacific Ocean: North... | reverse complement strand
GGCTGAAGCTAACTGACGCCTACATCAGCGCCGTCGTACGGTGCGCTCCTCCCGAGAACAAACCAACGCCTCAAGAGATTCGTAACTGTCAGCCTCATCTTGAAGCCGAATTAGCGGCACTCACCCTTGTACGAGTCGTTGTATCACTCGGAAGGGTGGCATTCGATTCCTACTGGCGGTTTATGGCCAACTTGGGTGTCAAGCCCCGTCCACGGCCACCGTTCGGCCACGGTCTGGTCTTCCAAATACCCGAGAGACCGTCACTCGTCGTCTCGTATCACCCGAGCCAGCAGAACACCAACACTGGCAAGCTGACACCAAGGATGCTTGCCGAAGCCTTCACGAAAGCGCGCAAGCTGCTCGATTAATCAGATGATCAGACCGCATGACAGGAAAAAGGCATGCCTTCTTCCCTCAGATGCCGGGTGCCCTTAGTGAAGCAAACCGGCCACTTGTAGTTATAAGACTCACCTTGCACCGAACGGGCCAGCTTCTGACGCGACGTGTACAAATCACTTCTGCTGCGGAATGTTATTAAGACTTTCTCGGGCGGTGGATGTGGGTCGCCTGCCCGAAAAACACCTCGGCCGCCTCCATGATAGTCTCGGACAAGGTGGGGTGGGGATGGATAGACAGTTTAAGGTCGGACGCCGTAGCCCCCATCTCAACAGCGACCACCCCTTCAGCGATCAGTTCGCCCGCACCAGTGCCGACAAGTCCTACCCCGAGTAGGCATTCGGTATCAGGTTCAAAGATTAGCTTAGTGACCCCTTCGGGGCGGTCCATGGTCATGGCTCGACCGGAAGCGCCCCACGGGAACTTCGCGACGCGCACGGAACGGCCGGCCTCCGCAGCCGCCGTCTCGGTAAGTCCGCACCAAGCCACTTCCGGGTCGGTAAAGACAACCGCGGGGATAGCCTTACACTCGAACGCCGCCGGCCGTCCCGCAATTGTCTCGACGGCAACTCGCGCCTCGCGAAACGCCTTGTGAGCCAGCATCGGCTCACCCGCCACATCACCAATAGCAAAGATCGAGTGCTCGGTGGTCCGACGCTGCGGATCCACCTGAACGAAACCACGGCTATCTAATTCGACCTTCGTTCGATCCAGTCCAGGCACGTTCGAGTTCGGCACACGGCCGACGGCGACAAGCACGGCGTCGAACCGCTGAACCTGGTCAGTGATCGCCGGCCCCTCAAAGGCGACAGCGATACCATCCGCAGCCGCGGTGAGACCGGTCACCATCGTCTCCAAGTGAATGGCCTTCATGACCCGATTGAGCCGACGCGCGATTACTGTCACGAGGTCGCGGTCAACACCTGAGAGTAGGTTGGCGGTCATCTCCACTACCGTAACTTCTGAACCGAGTGCCGCGTACACCGTCCCGAGTTCGAGCCCGATGTAGCCGCCTCCAATAACCAACAGGGACGTGGGAACGTGCTGGATGTCGAGCGCACCGGTGGAATCGAGCACACGCGCGTCATCTAGAGCGAGTGGCGCCGGGTGGGATGGTCGCGAGCCGGTGGCCAGAATGGCATGATCAAATTTGATCTGCTGGTGCTCAGCGTCTCCATCGGTGACGCCAGACGCCACGCTCACGGTGTGCGCATCGACGAACGACGCCATCCCCTGAATGAAAGTGACGGACCGCTGTTGAGACAACTGCCGGAGCCCACCGGTCAATCTAGCCACAACCTCGTCCTTCCAAGCACGCAACCGGTCGAGGTCAACATTTGGCTCGCCGAAGTCAATACCCAAGCGTGCGGCTTCGCGGGCGTCCGTCAGCACCTTGGCCGCGTGGAGCAGCGCCTTCGACGGCATGCACCCACGATACAGGCAGACGCCACCGGGTCGCGGCGACTCATCAATCAGGGTCACCGTCAATCCCAAATCAGCAGCGAGAAAGGCCGCAGTGTAGCCTCCCGGTCCGGCACCGATAATCACCACCTGGGTCGAGTGAATCATGATGAATCCCTTCTACCTTACTAGAGTTGTGCCCTGTCGTAGCTAAACCGTGTCGTTTCGCCCGCGAGGAACATCCCAAGTACTTGCACCACGAACTATGGGGCATCATGATTAGATGCGGCGCGCGGGAAAGGGGGCCAGCAAATGAATCGATCGGCGTACGCCATACTGTCCGCAATTGGCCTGAGCGGCCTCCTGCTCCCGGATGCGAGCGAGGGCCAGCTCCAATCCATGATGTCACCACTTTTCGCGCCGGTTGAAATTAGCTCCACACTGTCGGGACTTCCCGAGTCGGAGCGTCGCACGCTGGCCAAGATCCTTGAGGCTGCCCGGGTGATGGACGGACTCTTTCTTGAGCAGGTCTGGGCCGGTAACCCGTCGTTACTCCTCGAACTCAAAGCCGACCGGAGTGCGCGGGGCCGTGCACGACTGAACTTCTTTTTGGTCAACAAAGGCCCCTGGTCACGACTGGAGGACAACGAACCGTTTATTCCAGGTGTGCCCACGAAACCTGAGGGCGCCAGCTACTACCCTGCCAACGCGACCCGCGATGAGGTCGCGGCGTGGTTCGATAGTCTCGGAGAAGCGGAGCGGTCCGAAGCGACTAGTTTCTTCACAACGATCCGGCGGGACCCGAGCGGGGCGTTCCGAGCAGTACCGTATAGCGTCGAGTATCAAGGCCCGCTGGCCATTGCCGCCGCGCTCCTACGTGAAGCCGCGGCTCTAACCACACAACCCACGCTAGCGCGGTATCTTGAATTGCGAGCCGAGGCGTTCTTATCGAACGACTACTATGCAAGCGACGTGGCCTGGATGGAGCTAGATGCCTCAATTGAACCAACTATCGGCCCCTATGAGGTGTACGAAGACGAGTGGTTCAACTACAAGGCGGCATTCGAGGCCTTTGTCACGATCCGTGACGACGCGTCGACAGAACAGCTCTCGCGTTTCGGTGCGGAGCTGCAGGATCTGGAAGATCACCTTCCGATCGACCCCGCCTATAGGAATCCCAAACTGGGAACACTAGCCCCGATTCGAGTCGTAAACGTGGTGTTTACCGCCGGTGATGCAAACAGCGGGGTGCAGACCGCGGCATTCAACCTCCCGAACGATGAACGGGTTGTCCGAGAAAATGGATCCAAGCGAGTAATGTTAAAAAACGTGCAGGAGGCAAAATTCAGTGAGGTACTGAAACCCATCTCGACCATCGCTCTAGCACGTCCCGCGCATCGCGCTATATCGTTCGAAGCGTTCTTCACCCACATCTTGATGCATGAGCTGATGCACGGATTGGGCCCACACTCCATCCAGGTCAATGGCCGCCCGACGACGGTGCGTGAGGAGCTTAAAGAGACCTATAGCACGATCGAGGAGGCTAAGGCCGACATCTCAGGCCTATGGGGATTGCACTATCTCATCGACAAGGGCGTCGTCGACCGGGCACTTGAGCAAACCATCTACCCAACTTTCCTTGCGTCTACGTTTCGTTCAATTCGCTTTGGCATCAACGAGGCACATGGCCGCGGCGTAGCGATTCAACTTAATACGTTCCTCGATGCCGGCGCGGTCACGGTTAACGACGACGGGACGTTCTCCGTCGAACCCGTGGGGATACGAAAGGCAGTCGCAGGCCTTGCCCAACGCCTCATGATGATCCAGGCACGTGGCGACTACGAAGAAGCGAAGGCGGTGATCGAGACGTTGGGCGTCGTTCGGCCGGAGGTACAGCGGGTACTCGATCGTCTGCAGCGTATTCCGGTCGACATACATCCACGGTATACGACCGCCGAATCACTCGCTGCGCGCGACTGACGTTTCAGTAGAATAAGCAACGCTCATATTGGAGGTGGCGTGCCGAAGCCACGACTGCCTATAATAGTTGTTTGATTCGTGTGGATTCCAAAGAACCTTAGAATTTAGAGGTTTAGATGTCGCAACCAGAAATAGTCGTCGGTATTGGAGGCGCGGCCGGAGACGGCACAGCCTCTGCGGGCAACACCCTGGTGCTCTCCATGGCCAGACAGGGTATCGCCGGGTACAGCTACAACAGCTACCAGTCGGTCATCCGTGGCGGGCATTCCTGGCTGCGACTGCGTTTCTCGACCAAGAAACCACTCAACCAGGGAGACCAGGTCAACGTGCTCATCGCGCTCAACCAGGACTCGCTCGATCGCCATCTACAGGAGTTGCCTCCAGGCGGCGTTTGTCTCTACAACGGCGCCAAGTTCCAGCCCAGTTACGACCCTCCAGCCGGAGTCCAACTTTGCGGGCTGCCAGTGCCCGATCTCGCACCGGAGTCGGTCAGGCTACCCGTAATGCAGAACACGGTGGCCGTTGGGGCCGCGGTACAGTTGATGGGTCTGGGGTTCGAAACGCTCGCATCAGTGTTCAAGACGACCTTCGCCAAGAAGCCGGCGGTCGTCCAGCAGAATGTGGATGCGGCCCGAAACGGCTATGACTACGCAGCGAAGAACTTCCAGCCGCTCGAGACCCAGCTTCATCCGACCGAGCAGAAGTGGGCGCAGGCCTCAGGTAACGACCTCCTGGCAATGGGCGCGGCTCTGGCCGGGTGCAAGTTCTACGTTGCCTACCCGATGAGCCCCGCGACACACATCCTGGAGTGGTTCGCGAACCATGCCAAGAAGCTCGGTATCTGTGTCCGGCAGGTGGAGGACGAGATCTCGGTCGTCAATATGTGTATCGGGGCCAACCACATGGGGGTTCGCGGGATGTGCGCTACCTCCGGTGGGGGGTTTGCGCTGATGACCGAAGCAATCGGCATGGCGGCCATCTACGAGACCCCGGCGGTCATCATTAACGTCATGCGCGCAGGACCCTCGACCGGTGTGCCCACCAAGACCGAGCAGGCCGACCTGAACCAGGCCTTGGGCGCTAGCCAGGGCGACTTCCAGCGCGTCGTGCTCGCCCCGATCAGCATGGGGGACTGTTTCGTCACCCCAGCAGTGGCGTTCGACGTAGCGGACAAGTATCAGATTCCGGTCCTGATCTTGGGGGACCTGCTGCTGTGTGAAGGGAGCGAAACGATCGCCACTGAGATCCTGGACGTCGAGTTCCCGATTGACCGCGGCGAACTAATCACTACGGCCGACGGACCCCGTCAGGAGCCGTATCTACGGTACAAGGACACGCCGTCTGGTATCTCGCCACGGGCAACTCCCGGTCTTCCGGGGCATCTGTATGTCTCGGGTACGGACGAGCACGACGAAGACGGCGTGCTGTTGAGCGACGTGTTCACCGACCCGATCCGACGTAAAAAGATGGTCGACAAGCGGCATCGCAAGATGTCGACGATTCTAAAGGACCTGCCGACTCCGATCCTAGAAGGGCAGGCCGACGCCGAGACCACCCTTCTCGGGTGGGGTTCTACGTGGGGTGTGATCAAGGAGGCAGCCGAGCGTCTGATGGCCAGTGGCGTCTCGGTGAATCACCTCCAGATCAAGACCATCGTCCCGTTGCATGGCGACGAGATCACTGCCGTCCTCGAAAAGACCCAGCGGCTCATCATCATCGAGAACAACCAGAGCGGTCAGTTCGCCAGACATCTACGGGCGGAGACCGGTATCGTGGCACACGGGCACATCCGGAAGTACGATGGTGAGCCATTCGAGCCGAAACACATCGTGTCCGCGGTCAACGACATCATCGGCGGTCAAGAGGTCGTAGATGTGCTGTCGACCGAGCCCGGCTGGCGGACCGACCATCCCACCGGGACGAGTGGCCCGTGGGAGGGATTGAACCAGGTCAAAAAGCCTGGTGTGACTACTAAGGCGTGAGGATTTAACGATGTCAGCTTCAGCAACAGTCGTAGAGGTCAAAGATTTCAAGCCAGCGGTGCACCCAGACTGGTGTCCCGGCTGTGGTGACTTTGGGGTACTCACCGGGCTCTTTCAAGCCTGCGCCCAGCTGCAGATCCAGCCCCACAATCTCATGGTGGTCTCAGGTATCGGATGTTCCTCCAACCTGCCCGGTTTCATCCAGTCGTATGGCGCCCACACCCTGCACGGGCGGCTCTTGCCGTTCGCGACAGGCTGCAAGCTGGCCAACCAGGAAATGACCGTCATCGGCACCGGCGGCGACGGTGATGGGTATGGCATCGGTCTCAACCACTTCATCCAGGCGATGCGTCGGAACATCGATGTAACCTACATCGTTATGAACAACGAGATCTATGGACTGACGACCGGCCAGGTCTCTCCGACAAGCGAGACCGGGATGAAAACCAAGACCAGCCCGCACGGCAACCTGGAGGGAATGCTTAACCCGCTGGCGCTGGCAATGGCGACCGGATGTGGTTTCGTAGCGCGCGGATTCAGTGGCCAAGTGAAACATCTAACAGAGCTGTACAAGGCAGGTATCGCGCACAAGGGGTTCGCGCTGATCGACGTGTTCAGTCCGTGCGTCACCTTTAACAAACACAACACCTATCAATATTTCCGCGATCGCGTGTACAAGCTTGAGGATGAAGAACACGACACGAGTGACTTTCACTCCGCGATGGACAAGGCTCTGGAATGGGAGCCGCGGATTCCGATTGGCTTGGTTTATAAGAACCCTGATCCGCGACCATCACTGGACTCCCTCGACCCAGCGCTGACCGGCGAGCCGCTCGTGCGGCAGAACTACACAATTGATAGCGAAACCCGTGGGAAGCTGATTCGGGAGTTCATGTAAGATCCACGCATGCGGCAGCCCATCGTCCTGGGTGATCTGCGTCGCGCCGTCGACGCTGGTCAGGTTCCCCACCGCAGCGTCAAAAGCGAACTCCGCGACAATCTCATTGCTAAGCTTCGGGTTGCCAAGCCCTGTTTCCAGGTATCATCGGCTAAGACGATGCGATCATTCCCCAAATCGTCAACGCGATCCTCTCTTGCCACAATTTCATCATCCTAGTCCTCAGGGGCCAGGCAAAAACCAGACTTATCCGCGGTCTCGTTGATCTGCTAGACGACGAACTCCCGGTGATCTCCGGAAAGCCGGTATCATGATCAACACGTTCATGCTAGCCCGTGACTACGAGCTTGTGAGTTTTGTCAGGCAGGTAGCCTCGATTTGTAGAGGCAAAGCTTACTTTACCACTCCGTACACACTGGGACAGTACGTCCTGATGGACTATCGGAACAACAAGACCAAAACCGTTCATTAGAATGCCGCCACCAGAAATTCCAATCTTTCCACTACCGAACGTAGTGCTTTTCCCGAACGTGTTCCTACCGCTGCACATCTTCGAACCGCGTTACCGTGAAATGGTTCGCGACGCACTCAACGGTGATCGACTAATCGGCATGGTGCTTCTACGCAACGGTTTAGAGCAACACTCAGCAGAAACTCCACCTGTTTACCCCATTGGTTGCTCTGGTCTGATCACACATGTCGAGCGCCTCCCCGCTGGACGCTACAATATCGTGCTCCGCGGGTTCGAAAAGTTCCGTGTCCTCGACGAAGACCATCGACGAGTGTATCGTCTTGCCCGGGTCGACTCGATCGCCGAACCATTGAACACGGATCAACGTAGCCAATTACAGGCGGAGCGTGCCAAGCTAGAAGCCGTGTTGGAGCGACGATTGGTCGCCGCTGGGTCGGAGTCGCGGGTGCCGCGCGAAATGCCGGCTGACGACCTGGTCAATGCGCTAGCCCAGTATCTTGAGTTTGAGCCGATCGAGAAACAAGCGCTTCTCCAGCGTGAAGGGGCACTGGATCGATGCATCGCTCTGATAGAGTTACTTGAAATGAAACTGATGGTGGCCGATGGCTCGTTCCCCGCGGGCCGCGTGCAGTAGAACTGATTGACCTGCCCGTCAGTAATTGACCACTTATTCTGAACAAGTTTAACTCTTTTAATCTACTGACTCAGACTTTCTCGCGGATGACGTCGACACACACATTTAGGTAGTCGCGGTCGTTCAGATCACACCGATGGAACCACTGACAGTACGCATCCCATACCAACTTTGGGAACGATGTGTGCTTCCGCACGAGCCGTCTTGATCGTTCATTCGAAACATCAACCTGTAGTACGCACCGATGCGCTTTCGATCGTCGAGCAGACACCTATCCCGCAAGTGACAAACATGAACTTGGTTGCATATAGGACCACCTCAAAAATCGAAGCTAACGGTAGGAATTATTGTTAGCGACAGACGTCACCATTAAGGAGAAACTTTCTATCCCGTCACGAACCGATCGTAGAGAGTCCAACCCGTTTAACGATCTCACGCACGACCACTTGCCCGTGGAAGCGACCATTTTCGATAAATACCTCACCCCGATTTGCACCCATAACCACTGCTCCGACTAAATAGAGGCCTGGCACATTAGTTTCAAAGGTTTCGGAGTTATGTTCGGGTATGTTCGTATCGGATCGGACAACAATCCCACAGTCACGTAAAAATTCAAGATCGGCAAGGTACCCGGTCAGTAGGAACACTGCGTCAGCGAGTAAAGTGTTGCGAATCCCGTCACGTTCAACGACGACCTCTCCCGGCCGAATTTCGACCACACGAGTCTCGAAGCACGCGGTAATCGAGCCCTCCTTGATGCGATTCTCGATGTCAGGCTTCACCCAGTACTTGATTGACCCACCCAATTCGGCACGTCGGTGAACAACCGTAACCTTAGCACCCGAGCGGTAGAGGTCGAGAGCCGCCTCGGCCGCTGAATTCTTTCCACCGACAATGACGACATGTTTGCGGTAGAACGCGTGCGGCTCAGTATAGTAGTGAGAGACGTGAGGGAGTTCCTCGCCCGGCACACCAAGCAGGTTAGGATGATCGTAGCAACCACTCGCAATAACCACGGCCCGTGCTTGACATGTCGCGTCATCACCCGTCTTATTTCGTGTCCGAACGATGAACAGATCGTCTCCCGTAACACTCGCTTGAACATTGGTTACGCTGTGACCAAAGGCAACGTCGATCTCGAAGGTGTCAACAACCCGCCGATAGTAGCGCAGTGCTTCGTCGCGTGTCGGTTTCCCATGCGGCGTAACGAACGGCAGCCCTCCAATCTCAAGCAGGTCGGGCGTCGTAAAAAACACCATCTGACTTGGAAAATGAAACAGTGCGTTGACTAGCAGTCCTTTCTCGAAGATGGAGAACACGAGCCCGGCCTGCTTTGCCGCAATGGCCGTGGCCAGCCCGGCCGGACCCCCACCTACAATGACCAGATCTTTGATGGACATGTAACCGTCACCTCGGTTGATACTCCACCTGCACATCGCTAACAATCGCGACAGGACGCCCGACTGAACTGAACGTGTCGCGGCCCTCCAAACGCACCACATCCAGCGTCTGCCCAACGATGGCAACCTGCTCAAGTTCGGCTGGAATGGTCATGAATATCCGCTCGAGACCAGTCGGTGCAATTGCCTTAATCCCACTCGGTCCGGCACCACCAGTCACCCGATCGACTAGGTCTTCAACCGAACGGAACTCGCTCAAAATGAAGCGTCTGGCTAACACCTGACCGTCCGCCGTTGCTACAGCAATGGCCGCCGTGTACTCGGCGTAGGCACGTCCCCCGCGTTCTTCCGCCTCCGAATAGGCATGCCGGTTGTGCAAGTTGAATGACAGCTTTGCTTCACCCCGGTGTGGTGGAATGATGACAGTGATCCCGGCGCCAGGGTCCTCCTGGATAAGCACGTCGCAAAACGCCAGACTCGTTTCGACACCAATGCCGAGAACTGACGAACATCGCACCTCTGCCGCCTCGATCCGACTCGATTGCGCACCGACTGGCAAGCTGTTAACCGCAAGAAGTAGCATGAGTATTAGGTAACGCATTGGGTTATCCATCCGCCGTCAGTTTCTCGGCACCCACTCCCAACCTCTCGGGATCCAATGCAGAGCGCATGTTGCCTGATAGCTTCAGCAGTTCAAGAAACTCCATTCGTGTTCGAGCGTCTGAGCGAAACACACCAAGCATTGCGCTCGTCAGCGCAAAGGAATTCTGCTTTTGCACGCCGCGCATGAGCATGCATAAATGCGTGGCCTCGACTACGACCGCAACCCCGAGAGGATCGAGCTTATCTGAGATAACCTGGGCAATCTGGTTAGTAAGTCGCTCCTGAACCTGTAGCCGGCGACTGAACACCTCCACCAGACGCGGGATCTTGCTGAGTCCGACGACGCGACCGCGCGGCACGTACGCAACATGACACTTCCCAAAGAACGGCAGCATGTGATGCTCGCACAGACTGTAGAAATCAATATCCTTGACGATCACCATCTCGCTGTAGTCGATCGAGAACAACGCTTTATTCAGGACGGCATCAATATCCTGGTCGTATCCACTCGTCAGAAATTTCAATGCCTGCGCAACCCGAACGGGCGTTCGCGCCAGTCCTTCCCGCGTCGGGTCTTCACCCATCTCAGTCAACAACACCTCAACTGCTGCGCGCACCCGACCATCGTTCATGTTAGTCGGCATTAGTACGTGTAAAACCCTCTTCCGCTCTTTCGACCGTATCGCCCAGCTAGCACCATGCGCTTCAAAAGTGGCGGTGGTGCGTAGACCGGGTCTCGGAACTCCGCGTACATGATGTTAGCGATGTAATACGTGGTGTCGAGGCCGACAAAATCGAGCAGCGTAAACGGCCCCATCGGGTGCCCGCATCCTAGAGTCATCGTTTTGTCAATGTCCTCGATCGTGCCGAGCCCAGACTCATGGGCACGCACGGCGTCAAGTAGGTACGGGATCAACAAGCGGTTCGCGATGAACCCTGGCCGGTCCGGCGCGGTCACTGGCTCCTTCCCCAATGACTTCGCAAACTCAAACACGTCGTTATATGTCTCGACGCTCGTAGTCAGCCCGCGAATAACCTCCACGAGCTTCATTAGCGGAACTGGACTAAAGAAATGGAGCCCAACGAACCGATCTACACGTTTGGTAGTTGACGCTAGCTCGGTAATGCAAAGAGAGGATGTGTTCGAAGCAAAGATGGTGTCCCGGCCGATAATCGGTTCGAGAGTGGTGAATGCCTGGCGCTTGGCTTCAACGTTCTCGACGATCGCCTCGATGATGATGTCACAGCCGGCGAGATCCTCAAACCGGATGCTGCCAGACAAATTGGCCAGCGCGTGGGCTTTATCTTCAGCCGTGAGTTTTCCACGTTTCACCCCCACGGCGAGAAACTTCTCAATTCGACCCAACCCCGCCGAAACTAGTGCGTCGTCAACCTCGCGCACGATCGTCCGGTACCCGGACTGAGCGCACACCTGAGCGATCCCAGCTCCCATCAACCCGCATCCGAGCACACCGACTGTTCGAAACTCCATACGATATTGGCCTATTCCACCGACCGCGCAACTTACCGATCATAACAAAGTCCCTATGCTATGGTCCGTGTGGATGAACAAGAACAAGCGCCAAACGGACAAACATCCCTACGTAGTCGCAGAACGAAATATCGGTCTGCCACCAGACGAGAGTTAGGGAGCTTTCCTCACATGGTGTGCAAATCTGACTCCCTTCCGCTGTAACCCGAGTTACCCCTCCCGCGACTTGCAACTGGCACGAGACGAGAACTCGGTCGTCGTCATAGGCCTCGTCGTCCACTCCAATTATTCAAGACATCGAATACGAACACGTTACATGTCAATCTGACAAACATCCTACAGTCCACAGTGAACCTCGCACTCCACCATCTCTGTCTTTGTCATCGAACTCGAATCTGAACTGGCCGACAGCGACAAGGCCTCGAACGACGTGGAGTAGAACGAAAATAGACCTCGAGGTCCACGGGACTGGTTCATGACGTGGTCGAGAGGCGTCTAGTTGTTACTCGTCCTGCTCTGCTGTAGCAGAAAGTAACTGCTCTACAATTTCGATCGGAAACGTGAACGAGAAACTAACTGCCGTACCGAGGGTACTGAGTTTGAGCGAATCAAGAAGTGTCCGCAGCTCAGGCCGTGAACTCGTCTGCATCCTTGTTATTACCAAGAAACCCTGCAGGATGTCGTGCAGGTTCTGGCCCGCCTCATCGTCACGTGTCTCGACTGTCACCATTCCGCTGACACCGCCGTTGATTCGAACGGTGGCTGCGAACACCGCAACCTTCTGGATCTGAGTAGGTACCACTTCTGGCAACCAGGCGGGCACTATCGAATCATCAAGCCGTCCAATAATCCAGGCGTCGCTACCGCTCTCGATATTGCCGAACATCGACATCAAGAGAGCATTTGAGGTGATGTCGTCACCGGTCGCTACTAGATCAATCGCACGCCGAATCGTTCGATCTGAGCCCAGTGCAACCACACCATCTTCGACGAACGCCGTGGTCACCACACTTTCCCCAGCGACGATCTGCACTAGTCGGCGACCTTCATACTCTCCTAACGTCGCCCCTCTAGCGCGCGCTAACGCCTCGAGACGCGTGGTGGAAAATCGGCCGCTCAGGATAACAAGACCCTCGGTTGTACCAGAGCCCTTCGGTACAAGACAGGCCACCATCTCGTCAATGTCATTCTCGATATCGATGCCGGTCTGTTCCTGAAACTCACGCTCGCCATCAAACTCAGGTCTGATTTCGCGGAGCCGCTGCCAAGAACCAGAGTAAGTTGCGTCACGCACGTTGGCAAAGGCAACCACACTCGCATCGGCTGGCAGATACTGGAACTGACTTGGTCGACCCTGCACCTCTGCCAACATCGACGGGCCATTCTCGTGAAAGGCGACGAGGCCACAGAAAAACCCAACAATCAGGACACCGGTGCCACCAAAGACCACGTAGCGCGCACGAAACTCCATCAATAATCTATATCCGGATTAAAATGGTCCGCCTTGTCAAGAGATTCTTCAGCTGGACTCAATTACGTGCTCTCTCCGGACAACAAACTACACGGATTCACTCAACGTGGTGAACCAGAGGCCGACTACCTTGTAGAATCAGAAATCAAACTCGGCGAAGACACGTTCCGAACGAATATACGCGACTTGGATGGATTGTAGTCACTGAACAACCGGAAAGTTCTGCGTCACAAGGTACCCCTAAGCCCAAGCACCTCTGCCTGTTCCCGCATGAAGAGAATGACGTTGGTGATGTGCTCGTCAATCGATACGCCAATCTCTTCAGCACCCAACCGCAGATCATCACGGCTGACGGCGCGAGCGAATGCCTTGTCCTTCATACGTTTTTTGACCGACCGGGCTTCGAGATCGAGAACACTTTTTGTCGGTCGAACCAGTGCAGCCGCAGTAATGAAGCCCGCCATCTCGTCGCACGCGAAGAGAGTATGCTCAAGACGAGACTCGCGGGACACCCCACTGTAGTCAGCGTGAGACAGGACGGCGCGGATCATGTGCTCCGGGTATCCGCGAGCGCGCAAAATCTCGCTGCCGCGGAATGGATGATCTGCCGCATTGGGCCAGCGCTCGTAATCGAAATCGTGAACGAGACCTACGATGCCCCACCCTTTTTCGTCCTCACCGAACTGACGTGCATACCCACGGACGCTCGTCTCGACGGCGAGCGCATGCTTTAGTAGGCTCTCACCCTTCGTATACTCGGTGAGTAGCGCCCATGCGTCGTCACGGGTAGGAATCATCAATTTAGAGCCTCTGTATTTCCGATGTGGTTACCGCTCCCACGGGCTCGTCTCCGCCGATTAGTCCATTCGCCGGAGTCGCGAATAACTGTTTCTCACTGGCAGCGACAATGGACGCGACCGTAGCATCCCCGGTAATGTTGGCCGCCGTCCGGCACATGTCGAGAATACGATCGACGCCAAGGATAAGTGCGACTCCGGCGTTCGGCACCCCGATCGCTTCAAGAATAATAACGAGCATGACAACGCCGGCACTCGGAACCGCCGCCGTGCCGATCGACGCAAGGAGCGCCATGAAGACAATCGTAAGCTGAGCGGACAGATCGAGAGCGATCCCGAGCGTCTGCGCGATGAAGACCGCAGCTACGGCCTGATAGAGCGCGGTCCCATCCATATTGATTGTTGCCCCCAATGGTAGGACGAACGAGGCAACCTCTTCCGAAACCCCTAGATTACGCTGCGTGTTCTTCATCGTGACCGGCAACGTAGCGGCACTCGAGGACGTCGAGAACGCGACCAGCTGTGCGGGCACAACAGCAGGAAAGAAGTATTTCAGCTTGAACGGCGTAAAAAGCTTAAGCAGCACGGGATACGTCACGAACATTTGGATAGCCAGGCCTAGCAGAACCGCGAGACAGTAATAGCCGAGAGCCGCGAGTAACTGGGCGAGTTCCACCGGATTGTTGCTTGTCACGCTGGTCACCGTGTCGGCAATAAGTGCAAATACCCCTAGCGGCGCACAGACGATCACCAACTCGACGATTTTGATGATGACGGCATTGGTGCTCTCAAAGAAATCCAACAGCGGCTTCGCTCGCTCCCGCGGAACGAGCAAGAGCGCGGTTCCAAATAGGAACGCCACAAACACCACGTTGAGCATGTTCCGGTTGTCCGTCGTGGCACCGACGATATTCTCAGGCACCATGTCGACGAATGGCTGGAGCGGACCGCGTTCCATAGCCTGCTCCGCCGCCTGCTCCCGCACCGCAATATCATCCTGATAGGTATCCTGCAGGCTATTACGCAAACTAGTCGGGATCGTGTCGCCTGGCCTGAGAACATTAACGACAGCGAGGCCTATTATCAGCGCGACGAGCGTCGTGCCAATGTAGATGGCGATGGTCTTACCGCCAATTCGAGAGAGCTTATGCAAATCGGCAAGCGATGCGATTCCCGTAATGAGCGATGCAAGGACGAGTGGGATCGCAACTAGCAATAGGAGACGAAGAAAGATCGTGCCAAACGGCGCAATCCAGTCAGCGGTAAACTGCGCCCATCCAGCGAGGGTGGCCACTACGCCATATACCAAACCGAGTCCAAGTGCGATGAGAATGCGCCAATGGGTCTGTTGATACCAGGTCATGTCAGAACCTATCCTAGCCTTCCTCGCACATCACCTTAACAACGAGCCACTTATTCGAATCACCTTGGCAATTTGGATGACTTGCTAGCACCGCTTGTTTTCGGCGAGAGATAGTCTGTATGGGCAATCATAGAGAATATTTTTCTGGTTCAAGGTGACGGCTGATCAACTTCGCGTCACAGTTCCAGCGATGCCTGCGCATTCAAATCCAACCGTGCGGTAACCCCGGACCTAAGGCGACGAAGACCTGCCGCCGCAATCATTGCCGCGTTGTCGGTCGCCAGCGCAAGGCTAGGCAAAAAGAGCGGCAGCCCGACCTTCGCGGCGCGTGCGGTCGCGTCGGCGCGCAACCGCGTGTTAGCTGACACACCCCCCGCAACCCCGATACTCCGTGCACCAAACCACTGCGCCGCTGAAAACGTGCGATCGAGTAGCGTCTCGACCACGACCCGCTGAAAACTGGCGCAAATATCGGCAACCTCTGCCGGTGTAAACGGCGAGCCCGTCGATTGTGCTTCGACGTGCCGCTTGACTGCGGTCTTGAGCCCGCTGAAGCTAAACTCCAGCCGCCGCCGCATTACCTTACTGAACCCGACGGGATGTGCGAGCTTTGGACCGGCGTTGCGATCGGCGTGAGTCATACGCGCGACCGGAAAGGCAACAGCCTGGTCGTTACCGGTCTGGGCTACCCGGTCGATGATCGGCCCACCGGGGTACTCAAGACCGAGTACGGTCGCGACCTTGTCGAACGCCTCGCCTGCAGCATCATCTCGAGTTCGTCCAATGAGACGATATTCGCCTTCGTGGATGATGCTGTAAAGGTTGGTATGTCCACCCGACACCACAAGCACCACAGCAGGAAGTGCCATTTGCCCATTCTCCAACACCAACGACTCAATGTGACCAGCCAGATGGTGCACGGGCACGAGGGGCACTTCGAGTGCAACGGCGAGAGACTTCGCAAACGCCACCCCCACTAGCAGCGAACCGATCAACCCGGGACCTTGCGTCACCGCAATCCCATCCAGGTCGGACCAGGTCTTCTCACCGTCGTCAAGTGCACGTTCCACGACGCCGCAAATGTCACGTAGATGCTGCCGCGATGCCAACTCTGGCACCACGCCTCCCCAGTCACGATGGATTTCAACCTGCGACGCCACGATGTTTGACCCGATGCTCCAAGGACGCTCCGGATCGTTAGTTTCAGTCACTACCGACGCCGCAGTCTCGTCACACGACGTTTCAATGCCGAGGATAGTCATGAACCAACCACGGATTCGCAGACCGCCCTCAGACTGTCGTTGTACGGCGGATGACAGATACCGCGCTCGGTGATGATTCCCGTAATGAGCCGGTTCGGCGTGACGTCGAACGCTGGGTTCCAGACGGAGGCACCCTCCGGCGCAACACGCACGGACCCAACGTGGGTGACCTCGCGTACGTTACGTTCCTCGATCGGAATGCCAGAACCATCCTTAGTGGTGAGGTCGATCGTCGAGACCGGAGCCGCCACATAGAAAGGTACGTTGTGCTCGTTGGCAAGGACCGCGACCATGTACGTACCGATCTTGTTTGCAACATCGCCGTTCGCGGCAACGCGATCGGCGCCAACGACCACCACATCGATCTTACCGCTTCGCATCAGCGAACCGGACATGCTATCGGTAATGATTGTCGTATCGATCCCGTCGCGCACAAGCTCCCACGCCGTCAGCCGTGCACCCTGCAGGAACGGACGAGTCTCGTCCGCATAGACCGAGATCCGCTTACCTCCCTCGACAGCCGCCCTGATCACACCGAGCGCTGTACCATAACCACCGGTAGCAAGCGCACCCGCGTTACAGTGCGTCAGTACTCTACCGCCATCAGGCAAGAGGGTCGCGCCATAGGCACCCATTGCCTTACAGCTCGCGACATCCTCATCGTGAATTTGGTGCGCTTCGGCAACGACCGTCTCGCGGATTTCAGCGGGTGACTGACCGTTACGGGCCGCCCGGGAGAACACCTGCTTCATTCGCTCGATGGACCAAAATAGATTGACGGCCGTCGGCCGCGTCTCGGCCATCAGTTCGCAGAGTTTGTAGAACTCGGCCGCAAGCTGCGCCGTTCCCTTTGCCTTACTGCGGCTGACGCCGAGCGCTAACCCCATCGCCGCCGCGACGCCAATGGCTGGGGCACCACGGACTACCATCGTCTTGATAGCGCGCATGACATCCTTCGCCGCTCGGCAATGGACGTAGACCTCTTGCGCTGGCAGCTTCCGCTGGTCGACCATCACCACAATGCCGTCTTGCCATTCAACGGTGGGTAGCATGAAGCCTTCATCATAGCTGAGCCAGTCTCCTCTTAGTTGACAGGCCCGGTCGTTGAAAATGCTTCGTCCCGTCAACTTCGTCCATCCCAGACCCTCTGGACCTGCCAGGCTCAAGGCCTCCGCTACAGGAAAAGAGGCTGCGACGTTAGATTAGATGGTTCGAAATCACCCAGCTACCATAGAGATTGGATCAACATTCAAGCCGGAACAATGAGAGGTTCGGGTAGGTTGGCTTCGTCTTGGTGTCGTCGCTCAGAAACGATGATGGGATGGCCACCGACCATGCCCGCAGTCAGTTTACTGTCGTGCCATAGCACCCCGACGTACAACTAGCGCCCGTAGTACGCGCTGGCCGTGAACCCCTCGGTACCGTACCGCCATCCGAGCCGAGGATGACGCCAACGTCGGATTGGCACCCACCGTTTACTTCAAGAGTCAGATCAACACCGCAGCGATCGAAGCGTTAATCAACGTCGCGCAGAACCCTGCCAGTAAGGCCCGTGAACTGAGACGCGCCAAGTCAGTCCGGCGTTCAGGAGCCATCCCTCCTATACCACCAAGCAACACACCGATAGATCCGAAATTGGCGAAGCCTGTTAGCGCATAGGTCGCAAGGGTGTGTGCACGATCGCTGATCACGCCAGCATACTCGTTGTCGAGTTTGACGTAGGCGACGAACTCGTTCGTGACCAATTTCGTACCGAGCAAATCAGCAACGATCGGCACATCAACACTCGGAATGCCGATCAAGGCCGCAACCGGTGAAAAACCAACTGCGAAAATTGTCGCCAGCGACAGCCCTGGGCTCACAAGCCCAAGCAAATAATCGATCATCGCTACGAAGGCTAAAAATGCGATCAGCATTGCAGCCACGTTGATCGCGAGCCGCATCCCGTCGGCTGCTCCACCCGCCGCCGCGTCGATCATGTTGACGTGCTCATGGCCCACATCGACGGAAACCCGGCCGGCAGTGACAGGTCTCTCTGTTTCCGGTATGAGAATCTTCGACAGATACAACCCGCACGGAGCCGCCATCACACTGGTCGTCAGCATCGCAACCGGGTCGCCGCCGAGACTGACATAGACCGCAAAAACGCTGCCGGCGATGGTAGCGAGTCCACCGGTCATGAGGGAAAGCAGTTCAGACTGCGTCATCCGTGCAATATAGGGCTTGACAATGATCGGGGCCTCGGTCTGTCCCATGAACACATTAGCGGTGGCCGACAAGGTTTCGGCACCACTTGTCCCCATCAGCGGCATCATGGCACGCGCCATGAGCCTCACAGCCATCTGGAGTACGCCGACGTAATAGAGAACGGTAAAAACAGACGAAACGAAGATGATGACTGGCAATGTACCGAACGCCAACACGAGGCCGTTCGGAAACACGTTCCCCATGACCTCTTGATCGGCTAGTACACCAAAGACGAAACTAGATCCGGCGCTCGTAAATTCAAGGAACTGCGTCACAACAGCAGCCAGCATCGAGAAAACCGTATAGCCAGGCCGAATGCCCGCCACAGCGAACTTGAGGATGAACACTGCAAGAGTGATCTGCAACACAAGTCCCCACCCCACCGTCCGCCAGTTGATAGCCCCAAAGTTCGACGAGCAGGCGACGGTCAGGGAAATGAAGCAGACCACACCCATGATCGCACGCACCCGGTCTGGCACAGTCTCCTGAAACAGAAACGCGCTACCGGCGAGTACGGCAGCTACCAAGCCCGCTCCCACCCGGCCGCGCCACGCTGGTTCAGTCATTCGAACGTGTTTCCTCGGAAATCCTTGTGAGCAGACAGTGTCTTACGCCAGTGCCCATCCCGAACAGGTCTAGTTTACGTGCAGAAGCCGGACGCCGCCCCCTATCCCCTGTCAGTTATACTGTCGGGCTGATTCCCCGGTGGTCCGGTACTCCTCGCTCTCTGAATGATCGGTAAGGAGCGACCTATCGGGACTGCCGCCACGATTGAGGTCCCCATAGACAAGGAACGCGCGATGCAGCCCACTTTCCACGTGGGAGCATCGTGGGCAGACGTGGGGCACGTTCAAACTGTTTTTTAGTTCGATCTTCTGCGGTCTGGCGAACAGCGGGCGTCCGTTGGTCAAAACTTTACTGGACTCCGAGGAGCGTGTTGGAAGCTCTACAAGCACTGGCGTTCGGTTCTGTAGCACTTGCCGCAGCACTGGCTTGGCTTGCAATCGACGCTGTGCGAACGGATGTGGCTGCGCCGGACCGGCTCGTTACCGAGCTACGTCTTGCTCAGTTCTCGGCGCTACTCCTGGCACTCACAGCGGGTATCTACGTCGGATTCGCAGTGGCGAATCCACAAGTGGACGGTACCGGATTTGACATAGCTCTGGCAATTGGCTTCTTCGTCGCCGCCGGTCTCGTAACGACGTGGCATCCAGTATCAGCGCTGACAGCACTCGCGCTGTTGTGGAGCGCTCACGGTCTCGTCGACCTGGCCCACGCGATCGACCTTCTCCCCGCCGCCGTGGTTCCCGCATGGTACCCAACCGCATGCGCGATCTACGACGTCGGTATCGCCGGGTTGTGCTATCTACCCCTTCTGAAACGCTAGCATGTCGCGCGCAGCACCAATCGGAGAACCTCGCCATGGAACATACGGTTGACACCACATTCTTACACATTGCCCGTTCCCGTCTCTGCATTCACCTGACCGAGCAGATCCGCACTTGCGTAAGTGCATTGACCGATCAACAAATCTGGTGGCGGCCGAACGACGTGTCGAACTCTATCGGTAACCTCGTGTTACATCTAGCTGGCTCTACGCGCTACTACATCGGGCATGTAGTCGGGAACAGCGACTTTGTGCGCGACCGGGATACCGAGTTCGCCGAGCGAAGGGAGATCCCTAAAGGCGATCTTCTCACACGCCTCAACACAGCGATGGACGAAGCCAACACTGTGCTGAGCGAGTTCGACCCAAGTCGGCTGCTCGACCCGACGGAACGGACACCCAAACCATCCACATACATGCAAGTCATCGGGCTCCAACTTGTACACTACGCGACCCATGCTGGACAGATCGTATTCGCGACGAAACTGCTGCAAGCCGATGCAATCTCAGAGGTCTGGCGGAAGACGTCGACACGCTAAGCTCTATTCCGTGCTAGAAGTAGTTCCATAGCCAGGTGCGAGTCACTCAAAGTCGCCGGGACCTGAATTGTACGCACCAGGTCACGAAATTCTAGTGACATCCGCTAGACCAGAACTAAGAGCAGTAGCGGCATGATTCATGTAGGACGTAACGACAGCGCCGCACGTTGAAGGGAAACCGGTTCAGCACCACGCGCTACGTTCGCAGTTAGTTCACCGCGACCTGGTGAAACGTTAGTTACGATACCGTTCCGTCATACTGACGTCCCTAGACGCACGATACCGCTACCAACGCCCTCAGCCACCCGCCCTTCCAGCATTATCAGAGAGCCATCACGTCGAACTGCTCATGGTGCAGTTGAACATCTGGCTTTATAGTAACCTTCCGTCCAAGCACTCGCTCGAGTTCCCGAAGGACGTCTCGCTCCTCTGCCCGCAAGGCTCGGGCGATGTCCGGGTTCACCCGAATGAGCACGGCGTGGCCATTCAACTCGGCACTCACTTTCTGCATCTCAGACAGGATCTCATAGCAAATTGTCGCGCTGGACTTAACCACCGCACTTCCCGAGCAGTAGGGGCATGGTTCGGTCAGCTGACGCTCGAGGCTCTGCTTGACTCGCTTACGTGTCGCAACAATCAGACCGAACTCGACCACCTGAATTGTCTTGGACGGTGCCCGATCGCGGCGCAACTCCTGTTCGAACACCTGTGAGATCTTCTGACGGTTCTTCCGTTCCTCCATGTCGATGAAGTCGACGACGATGATGCCGCCGAGATCGCGCAGGCGGATCTGACGGACGACCTCCTTCGCTGCCTCAAGATTCGTCTTCACAATGGTGTCTTCAAGACGGCCAGTACGCTTACCAACGTAGCGCCCGGTGTTGACGTCGATCGCAACGAGCGCCTCGGTCTGGTTGATGACGATATAGCCACCTGATTTCAACCACACCTTACTCCGCAACGCTTTGTCGATCTCCGTCTGGATTCCGTATTCCTCGAAGATTGGGAAGTCTTTCGTGTAGTGGTGCACCCGCGAGACCATACTCGGCATGATGCGATGGATGAGTTGGAGGGCTCTCTTGTGCTCCTGCGCATCGTCTATCCGAATTGCGGAAAAATCGTCGGTTAAGAAATCACGTAACAGTTTGGCAACAAGACTGTCTTCACGATGAATCACTGCTGGTGCGCGGCACTTTTCCATATTGGCCCGCGTCTCAGCCCAAAGCTGATGAAAGTAAGTGAGATCGCTGTCGATATCCTCTCGAGGCCGCTTCGCAGCCGCCGTCCTTAAGATGACCCCGCCGGTAAAACCGTGGTCCTCGCGGAACTGTCGGACGATTCCACGAAGCCGACTCCGCTCCTCGCGCGTATCAATCTTGCGTGAGACGCCGATGTGGTCGACCGTCGGCATGAACACCAGGAAGCGACCCGGAACCGTCACGTGCGACGTGATGCGCGCACCCTTGGTACCAAGAGGCTCCTTGGCGACCTGGACTAATATCTCTTGGCCAGCCGTAAGTAGTTCGTCGATTTTTTGGATCGGCCGGTCGCGGCCAGTAACGCGTTGACCCTGACGATCGCGCACACCACTATCGTCATCATCCCCCGACTCAAGCTGGTCGAATGCCTCAAGGGTGTCAACAACGTCCGACACGTAGAGGAACGCGTCGCGCTCGAGCCCGATGTCGACGAAGGCCGATTGCATTCCAGGAAGCACCTTTTTCACCCGGCCCTTGTAGATATTGCCGACGACACCGCGCTGCCGTTCGCGCTCGATAAAGATCTCGGCGACCTGGTCGTCCTCGAGAATCGCGGCCGCAACTTCGTGGCCGTTCGAGGAGATGATCATCTGTTTGTCCATTCGTGGAACTCTCCGATCCGTCGACCAGCGTGGTGCCAGCATCCTCAAGTGCGCGAAACCGCACGCCGCGCACGACACCCAATGGGGTCAGTCTGGCGTACGACATCGTAAAACGCTCTCTTTTCGAGTGCATGACTCCGCTTTTCGTCTGGTCAGTCAATTAGTAAAACGACGCATCCTGACATTCAAGATGAGCCCGAATCCCATTAGTGTCGCGATGATCGACGAACCGCCGTAGCTTATCAACGGGAGCGTCAGTCCCTTGACTGGGACCAAACCCGCCGACATCGTGACGTTGTAGATCGCCTGGAACGCAAAGCCAGCCATGATCCCCACCACAAGATAGGTACCGGTACGGTCCTTGGCTACCCGCGCCGCATCGAGCGATCGCAAGATGACAAATAGGTATAACCCTAGAGTAAACAACACGCCGAGAAAACCCTGCTCCTCGGCAAGCACCGAAAAGATGAAGTCGTTGTGGGCCACGGGCAAAAAGTTGTACTGACTCTGGGTGCCCTGTAAAAAGCCGCGGCCGGTCAGACCGCCAGACCCGACCGTAATGCGGGCCTGGATTTGCTGGTAGCCAGCGCCTCTAGGGTCCTGCTCCGGCTCAACGAAGCTGGCAATGCGCGTCCGCTGGTAATCCTCAAGGCCGTAGGCCCACACGACCGGTGCGATCAGGACAGCTGCGACCGCGATGGCAGCCAGAAAGCGCAACCGCAGCCCAGCGAAGACCATAATCGCAAGACACGCTGGGAGAAGAGTAACTGCGGTACCCAGATCAGGCTCACGCGCGATTAGAACAAACGGTAGAACCACGAACACTCCACCTAACACCCAGTCACTCACCGTCCGTAGACCACTCTGCGATTGAGCGTAGAACGTCGCTAGCACGAGCGCCATTACGATACGGGCAAACTCCGACGGCTGGAGGTTAACCGGTCCCAGACCGATCCACCGTTTGGCACCACCCACCTCTTCGCCGAAGACCAGCGTGTAAGTGAGAAGTGCTATAAGGATCCCGTAGAAGAGTAGCGAGTTGTCAGCTAGAACCCGATAGTCGATTGTCAGACAGACGGCCAGCGCCACCAGTCCGATTGCTAAAGCCCACAACTGGCGAGAGAACTGCGTTCCTACCTGGTCGGTCGTCGGATCATAAGTCGCGCTGAAGATCATCACGAGGCCGATGACCGAAAGCAGCACGATTGCGGCTAGCAGTGCCCAATCGATGTAGATGTAGAGACGGCGCTCAAACATCGTTATCGCATTATTTGTGAAGCATGCCCACGTGCTACGCAGTAGCACCAGGCACGAAACAGGTCACGGGTTATCCACCTCGGCCACTGACACGATTTCCGGTGGCCGGGACGGAAGTGGCAGTGTAGGAAGCAAACGGCCTTCCTGCTTTGCGAAATAGGTTTCCATTACGTGCCGCGCAACGGGTGCGGCGAGATAGCCGTGCTCGGCGTGCTCGGCAAATACGACCCCCGCGATCTGTGGATCGTCCTTCGGGGCTGCAAAGACGAACCACCCATGGTCGCGCAGGTCGAGATCGGTCTCACCCACGGCCTCCCGACCTCGAAGTGAAATCACTTGAGCTGTCCCGGTTTTCCCCATCACGTCACGTCCTAGTATTCGTCCGCGTCGACCGGTACCCTCTCGGTTCACCACCATCCAGAGTCCCCGATGCAGTGTATCAACGGTCTCTGGCTGTAGGCCGGCCACCGAACGCGGCGGCGTCACCGGTACCGGTATCCAGCCACTCCCATCATTGACCGCCTTGAGCAACCGCGGCGTAACACGTGTGCCGCCGTTAGCAGCCGTAGCCATCATCACCGCCAGCGAGATGGGGGTCACTGACACCTGTCCCTGCCCGATTGAAACCGAGATCGTCTCGCCCGGATACCATCTCTCCCCGTGCCGCTCCTGCTTCCACGCGGTGGACGGCATCAAGCCCTGCACCTCGTGGGGTAAATCGATACCACTGAGCTCACCCAAACCAAAGGCGGTCGCCCATTTGTTAATCTGGTCGATGTCGAGCAGGCTACCGAGCGTGTAGAAATAGGTGTTGCACGATTTCTCGATCGCCTCGTCCATCGCAACGATACCGTGTGTCGTATGGCAACGGAAGAACCGCCCGTAGAAGCTCCCGCCGCCACGGCAGTTCACCTTGAAGTCTGGATCAGCAACTCCCTCCTCAAGGGCCGCAACCGCCATGACGAGCTTAAAAGTCGAACCAGGCGAATAACGGCCCTGGAGGGCCCGATTCTGGAGCGGATTCAGTTTGTTGGTATTGAGGTTGTTCCACGTGTTGTGATCGATACCAAGAGCGAATGCATTCGGGTTGTAAGCCGGCAGGCTCACCAACGAGAGAACGTCGCCAGATTTGGGATCGAGAACCACCGCGGCACCAGCGTAACCTGCCAGGGCAAAGGCATCCTCCGTTGCCTTTTGCAGGTCGTAGTCGAGCGTCAGCTGGATTTGCTGTCCCTCGACCGGGACCGCCTCACCGATCGTTTCGATCTCGCGACCGACACTGTTGACCACGACGTGACGTGTCCCATCCGCGCCCATCAGTAAGTTGTTATAAGACTGTTCAACCCCAGATTGGCCCACGATGGTGCCAGTCCGCAATCCCTCGCTGTTAGTCTCAGCCAACTGCGTATCGGTAATCTCGCCAACATAGCCGAACGAGTGTGCCGCCAATGTCCCAGTCGGGTAGTAGCGCGTCGGGATCTGCTCAACGACCACGCCGGGCAACTCCAGTTTTCGCGCGGTGACCGATGCCACTTGGGCCAACGAGACGTCGCGAATGATGACGATTGGCCGGTACGCCGGAGCCGTACGGTGACGATCAACGACATCACGCACTGCCTGCTCGTCAATACCGGTCACCAGGGCTAGCAGTCGGATTGACCGATCAAGATCCTCAACCTGCTCTCGTACCAGCGAAATATTGAGCGAGTAGCGATTCTCAACCAGAACTCGACCGGCACGGTCGAAGACCACACCACGTGGTGCGCGCAAGGCAAGCGTGCGCTGGTGGTTATTTTCAGCCATCTCAAGAAATCTAGTGTGCTGGCCGACCTGGAAGTTCCAGAAGGTAACCAAGAGCACAGCGAAGACCAACGCAATCACCACTTGGAAAAGTGCCAGCAAGCGTCGCGTCTTCCGGTGATCAACCGAGGGGAACCCGTTCTGCATACTCTTAGCTCGTCCGCCAGCGCCTGCGTCCAAGACCTGAGCGTTGCCGTGCCCGCTCCCATAAGCCGGGCGTCTGCTCGATTACGGTCACTGCCACGATGCCAACCACCGCGTTACCGAGAGCTTGGGGAACGACATCGTTCCACGCTGCCACCGGTCCCGTCGATTCGATCAGGGAATAGACCCCGAGGAAACAGAGAGAATGCGCAAGGGAGGCCACAAACAACATGAGAAGCCGATGCCACGCGCTCAGCACGATGAACTGCGACCCGATACCACCTACCAGGAACCCGACGATACTCTTTGCCAGCCCGCTAACACCGACAATCCCACCCGAGAGTACATCCTGTAGTAAACCACCCACTGTACCCGTCCACAGGCCGACGACAGGACCACCGGACAGCGCCACGAAGACGACCGTAACCAACAGAAAATCGATATCCGTGCCGCCCGAAGAAAATACGAAGCGGGTCAGCGTCGTCTGTGCCGCCAGTGTTAGCACGATAGCCAAGCCGACCCGGGTCGCCCTCATCCCCCCCCTCCACCGATCGGCGTCAATGTCTCATCGGTCATGACGATGAGCACGTCCTCAAGTTGTGTGAAGTCGACCACCGGGTCGACGCGGATCACTTTATAGAGCCCGGACCCACGCCAGACGGCGCCGACGCTCCCGATGACGAAGCCCTTGGGATAGATTCCGTCAATGCCTGAGGTGATGACAGCATCACCCATGTGCACCTCTTCAAGGTTTGACACATACTCCATGCGAAGAGCTGTCTCATCATCACTTCCCACGACGACGCCCGCGGCCCGCGTCCGCTCGATGAGCGCCCCCGCCGCAGCATTCCGATCGATTAGTAACTGCACCTTCGAGGCGCGGACGCCAGGCAGTCCAACGACACGACCGACCACGCCCTTGGGAGCAATAACGGCCAAATCAGACCGGACACCGTCACCGGACCCACGATCGACGGTGATCGTACGGAACCAGGGTGTGGCATCGGCAGCAATGATGCGTGCACCGACGGTCCGTAGTTCGACCACTTCGCGCAGGTCAAGCAGCTGTTCAAGGCTACGAGCACGACGCGCGAACGCGCGTTCCTCTTGTAAACGAAGTTCGAGCGAGGCGACATCTTGGCGCAGCACCGCATTCTCCTTGCGGACATCGCGCAACTGAACGTAGCCGGTCCACACGTCACGAAGCCCGACGACGCCAGAAGTCACGAAACGCTGTACCTCGGTGAGCGTTCCGAACGTGACCGACTCGAGGATACTCGCACCGGACCGCCCATTCACTTGCGCGGAGATCAAGATGACCTGGCCGATGACGACGGCGATCACGAGATAGCCGGTGCGTTGACGATTGTCCAATACGTAGAACCTCTAGCCCTGAGGGCGTTCTCGCGAACTGCAGTAACACAGGACGTCAACCCTGCCAGGCAGGCTTAAAGGCCCACCCCACAGTTACGAGCCGGGGTCATTCGATCGATATCTTACGGAGCAGGCCGAAATCCGCGAGCATCTTACCGGCACCGAGCACGACCGACGACAACGGGTCCTCGGCCATCGCTAAGGGTAACCCGGTCTCCTCGCGGAGACGCTTGTCGAGATTCTTTAGCATCGCTCCACCACCGGTCATCACGATTCCCCGGTCGACGATGTCTGCCGACAACTCAGGCGGTGTTCGTTCCAAAGCTACGCGTACCGCGTCCACAATTACGTTGACCGTCTCGGCGAGAGCTTCCCGAATCTCCTCATCCGTCACGGTGATCGTCTTGGGCACCCCCTCAACAAGATGGCGCCCCTTGATTTCAAGCGTCATAGTCTCGTCGAGTTGATAGGCTGAGCCAACCTGCATTTTGACCTGCTCGGCCGTCCGCTCGCCGATGAGCAGATGGTACGTCTTCTTGATGTACTGAATAATTGCCTCGTCCATCTCGTTGCCGGCCACGCGCACCGCCTTACTGTAGACGATGCCCGCCAGCGAGATGACAGCGATATCAGTGGTACCTCCGCCGATGTCAACAATCATGTTTCCAAACGGTTCAGTGATCGGCATGCCGGCGCCGATAGCCGCCGCCATCGCCTCTTCGACCAGATGAACCTCGCTGGCCTTGGCTCGGATGGCGCTGTCCTTCACTGCCCGCTTCTCAACCTGTGTGATCTCAGACGGCACCCCAATCACGATGCGCGGCCGAACCCAAACGGTGCGGTTGTGCGCCTTCTTGATGAAGTAGGTCAGCATCTTCTCTGTAACTTCGAAGTCGGCAATAACCCCGTCCTTCATCGGTTTGATGGCGACAATATTGCCGGGTGTACGGCCAAGCATCTCCTTGGCCTCACGTCCAACGGCCTCGATCCGTCCGTTGATCTTGTTGATGGCAACGATCGACGGCTCGTTAACAACGATCCCTTTGCCACGAGCGTAAACACAAGTGTTAGCTGTGCCAAGATCAATGGCAAGATCACTCGAAAAAAGTGAGAAAACCGAACGTAGGTTCAAATCTGCTGATCCCTCATGTGCCACGCGCTCATCGTGGCCGTTAAGCCGTTAATCCCTGTCACTGACTCCTACCCAATGAACTTTCGGCGCGCTAGACACTCGACTTGCCATATGTCTTAACTCGCCGTAAATCATTGAATGCTGTCAAGCATCGTCATGTGGTCGGACTTCCGGACTCACGTGGTACACGAGTAAGTCGGAGTCCCTCATGATTCCGTGTGGTCCGATGAGCGGGTAGCCGAACTCCGCTACAAGAAAGTATCGGTCGCCGACGCCCTGTCAGTTCCCCTAAGTCCTTAAGTTATCATCAAATATATCATACGGATCTGTGCAAACCCGTCAACAGCCTGGGATTCTAATGTTACAGAGCGGGCTCAACGTGAACGCGGACGTATGGGACGACGGGTGTGTGCAACTGCTTGCCACGCTTGAAGTTCTGTGCGTAAAATGGCTCTTTCGGCCGCTAACGGCCCAACTAACAAGCGGAACCGTCTCATCATGACGATGCTTGACAGCATGCGGCGCCACAAGGGCTGGCTCAAGTGGAGCCTAGCACTCGTCGTGCTTGCATTCATCTTTCTGTATGTCCCCGGCTTCATGGACCAGACTGGCGGCATCGGCGTGCCGACCAGCGTGCTGGCTGAAGTCGGTGATTACGAGATCACACTTGCGGAGTTTCGCCAGGTCTACCTACGGCAGTTGCAAGCTTACCGCTTACAATCGGGCGGTCAAGTCACCGAGGAGGTGCTCCGTTCCCTCGGTATCGACCGGCAGATCCTCCAACAGATGATCGATGAATATTCGGCGCTGTCAGAGGCCGAACGACTTGGTCTAGTGGTGAGCGACGCGGAAGTGCGCGAGCGGATCGTAACGCTGCCATCGTTCCAGGAGAGCGGCCAATTCATCGGCGAGCAGCGCTACCGGCAGTTACTTCAAGTGCAGAACCCGCCGATCACACCGGCGCTGTTCGAAGCGGACATCCGAAAAGCAATTCTGCTCGAGCGTCTACAGATGGCCGTCACCGGCTGGATCACCGTGTCTGACGCCGAGGTAGTTAATGAACACCGGCGTCGTAACGAGCGGATCAAAGTCGACGTAGTCGCTTTCCGGGCCGATGACTATCGTGACGAGGTCGACGCAACCGACGAAGACATCTCGCTTCTCTACAGCCAAGAATCCCTAAGCTATCAAGTGCCGGAGAAGCGTAAGCTACGCTTTCTTTTGATCGACGAATCGGCCATTTTCGAGAGCGTAGTACCAACCGACGATGAGATCGCGCAGTACTATGCCGCCAACATGTCGCAATACACGACACCCGGGCAGGTCCGGGCCAGTCACATCCTGCTACGAACCGAAGAGGATGAAATGGAGGTTGAAGCACGTGCCGCGGAGCTAGCAGCCGAGGCGCGCGCTGGCACCGACTTTGCCGAGCTGGCACGGGAACACTCCGAAGACGAATCCAATGTGGAAAACGGCGGTGATCTAGGTTCGTTCGGACGCGGTCGAATGGTACCGGAGTTTGAGACCGCAGCGTTCGCGATGGAGGTGGGCGAGGTCTCCGATCCGGTGAAGAGCCCGTTCGGTTATCACGTGATCAAGCTGACTGAGAAACAACCCGAGACAACTCAAGAGCTCGACGAGGTCCGTGAGACCATCGGGAACATGCTCAAGCAAGAACGGGCCACTTCACGGTCCCGCGCGCTAGCTCAGGCAGTTGCTGCGGACGTCTCCACACCTTTAGATCTCGAACGAGCAGCCACCGCGCGTGGGTACGAGTTACAGGAATCTGGTTTCGCCGCACCGGGTGAGCCGATCTTAGGGCTCGGCCTCGCAACCGAGGTCTCAGCCCAAGCGTTTCAGATGGAATTAGGTGACGTAGTTGGACCGATCAGCACCGCCTCCGGCCCTGCATTCGTGACGGTCGTAGACAGGCAGGACCCTTACGTCCCACTTCTCGACGAGGTGCGAGATCAGGTGCGCGAGGATGTAATCCGTAAGAAATCGCTGACCCTCGCCCACCAGAAAGCCGCCGAAGCAGCCGGGACGCTGCAAGCGGCAGATAACTTCTCGGCAGCGGCCCAAGAAGCGGAACTCTCCATCGGATCCAGTGACATGGTGGCACGCGGCGCGGCTCTTCCCGAAGTAGGTATCAACTCTACCGTCGAATTGATCGCATTTGCATTACCAGTCGGTGAGGTAAGTGACGTGATCGAGGCTGGAAACACTGCGGCAATCGTACATCTCGTCGAACGTGAAGAAGCCGCCGATGAAGATTTCGCTGCCACACGCACCACACTGCGTGATGAACTGATCCTCAATCGACAAGGCCAGTTCTTCAGCGCCTATATGAACAAGGTCAAAGAACGACTGCAGATCAACATCGATCTGGCAGCCCTGCAACAGGCCTTCGCCGCAGTGTAGCACTTGGTCCTGGTTGCTAATTGACGTTCAGGTAAGGCATCAACATCAACGGCTCACCCGGCCGAAACAGACGCAACGGCGCCATAGCTGCACCTAACAACCGTGCATATGGCGAGGGTAACCACCCCGCCGCCACAGCTGAGCGGATCGCGAACGAGCCACTGAGAGCCTCAAAGAACGTCATCGGCCTCGGATAGGCAACAAGTGTCACTTCGAGATCGGCATCGATACCCGCGTACTCCTTCGCAAGCTCAACGGCTCGACGCAAGCCTCCGAGCTCATCGACTAGATTGTTCGCCCTGGCCTGCCGGCCGGTCCACACACGACCCTGCCCCACCGCATGCACCGCGTCGCGCGTCATGCCGCGCCCGTCGGCGACCGTCTTCAGAAACCGCTCGTAGATCGCGTCCATTTGGGCCTGCATCTCAGCGCGACCTTCACTAGAAAATGGTGTCACCGGCGAATAAAGCTCCGCCTGTTTGCCGTCGCTAACTGCCTCCATATTGACCCCTAGCTTTTCAAACGTGCCACCAAGCGCAAACTTTCCACCGAACACGCCGATCGAACCGGTTAGGGTCCCTGGCTGAGCAACAATGGCGTGGGCCGGTGTCGCAATGTAATAACCTCCCGATGCTCCAAGGTCCGACATCGACGCAATCACCGGTTTATCAGCGCTAGCCAGCATCACCTCTCGCCAGATGAGGTCCGCGGCAATCGCCGCACCACCCGGACTATCGATGCGTAAAATAATTGCTCGAATGGAATCGTCATTGCGCGCCGCACGAATCGCCTGAACGATCGTCCTCGATCCCATAACCATCGTCCCCTCGAGATCGACACCACTCGACCCGAGATTGATACCACCCTCGGCATAGACGACCGCGATGTTCGGCCCACGGTTCAACCCGAGTGAGCCTGGATCAACCTGGCGATACAAGTTAAAGTCGACTTGTGGCGGATCCTTATCACCGAGCCGCAACCCAGCAATCAGCTCATCTTCGTAAACCACCCCATCGATCAACCCCTGATTCACCGCTTCCGAGGCCAGAAACGGACCCTCGTCGATCAGGTCGCGCACCATCGCCTCTGTCATCGTACGGCCTTCAGCGATACCTTCGACAAGCTGGTTGTAGAAATCACGATTGAGCGACTCCGACATCTCACGATGCTCTGGGGTAAAGGTAGTCTCCTCATAGAGGTTGGAGGCGGTCTTGTAGTCGCCTGCAGTTAGCATGTCGGGGTAGACGCCAACCTTGTCGAGTGCGTCGCGTAAAAAGAGGTCGTAGCTCGCCACGCCGACTAGGTCGAGCGGGCTTGTCGGTGTCAGGAGGATCCGATCGGCCGCCGTCGCGAGATAGTACGCTTGTCCCCCGCCGTATTCCAGATAGGCGACGATCGGCTTGTCCGACTCACGGAAGTCGATTACAGCTCTGCGGATCTCTTGTATCTTGCCCCAGAGACTGGGCTGAATGGGTGGCACTAGAACAACGGCCCTGATCCGATCGTCGACCTTGGCCTTACGTAGCGCGTCGACTACCGACCCAACCGTGTCGCGCCGCCCCAAAAGCTGAGCGAACACGTCATCTGGCTCTCGATCGCGTAGATTATCCGGGACCCGCAGCCAAAGGACCGAGTCGGTCTCGATCGACGGACCACGGGTGGCGAACGAATAGACCAATCCCATGACGGTCATCGACGTAATGACAGCCACCAGCATGAACGTCAAAATGAAGCGTACGCCTCGTGAGAGTGCCACGGTCGATCTCCTTGAAAGGGGTCTTTCGCGAGTATACGGCAGGGTACGTGAGTCGGGAGTCTTGAGCCCCACCGGTCTTCACTCTTGTAGCATCAGGCGGTAACCCTACGTGAACCTTACCTAGCGCAGGATTTCACCCCCCAACCTGTGTTGCGCGATCTCCAGTACACAGCGCAAACTGCCTTCACCCCGGCCGTTCGACCATACCACCGATGCTATACTCAGGCTTCCCCGCCAGCTGTCGAACACGTTCTCATTGCGGAAGTGGCGGAACTGGCAGACGCGCAAGCCTCAGGAGCTTGTGGGCTTCGGCTCGTGGGGGTTCAAATCCCCCCTTCCGCACCAGTTCTTCGGAACACCCCAGTTCATAGGGAGTTTCGCGTCTCAAGCTACGAAAAAGCTAACGGATAGCTAACGAAGTGTTCCCGTGCTCTCTTTCCGGCCGCGACGTGAGGATTTCAGAAGTCTCTTTACCAGTGGTGTTAGCTGTCCCGCAGGTCGACCCCGCTTAACGCTGCGAGGAACTAGCAGACCGCCCTGGGATCACCGCTTCTTGACAACGGTTTTCTTTTTCGTCGTCCTCTTGCGGGTGGTCTTCCGTGTCGCGGCGCTGCGGACGCTCTTGTGCGCCCTCTTGGCGGAACTCCCAGTCTTTTTTGCCCGCTTGCTGGCCCTGGTCCGGGCACTGCTCGTCGCCTCGCTGGCTCGGTCCAGAACCGCATCGAATCCATCACGAACACGATCTATCACGTCGCTGGCGATATCATCCGCTCCGACTTCCTGAGCCCACGAACGCAGTGCTCCGGCGATGGCTCTACCCAATTTCGTGGTGGCGGCTGCCACCTTTGTGTCACGCTGACTCGCCATGTCTTCTCCTCGCTGAAGTAGATCTCGACTGGTATCATGAATAACCGGAGTGGTAGACACTGTCAAGTTGACCGCCACAGCGCGAGGCCGGTCTTGTGGTGCCGCATCATGGGGCCGCATCGAGGTAGTATTCAGGTGCGATGTTAGCCCCCCCCTGCGCAACCATCCGATGATTCATCAGGAGATGACCTTCCTCGTGAGGCACCTCGCGCCGACCGAGCATGGCCTTCCGGTCGAAATCTATGTGTTTAGCCGCGACCAGGCGTGGAGCAACTACGAGTGGATCCAGGCCGATCTCTTCGACCATATCCTGGCGATCGCTCCGGTCTTCGACCTACGTGTCTACCAGAGTCCCGCGGGAGGCGACGTTCGGAGCCTGCGGGGTGTGCCCTCAGTACTGGACGGGTCGGACGTGAGTAGGCTTTCATGCTGAGACTCATCATCGAGGTGTTGCTAACTTCAGGACTCCTTTACGCACTTGCCACAGTGCTGCCCGGCGTGCGCCTGAAATCGCTCGGCACCGCCCTGACCGTCGTACTCGTTTACGGCCTGTTGAACTACTTTTTGTTCTGGTTGATCGCGCTGATCGCCTTCATCCCGATGCTGCTGAGCTTCGGTCTATTCGGGCTAGCCATTAACGCGTTCTTGCTCTGGCTGACCGACAAGCTGATCGACGATTTCGAGATCGATTCGATTCGTATGACCTTGCTCATGGCGGTGTTGCTGACCTTGGGGAAGATCATACTAAGGGCGATCCTCTAACAGCCACGGTGCGGCGGGAGACCTCGAAGGTGCTCTTGCTTCTAACCCCTTGCCCCTCATGAGGGTATGTGTGGACGGTCTCTACGGAGAGTGTGTTCTCACCACCACGCCATCCAATGTGGGTGATCGGTTCTTCGAGTTTTCCCTCCACGTGGTATTTGAAGGTGATCTGATCATCGCTTGAGAACGCGCCCTGCAGTCCATCTGGACCGCACAACAGGTCAAACGGCGTCACTCGGCAGTGATAGATCAGGTTGTCGAACGCTCTCGAGACGGCATACGGAAGATGTTCCCCGCCGTGCTCGAGAACGTGACCCTGGACGGCTGCCGGAGCACACGTGAGCAGCTCGGTCAGCGCGGCATCTCCATGCTCGAAACGTATCGCATGACTGGTGCCCAGGGCATAAAAGGTGATCCGGTGAGTGAGCCATGTCACTCGCCGACACTCAAAGATGCGCAGAGGCTCCAACGGTGTTCGTCCGCTCAACAAGAAGTAACGAAGGGTTGAAGCACTGTGGATCACCGCGTCCATCGACGAGTCCTTTATGCTATTTTTCAATCAACGTCATCGTATAGGAAACGCGAGTCGAGCATCAAAACAAACTCTAGCCACGACCCATGGATGAGCGGATGACCGCGTCGGACGACCGTCACGGCAAGACCCTGGCCCTTCTCATCTCGGTCTTCACCATCGCCACCTGCGGGCTGATCTACGAACTACTGGCCGGGACAATCGCCAGCTATGTGCTTGGTGACAGTGTCACCCAGTTCTCCACCATCATCGGCGTCTATCTGTTCTCGATGGGAGTCGGCTCGTACCTGTCTCGCTATGTTCACAAGGATCTCATCGTTGTCTTCATCCAGATCGAGATCCTGGTCGGTCTCATCGGCGGGTTCTCTTCCTTAGTTCTCTTCGTGGCTTTCGCCGAGGTCGACGCGTTTCAGGTCGTACTCTACTCCTGGGTCGGGGTCACCGGAATCCTGGTGGGGCTGGAGATTCCGTTCCTGTTACGTATCCTCAAGGACCAGTTCCCATTTTCCGATCTGGTCTCGAAGGTCCTGTCGCTCGACTACCTGGGAGCGTTGGCGGCGTCGCTGCTGTTTCCCCTGTGGCTCGTCCCCCAGGTAGGGTTGATGCGGTCGTCGTTTGTCTTCGGTGTCCTGAACGTCCTCGTGGCGATCTGGACGTGCCATATGTTTCGTGACCAGCATCGGCGACCCATGCTCACCGTGCAGGCCTACGCGGTCCTCGTGCTGCTCCTGACCGGCGTCGCGTTCTCAGACGTCTTGTTGGCCTTCTCCGAACAACGCTTGTATCAAGATCCGGTAGTTTTCGCGCGCTCGTCTCGATATCAGCGAATCGTTGCGACCCATGCACAGGGCGAGATGCGGTTGTTCTTGAACGGCGATCTTCAGTTCTCCTCCCTCGACGAGTACCGGTACCACGAGGCACTGGTCCATCCTGGGCTCGCGGCGGTTGTCTCACCACGTCAGGTCCTCGTGCTCGGCGGCGGAGATGGTATGGCGGTTCGAGAGGTGCTCAAGGACCAGCGAGTTCAGCATGTCACCCTTGTCGAGCTCGACCCGACAATGACGGATCTCTTTACTAACCACCGGATGTTCGCATCACTCAACGACTACGCGCTGCAGTCGCCCCGGGTGGAGATCGTCAACGCGGATGCGTTCGTCTGGCTCGAGGACAGCACGAGCCAGTACGACTTCATCGTCGTCGATTTTCCAGACCCCTCAAATTACTCCCTGGGCAAGCTCTACACGACCACGTTCTATAGGCGGCTCGCCACGCATCTTGCCCCAGACGGCGTCGTCGCGATCCAGAGCTCGTCTCCATTAATGGCCCGTCGTGCGTTCTGGTGCATCGTCGAGACGGTGCGCATGGCAGGCTTCGACGCGACACCCTATCACGTTGCGCTACCTTCCTTCGGTGAATGGGGCTACGTCGTGGCGTCACGCGAGCCGTTTCGGATGCCCGACCGCTTCCCGGAGAACCTTCGCTTTCTCAACCTGTTGATCATGCCGTCCCTCTTCACGTTTCCGACCGACATGGAAGAGGTCCCGGTCGAGGTCAACCACCTGAACAACCAGATCCTGGTTCGCTACCAGAAGGAGCAATGGGGGCAATTCGCACCATGAGCGCCATTCGTAACCTGACCCGGCGCGATCTCCTGCGCCTGGGTCCCGGTCTTGCCGCCACGCTGGCGGTCGGCTGTCGGTCAAAGACGGAACCCTTTGCGGACCGCGAGATCGACACCGGCCGGATCTCTGGCTGCATCGTAGGAGCCTCCCACGAGGTCGGACACCGGATGCGTGCCGGCGGTCTCCCTGAGCCTCAGGAAGTCCGAGACGTGCCGGTGGTTATCGTCGGCGGGGGCATCGCGGGCCTATCGGCGGGCTGGAAGCTCGCAAAGAGCGGTTTTCTCGACTTCGAGATCCTGGAACTCGAGTCCGACGCGGGCGGCAACTCACGCTGGGGTGCGAACGACGTGTCCGCCTACCCCTGGGGCGCCCACTATCTACCGGTCCCGAGCGCAGAATCAACGGCGGTGCGAGAGCTGCTGGAAGAGATGGGAATGGTCCAGGACCTGGGTCCAGACGGCGATCCGATCTACGATCCGCGCCACCTCTGTCATATGCCCCAGGAGCGGTTGTTCATCGACGGGCGCTGGCAAGAAGGGATCTCGCCGGGGGACCTTACCTCTTCAACGCCGGGGGATCGCGCCATATTCGCAGAATTCGAACAGCAGGCGAGGCGCTATCAGGAGTATCGCGATGCCCGCGGCCGACGTGCATTTGCGCTGCCCATGACCCTGAGCAGCGACGACCCCGACCTCGTCGCTCTCGACCGAATCTCGATGCAGGAGTACTTCGACCGCGCCGGATGGACGTCCGAGCGTCTGCGGTGGTATGTCGACTATTGCTGCCGCGATGACTACGGATGCTCGCTCGAGACCACCTCCGCCTGGGCCGCCTGGCATTACTTCTGTTCCCGTGGCGACGGGGTAGAGTACCTCACCTGGCCCGAAGGAAACGGGCGCATCGTCCGCCACATGGCAGAGCGTCTCGGGAGGCATCTGCACACGGGCATGCTGGTCCATCGCATCCACGTGACTGCCGACCCTACGACTCCCGAGACCTCGGCTGGAGGCGTCGACGTGGACGTACTCGACACACGTACCAACTCGTCCGTGCGGTTTCGAGCCCGACAGATCATCTACGCCCTGCCTCGCTTTACCGTTCCATATGTCCTGGACGGCTACGATCTTCCAGGTATCGACACGTTCACCTATTCCCCGTGGATGGTCGCCAACATCACCGTCGACCGCCTACCCGAAGGGGCGGCATGGGATAACGTGATCTACGACAGCTTGTCTCTTGGGTATGTGGTTGCGACTCACCAGAACCTTCGGGTTGCGCCGGGACCGAGCGTCCTGACGTACTACATGCCGTTCACGGTGCCGAATCCCGAGGTGGCCCGTCGCTGGATGCTCGAACGTAGCTGGGACGAGTGGGTATCGATCATTCTCGGCGATCTCGCACCGGCCCACGTGGACCTCGAATCGCTCGTCACCGTGATCGACGTCATGCTCTGGGGCCACGCGATGATCCGTCCGGTCCCTGGTTTTCTCTGGGGAGAAGCCCGCCGACGCGCTGCCGACACCTTTGGCCCTGTACGTTTTGCCCACTCGGACATGAGCGGGCTCTCGCTGTTCGAGGAAGCCCAGTATCGGGGGGTGCGAGCCGCCGAGGACCTGATGCGGGACGTAGGCCATGCGCATCGAAGCTCGTTGGGGCCCGCGAGGGGAGTGTGACGTGAGCGGGTCCGGCTCAACCGGCACGGCGTGGATCGTGTCGCGCCGGTTCGACGTGGGGTTGATCCTGGGCCCGCCGCTGCTGGCGGTCCTTCTCGTGCTGTCGGTTCCGGCTCTACGAGCCCCCGATGTGCCGCTCTGGGGTTGGCTCGCGTTCGTCGTGGGTATCGACGTGGCGCACGTTTACGCGTCGCTCTATCGCACATACTGGGATCCTGAGGAGCTGGCCCGCCGTCGCACCCAATACATACTCACGCCGCTCGTCTGTCTAACCGTCGGCGTGCTGCTCCACAGCCTCGGGACACTGATCTTCTGGCGCGTGCTCGCCTACATCGCGGTCTTCCACTTCGTGCGCCAGCAGTTCGGATTCGTGATGCTTTATCGTCACCGCTGCGGGGAGCACTCGGTCGCCGATCGGCGCCTCGACAAGATGGCGATCTACTCCACCATGCTCTATCCGCTCGCCTTCTGGCACACAACGTCCGATCGCCAATTCGAATGGTTCGTCGAGGGGGACTTCGTGTCGCTCCCAGTGTGGATCTCGCCCGTAGCGCTCTGGATCTATTCGGCCGTTCTACTGGCCTTCCTCGTGCGGCAGGTCCAGATTTACTGGAAGCGGGGAGCGGTCAACTGGGGCAAGGTCGGGATCGTGGCCTCGACCGCGTGCGTGTGGTACGCGGGCATCGTGCTGCTCAACTCCGACTTCGCCTTTACTCTTACCAACGTCGTGGCGCACGGCGTTCCCTACGTAGCCCTGGTCTGGATCTACGGTCGCCACAAGTGGACCGACGCACGATCATGGAGACAGCGAATCCACCGCCCGGCGGCGGCCGGCGTCTTCGTCGGGCTACTCCTAATGCTGGCCTATTTCGAAGAGGGTCTTTGGGATCTCTTCGTCTGGCGGGAACACGCTGCCGCCTTTGGCCAGATGGCGCTGCCCTTCGCGGCGCCCGAAGCGCTGCGCCACCTTGTCGTCCCGCTGCTCACCGTGCCGCAGGCCACCCACTACGTGTTGGACGCCTGGATCTGGAAATTCGACGGCTCGAATCCTGGCCTCAGGACATTACTCTTCGGTAAGGCGCGACCGGCGCACGGCGTGGGGTGAGTACTGCGTCTCAGGCGGACATGCCCATCTTCTTCTTCAGCTCGGCCAACGAGTCGGAGGCGGCGGTGCTCGACGGCATGGCTAGCGCTTTATCGATGTCCTCGTCGATGGTACCGCCGACATCGGAGAGTTCCCCATAGGCCTCGGCTAGAGACTCTTCCTCCTGAACCTTGTTCTTCATCTTCTCGAGCATTGCGACGGTGCCAGAGGCATCGGCACCGGCGAGCTGCTGGTTGATCTTGCGCATGGACGACGCGGTCCGGGCCCGGGCGCGAAGGGTGATGACCTCGTTCTCGTACTTGCCGATCTGGCGCTTGAGCTCCTCGACTTTCGTCTGGAGCTGGTCGGCCATCCGCTGCTGAGCCTGGTGCTCCCCCGCGACCGTGGTAGCACTCTGAAGGGCTTCTTCCTTCTTTGACAGGGCTTCCGTGGCCAGCCGCTCGGCTTCTGCCCCCTCCATCTCCCCACCCTGCATGCGCTTAAGTAGCAACATTGCCTTGCGCTCGTAGTCGGCAGCCCTCTTCTTCTGATCGTCAGCCTCCTTCTTCAGGCGGATCGCCAACGATTTGACCTGCGCCAGACTGACCATCGACGCTTGTAGGTCCTTCTTGAGGTCGCGGACTCCCTGTTCGCTCATCTTGATCGGATCTTCAAACTTATCCATACCGGCGTGCGCCTCAGACTGGGCGACCTTGAATATCCGCTGAAAGATACTGGCCATGACGGTTCTCCTGTGGACGCGGTCTACTTGCGGAGGTGCTCGAGGAGCTCAGAGCCGTACTCGGCGAGCGCCAACGAAAGGGCTCGGATCGAGCCCTCGAGCTCGTTGAGGTCGAGGTTGGTGAGCTGCAAGGTGTCGCGGAAGAAAATCCGCTCGCCGGTCTCGTCGAGCACGAAGGCACCATGGACGAGGGTGTTGTTCATCTGCAACAAGCGTTTAAAGAGATCTCTGGGTTCGGCCGGCACCTCGCCGATCAGTTGCTCGAGAACGACGATGGGCGGCTCGCAGTCGATGACGAGTTGCTTGATACCGTTGTCCTCGTCATCGACCACAACCAGTTCTTCGGCCTCGTTCTCCGAGACGATCTTAAGGTCGAGATCGAGCAGGTAACCCTTGACCCGATCGACGTTCTCAGACATCGAACCGCACCTCCTTCCGTGATCTCGTGTTTCTAACCGTCTCCAACTTATTTACGTTCCAAGTGTCTGGCAACTTCTTCATATGCGCGGTTCAACCCCTGAACGAGCTCCGTCGCGGTACGCCTTTTCTGCTCATCCACGGAATGAAGATCGGGGTGATACTTTTTGACCAACCGCCTCCAGGTCCGGTGCACCGTGTCGAGGCCGGTGCCGTAGGGAACCTCAAGGTTAGCATAGTAGCGGAGAAGGACCGAATCCGGAACCTGACCGGCACCTTTGTTTGAGCCTGCCGCCCCCGCGCGCCCGGTCCCGGGCTCGTGCTCCGCGGAGGCCGATCCTGCCCGCTGGCCGCCCGCCGAGTGATCCCCAGGCGACCTATCGAGTAGGAAGATGGCACCGAGCTCGACCCGGAGCCAGTAGATGACGCGAGAGCGGAGCGACATGGTTTTACGTCCTGCCTATACGTTCGGCCGGCGCTGCATCCCGGCTGGCGGCGTTACGCATCGCTCACAAACGCCCAACAGGCTCGCGCTTGGCTGGACTAGACCGGGCGCATCACCACCCTCGGTGTACAGTTCTGGAGTACTCAACACGCTAGGTGTGATCTCGATGCTCGCGCTCGGGCCGCGATGAGATGACGACCAGTCGGTCGTCCGCGCCAATGAGAAGGTCAGAACCGGGGTTCGTCACGACCTCGTCGCCTCCGTGCGGCTGGATGGCCAGGACGATCATTTCCTGGTCACGCTTCATCTCGGAGAACAACTTCAGAAACGGATACCCCACCAGCGATGTGGGCACCGGGACGGTGATGAGGTCGTTGCCGTAGTGGGCGCTGAGGATCTCGGACAAGATCTTGGTGATCCCATGATCCAGCGTCGCGCTCGAGATGAGGCGGCTGCTGAACTCGGCGCCCACGATGATCTCGTTGGCATGCGCACGCTCACAGTGCCGGATGTTGTCCTCGCTGGCCAGCTCGACAATCGAGTACACGTCGGGGTTTAGCGTCTCCACGGTCAGGATGGAAAGGACTGCCTTGGCGTCCCGCGCCGTGTAGTCCAACCGGCGGTCTCCCACGATGACCACGGTGCCCGCCTTCCCGATGCAGGCGCGCGTCAGGTTCTCCTCGGTCACCTCACCTCGCACGAAGTAGAGGTGTTCGTCTTCCATCGGTTTCGTCTCGGTATCGGCCAGCAGCAGAATGGGTGATCTATAGGAGCGAGGGTCCGCGCGCAGGTCGCGGAGAATCTCACGGGTCCGATCGTTCCATTCGCAGAGGATGATGTGACCCTCAAGATCGTACGAACCCATGCCCCGCTCCTTCCTGAGTCGCGTCTCGACGAACACACCGGCGATCGTCGCCGTAAACATGCCGAGTGCGCCGATACCAAAAAACATGAGGACGACGCCGATGACCCGTCCCCCGGGGGACGTAGGAAAAATGTCCCCGAACCCTACCGTGGTCAGCGTGACGGTAGCCCACCAAAGAGCATCGGGGAAACTTCGATCGTCCTCAAAATAGGCGAGCCCGGTCGCGCCACCGACGATCAACACCACGATGAGGCCAAATAGGCGGAGCAGATTCTCGCGGTGCAAGAACTCCCAGAACGCCCGGATGCGGTCCGTCATCTGACTCTTGAGGTGGCGCAGACTCCGCGTGGTATCCCACGCGTCACTTCTGATGCGATCCCGGGTCACGCCAAGCCGCGAGCAAGAACCCGATGGGTCGTGCCAAGCGTTCTCAGAGGGTCAACCCGATCAGTATCGACGCGGCGAGATACGTGGTCGCCTCGATGGCCGCAACGCCAACGTTGGGTACGTCCTGAACGATCTCGTCAGTCAGCCGGACGCCAGGAAGCAGCACCTTATCGGCGAAAACACGGACCAGCGGCAAGAGAAGCAGACCCACGACAGCGTAATATCCGAATTCGCTCAGGCTCTGCGTCCAGGAGACGAAGTCGCCTTCACCGGCCAGGCGGATGATGTTCCCGAAACCGATGAGGACACCGGCAAAGGCCACGCCGACAGCGGTGTTGTCACGCTCGATCTGCTCATGAAGATCGAACGAGGTCATCTTGTTGTACAGCAGCGCGGCCACGATGAGACCGCCCTGGCCCAGGACCCAGAAGACCGCGCCGCTGAGCAGGCCGCCTTCACCGGAGAGCGCACCGGCCGTGATGAGACCGACAGCGACATGATTGCCGCCTTCTATGGCGCCCATTCCCGTGTTGCGGTCGTGGATAATCTCTTTCTGATTGTCAAACCTCGAGAAGATGATCTTGTCGTTGATCCAGCCGGACAGATTGAGCAAAGCGATGGCCACCAATCCGAAGACCACGACATCGATCACATCCTCGCTGAGCATGCCGGACCCAGGGCCAGACATCACTCCACCGAGCACGATCGCCAGGCCGAAATAGTAACCGGCGATGGTGAGGGCCATGGCCAGATTGTCCTTCTCGAGGAGCTCCGTCCGCAGGACGAAGCCGCGGTGCAGCACGGTGTACACCCACTTGCCGATGACGACAAGAACGAGGACGACGGCCAGGTAAATAAAGCCTGTCAGGATTTGATCCCAGGACATGATGCTCCTCCCGCAATGCTACTTGCCGAGCCCGCGGGCACTACCACCCGTCATTCGACCTCGCACCCGATCAGAAAATCCCTGAGTCCGGACGCTCTGTCGTGCTGCCTGGCGCCGGAAGAAATTGGGGTTGCTCTGTCTCGTCACGGTACCACTCGTGCCATACGTGCCAGAACCAAAGTAGGGCTGGCCGCGGCCGCGGTTGTCGCGGTACGAATTCCAGTCATTACGATAGATGGGCCGCCCAAACCCGCCTATCATGTGGCTGAGTAGGGCATACCGACCATAGAACTCCCAGAAGGAACCGCCGCGCCCCCCCCCTTCGCTTCGCCACTGACCGTAGCGGTCGTTGCCAACGTACTGGTAGCCGGGTGGATGCTGGTCTTGATCGATACTCCCGTCCGCACCCTTCGAGAGGATCACCATCCCCAGGTAGGGCTGATATCTGTTGAACGTCTGGCGGTCAACTCGTTCCCACTCTCGGATATTCTCGGCGTACACCAACTCATCAGAGCCTGGCTCCGTTTGGCCTGTAGTCACCCGGTACTGGTGCCAGTAGTCGGTCGAGAACGTTCCCTCCTCTCGCATATCCGCGAGGATAATAGAGTACTCGGGGTAACGGTCCAGCGCGCGCTGCAAGGGTTCGAGCGGATTACCGACGGTACAGCCCACACCAACGAGAGAGAGACCGGTCAACGCGACCCAGCGCAGATTTCTCTTCATATTCCCCCGTGCAGTGTAGCGTAAAACTCCGACCCTGCCGGGCACAAAATCAGTCCGGACTCCCGCCGGGGAGGATGCTCGTGAACTCGTAGTCCTCGACGAAGGAGCCAGTCGCCGCCCCGAGCTCTGACTCGCTCCACTGTTCGATGCCAAGAAAACTCTCTTCGTCTTCGTCCAGGAACTCCCAGCGGATCACCTCGTCGCCGGCACCCTCTCCGTTTGGGAACATGTAACCTGCGCTGGAGCTATCGAGAGAGTAATGCTTCCCGTTGTGAGTGATCCGGCTCGGCGGGTCCTCATCGCGAAGGATGTCACGCCGAATGTCTCCGTCGATGGCACCGATGACGATCTTCCTGGAAAGGGACCAGCGCCCGTCCGCCAGCTCCAGGTACCGTTTCTCGCGTCCTCCAGCCGTGATTTCCCACTCCTTCACGACATCTCCGTCGAACTCGTACCTGCAATAACCCGTTACTTCCCAGGTCTTCAAGTCGTAGTCGACAAGATAGCCGACCTTGAGCTTGTCGAGAACCAGGTCGGCGATAGGGTCCGGCTCGGCGTCCTTGTCATTCCCCTTCTTACCGAAGAGATCTCTAAGACCCATGGGCTCTGTCCTTCTTTTCTGGATACAGGTTATTAGCAGAAACGCTCACACACAGGCAGCGCCACGGGGACGCCCCCCATCACACCCACGCAGTTCCGGAAGGTTCACGGGAAAGAGGTTAGGGTTCTTCATCCGCAACGACCTGCAAGGGAGTTCGAATCGCAATAGCGATTCACGACGTGCCTGAAGTTTCAGCTTACCAGGACGAGAACTCGCGCACACGCGAAATAATAATGTAGAGGAATTCGATCGTGGTGCGCACGGACCATCAGCTTGTAGGGCCGAACAGGCGCGCTAGTGCGGTGAGTTCAGCTCTTTCATGAGAACTGGTACGACCACTAGGGGCACTACGGTCCGGCGATCTCGTTGCGCATCGTCGCTTGCGTTTGAAGGGTCGTTGTGCCGAGCGTGCCACCGAACCAGCCGACAATGCCGTTCACGAAAAGGGGGAAAATCAGCGCCATCTCGATAAGTTCGACGCCAGCTTCCCCGCCACGGGATCGTCGGCGTCCCGGCACATCCGGATTGGTATCATGCCGCCGCCTGCGTCGGGAGATGACAGATCTGGTCTTTCGTCGACAGATTTCGGAGACAATCCTTGGACCGACCCCCACTCGACGTGAAGAGCTTCGCACCCGGTCCGCTGGCCCTCCCGGCCCGAGGCGGCGCAACGGACGGAGCTGTTCCCTGCCGCTGCGTCACCCGCGCCTACCCCTTCCTGGCTAACAGAAAGCTAACGAACTCCGCAGCACGAGGCGGTAAACTGAAGCCCCGGAAGGCACGAAAACAGCGGGAGAAGCGGACGGTGGAGTATCGCGTAACACGAGACAACACTCGTCCCGCCGAATCCCCCCTTCCGCACCAACGGTTATATGTGACACCTGCACAATCAACCAGCGTAGAATAATGTCCTTCACACATGACATGACTAGATGCCACGCAGCCTCTGAGTAACAAGTGCAAACGAGTTGGCAGTGTCGGCAACCATTTACGGACGACGGTTTCGCGCATGCGTGCGACACAAAAGATGAAGGAGAGACGGCGTTGGACAATCTACATCCCATCCGCACGTCGACCTCAATTGAAAACGCTGGGCACGGAGACCGTTGTGCAACGCTGTAAGGCCTTGTTGAGAAAGGTGGAGCGGGCCTTTCGTTGCCGAAAGACCATCGATCTCGAACGCATCGTAGTTACGCAACCCGTTGCATACCACGAAGGGCCGTTTATCGAATTTTCTCAAATATTCTGAGTACCTCATGAAAAGATCGCATACTACACTCCGTCATGAATAGTGTCAGCGCGATTGCCGCGCGACAGGAAAAAACGGGACGAAAAGAGGATGCTATGAAAATAAAAAAGATACTCGCGATCGCCACTGTCGCGGCCTCCCTCATGCTGAGCGTGGCTACTCAGCACGCTGACGCCCAGTTCAGAGCCAGAGATTTCGACTATGGTTCACGCTTCAAACTTCCCGCCGGAGAGCAGCCGGAAATCTGGAACCCTGCGAAGAGAAAGCTTCTCTCAGGTGGCCCGATGATCGGTGGGACTGTCCGCGCTACCGATCCCCGCACCTATTGCGCAATGGCTGCCGCCGGTTACGATTTCATTTGGGTAGAAATGCAACACGAAGCTACCTCATGGGAGCAAGTGGCGCGTTTCTGGCGTACCTGCCCGGGGCCAGCTGCACCTGGTGCGCGCGTGGCGTACGCCGACGAACGTGAGATCCAGCACGCCACGGATATGGGAGCTGCCGTAATCGTGGTACCGACCGTCGATACCGTCCAGGAAGCACAGGAAGCAGTCAATTGGACCTACTTTCCGCCAATTGGTCGGCGGAGTAACGGTGGTGGTCAGGGCGCCGGTGAGATCTGGAACAACGTTCCTGGCGGCTATCGGCAAACCTGGAACGATAATGTCGTACTCATCCTGATGATCGAGACACTGGAGGGTGTTGAAAACGCCCGCGAGATCGCTAAAATCCCAGGTGTTACTGGACTCTTCGCCGCAAGTGGTGACCTCGGCAACTTCTCTGGTTTTGGTGAAGGTGACCCCGAGTATGAGTCACTTATCACCGAAGTTTCAACCGCGGCAAAAGCGGCTGGTATCCACGCCTGCGCTCCACTGCGTTGGGCCGACCGACCAGACTTTACCTGTTTCCAGGCTGGAACCGAAGCAGCGAACATCCGGCGCGGAGCTGCAGCCGAAATTCAACAGGCCCAAGAGAGATTCGGCAATACCGGCGGTGGTGGTGCGGGGCGCACACAGTCTCAAGCCGGCTCGGTACTCGCAAACCTGACAGCCGAATGCGGGTCCATTACTTACGAAGACGATTGCTACGCTGCGGTACAGACTGCGGCGTCCAGCGCCGGTTCGATGTCGGAGTCCGACAAGGCTCAGGTCAGCCGGCGAGTTCGTGAACTCATTGCGGCGAACCCGGCTCAAGCCGTGCGGATCCGGGAAATCGCCTCACGTGGAGGACTCGACGTCGGTTGAACCCAGAGTGGCGCCTGCCAGCGTGACTTCTCTGGCACCGATTGGGACGTATGGCACCTAACTTGCGACCAGCGCCCTTCATCCGACGCGTGGAAGTGCAAACTCCTCGTCGAGTCGCTGCTGTAATCGGCCGCTAGAGCCGCCACAGCCGCAGATTACTCTGTCTTGCGCCTGACACGCCGCGAGGACTGTCGCAAATGCCGCGTCCACCTCGGTATGGTTCCTATCTGGGAAGCGCTGGAAAAGCGTGGTAACCGGAAGTCCCAGACACGTTGCAGGGCAGGCTCGCCCGAAGCGGTCCGGGGAACGATCTAAGCCGAGACAGGAATAGCTGACAGTGCTACACCTATGATCAATGAGCACATCGCAGACAGACTTCGATCGCTCATCTTCCCAGTTTCCTCGCTCTGAACCGAACTACCTACCCGGCAAGGTGCTCTCGGAAGAAGCCAATGGTTCGATTCCACGCAAGCGCGGCAGCCGCTTCATTGTAGCGAGGTGTCGAATTGTTGTGGAAGCCGTGAAGCGTGCCCTCAAACATGTGCATCTCGTAAGTCACACCCTGCACCCGAAGTGCTGTCTCGTATTCTGGCCACATCGCATTAATCCGCGGATCGGTGCCAGCATAAAGAATCATGAGGGCTGCCTCGATCTTGGACACATCCTCACTTGCAGCAGCGGCACCATAGAACGGCACACCGGCATCAAGATCTGTGCCTAATTCGACTGCGAGACGATTGGTCATTCCACCACCCCAACAGAATCCAGTAGCGCCCAGTCGGCCGTTAGAAGCCTCGTGTGCCTTGAGATACCGCGCACTGTTGATCATGTCTTGATCCAACTTCGCCGGGTCGAGGTTCCGCTGAGCTACGCGGCCATCATCATCGTTACCGGGGTACCCGCCAACCGGAAACAATCCGTCAGGGGCCAGCGCCAAAAACCCAGCCACCGCTGCGCGTCTTGCAACATCCTCGATGTGAGGATTAAGGCCACGATTCTCATGGATAATCAGAACAGACGGAAACGGCCCATCCCCTGCAGGTTGTACAAGATATCCACGCATTGTCCCCGAAGTACCACCGGGCGACGGGTACTCGACGTAGTTACCCTTCAGACGCGGATCAGTAAAGGAGATCGTCTGTGCCTCGGCATAACGAGGCATCAATGCCTGTGCCATCCACAGAGCGGACACTCCACCGACCGTGATAGCTGCTGCGCGGCTTAGAAACTCGCGCCGGTTAATGCCTCCGTGACAATACTCATCATAGAGATCGAAGACTCGTTGGTCGATTTTTTGTTCTTTCGTCAATGATTACGCTCCTTGAGGCAGCTGTTATACAACTAAGGTCACGGCGGACTGTGTTGACGAGTCCCCAATTGATTTATCGCCCAACCGAGCATGCTCTTCCCAGCGCAACTTGTGTCGAACCACCAGTTAACTATAGGGCTTCGGCTTCTAAGCGACAATGACTTCAGTTTACCGGACAGCAACTATCAGGTTGCTGTCAACCGGCCGTCTGGACACACGCACTCCTTAAACGACGCCTAGACTTCTGGCATCGAACAAGGCGACAGATGAGACGACTCACGCCATCGAACTGGCTGTCGCCCCAGCTGGAACGCCAATGACATATGTACTGTCCGTCACGCAGCACATCGTGCTGACTAACGAATACCGCGAACGATACGAACTCACTTGCTTTGGTAATTGGCGGAGAAGATCACACCTCACAGCGAGAACCGCATCTCCAGGCAGCAGCCAACGCGTGAATACGGCCGCTTTTAGCGAGGTTCTCGGGATGCCTCCGGGAGCGCGAAGACCCACATTACGCCACTCCCCTGCGGAATGATGGTGTCTGTGAGCCGCGCATATGTGTTCGTCTGCGCAATGCGCCCCCCAGCACCAACCGCGACATACTGCCGCCCGTCGACTTCAAACGTGACCGGTGCACCAGAGATGTCGCCATTGAGTCGCGTTTCCCACAACAAGTCACCGGAGGCGGCATCGAGCGCGAAGAATCGGCGGTCGGCCGTACCCCCAAAGACTATCCCACCTCCGGTCGCTAGAGCCGAAGCTGTCATTGCGACGCCACCAGGCGATCGGTACTCCCAGGCCCGCCGACCGGTAATCGGATCGAATGCAACGAACTCGCCGACGTAGTCGTAACCCGGTACCGACTTCAACCTGACCCCGATCCCCCCGTAATTCCGTCCTGGTTCGTACTCGTCGGAAACGAACGTGACGTCCATGCAACTGTTGTTGATACCGAGGTAGTAGAGGCCTGTAGCCTCACTATAACTAGGCGAGTTGAGATTTCTAGTCCCGTGGTAATGCGGACAGACCTCGAACACGCGATCCGAGTCGACATCCTCAGCGGATGGGATGAGGTCCGGATTGAAAATCGGGCTGCCTGAATCAGTCCATCCGGTTATGAGATTGTCGTAGCCAGTTCTGAAAGCATGGAGGAACCGGCCCGTCACCCGGTCGAGCACGACCCCCCACCCAATCTTGCTGGTCTCTATGAGTGCCTTGTGAACCGTGCCACCAATTTCTAAGTCGACGAGCATGCTCTCATGAGTAGCATCCATGTCCCAGTTATCAGCCGGGACCACCTGGAAATGCCACTGGAGCTCACCGGTATCGATATCGAGCGCCAAAATGGCATTGGTATAGAGCGCATCCCCTGGCCCCCGCAGTGTCGACGCCCACGGGGTCGGTTGGCCGGTACCAAAGTAGATAAAGCCCAGCTCCGCGTCGTAGCTGATGGTTCCCCAGGTCAGCCCACCGAGCGGTGGAATCTCATGCTCGGCCCATGTTTCGTATCCTGGTTCACCTGGAGCCGGCACCGTATAGGTCACCCAAAGTCGCTCGCCCGTCTCTGCATCATGCGCCACGACCGCACCACGGGCGGTTCGATCGCCACCAGCGAACCCCAGAATCACCTTCCCATCGGCAATCAGCGCAGGATGGGCGTGGCCGAGCCCAGTAGAGTAATCACCGGTGCTCACTTCCCACCGTTGATCTCCAGTCTGTGCATCGAGTGCCACCAGCGCGGCGTCGGCCGTCCCCCAATAAATCGTATCGCCGTAAATCGAAACACCGCGCGAGCGACCGAACGCTTGTGATTTTCCGATATCCTCAGGGTAGCTTCGCTGGTGCTGCCAGGCAACGTCCCCTGACGCGATCTCGAAGGCAGTGACACGACCGTCACCTTCGGCAATGTACATTAGACCGTTGGCCACAACCGGCGTTGGCACCCACCGGCTGTCGTCTTCCACCGAGTGGGCCCAGACCAAGCGCAGGTCACCGACGTTCGTCCTGTTAATCTGGTTGAGTGGGCTGAACCCCGTCACATCGTAGGTCCGCCGGTAACTCAGCCAATCTCCGTCCTCCGGGCTGAGCAGACGGTCCGCAGAGATTGATTCCCACCGTGATTCCACGATCTGCACTGTTTGTAACGCAGCCAGCTCCGTGGGAAGTGGCACCTCACCTACCGGATAGCCGTTCAGACTGAACAGATAGGCAACAAGAGATGCGTACTCGTCTGGTCTCAGACTTCCTGGATCGTCTTCCGGCATTAGTGACGACATCGTTTCAAAGAGATCGCCTGCGGTCCGACCGACCCAACTCAGGCGGAACCGCCCTCCTGAGAACTCTCCGGTGTCGTGGCAAATGGCGCACACGTCGCGGAAGGTACTTTCGCCACGCGACACCTGAGCCGACGTGAAGACGCCGTCCAGCACTGAACCACCGGACAGCACGTTCGCACTATCAGAAGACGAAGGCTCGACCTGCGGTGCCGGCACCTGGCGCCTCAATGCGAACGTGGAGACACTCATAGTGATGCTCACGGCCACCGCCAACACCGCTACTGGGAACATGAGGTCACCGCTCGCATGAAACCGAGCATGACCGCGTCCACGGCGATGGTAAGAGCGGTTCCTCATCTAAACCTCCATGGCAAGTAAATAAGCCCCACGCCTTCACCGTGACGCCGCGTACGACTTACCAAAACCATTCCGACTATTCGTGACCGTGAATGTGCCGTCTCGACGGGCTTCCACTTTGATCCAGTGCGCCGCCCCACTGTGTAGTGGCGGTGGACCGACGTTAGATCCGCGACGCGGTGGCGTGATCGGTGACAGTGGCATGGTGTCACTCTGGTCGTCAACGAAGTTCGCTATGAACACACCTGGGACTGTGTACTCCTGACCGCTCAATACGGAGAAGTGGAGCTGCCAGAGATCTTGGAGACGTGGGGTTGTATGCAGCGTCGTCATCGAATCGGGTGTTCCACCTTTGCGTGTCCCATTGTTCATGATCGCCACTCGTGGCTCGACCGCATGCACAAGTACCTGGGCGTTCGACGAATTCAATCCATGATGCGAGACGACGTAAAGATCAACCGAGCCGATCGGATTCACCGGACACATTAATTCGAATTCCTTATTAACTGTCAGGTCTCCCAGGTGGAGCCCTCGGAACTTGCCGAAGCTGATGTGGACACCGACGGACTGCGCGTTGTCACCAAGGTCATCTGCTTGCCGCTCGAAATCCGAGCAATACGGATTCGGATCGCCTGCACCAAGGAGCGGTTGCCGGAGCACCTCGCCGGCTGAGGCCATCACCTGCACCTCGACTCCGCGAAGCGGTACCATGTCTCCTGGTGAAACTACCGTCCGCCTCGCGGCGCCGTACAAGTCACGATAGGTGCTCTCGAGAAACGTGGCCACCGTCTCGTTGTCCTCGACACTAGGACCGTGGTCGATGTAATGCCTGATGGGAATGCGGGTGGCGAGCTCAGAGAGTCCACCATAGTGATCGCCGTGCCAGTGGGTTGTAATCAAGTGATCAATCTGCTGCAAACCGGCGTCCGCGGCGGCCGCCATGATTCGGCCGACATCACGATCCGCGGCTTGCCCCCCGTTGCCCGTGTCGATCAACATCGATGTTCCGGACGGTGAAACGAAGAGCGTGGCGCCACCGCCCTCCACGTCCACCACATAGATACTCAACACATCGCCTGTCTGGGTCTGTGCTGACACCGAAATAGTGAGAACCGCCAGGGCAAACAATACGCGGAACGCTACTCTCATGAATTCATCCCCTAGGATGCTACTCGTCAGTAGATCGTTTTGACCTGACCAACCATTGCGAGTTCATGGTGACCGATCCGGAAGACCGAATGGACTTCTGGACAGCCGTGTTTCCGGTACGGCGGCCGAACGACAGTCTGACATATGGCTACGCACGTCACGAAGAGAATAACTCGATGGGAATTATGCGGGCGAGACCGAACACCAAGAGAACGTGGAGGCAAACTGGCGTGATCGAGATGGGTGCACTGCCACCTTAAGTTAATGTTGCACGGAGAGGCTCTGGCGTAGACGACGCGACGACTTACCTTGCTCCCCCAATCGTGCTATCAATCGCGGTGTTTTCTTTGGTCCGCTCTCCGGCAAGGATGTTCGTCATCGCGTAGTTCCCCTCGTGGCACGCGTACTCATAAATGATGTAATCGGGCAGTCGTGGCATATGCCGCATACCGGTCCACGGCTGCGTATAGACCCCGTCATCCTCGATAGTAAACGTATGCTCGATAGTGTTGTCGTCGAGGCGCCGGAAACGCTCCACGGCCACCGTATTCGCCGACGACGGGTAGCGATGCTGGGTCTGCGCGCTAAAGTTCTGGGTCTCAACGACCAGCGTATCCCCTTCCCAGTAGCCACGCGAGTCGCCGTTCCACTGGCGGATATCGTTGGTCAACGGCGGACGCCCGTCGAGCGGGATAACCCGCACGTCGTGGATGTTCTCAACGAGAATCGCCACGTGGTCCGGCGTCTGGAAGATCTGATACGTGTTGTTGTAGCCGGTCGACACTGGCGGGACGCCATGATACGTGATGCAACGATCCCAATTACTTCGGTCAAGCCACGAATCTGCGGGATGGTCATCCCTGTAGACCTGTGCCGCTTCGACCTTAGCCGTCGTCTCAGACCGCACCGGGAGTCGCCCATTCGTTGGCTCGGTGATGAGCGAGGTGCGCAGGTCTGAGCTCACCCGGCCACGGTCGAACCAGAGTGCGTTGTAAGCACCGACGCTACCCGGCGGTGGCGTCACATCCTGAGTCACTGCGATGTTCCGTTCGGCTGCCTCCTCCTCGGTATAGAACTCGCGCTCACCAAGACTCGTCGGCCGTTGAAGCGGTGTCAGTGAAGCATACGACCAGGTCCCCTGCAGATTAGGATCGCCCCACAGTGTCTTCGGATTGCTGTCAGATTGTGTCTGTCCTGCCACCGGCATCGGGGCAAGTAACGCCCCAACGACAACGCTCACGAGAGCCAGAAAACATCGATTCCGCATGTCGCACCTCGTTTTTGTTGCCGATACGATAGCCCCGTGTCCACCGTTTGCGCAAGAAGCGACGACAAGACATTGCCCTAGGCGCTGCGGTGAGCGATGATAGCTATCAAACACGGTATCATCCTCAGCGGAAACGAGGTTCACCATGACGAATCGATTGTTCCGGTCAGTGTCTTGGAACGCTATCGTTGCCGTGCTCGCGTGCGCCGCACCGGTATTGGCGCAGAACGGAGACTTCGATCCGCCACGTCTAGCGGACGGTCAACCGGATCTCAATGGGATCTGGAACAACGTCGGTTCGTCACACATCCCGCTCGAACTGTCCAACGAGTTTGCCGGGCGAGAGCCGACGCAGGAAGAGATTGACGCGCTCGTCAAAGCCCGGTCAGACCGCGGCAAGGCGGCTCAGTGGGAAGGGCACAAGAACAGCCGTGGCGTTGGCGCCTACGCGAACTACTGGTTCGACTGGTTCTGGAAGGAGCCAGCAGCCATCGACGCGCCAGCACTTTTGATCGAACCGGAGAACGGTAAGATGCCGGAAATGACCGCGAAAGCGAAGGCAAACGTCGCGTACCATCGCGAGCATCTGCACGATTCGTACTCCACTATGGAAACAGGCGACCGATGCCTCTCCCGCGGCACGTACGGCATCATGATGCCGACCGCCTACAACAACGGCAAGATGTTTTTCCAAGCGCGAGATTACGTGGTGATTCTTAGCGAGATGATTCACAATGCCAGAATCATTCCGGTCGATGCCGGTCCGCATATTGATCGGAGCATCACCCAGTGGAATGGAGACCCCCGTGGCTACTGGGAGGAGAACACACTGGTCGTCGAATCGACTAATTTCAAGTCAGTCAATAACCAGCGAGGGCCAGGATCGAGAGCGCCGCAGACCGAGAAGCGTCACGTGGTCGAGCGCTTCACAATCGTCGACCGGGACACGCTTAGGTATGAACTCCGAGTCACCGACCCGGACACGTATACGGCGCCGTGGACAGTTTCGTTCAACTACAAGCGAGATAACGACTATATACAGTACGAGTACGCTTGCCACGAGGGAAACTACGCCGTGCCAAACTCGTTGAGTGGAGCTCGTGCTCAGGAACGACCCTAACTGCGTTCTCTTGACTCTGAGATCGAAGCGACGTGTCTCAACCTTAGAGACTAGTGCGCATATGCCGAGCCAAGAGAGATTAACCAGATGACAAACCAGCTGAGAGAAGTGTTGAAGGCCGCGGCCTTGCTGGTCGTGGTTCTTTCTCTGACCGCAACCACGGCACTGGCACAGACCACCGAGGTCCCACGTGACTGGGACGGCAACCCCGATCTGAATGGCGTATGGCAGACGATCGGCACCGCCCATTGGGACCTCGAAGACCATCCCTCTGGATCTGGCCATCCCGACCTCGGTGCGATCGGTGCCATCCCCCCAGGTCAGGGAGTCGTCGAGGGGGGTGACATTCCGTATCGTCCAGAAGCACGGCAGCAAAAGCAGGACAACTTCGCAAACCGGATGACGAACGACCCCGAAGCAAAGTGCTTCATGCCTGGGGTCCCCAGGGCGACCTACCTACCCTATCCGTTCCAGATAATCCAGGGGAATCAGAAGATTCAGATCGTGTACGGGTTTGCCGAAGCCAACCGCACGATCCATATGGACAAGGACAACCCTGAACCACCTCCAATCGACAGTTGGATGGGTCGATCACATGGCCGGTGGGACGGCGACACCCTCGTTGTCGATGCACAGGGATTTATCGGCGAGGCGTGGTTCGACCGTGCTGGCAACTACGCGAGCGCAGCGCTTCGAGTCGAGGAGCGCTACACGCTGACGGGTCGGAACGCCATCATGTACGAAGCGACCATCACCGACGACACAGTGTTCACACGCCCGTGGAAGATCAGCATGCCGCTGTACAGGCGGCTGGAAGAAAACGCGCGGGTCCTCGAGTTTAAATGCGTTGAGTATTCAGAAGATCTCTTATACGGTCATCTGCGTAGAGAGCCGACCCGCTAGGGCGGAGGGCTAAGGTCATCATGAAACGAACCACATCACGTGCTACCGTCGCACTCGTCACCCTCGGATTGCTAGCTACCACCCGAGACATCGTGCTGGAAACCGCAGCTGCGGATGCCGATTACCATCACGTTCACATTACGTCGTTCGCACCACCGGTATCGGTCCGTTGGTACACGGAGCATCTAGATTGCCAACCGATTGCCGACCGGGATGACGCGGCGGACTGCCAGGGTGTCGAGGTGACGTTTGTCCCGCAGCCAACATCAGGAGGTACCCAAGGTACTGGCGTAAACCACATCGGTTTCTCGTACGCGGACCTGACAGCAAAAATGGCGGAACTTGAAGCCGTCGGTTCCCGTGGATCGGGCGTACGACTCCAGCGCTTCGAAGATGGTTCAACCTTGCGTGAGGCACCCGGTCTTTTCAAGTATGGATTCATTTTCGACCCGTGGGGTACGCGAATCGAATTGGTGGAAGACAGTGAGTATCTCGGTTTCCATCACATCCATTTGAGTTCAACAGACCCTGAAGCAACGCTCGCATGGTACCAGGACGTGTTCGGCGGTGAGACAGCCAGCATGCGTGGTCGCCTCGAGGGCTTACTGTACGGCGACATCTGGCTCCTTGCCTCACAGCATCTAGAAGGCGTACCGGCGCCGACCGAGGGACGGGCCATCGACCATCTCGGCTTCGTGGTTGATAACCTCGACAATGCTGCAAACGACATGCGTCGCACTGGCGTCGAATTTCAGCAGGAACCAAGAGTTCCAGAAAACGCGCGCACTTCATCAAAACGTGCATTCATCTACGGCCCAGACAATGTGCGTCTCGCTGTTGTAGAGCCTGGTTTCGCCGGCGTTGAAACTGACCGTGGCACCGAAACGGCAACCGACACCGGTCCTTACGATTCACCGCAAACACCGTGGGGTGAACCTGATATTCAAGGCATCTGGACCGGAAACGCCGCACACGGCATCCCACTCGAACGACCTTTAGATCTGGTAGACGTTGAAAACTTGACGGCCGATCAAGCAGCTGCACGGCGCGAGGGTGGCACCCTCGGTAGCATTTGGGGCTACGAGCGCGAGTGGCGCGACACGACTCTCGGCTACGACAAGAATGCGCCCTCAACTCAGGTTGCGATGATCATCGACCCACCAGACGGGCGTCTTCCGGAAATGACAGCCACCGGCAAACGCACGGCTGAAGCAGCCGCGCGCGCGCGCGCACTTTACACCGAAAACCGCTCGGCTGGTCCAGAGGACTTGACCCCTTACGTCCGCTGCATCACACGGGGACTTCCTGGCATGATGATGCCATCGATCTATAACAACGGTCTCCAAATTACGCAGGGACCAGGTTTCGTGGCGATACAGAAAGAGATGATCCACGAGACACGAGTCATCCCGACCGAGGAACGCACCCCGCTCGGCGACAAACTAAAGATGTACCTTGGCGACCCGCAGGGTCATTGGGAAGGCAACTCACTTGTCGTCGAAACGAAGAACTTCAACGGCAAGACAAACTACCGTGGCTCTGGCGCCGACATGACGCTAACCGAACGATTTACGCGCACGGCCGAAAACCGCTTGGAATACCAGTTCACCGTTAACGACCAAACGATCTGGACGCAACCGTGGACCGGGGTCTTCACGTTCAACTTGGATAACGACCAATACGATCTCGTCGAGTACGCTTGCCACGAAGGCAACTACGGTATGTTCAACATCTTGAGTGGCGCGCGGGCACTCGACAAAGAGCGGGCCGAAGGTCCCAGATAGCAAGGTGAATCTGATGCGAAAGAGACTAGCGATCACGGTGTCCGGACTGGGCCTCGGTATCTTCATCGCGGCCGCTCCGGTCGTGGCCCACCATGCTTTCTCAGCTGAGTTCGACGCGACCAAGCCGGTACGTCTACGCGGAAAGATCACCAAGATGGAATGGATCAACCCACACGCATGGATGCATATCGAGGTAACCACCGAGGACGGTACCGTCCAAAACTGGATGATCGAGGCCGGTCCTCCGGGTGCGCTAGTCCGACGTGGGTGGAAGAAGGATTCAGTGACGCCGGGCACGGAGGTGCTTGTTGAAGGCTACCAGGCGATCGACAACGCACTCCGCGCCAACGGGCGAGACGTCACCTTCCCAGACGGCACGCGGTTGTTTGCCGGCTCATCCGGCACCGGAGCCCCGCGTGACGGCCGAGACCCAACCGAGGTGCGGTAAGAACCGCGGCATCGATACAAGACGGCCCGTTCCACGCATCGACGGATAGTGCACTCACCTCATTATTTTTCCCACCACATCACATGTTATAGCGTCCGAATCGTACCCAGCCTAACACCGCTACATATCGCCATTTCCATATCAAGTTCTGCCGTGAGCTTTCCAAACCGCACACAAATGACTGGACCGGCATTCGGACGCCGGCTGACATAGGCGCGGTTAAGCCGTTACGTGACGTGATGAGAGCATCGTCTATGCAACCTTGAGCTACAAGACCCTCTTGCCTCAGGAACTTTTCAACGTATTGATGATTGTCTCGTCTGGGCGATGCGGCCCGCATCTCATCTAGCGCCCTCTCCAGGTTCTTGAGTTACCATTAATCCTCATGAAACTGCCCCGGTTTGGCATCCCCGTCGTCGCCGTGGTGATTCTCGGCATCGGCACTGAAGCGGCTGCTCACCCCGCACCTTTTAGCTTTGTTGACGTCTCTGTACGCACTAATGCTGTCGACGTTGCGGTTGTGGTACACCTCTGGGACGTCGCCCACGAATACGGGATCGACGATCCGAATGAACTGCTTGACGAAGCATTAGTCAAGGAACGGGCGCACAGTCTCGGAACGCTGCTGAACGAGCGCCTAGTTCTAATGGCCGATGGGCTCCACATCACACTGCGCAACTGGTCAGCTCCAGAGCTCCTCGCAGAGCGGCAGTCGATCCGCGTACGTGCCCAAGGCACACTCGATCGTGCGCCCGGCCGCCTTGAATTATCGGCCATTCTCTTTCCGTACGACCCGAACCATCAGACCTTCCTGAATTTTTATGAAACGGATCTGACGGCCCAGGCAATTCTCGGTGGCGACGACAGCAGCTACGAGTACTTTGTCGGGAGTCGTCAGGGACGGTGGGCTGTCGTACAGAAATTCGTGCCGTCCGGTGTTCACCATATATTGATCGGGCCAGACCATCTGCTGTTCTTGATTGGCTTACTGTTACTCGGAGGCGGAGCCAAACAATTATTACTAGTGGTGACCGCCTTCACGCTTGCACACAGTGTCACACTGTCCCTGGCTGTGCTCAACGTAGTCACTCCACCGACCCATCTAGTAGAACCGATCATTGCGCTCAGCATTGTCTACGTCGGCGTCGACAATCTCATGGCGCGGGGCGGCAAAGACGTGCGGGTTTGGATTGCCCTTGTTTTCGGCCTAATTCATGGATTCGGCTTCGCCAGCGTACTGCGTGAGATGGGATTACCAAGCGGCGCACTCGGCTGGTCGCTGTTTTCATTTAATCTTGGCGTAGAGTTTGGACAACTGGCAGTGGTTCTGCTTGTAGCGACAATGCTCTCGACGATCCGCGCACGAAGCGACGTTGTCGGTGAGCGGATTGTGGTGGCCGGCTCTCTTGCAGTGATTGCCGCCGGCGCGTTTTGGTTTGTGGAACGAGTGTTCTTTCCGGGAGGAATAGTATGAAGAGAGTGATCGTGCTCGGAGTAGTGATGACGGTCGGCCTGGCGTCGCTGGTCGCGATGGAAGCACAACAAGGCGAGATGGTCGTCGAAGTCGACCAGCTTGAAGACAACCTCTACGTGCTGGGTGGGGGTGGTGGCAATTCGGCCGCATTCGTGACCAGCAATGGAGTCGTGCTGGTCGATACGAAGATCGCTGGCTGGGGACAGCCGCTAATCGATGCGATTGCCGGGCTAACGTCGAACCCAGTGACGATGATCATCAATACCCACGCGCACTTCGACCATGTCAGTGGTAACGTTGAGTTTCCGGCGTCAGTTGAATTCGTGGCACATGAGAACGCGAAGACACTGATGGAGGAGTGGAATCCCGTGACCGGATTCCCTGGTGACTTCCCCGATGTCTTTGACCAGAACAACGGACACGGTCTACCGACACGGACCTATACCGATCGATTGACCCTTGGCAGCGGAACAGACCAGATTGACTTGTACTACTTCGGACGCGGTCACACCGGCGGCGATACGTGGGTCGTCTTCCCGGCACTCCGCACGATGCATGCAGGCGATATGTTTCCGGGCAAACAGGTGCCAATTATGGACCAGAGCAACGGTGGAAGCGGCGTCGAATACGCTCGGACGCTTCGATTAGCCCATGCGACCGTGACCGATATCGACACGATCATCACCGGTCACAGCACGCGAATGACACGCGCCGATCTGGCGGAAATGGCAGACTTCGTCGATTCGTTCGTATCGGGAGTGGAGGCAGGGAAGTTGTCCGGACGGACCGCGGCTGATGTTGCGGCGAGTTGGCAGCCACCACCGCGATTTCGGACTAACTACAACGTTCCGGCACCCGAGCGCTTGCAGGCCTACGTACAGGTGATCTACGACGAATTACCGTAGGTGTGTCTCTGGTCGGCGTCATCCCGTTGGTGACGCCGACCATGCCTCACCAAATTCCATTACCTTTTCAGTTACTAGCGGCCCAGCTGTCTCGAGCGATTTTGGCGTGGTACGATCAGATCCAATGGTCGGTACCACGCGCCGGTCGAGACTTGATCGGGTGCTCAGAGCCAAACTGGACGCTCGCGAAGCGCACGCGCTCAGGCGCCAACTACGCACCTTCGCGAGCAGTGTCGGCCCGCGTGTGATGCTCAATGGCCGGTCCGTCATTCAGCTCTGTTCAAACGACTACCTGGGGCTCGCGTCTCATCCGGCACTCATACGTGCCATGCGCGAGGCAGCCGCACGATACGGCACTGGCGCCGGATCAGCACGGCTTGTCGGCGGTACAACCAACGCGCACGCTGAACTCGAAACGGCAATCGCCGCACTCAAGCACACCGATGCCGCGATCACCCTATCGACTGGCTACCACGTCAATACCGGTATCATTCCAGCGCTCGTCGGAGAGGGCGACCAGATCTTTAGCGATGCCTTAAACCACGCGAGCCTTATCGACGGCTGTCGCTTGTCACGCGCACAGGTAAGCGTCTACCGGCACACGGACGCGGATCATCTGGACAAATTGCTCAGCACATCCCCACCGGCACATCAGCGGCTAATCGTAACCGAGACCGTTTTCGGTATGGACGGTGACCTAGCCCCACTCGCTGCATTGGTCAAGATCGCACGTCGGCACGACGCCTGGCTCATGGTGGACGAGGCCCACGCGACCGGTGTATTCGGCCCGAATGGTGGCGGGCTTACCGATCACCTTGGCCTGTCAGACGAGATCGATGTACAGATGGGAACTCTAAGCAAAGCATTAGGCGCGCTCGGTGGATTCGTCGCCGGTAGCGACGCTCTCGTCGAGCATGTTATTAACGTGGCACGTACTTTCGTCTACACAACAGCGCTTCCAGTGCCAATCGTGGCGGCCGCGCATGCGGCGATCGATCTCGTGATGCGGGAACCCGAACGGCGTGAACGCTTGTGGTGCCATACGGATTTTCTCCGCGACGAGCTAACGAACGCCGGTTTCGCACTCGGCACGAGCCGCTCACCGATCATCCCGGTCATCGTCGGTCAGGCCGAAACCGCCGTCAAGTTGAGCGGCGAGCTCCTTGCGCGTGGGGTCTTTGTGCCGGCGATCCGACCACCAACCGTTCCAGACGGTACTGCTCGACTCCGGGTCACGCCGATGGCGACACACACCAAGGAAGACCTGCGAGAATCAGTCGACGCCTTCATAACAGCCGGACGGCAGACCGGTCTGATCTAATGAGTGATTCAGGCACACCGGCGTGGACGTATGACACGCTAAAGGCGTGGGATCACGCGCATGTCTGGCATCCATTTACCCCAATGCAATTATGGTTCGACACTGATCCAGTGATGATCGTTCGCGGAGAGGGCCACGAACTCATCGATAGCGAAGGCATTCGATATCTCGACGGCGTATCGTCACTGTGGTGCAATGTCCACGGCCACAATCGGAGGGAGCTAAACGAGGCGATCACCGATCAGCTCCACCAAATCGCTCACTCGACGCTTCTCGGCTTGACGAACGTTCCGGCAGTCGTGCTCGCCAAGCGGCTCGTGAATCTTGCGCCGACTGGGTTAAAACGGGTGTTCTACTCAGACGCGGGAGCAACCGCTGTCGAAGTGGCGCTCAAAATGGCGCTGCAGTTCTGGCAGATGTCTAACCGGCCGCGCAAGACGCGTTTTGCGTCGCTCGTCGGAGCCTACCACGGCGATACGATCGGCGCGGTCGGCGTCGGCTACTCTGATGCCTTTCATCGCTTCTATCACCCGGTGCTCTCGGAGTGCGTGCGTCTAACTCCACCGCATATTTGGCAGTGGAGAGACAGACTCTCCGAGGCGAACGCCCTCGACCGCGCGGTTACAGAGGCACGTGATACTCTCACCGCTGGGCGGGATACGCTTGCGGCGTTGATCATAGAGCCGGTGATGCAAGGCGCGGCTGGGATGTGGCCGCAGCCACCCGGGTACACGCGTGCTCTTCGTGACCTCACCAATGCTAACGATGTACTGTTGATCTGCGATGAGGTAGCGACGGGCTTCGGCCGTACCGGCACAATGTTCGCCTGCGAGCAAGATCAGATCACACCCGACCTGCTTTGCCTCGCTAAGGGAATAACCGGGGGCTATCTACCACTAGCTGCAACCCTCGCCACCGAACGCGTTCACGACATGTTCCTCGGAGAGTCCCACGAGAGGCGCACGTTCTTTCACGGCCACACGTACACCGGGAATCCCCTTGGGTGTGCCGCAGCACTAGCAAACCTGGATATCTTCGAAACGGACGACACGCTGCGCCAACTAGCGCCAAAAATCACCTACCTCGAACAGCGACTTGCTGAAGAGATCACACCACTGGTTCACGTTGCCGATGTTCGACAACGTGGCGTCATGGTTGGCATCGAACTCGCTGACGACGCAGCTACTCGTCGTGCCTACCCGGCACGAGACCGTATCGGTGCGAAGGTAACTGCCGAAGCACGCGGTAGGGGCGTTATCATCAGACCCCTCAGCGACGTTGTTGTCCTAATGCCACCGCTCAGCATCCATGAGGACGAGCTCGACCGGCTGATCAACGTGGTGCGTGAGGCTATCGTCGCGGTGACGGAACAATAATGCGCGGCCTGTTCATCACCGGCACCGACACCGGCGTCGGCAAAACCTTCGTCGCGTGCGGTATCGTGGGTATGCTTCAGGCTCGAGGTTTCCGTGTCGGCGTAATGAAACCCGTCGAGACCGGCTGCTCAAACGGCGACACGCTTCACCCGGCTGATGCCACCGCGTTGCGCGCGGCGGCGCGGAGCGGCGAGGCCCTAGCTACGATCTGCCCCTATCGGTTCAAGGTGCCTACTGCACCAGATGTGGCTGCTCGACTCACAGGCATACGGATCGACCCGTCAGTAATCCTCAACTCCTATCGCACGATCGAGGCATCACACGACGTCACCCTGGTCGAAGGGGCCGGTGGTTTGCTCGTACCTATCGTCGACCGCTACACGATGGCCGACCTCGCCCGTGACATGGCTCTCCCAATTCTCGTCGTTGTTAATTCGAAGCTCGGTGCGATCAATCACACGCTGCTCACCCTGGAATGTGCCAAAACACGCGACCTGTCAACCGCGGGGTACATACTCAATCGTGTTTCAAACACAGACGACATTGCCACGACCACTAACGCTGAATTGCTTGCACGTTGCACCGACGTGCCGTGCCTCGGATCTATGGGATGCATAGGGTCGCAAAACGTCGATCCGACTACCGCGGTCGAAGCCGCCATATCATGGGATACGTTGTTGGCGTGCTTGGGTTGAGTGCGCGACCGTAGTCCGGCCGCCTAACGCAATGAGGGTGCGATGTCGGCCTGCACGCTCCGCAAGCCGATTCGCTTGAGTAACGCGAAATCCTCTTCCGGCTCCGCGTTGGGCGTCGTCAGTAATCGATCGCCGAGAAAGATCGAGTTCGCACCCGCAAGAAAACAAAGCGCCTGCGTCATCTCACTCATCTGCACACGTCCGGCGCTGAGCCGAACCTTCGCTGCAGGCATGAGGATGCGTGCGACCGCAATAACACGAACGATCTCATCCCACTCAACTACGCCCTGATCGGCGAGGGGTGTCCCGTCCGCCGGTACGAGCGTATTGATCGGCACGCTCTCTGGTTGCGGTGTCTGGTGGGATAACTCGTGCAGGAGATCAATCCGGTCGTCGTGACTCTCACCCATACCGAGTATCCCACCGCAACAGACCTTCATCCCCGCATTGCGCACGTGACGGAGAGTCTCAAGTCGATCGTCGTACGTCCGCGTCGTAATAATCGAGTCGTAGAACCCACGGCCGGTGTCGAGGTTGTGGTTGTAGTAGTCGAGGCCAGCTCGCCTGAGACGTTTCGCCTGCTCTCGATCGACCATACCGAGTGTTGCACAGGTCTCGAGACCCAGTGCCTTGACGGCCGTGACCATCTCAAGCACTCGCTCAAACTCGCGTCCGGCGCGCACATCCCGCCACGCAGCACCCATGCAAAATCGATCAGCACCACCCTGCTTCGCGCGCTTTGCCGTCGCCACAACAGCATCTACGCTCATGAGAGCGTCGTTCTCTATCCCAGTTTCATACCGCGCTGATTGCGGGCAGTACGCACAATCTTCCGGACACCCGCCGGTCTTCACGCTGAGGAGCGACGCACATTGGATGACTGATGGATCGTGATAGCGTCGATGGATGCTAGCCGCCTCGTAGACGAGATCCAGCAGACCACGACCATACACACCGACCACGTGCTCGCGGGTCAACGGGTCGGCTTGTGTCATGCGGGCAGGTCTTCCTGGGTCACACGGATCGGCGTGGCGAATCATTACAACGCACCACGATGAACGATTATAGCCGTAAGGTCATAACGACAGCGAGTAAGTCTTGACCGCTTAAGGAGATTACCCATCGACTCTGCCGGCTACCGTCCTAACTTGATAGGATACGCACACAGACGGTAAAGGAAATTATCTGGAGGCACGATGAGAATGCAGCAATGGGCACTGGTCGCAATCACTATCGTGATCGCGGGGGTTTGGTACGCCGCAATCGCGCAACAACCTCCACCGCAACCGATGTCGTTCTTCGTCACAAGCATAGGCGCCGGCGACGGTGCCAATCTAGGCAGTCTCGCCGGTGCTGACGCGCACTGTCAAATGCTCGCTACGGCTGCAGGACGTGGTAACGCCACATGGCGTGCCTACCTCAGCACGCAAGGACCCAACGCGGTCAACGCGAGGGACCGAATCGGTAACGGTCCATGGTATGCGCCGGGTGGGCGGCGTCGCGTCGCGGAGAATGTCGCCGAACTCCATGGTGATACGCTCGCGCAAGCACGACTTGGCAACGCCCTCGGTAAGCAGATCTCACTCACTGAGCAGGGCGAGGTCGTGAACGGCGTTGGCGACTCGCCAAACCAGCACGATATCCTAACTGGCTCCCAGCCAGATGGCCGTGCGTTCACCGACGGTATGGACCACACCTGCAGCAACTGGACGAGCAACGGCGAAGGATCAGCACAGGTCGGTCATTCCGACAAGCAAGGCGGCGGCAACGGTTCGTGGAACTCGTCGCACCCGAGTCGTGGGTGTAGCCAGGAAAACCTGGTGGGCACAGGGGGAGCCGGATTGTTCTACTGCTTTGCAGCTAATTAATCGTCGCACGCTAGGCTAGCGACAGGGATAGGCTTCTTGCAGCGCGCGCAGTACCAGTTTTGTGTCGGTGTCGTAGAGGAATCCGGGATGGTCGTTTAGATACCGGATAATGACCCACACGGCGGAGGCAGCAGTGACGCTGGCAGGCAAGCACACCGTGTCCGACAGAAAGAAGCTCGCGGAGTTTACGACGCCGCGTACCACCCCAGCACAATAGCCCATCCCGAAGGGGTTCTCGGCAAAGGTGTCCGCTCTCCCAGCGCCGGTTTGCCCCAGGAATTTGAAGTAGAGCGAGCAATCTTGCATCAGCTCGTGTCCGGAGCCGTTCCGGCCCTGTGTGGTTTGCCCAACATCGGTTGGTCGGGTGGTAGCGAGCAACAAGATAACGATTAGCAGACACGTCCATCGCATGGCGGCCCCTCAGCGGGTCTACATGATGTACGACCAGTATACGCTCCGCACCCAGTACAATACGGATAGTAATCGCGATAAGGTCTAGTGAACCCTCGAGAAAAAGGGCATTACGAAATGAAGCACATCACGATCATCATCGTCTGCGCAGTTTCAGTGCTGCGGGTATCACCCGCGGTGCACGCGCAATCAGATGCGGAAACCATCGCGCGTGCTGTGATGGCAGCACCCTCCAGGGGACAGAATGATGCATCAGTGGTGAAGTGGGCGGATGATGGAACACGCGTCGTGCTCCGTCAGGGCTCAAACGGTCTCGTCTGTTGGGATCAGTCTGGGTGGCCTGGGCAGCGCCCATTCAGTGTCCGATGTACCGCCGAGGCGAATCTCCCACGAGTCAATCAGAACCGCGAGTTCTTACTCAAAGCCGGCAATGCATCAGAGGCACAAGCAATATTTGAGGCGGCTGAGAAGAGCGGCACGCGGGAAGTCCCAGAATTCGGCACCAGTTACTATTCGATGAGCGGTAACGATCAAGCGACTGCTCAACAACACGTAACGATCGCCGTACCATTTGCCACCACCGAATCCATCGGGTTTCCGAGCGAGCCAAGCATGACCGGCGCGTGGCTCATGACGGCAGGTACGTCCGGAGCACACATCATGATCCCCGGTCACTAGAGCTAATCTCTCAACTGAGTAGTCTGCAGCACAAGGTACAGGTGCCCAAACCGCGCCCGCGCACAGTGCAGGTTTTATTTACCCTCTTTGCGCCATTGGTGCTACGTCGTCGAGGATCCACGGCGAAAGGGTCAACACGTACCAATTGCGCCTGAGCTGTCACAAGATCACCGCTGGAACGCAAAAGTCTCGGTCGCACTCCAACTCGCTCTTGCTCTTCCACTCACCGAAAGGATGTCTCTACCGCGATCATCGGCCTGGTGCAGATTCTGCAGCCTGTTCCTCAGCACGCGCACCAGCGAGGATCACCTCCATCGCGTAGTTTCCTTCGTGACAGGCGTATTCATAGATCGGTTCCGCACTCCGCACCATCGGGACTTCATAGGTCCATGGTCTAGTCCACGTCTCCCGATCCTCAACCGTTACCTGGTACAGGAGCATGTCCGCAGAGCCACGTGTGAAGCGTTCGACCAGGTGCAGAGCAGCGCTGGAGCCGCCACGCAGAAAACTCGTCTCACGGAGAAAGTTGATCGTTTCGACCACGAGAGTGTCGCCGTCCCAATAGCCGCGCGAGTCTCCGGCCCACTGGCGCAGGTCACCATGCTCACGCTGGTCCAGGGGAATGATACGAGCATTGTGGTTCATCTCGTTCAGCAGCACCACGTGGTTGGGTGTCTGGAACAGCTGCACGTTGTTGTTGTAGCCGGCTGGCGTCATCGGTGGACCAGAATTGAACCCAGTGATACACCGAACCTGCAACCCATTCGTTCCCAGGTCGTCGACCCAGCCGCCTGGTGTTGGCTGATGAGGACCAACGCCGCGCCGAGCCTCGCGTCGCGCTGCCTGCTTTGTCTCGGCCTCAGCCGTGAGGGGAGGAATTCGTCCATCCGGCGGATCCACAACCAGCGACGTCCGACGGGTTCCGATAACCTCCGTGCCGCGGTCGAACCAAAACTGGTTGTAGTTACCAACGCCATCCGCGGGCGTTTCGTCGTCCCGGCCGGCGTCCCTACGACGCCGTGACTCTTCCAACCCGGCCGCTTCCTCAACGCTCAGGAACGCTTTATCTGCCAACTCACTCGGTCGTTCCATCGGTGTAATAGTACGGAAGTCCCAGACGCCTTGCAGATCTGGTTGACCCCACGGGGTCAGGACCTTAGGCGACGTGTCCGCTGCGGTCGTCTGTGATTGGCCAGCAGCGGGCGCGGAACCCAGGGCGACGATCGCCATCAATGTCAACAACACCGAGAGATATCGGCCTGTCATCTGAGACCTCCCTACTGATGATTACGTACCCAAGTTCAAGTTTTACTCACATCTCAGAATAAGTGCCAGGGCGAACTTATGCAAGAACTGACGCGACACGCCGCGATACACGGCTTCGGCACACCCGACACTGGAACCCGACGTCGACCTACGACGCTGTTCCTAACTCCTACCCCTTGACAACGGCTCTGCAACAACCATAATCGGCGCTCAGGGTATCATTAACGGCAGCGACCGCGTGTCCGTGGCGCCGCCGGTCCAGAGGACCTTCGAGAGCCACGCCGTTTCCCACGCTGGAGGAAGATGATGAAAGCAGACACGAGAAACCATCGGCGTTGCACGATCGCCCTGTGTTGTACGCTGACGCTGGGCGTTGTGCTAGCCGTGGCAGCCCCGGCCGTCGCCCAAACAGAACGAGGCAATACGTCCGGGGAGTGGCGTTTCCAGAGTGGCGACGCCTGGGGTACTCGCTACTCTAACCTTGACCAGATCGATGCGAACAACTTCGAGGATCTCGAGTTACAGTGGGTCTGGCGAGGCGATAATTTCAGCCCGCATCCCTACTATCTATCGCGCTCCACGCCGAGCTACATCGACGGCGTCCTGTATACGGTGGCTGGCTACCGTCGTACCATCGCTGCGATCGACCCAGCTAGCGGTGAGACGCTCTGGACGTATCGCGAACCGAGTACCAGGCGGTGGGAAGAGTCGATGCGCGCCAGTTACGGCAAAGGCGTCGGCTACGCAGAAATCGATGGCCGCGGTGTCATCTATGTAATTACTCCGGGGTTCTTCCTGCACGCGCTCGACGCTAAGTCCGGGGAGCACCTCGAAGGCTTCGGAAAGCCGGTTCCGATTGAGGGCTTCCCGCGGACCGGTGTCGTCGACTTGTTGGCCGACCTCGGCCACGAGTACGACGTCTACGAAGGCATCCCGATGGAAAAGGGGTACATCACCAGCTCATCACCACCCATCGTCGTCAACGGCACCGTCGTTGTCGGGAACTCTCACGAGCAGGGCTACAGCCAGTCACGAATCGAGAACGTCCCGGGCGATATCCTTGGCTATGACGCCCGCACTGGCGAGCACAAGTGGAAGTTCAATGTCATTCCACAGTCAGAAAGTGAGTTTGGCTTCGACACCTGGGAAAACAACGCTTGGCAAATTACGGGGGATGTTTCGTCGTGGGCACCGCTTTCGGCCGACCTCGAGCGCGGCATTGTCTATGTTCCAACTAACGCCCCAACGATTGACTACTATGGCGGATTCAGACCCGGAAATAACTTGTTCGGGACGAGTATCATCGCCATCGACGCCGACACCGGGCAACGGGTGTGGCACTTCCAGACAGTGCACCACCCGATCTGGAACTACGATTTACCAAACGTCCCGATCTTGGTCGATGTAAATGTCGACGGCCAAGACGTACCGATGGTCATCCAAACAACGAAACAAGGGATGACTTTTGCCTTTAATCGAGAAACCGGTGAACCGGTTTGGCCGATCGAAGAACACTCTGTACCTGCGTCGATCGTCCCAGGCGAGCAGCTTGCTGAGACGCAACCGTTTCCAACGAAGCCGGCACCGCTGAACCCACTCGGACTGTCCGAAGACCAAATCATCGACTTCACGCCGGAACTCAAGCAGGAAGCACTGGAGATCATGAGCCAGTTTCGGATCGGGGGACCATACATGCCCCCACTTCCAAACAACCACACCGAATCCGTCAAGGGCTGGATCGCTTGCGGCGCCGGTGGGCTTAACATCACCCATCCCGCCACGCTCGATCCTGAAACCGGTTATTTGTACCAGTCGAATGGGCAAGGGTGTTCGGGGCGAACGGTTCAGCCCGGTGCGGATGTCGATGCCGATCAGCACGGCTGCACCTCAGACTCGGGTAACTGCACCACGACTGGCGTGACCATATCTGATTGGGTCCAGGGTGGCGGTGTTGGCTGGGCCGGACCGCAGGGCCTACCGATGTACAAGCCGCCGTACAGCAAAATCACCGCGATCGATATGAATACCGGTGAGCATGTGTTTTCGGTCCCGGTCGGCGAGGCATCGGACCAGATGAAACGCCACCCCGCACTCCAGGGTGTCGACCTATCGGGCACCGGTGTGCCCAGGGGACGCGCCATCCTCATGACGACCGGCAGCCTGTTACTCGCAACTGAGGGCACGCAAGGAGCGGCGGTACTCAACGCCCACAACAAGACGACCGGTGAAAAGCTCGGAACCATCGAACTTCCGGCAACAGGCCAGTACGGGATGATGACCTACATGCACGAGGGTAGACAGCACATCGTCGTACAGATCGGCCAGGGCGGTAGCTTCCCAGGCTCGCTGGCGGCATTCGCCCTACCGGGGCCAGAAGAACACGAGTAGTTCTTCTGAACTAATGCAGGCAGGGGCCCGGGAGCTTTTCCTCCCGGACCCCTCTTCTGTTCTAACCCAAGAGACCAGTAGAGTCTCCAACAATCGACCGTCGCACCATAGTCCTTTCAGCCGACTAGAGTAGCGGCGCGTTCTTCTATACAAACGAGCAACGGGATTGAGGGAAGAAGAGAAGAGACGTATCGCGGATCCGGCTCACTCCGCGACGACGAAATCGGCGGCCCACTCGTGCGGCCCCCAATGAATGACGACCCGACCCGCGTCTTCGCCAGTCGGGACCAGTGTGACCCCGAGCGGACGAAATGACCCCCCGGTGCGTGCGTAGTCAACGTCGATCTCCGCCGCATCGAAGTCGGGATCGTATTGCGTTCCCCACGAATCGGGCTCGTTATTGAAGACGAAACGCCATCCAGTGCCCGTCTTGCGTAACCAGACCGCGTAAGCCCCCGCAAACCCTGGTGCGAGGTTGCCAGTCGCGACGTCAGTGGCGCCGAATCTCAAGCCAACATCGCTCTTGATCCGGAGCGGTGGCGCGCGCACGAGTGGGACGACGGCACCGTCGTCGACATCAGACAGGCGGCCGTAGTCCTCGCCCTCGACACCAATTCCCTTCCAGAACAGCATCTGGATTCGTCTCCCATCCGGGAAGACGAGCGCAGTCTCGTTACGCTCCGCCAGCATGGTTCTGCGTACGAGCCCGGTCGTGTCGGTCTCGGCTTCCCGGGCCTGCCCCAGACCAGACACACGCGGGCGGCGCGACGGTCTGGGGAGCTCATCGAAACGGAAGTCAGCGTTCCAAACGTGGTGGCCCCACCGGAGTTCGAGTCGACCTTCCTCAGCGTCGGTGGAATGCAGCGAGGCGCTGAACTTTTGCACCGTTGTTTCTCTCTCGTGATGAGACAGCGGAATGATGTTGACGTCGTCGCTGTCGGACTTCTGTGCTTCGAGCTCCCAGCCTTGCGCGTTCCGCACCAGCCAGAGTTCGTGTGTCGCCGGCGCCGGTTTCGGGAAACCCTCGGCTAGCGGCTCTGGTGGGGGCGCCTCGAAATCCGTGGCCAGTGTTCCGATGCGCAGCGCGCGATGCCCCTCCAGCGTGCCGACCTCCACTCGAGCCCCGGCCATGCCGGCAAGGACTTGCCGTCGCGCCCGCTCATCCCCAGATAAATCTGGCTCATACGCGAGGCTGATCGCCTGGCTTTCCAGCGTGAGCATGACGTGGACGAACCCGTCGGCCTCGTTGCTGGGTTCTGGCGCTTGCGCTACGGTAATCGACGTCGTGAGGCCGGCGCCAAGAATGAGAATCAGGAGTCGATGTTGCATGCAGAAAAACGGCGGGCGGGGTTAGCCGGCCCCGCCCTCTAGAGTATTCGCTGAACCGCACGCGCGGCTAATTGTTGTTGTCGGTTGTCGCCAGATCTTCGTCGATCTCGGCGTAGCCGATGAAGCCGAGCGACATCTCGTCGTCGGTGCGCGGGCCGTAGCCGACGAAGCGGTTTGAGTTGAACTTCTGACGAGCGCCACGTTCTTCCGTGTTGTCATACCAGAAGTCGACGTCGATCCGTGTCCCCTTCGGTAGCAGCTTTGGTTCCTTGTACTTATAGGTCACCTGCCACCCCTGGTCGTAGTTCGGCACGTCGAGCAGCAGCTCTTCGGTACCGTCTGGATAGAACGCGGTATAGCGCGCAGCGATAGCACGCGTGTGCGCATGCGGCCAGTACGTCAACACCAGCGTGTCTTTCTCAAGGACGCGCGATGACCCGATTCGATAGTTCGGGTGGTTTGGTGGAATCTCGAAGCCGCGATTGTAGAGTGAGTCGTTGATTACTTTGTAGCGTGGTTCTTCTTTCGAGACAAAGAAGCCGATCTCCGCTTGGCTGGTAACCGCTGAACCGGCTGCAGCCTCTTTGTGATAGTGCATGTTGAAGGAGACCATTGACCCCTTTTCGATCAGCACGCCGTAACCCTCAGGCAGGATGCCCGACTCGCCACCTTCGGCAACGCAACTCAGCAGGTTACTGCCGGTGACCGCATTGCCTTCATCCTCAACGGCCGCTCCGTCAACATGCACCTGCGCACTCGGTGGGAAGACCGATGAACACATGTGATGCGTGATCCCGTTGTCACCTATGCGGAACTCCCAGCCGCGCACCCAGGTGTCCTCGGGCAGGTCAGCTTCGGTCAACTTCTTGTAGAACTGAATGTTGAGGTCGTAGATGTCGTCCTCAACCACGTACGGTTCCGGCATTTTCACGACGAAGTCAGGCGTGCCGTAGGTCCAGCCGTCGTTCGCCTGCTCCGTCCATTGCTTGACCGGTGGCGCATCGACCATCTCACCGGCGGGCGCACCCGCCTCGACCCAGCTCACGATCATCGTGATCTCGTCATCGGTCAGTCCGCGCTCGTTCTCGAACACGCCCTTTGGCGCGGTTGCGAACCACGGCGGCATTTCCTTCGACTCGACCTTGCGGGCGATGGCACGGGCCCACGGGCGAGTTTCCTTGTAGTCCATAAACGACATCGGGGCGATGAGACCGCTGATGTTCTCGCCCGTAGGACGGTGACAGGTTTGACAGTTGTCCTGAATAATCGGCAGGACGTCTTTATAGTACGTCACCGCCACTTCGTTGGCCGCATAGCCGGGCGCAGCAACCGTAAACAACACGCCGAGCACGGTCACGACCACGAGCGGCTGGATTTTCATCAGTGGACTCCCTCTGCCAAACCGACGTTTCGCGCAGAACACCGCGAAAGCCTGCACACGGCCAATCCCATCGTGCACATGACCTAGAGTGCTTTGTAACACACCCACCCAAGTGCCGCAACCACAACGTGTTGGAGGTTCACAACGAGCCACATGCGTAGGTCACGGTCCGCCACGGAGGGCGCCGACAGCGAGCACCACCCAGCCCGCGATGAGACACACTCCGCCGATCGGGGTGATCGCCCCAAGCCAGCGTATGCCCGTGACCGCCAACACATACAGACTCCCCGAGAAGACGGCGATCCCGGCGACGAACAGCCACCCGGCCGCGCCGACCCACGCGTTCGGCCAGCGCGATGCCGCCCAGGCCACCGCGAGCAACCCGAGTGCGTGGATCAGGTGATAGCGCACGCCGGTCTCGAAAACCGCCAGAAGGTCGGCAGTCAGCCGCTCCCTGAGGCCATGCGCGCCAAACGCGCCTAGCATGACACCCAGAGCGCATAAAACCGCACCGGTCGCGAACCAGCCTGCCACCATGCTCCTAATGATAGCGAACGGTGTAGAATCGCGATAGTAGACGATAGGGACCGAAGGGAGAGAGACCATGAGGGAGACAACCAGCCTAGTTTTACTGGGGCGATGCGCTAGCCTGGCCGCATGTGTTGCTCTGATTGCGTTTATGGCGCCAGGTGCGCGACCGGATCTGAACGCGCAGTCGAGCACGACCGCGTCCGAGGTTCCTCAACTCGTCGGAGTCTGGGATGGCGGTCCTCGCTCGCGTCCGGTCAATGGTCCGAACATGCCCTGGACCTCTGACAACTTTCCCGTGCTAAACGAACGGGCCCTGGCGTATCAGAAGGTATTCGACGAAGCGCTGGCACCGAAGTACGACTGCGTGCCATCAACTCCTCCGGCGCTCCAGTACGATCCGTACATGATGGAGGTCGTACAGTGGCCGGACCGAGTTATGTTCCGGTACGAGAAAGACGACCAACTTCGAACCGTCTGGCTCGACGGCCGCGAAGCGAGCGTCGACGACTTTAGTGTGCAGGGAATCTCAGTCGGCTATTACGAGGACAACGCGCTCCACGTCGAAACGACCCATTACGCCTTTGACGTGACCGGCTTCGACGACTACAACGGGATCCCATCCTCGCAACAGAAGCGCGTGCTCGAGCGGTACTGGCGTGAAGGAGACGAGCTAAAGGTAACCGTAACCGTCGAGGATCCCCTTTTCCTCAGAGAGCCAGCGTCATACACGACCCGGTGGCTACCCGCCGAACCAGGGTACAAGTTGCAAGCCTATGATTGCGATCCTGAAGAAGCACGACACGCAGTGCGGTTCTTGATCCCGAAGTACAGGTGATAGGAAACAGCGGCAAGGAGGATAACGTTGTGAAAAGTCTGTTATGGACAGTGGCGGCGGCCTCGGTCATAGCGGGAGCACTCCTGATGACTGACGCGCGAGTCGTCGCTCACCACGCAAGCGGCCCGTTCTACGACAACTCCAAGAGCGTGGAAGCCGTCGGCGTTGTCACAAGATTTGTTTTCAGGAATCCGCATTCGTTCCTTTACGTCGATGCGACCGATGAAAACGGCGAGACGATCGCGTGGGAAATCGAAATGGGCGCCGCCGTGAGCATGAGCCGGCGAGGGTGGACGCCGGAAACGATCAAGGCAGGTGAAGAGATCAGAGTTGTCGGCCAGCCATCGCGAGCTCCAGACACGTACGGCATGTGTTGTGCGGAGCTGACCAGGTCCGATGGGAGTGCCATTCGGCCTGCGCGCGGCGAATAAGACCAATCCCTCAACTGATCTGTGTGGGCAAGCCCGCCCGTAGATGGGTCAGCAGGCCGAACGACCTGTACTACAACGCTCGATCCTCGTCGAGCCCACCGATTGCCCGGATCAACGCCTAGGCGCGTCTACTGGTAAATCCCCATAGCCGGGGTACCAAAATCGTGAATGGCAACTCTCGCACGCTGCGTCGAGACTGGCGCCAGCGGCCAGTAGCGCATCCACATCTCTAGCGTCCACGGCATCGAGCACGACCAGACCAGTGTCGCGGAGTCCCTGCACCAACTCATTCCAAGTCGATCGATCCTCAGCAACCAGCGCTTCGATCTCCTCTGGTTCCAGATCGATGCCAGGCAGCTCCGACCGTGCACCGGCACGGGCGATACGGCGACCGTCGATCAACAGTAAGTTAGTCGCCTCCACTAACGTAATGACGTTCTGCCGCAGGAGTGCCCAATCCTCGTTAGTCCGGGGTGCCGTTATGTCGACCCCATCGAGGGTTACAGTGGTCACAACGGCATCCCAGACCGCATCCGAAGCTGGGTCGATCATCAAGCGCATGATGTCTTGAACAGTAGCGGTCGGCCTAAAATTAGCCACCGGTTCGGGAGATTCCGCCGTACACGCCCCTGACGCAACAACGAACAGCAAGAGAGGAACGGAGAGTGTTCTCACGCCAGGGCTTCGGTAAGGCAGCGTCACGCGAGCGTCGACTTACCGCGACCCCTCAATCGCGGCGGCGCCGTCAGCCTCCTGGAGCCGAACTCCCTTGAGGGTGTTTGCGATGGCGTAATTTCCTTCGTGACACGCGAACTCGTAAATCAGCCCTGTGCCAGGCGCGGGTCTCATGTAGATCCTCGCTGTCCACGACTGCGTCCACGTCGTCGGATCGTTCATCGTGAACTCGTACTCGAGCGTGTCTTCGGCAACCCGTCTGAAACGCTCGACCAGATGCAAATTGCTCGAGGCTCCACTGAAGTTACGACCGTGACCCCAATTAGTGGTCTCGACAACGAGCGTGTCCCCCTCCCAGTGGCCGCGCGAGTCCCCGAGCGTTCCGCGGATGGTAGTTGGTAGGTGCGGGCGCCCATCCAGTGGGATAAGCCGCATGTCGTGCATCATCTCCATGAGAATCACTACGTACCCAGGTGACTGCACGATTTGATAGTTGCTGTTGTAGCCTCTCCCCGTCATCGGCACGCGTCCACCCGAACACCGTAATCCTGCGCCCAAGTCCTCCGGTCCGGCAGGATAGCGCGGGCGTATTACGTCCGCACGGGCATCTTCATACTCCTGCGCCTCTTGTGTTAGCGGAGGAATCCTCCCATCCGGTGGATCCACAATCAGCGACGTACGGTTGTCGAACCAGCGATCGATGAGCCAGAACTGGTTGTAGTTGCCTGTACCTTCCGGTGTCTCCTCGGTCACGCCGTCTCTTGACTGAAAGTCGGTGCGATCAGTCAGCGCGGCGCGAAACACGCTCTCACCGAAGGCAGCATCGGTCTCGCCGTTGAAAAGCTCGGCTGCCCGCCCTGCCAGCGTCGCCACCTCTTCGTCTGTCAGCAATTCCTTATCAGCAAGCTCGGGCGGTCGTTCCAACGGGGTTGCGGAGTCGCTGGCCCAAACTCCCTGTAGGTCTGGCTGGCCGTCCGGTGTGCGGGACGGGGTCCAGGTGTCCACCGTGGTCGTTCGACCCTGACCAGCGGCCGAGAGCGGCACGAGCGCAACGACCGCAATGGCCGTCAACAACACAGCGAGGCGTCGATCGTTCATCTGCAACCTCCAGACCTCATTTCGCCACAATAGAAGCCCTGGCACCTTTGTGCAACCCATTCCATGACACGACGCGTGCGACCGATCTCATGCAACCTGATCCTCTCGAAAAATGAAGCATGTTCACGAAAGTCCTGCTGGAGAGCAGACACCTGCTTGGAATTCGATAAGCCCATCATGAACGGCCTCCCTGACAGCGCGCGTCTTTCATCAACTTGTTACGAAAATGGACGCTAGGACCCTGGTGATCTGACCTATCGCCCACCGGTCTCAAGGTTGCCGCTGCGGCAACGCAAAGCTGAGAATCAGGTCGCCACCCCGCCGACCTCTCGAACTTCCACCTGACGCCACCGTCACGAACTGCTCGCCGTTAACCATGTAGACGGCGGGCGCGGCGAAGATGCCGGACCCAGTGTTGAATTTCCAGAGCTCTTCACCGGTCGCGGCATCATAGGCGTAGAAGTAACCGGCGATGTTACTACCGGCGCCGACGAAGACCAGACCTCCGGCTGTCACGACCGGTCCGGACTGTCCGTAGCCTTCGAAGATCTGACGCCAGACCAGTTCGCCCGTCGTCGGATCGTAGGCGGACACGAATCCCCGTGGGCCACGATCCACACCGAATGGCCGATCGATAGAGTTGACGTAGAGCAGACCCGTTTGCGGGCTGTAGGAAATAGGAGCATAGCTGGCGCCACCCCCCATGCCGGGCGCGAAGACCTGATCCGGACCGAGCGGTGTGAACTGAGGAACGAGCATCTTACCTTCGAGACTGTCAGGGGGAATGTTCTCTGGGAAGATCGGCGAGACCGGCTCCATCCGCTCTCCATTCGCCTTGTGTGGAATCGGTTGCGTCGGCCACGGCTGCTCACCCTCGCGATCGGTCGCTGTCGACACAGGAGTTTCGATAATCTGATGCACTGGGTCACCAGTTTCTCGGTTCAGAATGTAGAGCCACCCGTTCTTGTTTGCTTGGGCGAGAGCCTTAACTGGTGCGCCGTCAACCGTCATATCAAACAGGATCGGTTGGCTGCCGTTGTCATAGTCCCAGACGTCGTGGTGAACCAACTGGTAGTACCACTGCAATTGGCCGTCATCTAAGGAAAGGGCGAGGACCGAATCGGTAAACAAGTTTATCCCCGACCGCTTTGTGCTATCACCAAACGGGTTGCCCACCGCGATGTACACCATGCCCAACTCGGGATCGATCGACGGCGTTTCCCAGATCCCACCACCTTCGCGCCCCCCACCGATCCAGGTCGGTCCGGCAATGTCCCAGCCCTGATCATTCTCATCCTGCGGAATCGTGTTGAAATGCCAGATGATCTCCCCGGTTGTGGCATCGACCGCTAGAACATGACCACCCGGAATACGGCTCTCACTGCGCGTTGAGCCGACGTAGAGCACACCGTCGTGAATTTGTGGTGCCGTCGTGAACCAGTACCCCATTGAGATCGCCGTCTCGACATCCGGGTATCGCAGCTTGAGTACATCGAGAATCACACTCGCCTGACCGTTCTCGCCGAAACCCTCAAGCGGCTCCCCCGTTCTTGCGTCGAGGGCAAAGATGAAAGAGCCAGCAGCACTGTAGACCACCCCGTCTTCGTATGTGACACCGCGGTGACGGAAGACGTAGCCTTCGTCCCGCCCACCCCCAAGGAGTTCGGTCACGTCGTACGTCCACAGATGATGCCCATCGGATGCATCGACGGCGTAGACACTTCCGCGGGAATCGGTCACATACATGACCCCATCCACGACTACCGGTGTCGTTTGGTTACTGACACCGTCGATGACACCGTGCTGGAAAAGCCAACGCGGCGTCAGTTCCTTGACATTGTCCGTGTTGATCTGACGCAGTTCAGAGAATCGACCGCCAGCCAGGTCGAAGTTGTGGAGCCTCCAGTCCACATTCTGGGCCGGGGCTACCGACGCAAGCGTCACCGACAGAATCGCCACGCTCAGAAAAGCTGCCACACGCTCGTACATCATGGACTCGGTCCCTCCATCGGCGAAAGCATAGTCGAACCAGACCTGGATTTGAATTAGAGGATTCGCATCGAAGAAACTTAGACTTAGAAGATGGACTTCGTAGTTTTTGGTCGCGACCCGTGGGGACAGATCGTCCTCCAGCACCTCTCTTGGAACATCGTATGGGTGTCGATCCTCATCGCGTTCACGTTCCTGGTCGCACACGCCGCCTACGCGGTTCTGTCGGCATTCCGCAAGCGCAGTACATCAGAAACCGACGCCCTAGAAGCCTCGCACCAGGACCTACCGGCTCGCATTACGCGGCACACGTTCATGGCACGTCTCTTCCACTGGGTAACGGCTGCCACGATGATGGTACTGCTCGTCACGGCGTTCTTCCCCATACTGGGGATCCAATTTGATTGGGTAACCTGGCACTGGATCGCCGGCCTCGTCCTCACAGGTGCAATCATTTACCATATCATCCACACTACGTTCTGGCTTGACTTCTGGTCGATCTGGGTCGGGCCCGGCGACATCCCCGAGTTCAGAGCGGAACTGCTTCGAGAAACCGGGCAGGAAATCACCGGACCGAAACCTGGCAAGTACCCGCTCGGCAACCGGCTCTACCACCTAGTCGTGCTTATCGCAGGCTTGTTAGTTACCATAACCGGCCTTCTCATGTTGCCACGGATCGACACACCGATACTCGAACGGAATCCGTATTTTCTCAGTGAAGCAACGTGGGGGTTCGTCTACGTCATTCACGGTCTGGTCGGGGTTGCCCTCGTCGGGTTGTTAATGGCCCACGTGTTCTTCCAAGCCCGCCCGTCAATATGGTGGGTGACTAAGTCGATGATCGTCGGTTGGGTGACGCGCAGGCAGTACCTCGAACATCATGAGCCGAGCCGGTGGCCCGCCGGGCCCAACAAGACGTAGCGACCTAATACAAACCACTCTGACCGTTTCCTCTACGCCCTCGTCGTACCAGTGCGCTGACCACGTTCGATCCGCGTCGCCAGACAAAGAACCCGATCGTCGACATCAGCATCAGAACCGAGGTAGTCATCGCATCGACCGTCACACGCCACCGGCCGATCTTGGGTGAAGGGTTCACTGAAGCAAACACACCAGCGGCCAATGCAAACCAGACTGCCGGAGTGAATGGCAACATGGGCGACTCCGATATCGGGCCGTGTAAACCGCTCAATGCCTGAATAAAGAGAATAGCGCTCGCCAGTGTGTCGGTACGAAAGAACGTCCAGCCCAGCGTGATAACGAGGAGTAGATACGCGTGCCTAAATGGGGTTGGCAACCGGGTGAGAATCCTGGCAAGACCAACGCGCTCGAGTACGACGAACGTGCCGTGATAGAAGCCCCAACGGACAACGTTCCAAGCCGGGCCATGCCACAGCCCGACGAGAAGAAAGAGCGTAAAGAGATGCCGAGACACACGTGCCGACCCGCCCCGGTGATGTCCGTCGAGAGAAAATGCGACGTATGTCTGAATCCAACCGAACAATGAAATATTCCAACGCCGCCAGAATTCATGGACAGTACCGGCGGTATAGGGATACCTGAAGTTCTCCGGGAGACGGAACCCAACCATCCGGCCAAGACCAATTGCCATATCCGTATAGCCCGACAGGTCGAAATAGATCTGCAAGGTAAAACAGATGAGACCGAACCAAGCGTGCCCGATTTCGAGCACTTCAGCCGGCATTTCGAAGATCGTGTCGGCGGGGACCGCGAGCGTGTGCGCAATGAGAAAAACCTTTCCCAGCCCGATCGCGAAACGTCTGACACCGTACGCGAAGGCAGCCATGCTCACCTGGCGTTCGACAAGCTGCGCACTCATCTCGCCGTACCGCACGATCGGCCCCGCTATAAGAAGTGGAAAGAACAGCAGATATAGCACCGCCTGAACCGGATTTTTGTACATGACAGCGTCACGCCTGTAGATATCCACCAGGTACGAGATCGCATGACACGAAAAGAACGAGAGGCCGAGTGGTACTAACAGCGCCGGTACCGCAAACGGCCACGTGCCGAGCACCGTCAACACCGGGCTCATCTCGTCGGCCAAAGGATTCGCGGTCTTGAAAATCCCCAGCAGCATCACATTGCCGGTCACGGCAACGGCGAGCAGTAATTCAGCCCGAGCGGTGATCGGGGCGTGCGTATCTCGCTCGCGCCGTTTCAGATCCAAGTCGATAATCCTGGCTATCGCGTAGTTGAAGACTGCAGAAGCCACGATCACCCAAGTGAACGTTCCACCGCCGGATACGTAAACGAGAAGGCAACCGATGAGAAGTATCCAGTTTGCCCCAACGACATTCCCCCTGGCACTCGGCATGCGACTTGCCGGCCGCACCATGGCGAGGAAGTACGCGGCAAGCAGCACTGGCAGGAATACGACGAGAAATGTCGGGTTCGTGAACAGCACGTCTACGGGAAATGGTAGTGTGAGTTGTGCTACGACACTAGGAATTCACGGCACATGCAGACTACTCAATAATGCGACGCGGTACGGCGCCTGAACAGATAGAGATGAGCCGAATCTACGTAATTCATGAAAATGACGCCTGGGTCGAACCGTTGCGCGACGCACTCACAGAGCTCAACTTACCGTTTGAGGAATGGTTTCTCAACACGGGTGCGATTGATCTCACAAAGATGCCGCCCGACGGCGTGTACTACAACCGCATGAGTGCGTCTTCGCACACACGCGGCCACAGGTACGCGCCCGAATACACTGCCGCAGTCTTGGCATGGCTGGAAAGCCACGGACGACGCGTGTTAAATACCGGTCGCGCGCTACAGCTCGAGATCAGTAAGGTGGCACAGCATGCGGCCCTACAGACTCACGGAATTCGCACTCCTCAAACGGTCGCAGCCATCGGGCGGGACGCAATCGTCGAAGCCAGTCACAAGTGCGTTCCGCCATTCATCACCAAGCACAATCGAGCGGGTAAGGGCCTCGGCGTGCACCTCTTCCGTGAACAGGAAGCGTTGGTTCACTACGTCACTAGTGCAGACTTCGAACCGTCAGTCGACGGAATTACACTTCTCCAAGAGTACATCGAGGCGCCTGATCCGCACATTACACGGGTGGAATTCGTGGGCGGACGTTTCCTCTATGCAGTGCGCGTCGACACGAGCCAGGGATTCGAGCTGTGTCCGGCCGATGCGTGTCGCATGGATAACGCGTTTTGTCCCGCGGAGTCGACGGAGCCACTGTTTCGCATCATTGAAGACTTCGAGCACCCACTTGTCGAACGCTACGAGCGCTTCCTCAACGACAACGGCATTCATATCGCGGGTATCGAGTTTATCGTCAACTGTGATGGGGTGGCCTTCACTTACGATATAAACACGAATACCAACTACAATTATGAGGCTGAAGTGAAGGCCGGCGTGTTCGGCATGCAAGCAATTGCTACCTATCTCGACAATGAGCTAGCACAGATCGAACGGACGCGGTCAGACACCGAGAGTGAATACCTCAGGCGACCGAGTCTGATCCCGGTGTCGCAGTAGGACAGGTTGCTAGCAAGAGGTTTGCCGGCTCAAGTGTCCGGAAGGGCCTTACGGTCACGATCCGGGGTATGAAAGGGCCATCCAAACGGCGTCAAAACCAATCATCACACTAGCGGCGAAGTTCCATCCGTGATGACCGCCCACAGAATCATTGGTCGTTAGTTCGATTAGCTCTATCACCACCAAACGCTTGCCAAGAGCATCAGGTGGATACCATATCGATACACGCCACACAAGAAAATCAAAGCTCCATAGTCAACTTCAGCGAGCGCGTCTATAGCCGATCCCGTGATCCGGACACGGGTCTGGAGTCACCAAGCTGCACACTGAAGCGCACGACCGACTTTATGCCGAGTCGATCATCAACATCTACAAGGTGAATTAGCCGAAACTACCGTTCAGTTTCGAAACAACAGGCTTTAACATCAGGCGGACCTGGCAGTTTCCGAAGGGGCAAGCGCCGAAACTCTTTTTCTTCCATCCGCGTAGAGCCGTTTCTAGTTGGACACAGTTGACGATAGCACCGGTTCAGCGACAGGCCCCGCCAACCCATAAGCAAAATTGACACTAGGGACATCTTGACTCTCTATTGCTTGGTCGCCGCTCCTCCTGCGGCTGCCCTATCTTCGGCACGACCGGCCCGGAGGCTGTTCTCTAGACCGTAGTTCCCCTCGTGACAGGCGTACTCGTAAATTTGATAAGTCGTATCACGATTCAAGGGCATCGCCACTTTCCAGGCTGCCGTGAAAGGTCCAGGATCGTCGACGGTAACCTCGTAATTGATGGTGTCGGAATCGACAAGCGTGAATCGCTCGACGATCTTTAACTGATGACTCTGCTGAATGCCCCGGAGACCGCGGCTAGCAATATTCGTACCTATCGTGCCCTGATCGTTATAATTTCTGGTCTCGACGACCAGTGTTTCGCCTTCCCAGCGCCCACGAGGATCACCATTCCACAGGCGGATGTTCTCCGACAGAGGTGGCCTTTCATCCACCGGAATGATACGCGCCTCGTGAATCATTTCGTAGAAGATCACCACATAGCCAGGTGCCTGTAGAATCTGATACCCAGCACCGTACCCGCCAGGAAACATACCACCCGGTATCCCGCGCGTGATACACCGTTCCCACGGCGTGTGAGTCAACCACCCGTCGGTCAGGTTCACGAGGTTAGCATTTCGCTTGGCAATTGCGGACTCTCGCAAGGGCACGCGGCCATTTGGTGGGTCGACCACCATTGACTGACGACGCTCATTTCGCAGCGCGTCTCCTGGCCCATCACCCCACGGTCCCTGAGGCCCGCGCGACCGCGCGTTACGATCCGGCATCGCTGGTGCTCGCTGTGGCTGGTTACTATTAGGAAACCACGCCGCTAATGGTGCGAGCCGTTCGATATCGATATCGTTTGGCGCCTCGAACGGCGTTGGGTCGAAATTCGTCCAAACGCCACGGATGTCAGGCTGACCGTCTGGTGTGCGGGGTGGACTCCAGGGAACTCCCGCTTCGGTCTGGTCCTGGCTTTGAATTTGTCCAGATCCCGACACCGGGAATAGCAACGCGCCCGTGAGTACCGTCACGAAAACGATTAGACATCGTGCGTTCATATTGGACCTTCCTCATGCACACTCAGATTCCAGAATAGGCTCCTCTATAACTTTGTGCAACATTTTCCGAACCAGATTCAGAATCCGTGCTGGATCTGTGCCGACATGGTCACAACCTGATGTGGCTAGCGGTAGATTGTATCCACACGATCTGGATGCCATCTTTTACCTACGACATCAGGCTTCCATCGAGAGAATCCACGCAATAAACAGGGCTTCGTCCGAGCGGCCAAGTAGACTGCTCTGAACGTGCTAGTCTACGGCGTACGTGCGTTCCGGGCAGTCCGGCAGCACAGGTTCGAATCACAGTAGACCGATGTGGCACTCGTCGGCGCACTGAACGAGGAGCACCGTATCTGACGCCGACTGACTTGCGTGGTGGGCGCTCCACAGTCAACGCTCCGCAATAGTCCACCCGGCGTTCAGAGAGTGCCGTTTCAACAAGGCCCGTTTCTTTCCGATGGGGTCATCATGCATGACATCAAACGACGGCGATTCCTTCAGGCCAGCACCATGGGCGTGGGGTTCGGATTCACGCGGACTGGTTCGATCGTGGCACAGGAGACGGCCGAATCGAACGGAAGCACCTCTTCACGGATCCGTATGATCGGTGACGGCTTGGGCTTACAACCGGCCGATATGGCCCGCCTCTGGACACACCTCGCCGAGGAAAAGCGGATCGTTCAAGACTCCTATTCGAACGGCGGAACCGTGGAAGAACTCGAAACAGAGTTCGCGGCCAGGCTCGGTAAGGAACGTGCCGTGTTCATGCCGACGGGAACACTCGCGAATCACTTGGCGGTGCGAACCTTGGCCCGCGGCACAGGCCGCGCCATCGTTCAGGCCGAGAGCCACTTGTTCAATGATTCCGGTGATTGTGTTCAGAGCTTGAGCGGAATCAATTTAATCCCGCTAGCACCTGGCCGCGCAAGTTTCACGCTAGACGAGATGCGTAAAGTCATAGAACGCACCGCCAGTGGGCGCGTGGCGACACCCGTATCAGTCATTTGCCTTGAGTCACCGGTTCGGCGACGATTTGGCGAGACCTTCGACCAGACTGAAATGGATCGGATAGTTAACTTCGCCAGGCAGGAAGGCATCCACTTGCATCTTGATGGCGCGCGTATCTTTCTTCAAAGTGCCTATGAGGGGCGTGACATTGCCGATTACACCCGCCCGTTCGACACAGTGTACGTCTCACTCTACAAGTACTTCAACGCGGCGTCTGGTGCTATCCTGGCTGGTCCACGCACGCTGCTGAACGATATGTACCACGTGCGCCGGATGTTCGGAGCCGGCCTGCCAGAAGCCTGGCCGTTCGCTTCGATTGCCCGCCACTACCTACCAGGGTTCATTGAACGTTTCCGACGGGCAGTTGCCATTTCGGAGTCATGGATCGAACGGATCACACGACACGACGCCTTCAGTATCGATCGTATCCCCTCGGGGACTAACCTCTTCCTGCTACGCGTCGATCACCCCGATTTACAGCGCTTCCGGAAGCGACTGGATGAAGTAGGTGTGGATCTTGCGGTGCCACGGCGCGACGGTCGTAGTTTCTTGCTGAGCGTGAACGAAACCTGGAACCAGACAACCGCCGAGGCGCTCGCCGACACCTTCGTGGGAGCTCTCGAATGACGCATCGATCCTACGGAGTGTCCGTTGGTACTCACGCCTTCTTATGGTCGTGTGGTTTATGGCGTCCCAGCTATGAAGTAAGCCGTAAGCGAGGTTTAAGCCGTTCTGAGCCCACACGGTCATTCGTCCGTAGAGACGATCAAAAGACGTAACCCTGCCAATGGAGTGGACTGCATTTATCGACTTTCTCTCGGTAAGCGGCCAAGAACTCGCCCGCACCGAATTCGATCAAATACGTTACGGAAACGTCGGCTTGGCGCTTTGGTTGTCGATCGTTGTAGCTGTGACCGTCCTGCTGACACTCGCACGCTTGGTGTTCAGGCGCCGCAAACACCATCGATATCATTCGGGCCATGTGATCCATCAAAAATTTCAGCGCGGCCTCTTCGTCCAGGTCCTTTACAACACACCAAAGATGTTACTGGCCTTGGCAGTGGTGATCGCTCTCGTGGCACTGTCTGATCCGTTCTTAACGGCCACCGAAGAAGTCACCGGCGATGTGGAATCGAGGGTAAGGATCGATTTAGTCGATACGTCCCTGTCGATGGCCTGGGAGTTCGCAGACACCGGACGGTCTCGCGCGGAAATCGCACGCGAGGCACATCTGGAGTTTCTCGATATGCGGCGTGAAAAGAACGACCGAGTGTCGCTTTGGTTGTTCTCGTCCTACCCCTACCGGGTCGACGATTTCGTCGTTGACGACGAAATGTATTACTTCCAGGTAATGGAAGCGCCCTATGTCACGGTCAAGGTGCTCGCGGCCCAATCCGGGGCCTCCCGTGACCGACTGTTCGTACCGCCGGATAAAGTCAGGATCATCCCGACCGAAGGCACCACTAATATCATTCGGGCATTGCAGTCGATCGTGAAATATCTCGACCGCGACCAAGCCATTGTCGGCCGTGGGGCTAACAAGAATCGTGCAGTACTCATCGTCACGGACGCCGACGTTGACGAGATTCCCGAGACTGAACTTGCAGCGTTAAATAACCGGAATGTTGTCTCATACATCATTTATATCAACGCCACCGACGCGCGCACCACGACGCTTGAAGAATCTAGCACACCGCCACTGATTGAAATGGTTCGGGCGTTTGGTGGCGATTATTTCGACGTGACTGACCAAGACAGCTTGCAACGCGCGTATCAGGCGATCGACGAGCGGGAGACCGTTCGTGTCGAGCTGACACAGCGCCCCCTCAAAGTACCGATCTATTCACGATTTTTGCTGGTTAGCCTAGCGCTGCTCATAGTCGCTATTCCATCAGGGCTAATGGCTGAGCTCCTTTGGGGCACGGACCCATGACGAACAAGAATAGGCGAGTAGATCTCACAGTCTTCGTGGAGTAACCGTGATGCGAGCGACAATTCTCCTCGTAACTATGGGTGTCATAGCAACCATGAGTCTGAACCCCTCGACTGCCCCACTACCCCAGCAAGTAGCCACCACTAGCGACGTGGTTAAGCTCCTCGTAGACCGATTGAGTCTTGAGCAGTACAAAGCCACACTCAAGGGCCTGACACAATTCGGCGATCGCCGCCAGGGTACCCAGCGTAATCGGGAAGCGATCGACTGGATCGAAATGCAACTTCGAGCTATCGGGTGTACTGCTACCGCACGTCTTAATTACGTCTACGATCCGCAACCTCGTCTCGGCAACGGACAGCGCCGTAATGCCGATGCTCTCAACCCGGATACCAGGACGCCGACAGGCGGGAAAATTGGACGCAGCGGTTCCGGCCCAGGCGGCAGTGCGATATTCGGCTACCGGGCCAGGACGGGCGTGAACACGGATCCGATGGCGCAACCAGACGAGCAGTTGCGCGAGCTGAACCGCGAACCAGCCACACCCGGCTTACGCCAAGAGGTGTACTGCACGAAGATTGGAACGGTGCATCCCGAAAACATGTACATCATTGGTGCTCACATGGACGGCCATGGTTGGGGTGAAGCGGCGAACGACAATGGTTCGGGAACAGCGCTCGTTATGGAATTAGCCCGCATCTTGAACGGGCCTGACGTCGAGACCGAATATTCACTCCGGTTCATCCTTTGGAACAATGAAGAAACTGGACTCAACGGCAGTCGCGCCTACGTCGAGCAACGTCAGGCATTACAAGGAATCGAGGACCCACCGGGCTCCGGTCGGTATCCGGAGCCACGGTGGCTCGGCATGATCCAGCACGACATGATGCTCTTCGATCATGGCGCACCGGGACCGGACGGGACCGTGAGCCGCGACCAACGGCCAGAGGCAGACGTGAACATCGAGTTTCAATCGACAGCGGATCGAGCAACAGAGGCCCGAGAGCTCGCTTTCTTCTTCAAGGCAGCGAATGAGCAATATGCAACCGATTTTCCGGCCACGGTCGGCCCACACATGACGAACACCGATTCGACACCGTTCATGGATCTCGTGCCAGCCATCAGCCTGCGTGAGAACGAGCGCGGGTCTCAAATCGGTAGCGGTTGGAACCCGCACTGGCACCAGCCGACTGATCTCTATGCCACATTCACGGACGACGACCTCCGTCTCGGACTCAACGCCGCTCAGACGACACTTGCTGCGATTGCCCAACTCTCGAACGCAACGATCGTTCAACGCTCCGAGTCGTTCAACCCACGTGAAGAATGATCAGCATGTGAGCCCGTATGCGTTAACTAATAGTCCTATAGCCTGGTGCTACGCTTGGAGTCTATGAGAGTCAGACTCTCTCAACGCCTAAGGTATGAACATCGGAATCGTGCTGTCTGACCCAACTCTAGATAACGGCTAACCTGCATCAGACGGACGGCTTTCCGATGCATTGCTTCCACATACGCTCTGCACCCTTCTAATAGCAAAAAAGAATCCGCCTTATGCAGATGAAGGTTGTTTAATTTAAGCCTTCCCGAAAACGAGCAGAGGAGTCCGACAATTCCTAGCGCTCGTGACCCGCACAGTGATCTGAGCAAGTCCGCTGGATACGGATGACCACACTATGCTTGTGCGTTACCGCTATTTCCTCGTAATACGCGTTCAAGTTTCCGGCGAGGACAACATGACTAGCGAAACTTTCAAGACCTGCCTGTTAACGCGCTGTGGAAATACAGACCGAAGGGCTAGGGATTGCGCAACAATCAGGTAAGAAATACGGGCGCTGGCCTGATTTTCAGGTTGACCAAGCCAGCACCCGCCATAACGTTCACTGATCCCGATAGGTACTGACCGGTGGCAGCTGCGCGCCGGACAGGTCGGCCGGAACGCCCTCCTCGGCTACGACCCTGTGGGTCAGCGTTCCGATTCCCTCGATGCTGGCGCTGATCGTCTCGCCCGCCTGCAGGTACCCAGAGCCTGTCGCGCGCTCGACGCGACCGGCGCCGGTTCCGCCGGACGTCCCGGCTTGCAGAACGTCACCAGGGAATACAGTGATGAGCGATGACGCGTACTCGATCAGCTCCGGGATGTTATGGATCATGTCTCCTGCCCTGGCCTCCTGGACGGTAACGCCGTCGATAACCAGGCTCTGGTGCAGGCGCTCCATCGGATCGCCGTAGAACTCCTTTGGAACGATCCACGGCCCGTGGGGCGCGAACGTGTCATGGCCCTTACCGACGAACCAATCTGAGCGAGTCGCGTTGCCGCCTGGCGGGCGCCCGCCGCGATCGGAAATATCCATAGCGACCATGTAGCCAAACACGTGGTCGTACGCACGGCTCGCGGAGATGTACTTGCCCGTGCGGCCGAATACGACAGCCATTTCGACTTCCCATTCGATCCGGTCACGGCCGTAGGGCATCACGACATCATCGCCGCTACCGATGACCGCACCGCGGCTGGGCTTGAGGAACAGATAGGGTACGCCCCGATTCTCCTGCCGATCCCGGGTCCGCGCCGCCAGTTCCTCGTCGGTGCAGCCCTCACACGCGTGTGTGTAGAAGTTGACCGCCGCGTTCATGATCTTGCCTGGGTACATGATGGGAGGGCGCGTCCGTAGTTCAGACACATCGTAGACGTAGTCGGCGCGACTGCTACCCGTGAGCTGGTTGCTGTTCACGGTGTAGTTGACGATCTCGTAGAGCCGGTACTTCAGACCGTAATCCCACCGGCCGATGAGCTCGGTCATGTCCTCCGGCATCGGGACTTTCGAATACTCCGGGTTGGCTTCGAGCACTAGGTTCGCGACCTCGATATCGATGACGAGGGCATCACGCAGCACGAGACCCACGTGCGGCACGCCGTGAATATCGAAGGTACCCACCTTGAACGGTTCAGCCGACTGGACACCAAGTTCCTGAGCAAAGAGCGCCGTCGGAGCAAGTAGCGCCATCGCCACCGTAAAAACCAAGATTCTTCGCATAATTCTCCTTAGTGGTACTGCAGAATGCGCTACCGGTTTTACTCCTGCCCAGACAGTGTGTCAAGGTCCCGGTGACGCGGCGTGAAACGCCACCGCCAACGCTCGTCGAGGTAAATAGACGATCCGGGGGTGTCACGGACCAGACACTCCCGAACTCAACCGGGTGTGTGTTACGGAAGGGACGACGCGCGATTTAAGGCCCTCCAAGGTCATGCAAATGACCGACGCGGTCCGAGTATTCATTACTCATTACGGCTTCTAGCTCCAGGGTCAGCTTCCGTCCCCATTCGCTCAACGAGTTCAATGAGCGATGAAAGATCATCGCCGCCGCGCCCCTGACCATGCAAACCGTTGATGAACTGCATCGTGACGGCGCCAGCCGGGAGGGCAACTCCGAGCACATGTGCCCACTGCAGCACAATATCGAGATCCTTATGGTAAAAGCGGCTTTCAATACCAGCCGTAAAATCACGGCGCGCCATCCGCTCCCCAAAGAACTCCAGCACGCGGCTGGAGGCCATGCCGTTCATCATCGCCTGCTGCACACGCTCGACGTCGAGACCGCCGCGCCGCGCCAGCGTCAAGGCCTCAGCCACGCCTTGCGCGGTCACGAGTAACAGCAACTGGTGACACGCCTTGGTCGCCTGTCCAGCACCGTGTCGCCCCATGTACAGCACCTTCTTGCCTAGACAGTCGAAGAGTGGCCGGGCCCGCTCAACGATGTCCGACTGCCCACCCACCATGATCGACAGCGTTGCCTCGCGCGCGCCGCGCGGTCCACCGGATACCGGCGCATCCAGCATGTCGATGCCACTGTCAGACAATCGAGCGGCCATGGCGCGTGTCTTTGTCGGGTCAATCGTGCTCATATCGATGACAAGCGATCCGCGCCGCGCGCCGTGACCCACACCGTTCTCCCCGAAGACGACATCCTCAACATCGCCCGTCGCCGTCAACATCGTGAACACTACATCGCATACGCCAGCGAGCGCTGCCGGTGTCGAACAACTCGTCGCGCCGGCGGCGACCAGAGGTTCAAGAGCCTCCGGTCGCCGCGCGTACACGGTCATACCGTGTCCGTGCCGCATCAGATTGAGTGCCATCGGGCGCCCCATGGTGCCAAGGCCGATAAATCCAAGTCTCATGGTCCGATCCTTTCTTGCAACCACGTTCGCAAAGACGATGGTATTCGGTCAGAACGGATACATCGGCACCTTCGTTGCCTCGCCGCAGTTACGAACAGGACCACTGCTTCCTGCTCGCCTCGTTGATGCCGCCCGGCTACAATAAGCCGATTTCCGCCCGACACTCCAGGCCGTGGCCGAGACTACCAACGAACTCGCCGCGCAAACAAGAGTCGGACAAGGAGAACCTTTCATGAAGCAAGTGGACCCCGTGTCGACTCGCCTGACAGCAACGGCCATCGCATTGACCTGTGTGACAATCGCGTTCGGATTGACCGTGTCAACCGCGACTAGAGAACAGGCGCAGACAATCCGCCAGGGGGAGGTGCCGCGTATCAACACCGGTGGTCAAGCTGACTGGGCCTCGCACAACCTCGACCTACACAACCGACGCTACGCCACGCTGGACGAGATCAATGCCTCAACGGTTGGGCAAATGACCGAGCTATGGTCCTTTGACGTCGGTGTAGCAGAGGACATTAGCCAAGTCACGCCGCTCGTGGTCGACGGCGTGATGTATCTTCACGGAGGTCCAAAACTTTTTGCCCTCAACGCCGTCACGGGAAATCCAATCTGGACACTGGAACTGGAGTCGGCGCATCCAAGCCGCGTCCGTGGACCTACCTACGCCGACGGGCGAGTCTACGCGTACAACGGGTCGACGTTGATTGCGGCCGACGCTCAAACAGGCGAACTCGTCGAGTCGTTCGGTGATGGAGGCGTGCTCCCGATTGTCGGCCAAGCGCTACAGTTCAAGTATCCAGACACGTACCCCCCAACCTTGGATCCCTACACTATTGGTTACCGAATCACAACGCCGCCCGCGTATCACAACAACACCCTTTATGTCGGAGCTGCGCTCTCTGAGGGACACATTCCGGGTGGGCTTGTTATTGCAACCGATGCGACAACTGGTACGATCAAATGGGTGTTCAACACCATTCCGCAGCGGCCCCAGGACGATGGTTGGGAGGTCGCCGAGAACACATGGGGTGCTGGGGCGCGTGCTGGGGGCGGCATCTGGACACAACCAGCAATCGATCTCGAATTGGGCTTGGTCTACGTCAATACCGGTAACCCATCACCTGACTACGACGGCTCGGCCCGCCCTGGAATGAACCTGTTTACCAACTCCACGATCGCATTGAACATGGAAACCGGAAAACTAACCTGGCACTACCAAACGATCCATCACGATCTCTGGGACTGGGATAACGTAACCGGGCCGGTTCTCTTCGATGTCACTAGGAATGGTCAGACGATTAAAGGAATCGGCGCTGCCGGTAAGAACTGCCTGCTGTATCTCTGGCATCGGGAGACTGGCGAACCGATCCATCCCATGGTCGAAACGGTGGTGCCGACCGAAACCGACGTGCCGGGCGAGCAAGTGTGGCCAACACAACCGATCCCGCACAACGCCAGGGGCGTGCCGATGACCCCCTTCTGCGCAACATTCGTGAACGTAGACGATCCGACGCTTGCTAAACAGACTCGGCAAATGTACACGCCTTACTCCATCAACGAGCACTACATCGTGGCACACGGAGGATCGAGCTTCGGGGCACCGGCCTTTAGTCCACAGACCGGATTACTGTACGTCACTGGTAAGAACGGGGCCGTGTCGCTGACGGTCAATCCAGTAGGCGATACGCTAGAACCAGGTCCGGACTCACGCGGGCACACAGAGAGCTTTGACGAACTCAGGCGCGTGACCCCGGCGTATACCCCAACGACAACGGTGACCGCCTACGATCCCGCTACGGGTGAAGAAGTGTGGCAACAAGTGCTACCGACACTCTCGTCGATTGGCAGTAGCGGTAATCTGGTGACGGCTGGCAACATCCTCTTACAAGGAACCGACGCAGGAGAATTCTACGCCTTCGAAGCAAGGACCGGCGAAGAGCTATTCAAGTTTGGCGCCCCACGTCCCATCCGAGCGAGTCCGCTCACCTATCAAGTGAACGGTACGCAGTACGTCTCGGTGGTCGCGACTGACAAGGTGCTCGCATTCGGCTTGCCGTGAACAGGCATATGCCCGCGCACGGTCTTTATGAATTGTCGTTTCAACGCTAGTAAGTGACCACGTCAGACGACCGTTGCACGTCACCTCTACTTCTTGCACCACAGGTAGAAATAGCCGTTCCAAGTACTCACGGTCGTCCTGTTACAGCTCGTGTGCGGGCATTAAAGGGCCCAGTTAGCGGGTCATTTGATCGACAACATGGAGAGCGTTGCGGGACGCATGCAACCGTACGGTGCAAACATCTGGCCAGTAGTTTTCTACTGCGTCGATCGCCGTGTAGACACTGTAGCGATAGGTGTTCCGGTCAATCTACCCGGGCGCGTCTAGTACGCACACCAACTATCGAACCGAGGTTTCCTCTAACACTTCTGGCGCAAGGGCCAACCTAGTTATGAAGTCTGAGATCGCTAACATGTACGTATTTGCGAACCTCTTGGCTCTCCGTTGGTTACAGTTTCCGAACACCCCATACAAGCCAGTCAATGTAAGCTCGAGTTCACTACGGGTGTCGAAATCGGACCCATCGTCGAAGCAAATAGCCTCGACAACATGGACCAATCCACTTTCCCGCTGCTTGGGTCAGTGTCGACCATGACTGCAGTCTGGAGCGCCAACTCACGTGTCGCTCAAGGATTCGCCTCCGTCGGCAGCCTAGCCGTTGTCACAGCCCCACTCGTGTATCGGGCTGGCGTAGTCGCAGTCGGTCCGGCGTTTCTGCTGTTATTGGTTGGGGTCCTCGTCGTCATCGTTACCATCTTCGCCTCTCTTATAACGGCAGTTTTCACACGGCATGGGCCAAACGCTGGACAGCACGCGGTGCGTACCTTTGTCGCGTCTGCGGTCATCTGCCTGGGGCCACTTTGGTCGATTATGACCGGCCTAGGCGCACCTCCGATTCACGACATCACCACCGACACGGAGTTTCCCCCTAAGTTTGTGGCAGTAGTACCGCTGAATACCCCAAACCGCACGATCTATGAGGGAGAAACCATCGCCGCGCAACAACGCAATGCGTACCCAGATCTTGAACCCGTGATCCTGAACGTGAGTCCGGATCGGGCCCTCGCGGCCGCGCTGGCAGCCGTGGACGAGATGGGATGGAAACTCGTATCGACTGACACCCGCTCAGGTCAGATCGAAGCGACTGACACCACGTTCTGGTTTGGTTTCAAGGACGACGTGGTGATCCGAGTGCAAGCAGCAACCAACGGGAGCCGAGTTGACGTCCGGTCACTGTCACGTGTCGGCGGCGGCGACGCCGGTGCAAACGCCAAGCGGATCCGTCGCTATGTAAAGGTGCTAATCGACCAGCAAAATTTTCGCCGAGCCGGCGGCGGCTTTCTACTCCGACAAATCGATTCCAACTAGTACGTCGTCAGCAGGCACGCTCTGCAACGCCGGGCCCCAGGCTTGCCGAAAAACCTCAACGCTCAGGATCCGTTCCACATCAGCTTTACTAAAGAACGAGCGATCGATTGGGACGTGCTGAGTACGATGCGACCGAAGCGCGTCGGCTTTCGCATTCCGGTACGGCGTGACATCGATCACGAAGTCCACACCAGGTTCACCGTGCAGGTCCGGTGACCGTGTCACATCCCACGGTGGGATCGGAGCAGTCCATAAGAGGCGCTGCACGCGGTGCGGCGGCCACATCTCTGAAAGCCAACTCGGATCGGCTGCAGCCACAACAGCATCCATCGTAAAACGCGCGATGGCCACGTGATCGGGATGGCCATTCATCCCATTGGGATCAAAGGTAATCACGACGTGCGGACGGTGAAGACGAATGCACCCGACCAATTCTTCGCGGATGCGAGCAATCGGTGCTTTCGCGAGCTGCTTGTCCTGATAGTCGAGTAGGTGCACTTCAGAAATCCCAAGGATGCCAGCGGCCTGCCGAAGTTCGGCCTCCCGACGAGCAGGCAATGCTTCCCGGCTGCACAACGGCGGATCTCCGACACGCCCCGCGTCGCCTCGTGTTGCCGTCATGAGAGTAATCACTGCCCCACACTTCACATAGCGACACACCAATCCTGCAGTCGCAAAGCTTTCATCGTCTGGATGCGCGAAAATCAGTAGGAACCGCGGTGAGGTCAGCATCCAAGAGGAACGCGTCAGTAGTCAGTTCTAACTAGAACACTCTACTCTCTCGCACCGAACTCCCATTCGATAAGCGCATCCCGTTCGCAGTAGGAAGTGCGTTAAATCAAACACGCCCGCTAACCAGCGAATCCACAACGCTTGCGTCTGCGAGCGTCGAAGTATCACCCAGGTCCTGAACGTCACCCTCAGCGATCTTACGCAGGATACGACGCATGATCTTACCGGAACGTGTTTTTGGCACGCCCTCAGTGAATTGGATCTTATCCGGTGACGCATGCGGACCAATGTTGGCGCGAACGGATTTAACGATTTCAGCCTTCATCCCGTCAGTCGGTGTTTGGCCAGTCTTTAGGGTGACAAAGGCGTAGATCGCGTTGCCTTTAATGTCATGCGGATAACCCACGACTGCAGCTTCCGCAACAGATGGGTGCTTGCCAATCGCTCCCTCGATCTCCGCGGTACCAAGATTGTGTCCGGAAACGATGATGACATCGTCGACGCGTCCGGTAATAAAGTAGTAACCATCCTTATCGCGCAGGCAGCCGTCCCCGGGAAAATACTTACCGGGAAATCGTGCGAAATAAGTGTCGAAGAAACGTTGTTGATCGCCATAGATGCCACGCATCTGGCCAGGCCATGATTCCAAGATGCAGAGATTCCCGCGCATGTCGTTGCCTTCAAGGGTATTCCCCTCGTCATCAACTAACGCCGGCTTGATGCCGAAAAGAGGGAGCGTCGCGGAACCAGGTTTGGTCGGTGTCGCACCCGGCAACGGCGATATGAGGATGCCTCCGGTTTCAGTCTGCCACCAGGTATCAACAATGGGGCATATTTCTTTACCGATAACAGCATGATACCAAGTCCACTCCGGTGACTTGATCGGTTCGCCGACAGTCCCGAGCAAACGCAAGCTGCTCAGGTCGTATTTTGCAGGCCAGGCATCGCCTTCCTTCATCAGCGCACGTAACGCAGTAGGAGCTGTATAAAAAATATTAACCTTGTGCTTCTCACAGACCTCCCAAAACCGACCCCAATCAGGGTAGTTCGGCACGCCCTCGTACATCATCGTGATTGCGCCGTTAGCAAGTGGACCGTAGGTGATGTAACTGTGGCCAGTAACCCATCCAATATCAGCCGTGCACCAAAAGACGTCCCCCTGGTGATAGTCGAAAACATAATTAAAAGTGGTCGCGACGTAGGTAAGGTAACCACCGGTGGTGTGCAGCACACCCTTGGGTTTTCCAGTTGATCCTGAAGTATAGAGAATAAAGAGTGGGTCTTCAGCGTCCATTGCCTCAGGTGTGCAAGTCGCATTAGCAGCTGCTAGCGCGTCATGCCACCAGACATCGCGACCATCGGTCATGTCAACCGGTGCACCGGTGCGCTGGACGACGAGGATTGTCTCAATACTCGGAGTGTGTTCGACGGCCTTATCAGCATTCGCCTTCATCGAAACATCCTGCTTAACGCCACGCACACCGGTATCCTGAGTGATGATCGCCTTGCATTGCGAGTCGTTGATCCGAGTGACAAGGCTATCCGCCGTAAACGCCCCGAACACGATCGAGTGAACTGCACCGATCCGCGCGCAGGCCAGCATCGCGATCGCCAGCTCTGGAATCATCTGCATATAGATGCAAACTCGATCGCCCTTGGCGATGTTCAGGTTCTTGAGTGCGTTTCCAGCTTTTTGAACTTCGTCCTGAAGCTCCGCGTAAGTGTAATTTCTACTCTCAGTTGGATCGTTACCTTCCCAGATCAGTGCCGTATCGTCACCACGGCCAGCTTCGACGTGCCTGTCGACGCAGTTGTAACAGGCGTTGAGCTTGCCGCCTAGATACCAAGCGATTTCTGCTCTGCCAAAGTCGCACTTACGAACAGTGTGCCATTTCTCAAACCAGGTAATCCGCTGTTCGGCCTGTTCCGCCCAAAAACCTTCGACATCAATGATTGAGCGATCGTAAGTTGTGCGGTATTCGTTGAGCGATTTGACATAGGCTTTGGCAGAAAACTCCGCTGGTGGATTGTAGACGGGTGTTTCGTCGACAGCGTCAGGTTGGTCGAGAACCCGATCCTCTTTCAAGAAGGTATCACTCCCAGGAGCCATTTTTTCTTCTGTCACGTTTTTCTCCTTTGAAACGTCCCTGCGCGCAGGGCTGGTCAGCTGCCATACACCCGCTGTGCACAACAGCTCCAGACTTGAGCGGATGACGGGTGGTTGCACCGAACACCCTTCTGGCTACGAAAGGAGTCAGTGCCACTTTTGTGCAAGATCTTCAACTGGTCCCATCGAGCCGCACCGGAGTCTGGTAGAGTGCACATAGCCGTCGTTGCAGGGAGGGTCCGTACTATGCGAATCGCGATGATTGTAGCGTGCCTCGGTCTTTCAGGACTGAGTCTGGTTTCCGTAGCCAGCGGAGTACAGAAACCGGTGATTGACGTATACAAGTCTCCCACCTGCGGGTGTTGCGTAAATTGGGTAGCTCATCTTGAGCAACACGGTTTCACGGTAAGAACCATGGATGTTCCGGATCCGAGCGTGATCAAATCACGAGTTGGTGTGCCCGGTCGGTTAACATCCTGCCATACGGCACTCGTCGACGGCTACATCGTCGAAGGACATGTCCCCGCGACTGATGTGCATCGGATGCTGGAAAAACGTCCACCCATTGCGGGTTTAACGGTGCCAGGGATGCCAATAGGGTCGCCAGGCATGGAGGGACCAAACCCCAAACCCTACGACGTTTTGACATTCGACCTCAGCGGTAAGATTACGGTGTTCTCATCGCACCGACCGTGACACCACAACGGGTTGTGCCGCCAGCTGATCAACGACCATCACGAGCCCAGAGAGCCAGTCACAGAATCTATCAGGCGAACTTGTGGCCCCAGCTCGCCTTTACCCGAGTACCGTTGCACTGATTCAAAGGGCAGTTTAGGTGAAGTGACGCGGGCAACACAGCGATGACTTTCTGGAAACAGTACGTCAGCCACCCGCAGGCCCTGTGGCTACGGAGAGCACTTTTCCAGGTACACCTATGGTCAGGCATCACCGTCGGACTCTACATCGTGGTCATAAGTGTCAGTGGCAGCGTGCTCGTGTACCGCAGTGAGCTCCGCCAGGCTTTCGACCCAGAGCCTAGATTCGTTGTCGTGTCCGGTGCGCGGATGAGTACAGAGGCACTGACCGAAGCGGCACAGAGTGCCTACCCGGAACACACGGTGTCACGCGTGATTGAACGAGACAATCCTAGTCGAGCAGTTACCGTCACATTAGTGCGCGAGGGAAAAATTCAGCAGATGCTGTTTAATCCCTATAGTGGTGCCGACCTGGGCCATCGGTTGCCACTGCCTTATCGTCTCACCACATGGTTACTGGACCTGCACGACAATCTGCTGTACGGGGAAACCGGTCGTGCAGTCAACGGAGTTGGTGCGATCCTACTGACTTTGCTCAGTATCACTGGCGCATTCATTTGGTGGCCGGGAATCCAAAACTGGCGTCGTAGCGTGTCAATCGATCTGAAGTCTAACTGGAGGCGGCTCAACTGGACCGTACATAGCGCCACCGGCTTCTGGACCCTGGCCTTCGTCTTCATGTGGGGGATCACCGGTATCTATCTAACGTTTCCTCAACCATTCCAGGCCGTAGCCGATTTTGTTGAGCCGTTCGACGAAACAAGTTTCGAGCCTCGTGTGAGTGACACCGTTATGTATTGGATTGCATACGTCCACTTCGGTCGGTTTGCCGGCTGGCCCAGCAAGATGCTGTGGTTCGTACTCGGTCTAGCGCCCCCGATCATGTTTGTCACCGGCGCGCTGATGTGGTGGAACCGTGTGCTTAGGCCTCAGAATCAGTCCTCTCAAACATAACAAATGCTCATGCACCTCAACGCCGGGCCGTGTAAAACACGGTCACACTCACGCCCGCGGTTCGTAATGTTAGCGTTACTTTCGGGCGGACTGGTGCTGGTGCTTGCAACTGACACCTTATTACTTGGTCAATCCCGTATCGGTCAAGCTCAGCCGGCCGTCGGTCAGCCGGGGAAGGATGTAGAGTGGGTACCGACTCCGCCAGAACTGATCAACCAAATGCTCGAGATGGCAAAGGTGTCACCACAGGATGTTGTAATGGACCTTGGCTCCGGTGATGGACGGTTGGTCATCGCTGCCGCCAGACTGGGGGCACGAGCCATCGGCATCGAATACGACCCGCGCCTTGTTGCACTGTCGACACGTAACGCAACAGCGGCCGGTGTGGCAACAAGAACCACGTTCATGAACGCAGATCTATTCGATGTCGACCTCTCGCCAGCAACCGTAATCACGATGTTCCTCTTACCGGACATCAACCTGGCACTGCGTCCGAAACTACTTGAGTTGCCGCCAGGCACCCGCATTGTGTCAAACACCTGGAGTATGGAGGGCTGGACCGCCGACGAGACCGTAGTGATCGAGCCGTGCCCGAGCTGGTGTACGGCGCTGCTGTGGATCGTTCCTGCCCAAGTTGGGGGCGTGTGGCAGCTTCCACAGGGCACACTGGTGCTTGAGCAGCACTTCCAAGAGATCTCTGGCGCACTCAGATCTGGGCATGGCATGGTGCAAATCACGGAAGGACGGCTTCGAGGCAACCAGATCAGTTTTAGGGCGGGAGACAAGCGCTACACCGGCTACGTACATGGTGTCACGATCCAGGGTGTCGCTAAGACAGCGATAAGAACGTTCGACTGGAGCGCCACTCGGATCGAACACTAATCTCACGCGGCACTCACCGGTTCCTGCCAACCACCATGGTTAGTAGCGTGGAGCAGATCGGAGGAAGTCAGCAATGAGTAGCCGCGACAATTACCGCACACGGACCGGTGCGTGGATCGGCAGTCTCGTTCTGATTCTCACTTATACCATGACTGCAACAGCCCAAGACCGCATGCCTCCGATTCCGAAAGACGGAATGACAGATGCTCAAAGGGAGGCCGTTGAGGAATTCAAGACAGCGCGCAATACAACCCGCTTCGACGGTCCTTTCGTCCCCCTACTCAGAAGCCCTGAAATGCTGAGCCGCGCCCGTAACGTCGGCGATTACGTTAGGTTCAACAGCGTGCTTCCACCACGGCTCAGCGAGTTTGTCATCCTGCTTACGGCACGTCACTGGACCCAACAGTACGAATGGAGCGCCCATGCGGCAATCGCGGAACGGGCCGGACTCGGTCCCAAGATCGTCGCCGCGGTCGCCGACGGGAGACGTCCCACCGGGATGGCGGACGATGAGACTACGGTCTACGACTTCTGCACCGAGTTGCTACAGACACACGGAGTCAGCGACCCAACCTACGCCAAAGCGGTGTCAGTCTTCGAGGAGAAGGGCGTCATCGACACAATTGGAATCGTCGGCTACTACTCGCTCCTTGCAATGGTTATGAACACAGCTCGTACACCGCTTCACGAAGGAGTGTCGCCGCAACTACCGACGTTTCCCCCGTAGTTCACACAGAATCATTGAACTCATCCATCACAGTCCGTGCCTAGCCTCAAAGCACTCGTGTTATCACTCGTCTTGCTGTCCTCCACCCAAACCACAGATTCCGTGCTAACTTCACGTCTGCCACTTTCCCTCTAGATGATCTCAAGAGTCTCAATTTCTTTACTTGGTACCGTACGAAGCATGCGCGCCTAGAGGCCTTTATTATGCTGTCGTGTCAACGAACTGGCACCCGTACAAACATCGAGGGTGGCCACTACAATAGGACTATTCCCAGTGGATACTGAGAACATAAAAACCGTGAACGGTTCTATCTAGGCCAAGCATCCTGGCCCGGTGATCGAGGAGGATGAGATGAGCAGATTTTGCACGATTGGTATTGTTGCCTCCACAGCAATCCTGTCCGCTCAGAGCGAGCAGAGGAGGATGATCGAGTGGCACTACATTGGGGCTGATCAATTCCACACAAAGTATTCTTCCGCGACGGACATCACTCGTACGAACGTCGACCAGCTCAAGATCGTCTAGGAATGGGAACCGGGAGAAAGCCCTCTGCCCGAATTCGGCACTCGGCCTGGAAGATTCGAAGCCACGCCGCTCATGATCGACAACGTACTGTACCTCTCTACGATGTATACGCGTGCGGAAACCCAATGACGTGCACTACGCGATTGGGCCGACAACTCGTCACCATCGCAACTGGCGCGGGACCAGACGCTTCCCTTGTCGCTTTCGCGCTTCGCTAGTAGCTGGAGAGTGCATATGCGTCTCATCCTCATCCTTGGTCTGACAGCGGTCGCCGGTGTTCATGTGGTATGGGCCCAAGAGCATCCAGGGGCCGCTGCCTACCAGAAAGTGTGCCGGACCTGCCACGGACCCGAAGGTCGTGGCGACCTGGCCCCCCCCATTGCGTCTATGGCATTTGATGTCGATTACGTCGTCGCTGTCGTACGCGAGGGTTACGGTCAGATGCCACCGATCTCAACGCGGGAGTTGACCGATACTGAAGTAGCGCAGGTCGCTGAGTACCTAAAGTCACCCGCTGAAGCCCAGGGCTCAACCTACCAGGGACCACGGACATCGGCAGGACATCCGGACTTAAACGGTATCTGGCAGGTTCTCAGCACAGCGGCGTGGGACATTCGAGCACATAATGCACAAGATGGCGTTCCGGCCGGACTCAGTGTCGTTGAGGGGAGGGACATCCCCTACCAGCCGTGGGCAGTGACCAAACAACAGGAGAACTACGCGAATCGGCTAACTGCCGACCCGGTGCGAAAGTGCTATTTACCAGGTGTCCCGCGTATCACATATATGCCGTTTCCGTTTCAGATTCTGCAGACACCTAACTACGTGGTGATGACATACGAGTTCGCTCACACAGTGCGCATCATCTATACCGATGATAGTCCGCATCCGCTACCGAACGACTTTTGGATGGGCGACTCACGTGGGCACTGGGAAGACGATACTCTGGTCGTCGACACGACCCACTTCAACGACCGGACATGGTTTGACGCGGCTGGCAATTTCCACAGCGACGCCTTGCATGTGGTCGAGCGGTACACACCCACCAACCCTTATCACGTCAACTACGAGGTCACCATTGAAGATCCAGAGGTTTTCACGCGACCCTGGACGATACGCATGCCACTGTATCGCCGCGTGGAAGAAGGACTCCAGCTGCTAGATTACGACTGCGTCGATTTCATCTTGCAGTCGCTAGGAAGCCCGTGAGGAGGTGTAAGGTGAGCAATCGATTGCTCGGTGGTCTCGCCGTCGTGTTCACAGTCGTGGTGCTGGCGCCAGCGACAAGAGCCGGTCAGGAAGAAACGTATACCCCACCGCGCACAGAGTGGGGTGACCCTGACCTGAGGGGTCACTGGCTTCCCGGCGCGTACCAACCGATGGAAACACCGACTGGTGATTCGTGGCGTCCACCGGAAGGTGCGAACCGCGGCCAGGGGGCTGCTTTTTCGAGGTTCTTTGAACCAGACCCGGAAACCGCACGCCCCGAGCGTGTACGAACTCCGATGGTGGTGGATCCACCGGACGGTAAGATTCCGTTGCAGTCGTGGGCTGCGGAACAACGCGGACAAATCATGTCCAATCAGGACAAGCTCGAGCACCTCGATCCTAGGGTGAAGTGTCTCCCGTCCGCCCTCCCGCGTGCGAATCTACCTGTCGGCTACAACACGTATCAGTTTCTTCAGATCCCTGGCCATGTCGTAATTCTCTACGAGTGGAACCATCTCTATCGCTACATTCCCCTGGACGGGCGCCCGCACGTGGATCCAGAGATCCGCCTGGGCATGGGCGACTCACGCGGTCATTGGGAAGGGAATACTCTAGTCGTTGACGTGACCAATTTTACAGACAATACCTGGGTCGTTGGACACGGAGCACCACCGGAGGGCGCGCCAGCAAGCGCACTCACAACTGGACACGGCGTATTCCATAGCACCGCCTTGCACGTAGTCGAGCGTTTCACGCTCACACACACTGACACGATTCATTACGAGGCAACAATCGAAGATCCGAACGTTTTCACCAGGCCTTGGAAGGTGGAATATGACGCGTTCAAACGCGCGCCAGCAAATCACATACTGTACGAGTATGCGTGTCACGAGGGTAATGGGCGTAACATTTCGCTCATGACTGGCACTGACATCGACACCGCCGCACGGTGACGCGGGGAGGCAAAACCGATGCGAACGAAACTCTCTCTCGCGGTCATCGCCATCGGCGTCCTACTGCCCGGTGAGACTACGATCGCGCATCACGCCTTCTCGGCAGAATTCGACGCGGACCGGCCGCTCCATTTGGAGGGAACGGTCACTAGAACCGAGTGGATCAATCCCCACTCGTGGATTCACGTCGACGCGAGAGGCGCTGACGGCGACGTGGTCAGCTGGGCTATCGAATGCGGCGCCCCAAACTCACTGATCAGGCGGGGCTTGAACAAGAACTCTATCCCGGTGGGGACGGAGCTCATCATTGACGGGTTCGGCGCTAAGGACGGATCCAACACGGCGAACGCGAGAGACATCACGTTACCGGACGGATCGACGTTCTTCGTGGGCTCGTCGGGCACTGGGGCCCCAGACAGACGATAGGAGTGGATTCCGGTCCGCGCCTGCGACAGACAAACAACGAGCCGTTTGAGTTGACGGGTTCATCGTGTGTGTCCACGAACCACCCCGACTCGCATGAAACCGACCCACTCAAGCATGTCGTAGCTGTCACAGCGGCCAACATGGTGGCTGCCTCTTAGCTCTCTTCTCTGGCCTGGATTTCAAGACGGAGTCGAAACGGTTGGTGAGGAGTAACAGCGGTGAGACCGTTCATCCCGACTAGCCTTGACAGCCAGACAAGGCACAGCGACATGACACGATCTGGGCTACCAATCCTCGTATGGCCCTGATCGACCTCCTGATCGTTAGCGCCTTCATCGTCTACGCGGTCGGTTCAGGCATCCGGAACCAGCGTACGGCTTCACAAAATCTTGAAGAGTATTTTCTCGCCGGTCGGAGCCTGGCGGGATGGAAAGCTGGGCTCAGCATGGCAGCGACGCAGTTCGCCGCCGACACTCCCCTGCTGGTCACCGGGATCGTCGCGACCGCGGGAATCTTCGGGTTGTGGCAGCTCTGGATCTTCGCCGCCACGTTCCTACTCATGGGGTTCGTACTGGCCGGATCCTGGCGTCGCGCCGGGGTCATAACCGATGCCGAGCTCTCCGAAGTGCGCTACGGCGGCACGTCAGCGGCCGTGCTCCGTGGCGTCAAGGCAGTGTACGTTGGCACTGTCATCAACTGCGTGGCGTTGGCCTGGGTGCTGTTCGCCGCTGCGAAGATCGCCGAGCCGTTTCTACTCTGGAACGAGTGGCTACCCGCTGGTCTGCTACGACCGGTGGTGAGCCTGGTCGAGTCGGTCGGGGTGCCCCTCACGATGGGTGGGCCCGACGATCCCGAGGTGTGGGTCAAGACGGCTAACAACCTCATCTCGCTCGCTACGATTCTGGCGGTCGCGACATTCTACTCGGCCACCGGCGGTCTGCGCAGCGTGGTCGCCACCGACGTTGTCCAGATTGCCATCATGTTTCTCGGTACGTTGGCGTTCACGACGTTTGTCGTGCAGGAGGTCGGCGGCCTCGGTGCGATGACCGACCGGGTCTACGAGACCTTTGCCGGTGGTGGACCGGGTGGCATCCTGCCAGACGAGATCCTCGCTTTTACCCCGGGTCGCGGGAAAGATGTCACCCTAACGGCTCTCTCGCTCCTCGGACTGTTGTGGCTGATCAATCACGTCTCCGACGGAACCGGCTATCTGGCGCAACGGGCGATGGCCTGTCGCAGCGACCGCGATGCGAAGACGGCGGCCGTCGTTTTCACCTTCACACAGGTGCTGGTGCGCAGCCTGCTCTGGCTGCCGCTTGGGATCGGATTGCTCGTGCTCTTCCCGCCGGCGCCGGGGCTTGCTCCCGATCTCATGCAGGCCGACCGCGAGGCCACCTACGTCCGCGGCATGGCCGAGCTGCTGCCACCCGGCGTGATGGGGTTGATGTTGACCGGTATGCTGGCGGCGCTTGCCTCAACCGTCGATACCCACCTGAACTGGGGGGCCTCCTACTGGACGAACGATATCTACAAGCGGTTCATCTGTCAGGCATGGCTGAAGACCGCGCCGAGTGGCCGCTCCCTGGTCTGGGTCGCACGCGGGGCCAACGTCTTCATCCTCGTGATCGCACTTGCGATCATGACTCAGCTCACCTCCATCAACCAAGCGTGGCAGATCAGCCTGCTGTTCGGCGCCGGGCTAGGCGTGGTGCAGGTGCTACGCTGGGTCTGGTGGCGAATGAACGCCTGGGCAGAGATCTCCGCGATGCTCGTGTCGTTGGTGGTCGCACCGTTCCTCATCATCTATTTCGACGACGACCAGCAGGCGCTCCGGCTGCTGCTGATGGCGACGGTGGCCACGACAGCGGCGTTGGCGGCGATCTGGATCAAGGGTCCAGAGGATCAAGCGCGGCTGACCGTCTTCTACCAGCGAGTGCGGCCGGTCGGCTATTGGGGACCGATTGCCCGAGAGACCGATGTGCCTGCGGACGATGGACCCCACAGGCTGTGGCGCGCGATGGCAGCGATGGGAGCATGTGGCCTCTCGATCTTTTGCCTGCTGGTGGGCACCGGCACCTGGTTGACCGGGAGCCCAAGCCCTCGATGGGTGCCGTCCGACGCAACCTGGATCGGTGGTCTCGTATTGGTCGGTCTCGCGCTCACGCCCGTGTGGTACCGCCTCGGATACCGAGACAGTCAGTCAAAAGGAAGGGAGAAACACGATGGTTGAGTCGACCACATTAGAGATATTCACAGACTACGTCTGACCGTGGTGCTACCTCAGTACCGGGCGTATTGACCGTCTAAAGCAGTCTTTCGAGATCGATGTAAAGTGGGTGTTCTTCCCGCTTCATCCCGACACGCCCCCACAGGGCCGCTCGCTGGACGAGCTATTCGCGGGGCGGCGCGTCGACGTGCAAGCAATGCAGATCCGGATGGAAAAACTGATGCATGCCGAAGGACTTCCCTACAGTCGGCGTACGCATACCTACAACAGCCGACTCGCCCAGGAGCTCGGCAAGTGGGCCGAGACGCAGCCAGCGGGTGACGCCATCCACGACGCCCTGTACCGGGCGTATTTCGCAGACGCGCGCAACATCGGCGACCTGGACGAATTGGTTGCGCTGGCGGAATCGGTGCAGCTACCGGCGGACACGGCACGAGCCGTGTTAACGAAGCGTCTCTTCAAGAACGCGGTCGATGCCGACTGGTCAAAGTCATTACGATATGGCGTTACCGGAGTTCCCACCTTCATCTCAGGTGAGCACCGTGTGGTCGGTGCGCAGCCGTACGAGGTGCTCCATAAATTGTTGATCCAGGCTGGAGGGACATCCAACGTGGTGCCACTAGCCGAGTTGTAAGCAACGATCATGTTCACATGGCGTTGACATCTTCTACCGTCTCACGCGCTGTGTCTCGACCGTAACTCCAGCGCTATCTTTCAATCCTGAACGGCACCGACGCCATCGTCGTATCCCAGGTGAGTCCAAGTCGCCCTCCGGTATCAGTCATATCCAGAAAATTCCATGAGAGCTGATCGAACGAACGCGGAAGTGCTTCGAGCGTCATCGATATCCGGATGACGTCTCTATCGCGTGTGTAGTCGTACGCTCCCCACAGAGCGTCCTTGTTCTCGTAGTCGTAAGATGTCTGTGCGGGCCATGCTGAAACGATGAGAATCCATTCATCATGTGTCAGGTCAATGAAGATAGTGTATTCACCAGGTGCGACGGCAGTGGCCCCGAACACGAGTGGGACTTCCGTCAACAGCCGCGTTGAGACATTTGCCCCAGCCCGCCAGACAGGCGCGCCGTCGTTGAGCGCCTTGGTCCAATCGGAGAGTCCAAACAGGTCGCGGCCACGTTTAATTGGTCGACCGTACAAGATTTCAATCCATTTACCACCCGTGTAACCTTCTCGCACGTCGTATCGCCCCCCGACTTCGGTCGCTGATCTACCGGCTGGACTCGCGATACGCCGATCCTGCGCATGTACATCCACGCTCATCACTACCACGCTCAGAATCAGGGCGACCTGCGTGCCTTTCATAGCAACCTCCCTCGCGGTAATGGTGTGACTCGGACAGAACGAGGGATTGTACTGGCATTTGTACGTTGTCGCCGGGATGCGGAACGAACAGATTCCCTTTCACTCAGAACTCATGTGACATGAACGCACGAATCGTAGCGCTGGAGACCGGGCTAGTCGTACTGCACGACAAACGTTGGTAGATGACGGAGAGCTTCAGGTATCAAGTACGATAATACGCTGAAAAAAGCACCGCGCTACCGTAATTACAAGCGTGGCCACTCACAGTGAGGATGAGGCACTCGATAAACGGTTTTGGTCACGGGTTAGTCTGCTGCTAGCGCTAGTGACATCGACGGGGATCGTTGCCAAGTTCACGCTCGTCCGCAACCATGAAAATTCGGTTCTGAACCCGCTACAATAGGCTAGGGCAACCGTAAGCGGTAGGTAGTGTTTAAAACCTGGGAGAACGTGATGGTTATGAAACAAAAGGTGTTGGCGTGGCTCGTGGTGCTAGCCGGGATGGCTACGATGCATCCGGTCGCTGCAGGTCAAGATTGGCCACAGTGGCGGGGCCAGAACCGCGATGGCACGGTGACCGCCTTCAATGAACCCACCTCGTGGCCGGCCGGGTTAACCGAGCAATGGAAAATCGAGGTCGGTCTCGGCTATGCCACGCCGCTGCTCGTTGGCAACCGGCTCTACGTCTTTACGCGAGAAGGTGATGACGAGGTAATGAGGGCGCTCAACGCTGGTTCAGGCGAAATCCTCTGGCGTACCAGTTACCCCGCACTGTTCAGCATGAGCCCGGCAACACGGCGCCACCGTGAGGGTCCGAAGTCGACACCGGCCTTCGCCGATGGTCGCTTGTTCACGTTGGGTATAAGCGGTATCGTCACTGCCTTCGACGCCGAGACCGGGAGACAGCTGTGGCAGAAACCTGCAACTTCGGCTCAGCCGCTCTACCACACGGGAATGTCACCCGTCGTTGAAGGTAACCTCGTCATTTTTCATATCGGGGGGCACAACGACGGGGCAATCACAGCCTTCGACGTCGCGACGGGTGACACCCGGTGGCGTTTGGACGGAGACGGGCCGGCCTACGGGTCACCACTGGTGGTCGACCTCGGCGGAACACGGCAAGCCGTGACGTTCACACAGAACCATCTGGTCGGGGTCTCCGTGGAGACGGGCGCATTGCTGTGGCGCCGTCCGTATACGACGTCGTCCGACACAACGTCTCAAACACCGATTCTCTACCGGGACACAGTGATCGAGACAGGGCGCGGAAACGGAATCACGGCGTTTCACGTGGTGAGGCAAGGCAACGGCTGGACGACGGAGGACGTCTGGCACACGGATGAGGTTTCGTTGCACATGACCAATGGGGTTGTCACCGAGGGTGTATTGTTCGGGCTCTCGCACTTGAACAGTGGGCAGTACTTCGGTCTCGACCTCGACACCGGTGAGGTCCTTTGGCAGAGTCCCCCTCGTCAGGCCGAGAATGCGGCGATCATCCGAGCGGGTGACACGATCTTTTCACTCGAGGCTGATGCCGAACTCGTCGTGCTCCGACACAGCCGCACTGGATTCGATCCGATCCGTCGCTATGACGTAGCCACCAGTGAGACCTGGACGCAGCCGACGATTTCGAGAAATCGTCTGTTCGTCAAGGATATATCCTCACTGACACTCTGGACCGTTGACTAACTCTGAATCTAGAGGAATCGTCACCTTAGTGCGATTACGTTTGAAAGATGCGAACAACGCCGCAGAACGTGCACATCGGTGACCGAATGCCACCGTAATTACGAAGGAGCCTGCCTAGCGCCCCTTACCGCCTAGAGTTCGAAAAAGTATGCCGTCAGGTCGCAAACTGCTCTTATCACGTCTGACCACGCATGAGGAGGCACCCATGAAACCGTCAATCCACCTATTGGTAAGCGCTACGGCTGCCGTGGCACTAGCCTCGGTCCTCGCAACTGGCCATGTCCAAACGCAAGACCGTAGGACTATGACGACCGAGGCGGACTTCCAGCGCGCAATGCAAGAACTGTCCAACTGGGGCCGCTGGGGTGAAGACGATGAACTCGGTGCGGCAAACCTCATCACGCCCGCGAAACGGAAAGCAGCGGCAGCACTGGTGACCGAGGGTGTCAGCGTGTCATTGGCGCACGACATCATCCAGGAGGCGACTCTCGAAGGTCCGTCATATTTAAACCGGGAAGTCCTGAGAGTCACTGAAACAGGTGCTTCTGACCGGTATCAGTACACCGGGAGCTACCACGGTGTCATTCACAGTCATCTCGATGCAATCGACTGTCACGTGATGTACGAAGGTAAGGGATACAACGGAGTCACGGCCGCCGAGGTCAAAGCAGCGGATGGTTGTCCAAAGGGAAGCATCAACGCCCTCAAAGACGGTATCGTGACACGTGGCATCCTGTTCGACGCCACACTGCTACCAGGCAAGGCGACCCCAGAAGGATGGCTAGAACCCGGCACAGCAGTCCATGCTGAGGATCTCGAGACCCTGGAAGACATCGAAGGAGTTCGCGTATCGCCTGGTGACGTAATTCTGCTACACACTGGACGCTGGAAGCGGCGTGCCGCACTAGGAGCGTGGCCCACGTCGGACGGCGTCGCCGGCTACCACGCAGATGTCGCCTATTTCATGAAGGAACGAGGAGTCTCCTTCATCGGCCACGACATGTTCAATGACGTCTCACCCCACGAATTCTCTGAGGCCGTACGGCTTCCACTGCACCGCTTGTCTCTGGTGTCGCTGGGGGTAGGGATCTTCGACAATCTCGACTTCGACCGCGTGGCCGACGTCGCACGACGACTGGGACGCTATGAGTTCTTGTTCACGGCGTCACCGCTGCGTATCGAAATGGGAATGGGGTCACCCCTCAACCCAATCGCGACATTCTAGCGGCTCCGCAGAGGGTATCAGCGTGTCTAGCAGTCCGTGGTGGAAATCAAATGCTGCGCCGAAAGCAGCAAGACGCCCTCCTGGAGAGGTGCGACGACGGAGAATTCCAGCAGTGCGTGATCCAATAGGAACGTCACCGAACGAGATACATCACCAACCGAAAACAGCAAGACTTACACCAAGGACTATTAAACCGTGGATCCTAACCGCACTCTTCTTCGTGACCCTAGTCGCCACCCCCTCGAGCCAGTGGTTCATGAACGGAGTTCGGGTTCCGGACGAGTCGTGGCGTAAGTCGAAGGACGACTTTGGTGCGCTCTTATTCTTATCGGACAAATCCGAGGAGTTTTTGACTGCGTGGACCAATGCCACCCCAGGCGTTTCGGCCCAAACCACGACCACGGTACACCGCGGTGTACGGCTCGTTCCCTTCGTCCTCTTCATCGGGTGCCAACCAGACTCCAATGGACTCTGCAACGCATCGTTCGACGTCCAGGTACTTAAACCAGACGGATCCGAGCACTTCAGCACATCGGGTCTCGAGCTGTGGAGGGACAAGCCGGCCCCACCGGAGAGTGTCCTCGGTCTCTCGGTTGGGTACGTGGAAATTAACATCGAACGAGACGATCCGTTAGGCGAATATCTCGTGCACATCAACGCACGGGACGCGAACGCGAAGATTGGACTTGAACTCGCGCAGCGGTTCCGTGTGCTCGGGACGGTATCGACCGTGATTGGAACGGGTGAGGCGGGTTATTCAGACTCACAGGTCAACAATCCATACGGGGTAGTGATTGGACCAGACGGAGCATTGTATTTCTGTGACCTAGACAACCAACGAATTCGGCGGCTTGACTTGACGACCGGCCGCGTCACCACCGTTGCGGGCAACGGCCAGCGTGGTTACAGCGGTGACGGCGGACCTGCGCCCGAAGCGGCGCTGAACATGCCGCACGAGATCCAGTTCGATGCCAACGGGCACCTCTACATCGTCGAGCGTGACAACCACGTCGTCCGACGGGTGGACGGTGCGACCGGGATCATTTCAACAGTCGCCGGGACGGGAATCGCCGGATTCACGGGAGACGGTCGTCGAGCAACCGAGGCCCAGCTTCGGCGCCCACACAGCATCGCGTTCGGCCCAGACGGTCGGCTCCTGATCTGCGACATCGGAAACCATCGTATTCGCCGCGTGGATCTCGCCACCGACACCATCGAAACCTTCGCCGGTACTGGTGAAGTAGGGCCAACGCCTGACGGTGCATCGCTTACCGGCACTCCGTTGAACGGTCCACGTACGATTGTTTCCGCCGGCGATGGGAATCTGTATCTCGCGCTCCGTGAAGGTAACGCCATCTACCGGATCGATCTCAACGATGAGACGATTCATCACATCGCTGGTACCGGCATGCAGGGATACACTGGCGACGGTGGCCCCGCTACCGACGCG
>Ga0310345_10000208_pt1 | contig 110442 bp, 87 predicted proteins | sample HC15DNA20500_MG_FD_204667 | JGI IMG/M metagenome (GOLD analysis project Ga0310345, IMG submission 204667) | Marine microbial communities from station ALOHA, North Pacific Subtropical Gyre - HC15-DNA-20-500_MG | ecosystem: Environmental > Aquatic > Marine > Oceanic | place: Pacific Ocean: North... | reverse complement strand
CGGAAACTGAAGATGCGGCAAATATTGCCGCAGCTTCCACGCGCGTGAGCGCGTGAGATGGGGTGGGAGCCCGAGCCGGCTTTGCCGGTCGGGCGGGAGGGGGCGCATGCCCCCTCCGGAAACTGAGCGAGGGGAGCGTCGGTCAGCGCCAGCCGGAAGGTTGCCGGTCTCCAGGCGGACCCAGCTGGACGCGCCCCACGTCGCTCGCTGCGTCGGGAGCTCGGCTCCTGATGCGCTCGACGTCGCGCCGTGGTGGTGCGCCGAACAGGCGCCGGTACTCGCGGCTGAACTGCGAAGGGCTCTCGTATCCGACCTCGAAGCTCGCGGCTCCGGCGCTGTGGCCTTCGGTGAGCATGAGCCGTCGTGCCTCCTGGAGGCGCAAGTGCTTCTGGAACTCGATGGGGGACATGTGGGTGATCGCGCGGAAGTGCGCGTGCAGGGAGGACACGCTCATGCCCGCGCTCGCGGCGACGTCGGCGACGCGTAGGTGATCCCGGAAGCGTTCGCGGATCCACCCGATCGCCCGGCTGACTTGGCCGAGGTGTCCGTCGCCGCTCACGACACGCCGCAGGGTGGGCCCGTGCGGACCGGTCAAGAGTCGATAGGCGATCTCGCGCTCGATGAGGGGCGCCAGAACCGGGACGCTGGACGGCTGCTCCAGCAGGCGCACCAGCCGGTGTAGGCAGTCGACCAGGTCCGGGTCGATGGGGTAGGTGGCGAGCGCGGGGCGGTCGGAGGTCGGAGCGGGGCTCGGGGTAGCCAGGATGAGGTCGGCCAGCGCGACACGGTCGAGGTCGAGCTTGCAGCACAGGTATGGCTCCTCCGCGCTCGCCTCGAGGACGTGCCCGACCACGGGAAGATCCACCGACACCAGCAGGTAGCTGGAGGCGTCGTACACGACGCTCTCGTCCCCGAGAGAGACCCGCTTCGAGCCCTGCGCGATCAGGCAGAGGGACGCCTCGTAGACGGCAGGGCTCGGGACGCTCGGGGCGTCCGAACGGAGAAGCGAGAGGCGTTCGATCGCGGATCTGTTGATGCCTTCACGCGGAGCATGAAGGGCGATCAGTCGACTCAAGTCTCGCAGACGGTCCATTCCCCCTGGTCCCATGGCCTCGCTCGGCTCGCAAGCTCCCCCCCGACGCTCGGACGATCGGGCAACGATCTCGGCCGATGCGTCTACCGCCACCGCGGCGCATCGCGGCATGAAGCGCGGGTCCCAGCGAAAGGAAGGACCCCTCATGCAGAACCTCGACGGCAAGACCATCCTCATCACTGGCGCCTCCAGCGGCATCGGAGCGGCCACCGCCCGGGAGCTCGCTCTGACCGGCGCCCGTCTCTTCCTGGGCGCTCGTCGCACCGAGCGGCTCGCCGCGTTGGTCGAGGAGCTCGGCGACGACGTCGCGTGGGCGCAGCTGGACGTCACCGACGCGCGGAGCTTCGACGCCTTCGTATTGGCGGCCAACGAGCGCTTCGGAAAGGTCGACGTGCTGGTGAACAACGCCGGCGTGATGCCGCTGTCGCCGCTGGCGGCGCTGAAGCGCGAGGAGTGGAAGAGGATGATCGACGTCAACGTCCACGGCGTGCTGAACGGGATCGCGTCGACTCTACCTGGTTTCGTCGCCCGCGCGTCAGGGCACTACGTCAACGTCGCCTCGGTCGGCGCGCACCTGGTGGTACCCACCGGCGCCGTCTACTGCGCGACCAAGTACGCTGTCTGGGCCATCTCGGAGGGGCTGCGGCAGGAGCACCAGGATCTCCGCTGCACCGTCATCTCGCCGGGGGTGACCGACACCGAGCTCGGCCACGACATCTCCGTGCCAGAGCCGCGTGGCCTCGAGCAGTGGCGCAAGAGGTCTCTCTCGCCCGTCGCCATCGCCCGCGCCATCCGCTACGCCGTCGAACAGCCGGAGGGGGTCGACGTCAACGAAATCATCGTTCGACCCGTCGCCGCCGACATGTGAGCGGCGCCCGTCGTCGGCCCCTCCGGCGGGTGCGCGGGATCGTAGATCTTGCCATGGCACGGAGGTCGGCGATCAGTAGGGTTTGCGCATGACAACCACATCTACTCGAACCAACCAAGCTGCCCACGTCGGGCTCCTGTTGCTCTGCGCCTTCGGCGTCGGGTGCGCGGTCCCCGTCGGCGACGAGACCGGCGCTGCCGCCGGCGCCGCCCTCTCCGAAGAGACCGATCCCGCCCACATCGACGAGGTCACCGCGTTCGCGCGGGCCAGCGCGCGTGGAGATGGCGGGCGTCGGCTCGACCTCGAGCTCGAGCGCGAGTTCAGCTTCGATGAGCTCGCGGCCTCCAGCCCGGCGGAGATCTATGCGTCCTCGATCCTCGTCGCGGAGACGCAGCTCGGTCCACCCTGGGAGCCCGACCCGGGGGTCCAGCCCTTCGTCATCCTCACGTGCGACTTCTCGTGGTTCGGATGGGCTTGGTCGAACTGCGTGGCGCACGAGGTGGCGGGCGTGACCTGCGAGCAAGCGGGGCTGTCGGCGGGCGTCTCGTACTACACCGGCACTGTCTCGGGCACGGTGTCCACCTGCTACGACCCGGTCTGACCGAAGGCGGCAGGGGGGGCGCGGCGCACCACCGGATGGAGTAGCCGCCTGGAGGAAGCGGCTCCCAAGCCGGCTCCCGAGCCTGGAAGAGCTGCGGAGGAATCTCCTCCTCCACCGCGAGGGGTTCTCCAGCGCTCCAGTCGTCGTGCTCGACGAACGCGAGCTCTCCGACGCGGTGCGCGTCTGCCAGGATCCAGTCGGCGCCATGAATTCGGCATCGGCATCCCGACCCCACACGCGGAGGTCGTAGCTCAAGTGTTCTCCGCGCAAAGGCCGTGCACGCGCCGGTTGTAGCACGCAGAGTTGCAGGGACGCTCTCCCGCATCCCCCGGCCAGAGTCAGAGTCCGAGCCTCTCGTGCTGGACGCGTAGAAGGGAGGAGGCCGCTGGAAGGCGAGGAGGAATGGCCCAGCCCCGCTGGCGCCCCTCCACGCCCCCGTCACCAAGAGCAGAACGGAGCCCCTCGGCCCGGCGAGCCTCCATCCAGCGGCCCGCCAACCTCTTTGCGTCTTTGCGTCTTTGCGAGAGTAATTCCGAACCCACGCAGACACGCCAGAACCGGCAGCACGCCGAAACGTGGCGAGCCCCCATCCCGCCGCCCCGTCTCTGCGAGAGACTACTGAAGCCCGAGCAGCCTCGAAGAACGAGCAGTCCGCCGAGCGCTGGCGAGCCTCCATCCCGAGGCCCGCCAACCTCTTTGCGCCTTTGCGTCTTTGCGAGAGTAATTCGAACCCACGCAGACACGCCGGAACGAGCAGCGCCCCGCGAACGGAGCGAGTCAGCGGGAGAGCGCCGCGCCCAGCGCGCGCGCCTGATCGAGGGCGGCGTCGAGCTGGAGCGTGATCGCGAGCCGGTCGCCCGCGAGGCGCTTCGCGCGGATGCCCGCCGCCTCGAGCGACGCGGGATCCACACCCTCGAGCACGCGGTGCAGGCCGAGGCCTCGGTGGGTCGTGCCCTGGAGCGCCTCGTCGAGCGCCGCGATCGCCGCGCTCACGTCGACCTGGCGGGCCGCGCGGAGCTGGTGGTGCATCTGCACCAGGCTCAGCTCGTCGCCGTCCCAGGTGCTGACCAGGGTGAGCGGCTTGTCCACCAGGTAGGGGGACGTCACGTGCACGAAGCCGAGCTGGCCGCCGGTCCACCAGATCATCAGGTCCGGCGAGAAGCCCGTGCCCTCGTGCCCGAACGCGCCGCGGCCGGAGCGGTAGTAGGCGCTCGCCGTCTCCACGAGCACCACCGGCACGCCGGTCTCGGCGCGCAGCGCGTCGAGCTTCGGCCAGAAGGCGTCGGGGACCACGCGGCCGGTGCGCTCCTGCACCACCTCGAGGTAGAGGCCGAACACCTGATCGGCGCCCCCGGCGTCGGCGATCGCCGCCTTCAGCGCGGCGAGGCTCTCGTCAATGCCGTCCGCGGGGTGGGGAACCCGCGGCCAGTCGAAGTAGGGCGCGCCCTGGGCGTGGGTCGCCGGATCGCTGATCGAGCGCGCGCCCGCCGCGGTGTGACCCACGTAGGTGCCCTCGAAGGAGATGACCTTCTGCGCGTGCGGCCGGTGCCAGCGCAGCACCCGCACCGACTTGTCGACCGTCTCGTCGCGGCTCGAGCAGAGGTACGCGTGGGGCAGGCTCGGGGTCAGCGCGCCCACCCACTCGGTCGCCCGGACCACCGCCGGGGTGAGGTAGTTGAGCACGGTGACCTTGTTGACGGTCGGGCCGTAGAGCGCGCCGGCCTCGTGCAGCGCCACCAGCGAGGCGGGGGGCGAGGCGAACGGGCGCGCGATGCCGGAGGCGAGGTCGTGGGCCGGAGCCTCGCGCTTCACCTCATCCTTCACCTCGTGCGTCGCGTCGGGCTCGAAGCGCCCGAGCGGCTGGCGGTAGTAGCGCGCCACGCCGTCGCCCTCGTACTGCCCGTCGAGCAGGAACACCGTGTAGGCGCCGAGCGAGTCGTTGAGCTGCGCCATCGAGCTCGCGTCGGGCAGCCGGTTGCGCGCGGTCACGTGGCGGTAGCGCGACAGCTCTCGCGCGCGCTCGAGCTGCGCCTGCTTGAGGCGCCGCCCGATCCCGTGCCCGCGGAAGCCCGGGTGCACGGTCACGGCGAGCGAGTAGAGCGTGTTGTTCCGGCCGCGCATCGGGTCGCGGTCGGGGCCCTCGACGCCCTCGATCGCCTCGAGGGGCGCGGCGAGCGCGCTGCCGATGACCCGCTTGGCGCCGCCCTCCTCGGTCTCCGCCACCACCGCGACGCCGCCGTCCGCGAAGGCGAGGCCGAGGAACTCCGGGTCGTCGCGCCGGGCCTCCTCGTAGACCTCCGCCTCGAGGGCGACGATCGACGCGAGCAGGGCGTCCTTCTCCCCCGCGTCGGCCACCCGCACGGTGACCGGCGGGCTGACGCGATCCTCGGGGGCGGCGGGCGGCGGGAGATCCTCCCACGCCGGCGGCTTCTTGCCGGGGTGCGCCTCGAGCCACGCGAGCGAGCGCTGCATCGACTCGAAGAGGAGGTCGATCGTGCGCTCGTCGAAGCTGCTGTTCAGGCGGTAGCGCACCGTGCGGGAGCCGGCGCCGAAGACCACCGCGCCGCGCCAGAAGCGCTGGCCGAGGTAGGCGCCGAGGGTGTCGGTGTCGGCCACGTCGAAGGCGAGCGCGAAGCCGTCGGCGCGCGGGTTCTCGATGCGGTGGCTCCAGCGGCGGTGCAGCGCCTCGAGGCGCGGGCGGACGAGCGCCTCGACCCGGGCCGCGTCGCTTCCGTCGCCCACCTCCTCCGCGTGCAGGCGGCCGCGCGCGAGGGACGCCGGGAAGGCGGCCGTCGGCTCCGGATCCTCGAAGCGGCTCATGCAGACGCCGACCTGCGCGCGCTTGGCGAAGCAGACGCAGTCCGGGGTGTCGGGGTTCCCGTCGGCGTCGACGTAGCCGAAGCGCTGATGCCAGAGGAACGCGCCGCCGAGCCCGAAGCCGCACTGCACCTCGTCGACCACCAGCGGCACCTTCCGGGCCCGGGTGAGCAGCCGGAGCGCGCGGTGGTAGCGGGCGCTGACGTAGCGGTCGCCGCCCTCGCTCTGCATCGGCTCGATCACCACCGCGAAGTGGGTCTCGGTGGCGAGCTTGGCGTCGACCTCGGCGAGCGCCGCGACCTCGGCGGCGAGGAGCGGATCCTCGGACGCGCCCCAGCGCGCCTGGGCTCCGGCGACGTCGCCCGCGCCCCAGACCTCGGTCCAGCCCTTCGGCTCGATCGGCTCGCCGTCGGCGAAGACCTCGCGGGCCGGCGCCTTCGCGAAGTCGACCTCGTAGCCGGCGATCTGGAAGGGCACCCGCTTGGACGGGTTCCAGCTCGCGTAGAGCGCGAGCATGGTGCGCCCGTGGAAGCTGCCCTCGAAGGCGAGCAGCTTGGTGCGCTCGGCGCCGGTCTGGAGCCGGCAGAGCGCGTAGGCCTTCTCGTTCGCCTCCGCGCCGCTGTTGACGAAGCTCACCGTGGGCAGGCCCGGCGCGAGCGACCGCAGCGTGTCGGCGAAGGCGGCCGCGTGGGGGTCGTCGCCGAGCGTGGTGTCCGCGCTCGCGAGCGGCGCGTCGCCGAAGTCGCCCTCGACGTAGGCGCGCACGATCGCGTCGGCGCCGAAGCCGGCCGGGATGGTCGCGGTCTGGCTCATGCCGTCCACCACGCTCATCGGCGCGTCGTCGACCGAGACCATCCACGGCCCCTTCGAGCGCAGGTGATCGAACACCGGCGGCTTCTTCTCGCCGCGCACGTACCGGTCGCCCGCGTAGAAGCGCTCGTGCCAGTCGTGCGAGGTGGGCAGCTCGCCTCCCTCGGGGAGGAGCACCTTCAGCGGACGCGGCGCGTCGAAGAGGGTGCGCGCGGCCTCCGCCTGCTCCTCGGCGTGATGCTGCGCCTCGAGGCGGTCGAGGTCGGCGGCCGGCAGGAGCGGCTCGATCTGCGCGTGGCGGTCGTAGACGCCGCTCACGTTGTGGATCTCCGCCATCGGGTAGACCAGGTTGCGCCCGGCCCACGCGCCCGCGGGACGGAAGTTACCGCTCTTCTTCACCCCGCCGAACGGGAGGCGCGGGCTGGCCTTGTTGGTGCTCCGGTTGCGGTTGAGGATCCCGGTGCGCACTTCGCGCTCGTAGTGGCCGAAGCGCTCCAGGTCCTGGGTGAAGATGCTGTACGCGAAGCCGTAGGGCGACGCGTTCAGGGTCGCGATCACCTCGTCGTCGTCGTCGAAGGTCGAGACGCAGAGATCGGGGCCGAAGAGCTCCTCGTCGGTGTAGCCCGCGATGGCGGCCGCGCCGTCCGGGAGCCGGTGCAGCGAGGGGTCCACGAACGCGCCGCCGTCGCGCGGCCCGCCCTCGACCAGCACCTCGGCGCCCGCCTCCCGGGCCTTGGCGATCGCCGCCACGAAGCGGTCTCGCGCGCCCATGGTGGCGAGCGGGCCGGCGAACGAGCCGGCGTCCTCGGGATCGCCGAAGGAGAGCCGCCCGAGCACCTCGCGCAGCCCATCGACCAGGCGGTCGGCCAGGCTGCGGTGCACGAGCACGCGGTCCGAGCAGGTGCAGCGCTGGCCGGTCGTGAGGTAGCCGCTGGTGACGACCTCGTGGATGGCCTGGCGCAGGTCGGCGTCCTCGCGGACCACGCACATGTTCTTGCCGCCCATCTCGAGCGCGAGCAGCATGTCCGGCCGATCGAGGGCCGCCTCGGCGATGCGGCGGCCGGTGCCCCACGAGCCGGTGAAGGCGAGGCCGCGCACGTTCGGGTCCTGGACGAGGGCCGCGCCCACCGCGCCGCCGCCCTGCACGACGTTGAGCACGCCCGGGGGGAGCCCCGCCGCGTGCGCCGCCTCGGCGTAGCGCTCGCCACAGAGCGGGGTCACCTCGCTCGGCTTGATCACCACCGTGTTGCCGAGCAGCAGCGCGGGCACGACGTGGGCGTGGCAGAGGTGGAGGGGGAAGTTGAAGGGGCCGAGCACGCCGACCACCCCGTGCGGGCGGTAGCGGATCACCTCGGCGGGGAACCCGGGGATGGCGCCGCCCTGCAGCTCCGCGCGGACCTGCCCCTCGACGAGGCCGAAGCGCCCGACCAGCGCCTTGATCTCGGTGCGGGCCTCGCTCCGGATCTTGCCCATCTCGCGGCTGACCGCCTCGCTCAGCCCGTCCTCGCGCTCGGCGAGGGCGGCGCGGAAGCGGGCCAGCGCCGCGAGCCGCCCGTCGAGCCCCAGCGCCTCCCAGGCCGGCTGCGCCGCGGCCGCCGCCTCGCTGGCGAGCCGGGCCCGGTCCGGCGATCCCGCCGTCTCGAGCACCACCCGGCCCTCCCGCGCCGGGTCGTGGCTGGTGAGGGTCTCTCCGGTCGGGGCGTGGAAGCTCCCGTCGATGTAGTCGCCGCGCGGTTCCATGTGGCGCGGATGCTAGCAGCGAGACCGGCCGAGGAAAGGACTCCGAGGTGCGCGTGGCGTTCTGCCTCGGGCGAGGGAAAACGCCATCGCACACGCGGCCGGTTTTGGGCTCGTAGCCCACGCGATCCGGCTGGCACCGAGGTTGCGAAGGGGGGGAGCCATGACGATGACCGAACGCCGAGATGCCCTGACCCGTGAAGAAGAACAAGCGCTGACGGAGCGACTCCGTGCCGGTTGCCCGCGGGCGCTGCACGAGCTCGTCGTGCGTCACCGCCCGCTCGTCGCCGCCATGGCGAAGCGCTACGGCCGCCCCGGCGCGCCGCGCGAGGATCTGGTCCACGAAGGATTCGTAGGGCTGCTCGACGCGGCTGGCCGCTTCGACCCCGAGCGTGGGACCCGGTTCTCGACCTACGCGCGCTGGTGGGTGCGCTACTACATGCAGCGCTACGTCCGCGCGAACCGCCGCATGGTGACGCCCAGCAAGACGCGCAACATGCGCAAGCTCCGCCAGCGCCTCCGCAAGACGGCGCGGGCGATGGAGCAGAAGAAGGGCGACCGCGTGACCGCCGAGGAGCTCGCCGAGGTGCTCGAGGTGAGCGTCGACGAGGTGCTCGCCGTCCAGCACGAGCTCAGCTACCCCGACGTGCCGATCGCGGTCGACGACCCGCGCGCCGGCCACGACCCGGCCGACCACGCGACCCCCGAGGACGCGGCGGCCCAGGAGGAGCGTCGCCGGGTGGCGATGGAGCTGGCCGAGCGCGCCATGTCGGTGCTCGACGAGCGCGAGCGCCGCATCGTGAAGGAGCGCGTGCTCAGCGACGAGCGCCGCAGCCTGCGCGAGATCGGCGAGGCGCTGTCCGTGAGCGGCGAGCGCGTCCGCCAGATCGAGGCCAAGGCGCTGCAGAAGATGCGCAAGGCCCTCGAGAAGGCCAAGGCGGCCCCGATGGCGCGCGCCTGCGCCCGTGAAGCTCAGGCGGCTTGACGCGCGAGGCACGGCGAGAGAAGAACCGACGCCGCACCGCCACACGGGCCATACTCCCGGGCGTGCGGCGCTTCTTCGAGAGGCTCTCGCCGGGCCGGGGGATCGACAACGGCCGCCACGCGCTGGCGGCCGCCGCGACCCTGTTCACCCTGCTCGCCGGGCACACGGTGCTCGAGGTCGCGCGCGACGCGCTCTTCCTCACCCACCTCCCGGCCGACCAGCTCCCCTTCACCTACCTGGGCATCGCCGCCGCCGCCTGGGTCGCGGCCCAGGTCGACCGCTTCCTGATCGAGCGCTTCGACAAGCGGCGCATCTCGGTGCTGACGCTGCTCGTCGCCGCCGGGGGCACGGTCGCCTTCTGGGTGGGCTTCGACGAGGACACCTTCCTCGTCGCCCACGCCTTCTACGTGTGGATCGGGCTGGTCGCGACCTTCGCCGTCGCCCAGTTCTGGCGGCTGCTCGCCGACCTCTTCACCGTCGCCGAGGCCAAGCAGCTCTACGCCCGCATCGCGGCCGGCGGCTCGCTCGGCGCGGTGGCCGGCGCCTCGATCGCGCACTTCGCCCAGGGCTGGCTGCCGCCCCGCGGGCTCGTGCTCGTCGGCGCGGGCCTGCTGGCGCTGACCGCCGCCATCCCCGGGCTCTGCCTGCCGAGCTCGGAGCCCGCCGCCGAGCGCCCGCGGCGCGAGCCCGACGAGGCCACGGTGAAAGGCAGCCGCGGCTACGTGATGCGGCTCTTGCTCCTGGTCGCGCTGACGTCGATCACCGCGATCGTGGTCGACTACGTCTTCAAGGCGACCATCGACCGCGAGCTGAGCGCCGCCGAGCTCGGCCCGTTCTTCAGCAAGTTCTACCTCGTGCTCAACGTGGTCTCGCTGGTGGTGCAGCTCGCCATCGCGCCCCGCCTGCTCACCGCGCTCGGCGCGACGCGGGCGCTCGTGGTGCTGCCCGCGCTCCTGGCGATGGGCGCGGTCGGCGGGCTGATCGCGGGCGCCGCCGCCGGGGCGATGCTCCTGCCGGCCATCGGCCTGCGCGGCGCGGATGGGGCGCTCCGCCACTCTCTCCACCGCTCGGCCTTCGAGCTGCTCTACCTGCCGCTCAGCCGGGAGATCCGCGACCGGTACAAGACCATCATCGACTCGATCGGGCAGCGGGGCGGCCAGGCCCTCGGCTCGGTCGGCATCCTCGGCGCCGGCCTCATCGGCCTCGGGACCGAGCACCTCGCGATGGCCATCGGCGCCCTGGCGATCGGCTGGGTGGTGCTGTCGTTGACCCTGCGGGGGCGCTACCTCGATCTGTTCCGCGCCAACCTGCGCGCCGGCACGGTCGAGACCCGGGTCGAGGTGCCCCAGCTGGACCTCGGCTCGCTCGAGTCGCTGATGCAGTCGCTCAACAGCGAGCGGGACGAGGAGGTGCTCGCGACGCTCGACGTGCTCGTCGACTACCAGCGCACCCGGCTCATCCCGGCGCTGCTCCTCTATCACCCGTCGCGGGCGGTGGTGATGCGCGCGCTCGAGCTCTTCGCCGACGACGAGCGCCGCGACTTCACCTCGGTCGCCCGGCGACTGCTCGAGCGAGACGACGACGAGGTGCGCGCCGCCGCGATGCGCGCGCTCAGCGGCGTGCTGACGGAGGAGGAGCTCCGGCGCGAGCTCGAGCGAGATCACCCCCCGGCGGTCCGCGCGTCGGTGCTCGTCGCCCTGGTCGCGCGCGGCCTCGACGACGACGGCGCGGCCCGGGCGGAGATCGACGAGTGCGCGACGAGCCACGAGCCGCACGTGCACCTCGCCCTCGCCCGCGCGGTGCGCCTCCAGGGAGACGCCTCGCTCGCCGTCGTCCTGCGCGAGCTGACCGAAGACGCCGAGCCCGAGCTCCGGCGGGAGCTCGCCCGCGGCTTCGGGGCGCTGCGCGACGTCGAGTCGCTGCCCACCCTGATCGGCTGGCTCGGCCCGCGCGGCGCCCGTCACGAGACCCGCGACGCCCTGCTCGCGCTCGGCGACGTCGGCCTCGAGGCGCTCGACGCCGCCTTCGACGATCGCTCGCTGCCCCGCCAGGTCCGCGGTCACCTGCCCCGCACCGTGTCGCGCTTCGGCAGCCCGCGGGCGGCGGAGATCCTCTTCGAGCGCCTGGACGACGAGCCGGACGGCTGGGTCCGCTACAAGATGCTGCGCGGGCTCCTCTCGCTCAGAGAGCAGCTGCCCCGGCTCGAGCTCGACGGCCAGCGGCTCGAGCAGATGGTGCGCAAGAACCTCGTGCGCGCCGCCGCGATGCTCGCGCGCCGGGTGATCGTCAGCCGCGCCCAGGAGAACGACGAGGCCTACCGGACCCGCGGCGGCGAGCTGTTCGCGTCGGCGCTGCTCGAGAAGGAGGAGCAGGCCCTCGACCGGGCGGTGCGCCTCATCGCGCTCGCGCACCCGCGCGAGGATCTGCGCCGCATCACCCACGCGCTCCGGCACGGCTCACGCCGGCTGAAGGCGGAGAGCCGCGAGCTGCTCGGCGCGCTCACCTGGCTGAGCCTGGCCCCCGCGCTCGACGCCCTGCTCGACGACGCGCCGGACGAAGAGCGCCTCCGCCGGTCGCGCGACGCGCTCGGCCTCGAGGACGCGCCCGAGACCTACGAGGCGCTCCTGCGGGAGATGCTCGGCGACGAGAGCCAGGCGGTCCGCTCGATCGTCGCCTACCACATCGGCGAGCTCGGCCTCACCGACCTGGTCGAGCCGCTCCGCCAAGCCAGCGACGAGGCGACCGGCCTCTCCCGCGAGGTGGTGGCGCGGGCGCTCGAGATGCTCACGCCGAGGGGGATGCGCGGTGTCCTCGCCTGAGCGCGCCGGAGAGCCCCTGGTCGGCCGCGTCGAGCGACTGGTCGCGATGCGCAGCTTCCCCGGCTGGGGCGAGCTGCCGACCCGCGACCTGGTGACCCTCGGCGCGATCGCCACCCCCCGCCGCATCGGCGTCGGCGAGAAGGTCTTCCTCGAGGGCCAGCCCGTCCAGAGCGTGCTCCTCGTGCTCGACGGCGAGCTCGCCCTCAGCCGCGGGGGCAAGCGCCTCGGCCTCTACGGGCAGGGCTCCGGCGTCGGCGGCCTCGCCGCGTTCGCCCGCGACCCGCGCGGCTACGACTGCCTGGCCACCCGCGACTCGACGGTGCTCGAGCTGCACGCCGAGGACCTCGAGGAGCTCTTCGAGGATCGCTTCCCGATCCTGCTGGCGGTGATCCGCGAGCTCGCCCGCGAGAACATCGAGCTCCGCGAGAACCTCCCGCCCAGCGCGGGCTTCCCGGCGCGCGCCGAGGTCGGCGAGCAGTGCCCGGCCCAGGCGCTCGATCTCGTCGAGCGCATCTTCTTCCTCCGCAAGACCCTCGCCTTCGGCGCCGGCCGCATCGACAGCGTGGCCGAGCTCGCCAAGGGCAGCGAGGAGATCCGCGCGGGCGCGGGCGAGGTCATCTGGCGTCGAGGCGACCGCGCCGACGGCGTGCTCGCGATCGTCTGCGGCACCCTCCGCTGCAAGACCTCCGACGGCCTCGCCTTCGAGCTCGGCGCGGGCGACCTCGCCGGCGGCCTCGACGCCCTCGGCGGCGTCCCCCGCTGGTTCGACGCCGAGGTCGGCGAGGGCCTCGTCGCGCTCTCGATGTCCCGCGATCTCACCGTCGACGTCTGGGAGGACCACCCCGACCTCGCCCTCGAGGTCCTCCAGGCCTTCGCCGCCGGCCTCCTCGCCCTGCTCGAGCGCGCCGCCGAAGCCCCGCCTCCCTCGTTCCCCACCATCCCTTGAAGCCTCGAGAGCCAGCGGCTCACGCCCGATCGGAGGATCTGCGTGCGGTCCGAGGTTGGCTCTCGCCAAGCCGCAAAGCCGCAAAGGGACGAGCAGGCAGCGGGATGGACGCTCGCCACCGCTCGGCCGCCTGCTTGGTTGGCGTATCTGCGTGGAATCGAATTTTGTCTCACGCAGAGGCGCAGAGGCGCAGAGGGACGGGCAGGCAACGGGATGGACGCTCGCCACCGCTCGGACCGCTGCTGGGTTGGCGTATCTGCGTGGAATCGAATTTGTCTCACGCAAAGACGCAAAGACGCAAAGGGACGGGCAGGCGGCGGGATGGACCCTCGCCACCGCTCGGACCGCTGCTAAGTTGGCGTATCTGCGTGGAATCGAATTTTGTCTCACGCAGAGGCGCAGAGGCGCAGAGGGACGGGCAGGCGACGGGATGGACCCTCGCCACCTCTCGGACCGCTGCTTGGTTGGCGTATCTGCGGGGAATCGAATTTGTCTCTCGCCAAGCCGCCAAGCGGACGGGCAGGCGACGGGATGGACGCTCGCCACCGCTCGGACCGCTGCTTGGTTGGCGCATCTGCGTGGAATCGTATTTGTCTCACGCAGAGGCGCAGAGGCGCAGAGGGACGGGCAGGCAACGGGATGGACGCTCGCCACCGCTCGGACCGCTGCTTGGTTGGCGTATCTGCGTGGAATCGAATTTGTCTCTCGCCAAGCCGCCAAGCCGCAAAGGGACGGGCAGGCGACGGGATGGACCCTCGCCACCGCTCGGACTTCTGCCTCGGTGGGCAGCATCTGCGTGGAGTTGAGCCGCCGACCGTCCACCACCGCGAGGGCGGTCGGCCGAGGCCCGGCCATCCGCCATCCCGCCGCCACCCAACCCCTTTGCGTCTTTGCGTCTTTTCGTGAAATTAGTTGTCTCTCGATCCCCCTGAGAACTGGGGACCGCGGTCAGCCGAGGCCCGGCCATCCGCCATCCCGCCGCCAACCAACCCCTCTGCGCCTCTGCGACTCTGCGAGAAACTGTCCCTCGATCCCCCATGATCGAAGGGCAGTCAGCCAAGGCCCGGCCATCCGCCATCCCGCCGCCACCCAACCCCTTTGCGCCTTTGCGTCTTTGCGTGAAATTAGTTGTCTCTCGATCCCCCTGAGAACAGGGGACGGCGGTCAGCCGAGGCCCGGCCATCCGTCATCCCGCCGCCAACCATCCCCTTGGCGGCTTGGCGCCTTGGCGAGAGCCAACAAGCCGAAGCGTCCCCCAAGAGGTCGGCCGAGGCCCGGCCATCCGCCATCCCGTCGCCACCCAACCCCTCTGCGTCTCTGCGACTCTGCGAGAAATTAACTGTCCCTCGATCCCCCCATGTTCGAGGGCGGTCAGCCAAGGCCCGGCCATCCGCCATCCCGCCGCCACCCACCCCCTTTGCGTCTTTGCGTCTTTGCGTGAAAATAGTTGTCTCTCGATCCCCCTGAGAACAGAGGACGGCGATCAGCCGAGGCCCGGCCATCCGTCATCCCGCCGCCAACCATCCCCTTGGCGGCTTGGCGCCTTGGCGAGAGCCAACAAGCCGAAGCGTCCGCCAAGAGGTCGGCCGAGGCCCGGTCATCCGCCATCCCGCCGCCACCCACCCCCTCTGCGCCTCTGCGACTCTGCGAGAAATCAACTGTCCCTCGATCCCCCATGATCGAAGGGCAGTCAGCCAAGGCCCGGCCATCCGCCATCCCGCCGCCAACCATCCCCTTGGCGGCTTGGCGCCTTGGCGAGAGCCAAAAAGCCGAAGCGTCCGCCAAGAGGTCAGCCGAGGCCCGGCCATCCGCCATCCCGCCGCCAACCATCCCCTTGGCGGCTTGGCGCCTTTGCGAGAGCCAAAAGGCCGAAGCGCCCCCGAAGAAGAGGTCAGGCGGGAGGAGGGATGGTCTCGACGCGGTCGCGGCCGCCGCGTTTGGCGGCGTAGAGGGCGCCGTCGGCGCGGTCGAGCAGGGCGCGGGCGCCCTCGCCGGGGAGGCGGGTGGCGACGCCGATGCTCACCGAGAGGTGGCCGAGGGGCTGGCCGTCGGCGCCGGTCACGTCGAGGGCCGCGACGCGGCGGCGGAGCTTCTCGGCGACCTCGGACGCGCCCGCCTCGTCGGTCTCGGGGAGCAGCACCCAGAGCTCCTCGCCGCCGACTCGGGCCGCCGTGTCGACCTCGCGGATCTCATCCGTCAGCACCTCCGCGATCGCCTTCAGCGCCTCGTCGCCGGCCGAGTGACCGCAGCGATCGTTGAGGCTCTTGAAGTGATCGACGTCGAGCGCGAGCACGCTGAGCGGGTGGGCGTAGCGGTCGGCGCGCGCGAGAGCCCGGCTCACCCGGCGCCAGAACAGGCGGCGGTTGGGTAGGCCGGTCAGCTCGTCGTGGGTGCTCAGCGCCTCGAGCCGGGCGATGAGCTGGGCGTTGTGGATCGCCAGCGCCGCCTGGTCGGCGACCGCCTCCAGGTAGCGCGCCTCCACCTCGCCGAGCGGGTCGTCGGCCGGGCGGGTCAGGACGAGCAGGCCGATCTCGGCGCCGCCGTGCGCGATCGGGATGGCCGCGAACGAGCCGCGCGCGGGGAGCGCGTCCCAGAAGCTCAGGGCGTTGGGGGCCCGGGACACGTCCGGGACCAGCATCATGCCGCGGTCGATCGCGAGCGGGCCCGCGCCGGGGCGGTCGATGCGCTCGCCGATCGGCGACGGGTCGAAGCCGTGGGCCGCGCGCACCTCGTAGCGGGCGTCGTCGTCGCGGAGGAGCACCGCGAGGCGAGACGCGCGCAGGGCCGGGCCGATGCGGGCCACCAGGAGGTTGAGCACCCGGTCGAGGTCGTGGCTCGACGCGCTCTCGCGCAGCACCTCGAAGAGCAGCGCCCGCTCGCGGAGCCGCTGCTCGAGCTCGCGCTGCTTGTGGGCCAGCGCCTCGGCCAGCTCCAGCGCCTGCTGGGTCGCCTCGAGCTCGCGGCTGCGGTCGATGACGTCGCCCTGGAGGGTGGTGATGCGGGCCAGGAGCGCGTTGAGCGAGCGCGCGATGCGGCCGACCTCGTCGTCGCCGAGGTCCGGGACCCGGTCGAGGAAGCCGGAGCGCTCCACCCGCCGGTCGAGGGTCTCCGCCAGGAGGCTGAGCCGCCGGCCGAAGGCGCGCCGGACCGCCTGGGCCGCCGCCAGCGCGCCGGCGAGCGCCGCCGCCACCAGCGACGCCCACCACCACGGGTCGAGGGCCAGGGTCCCGGCCAGGCACAGCGCCGCCAGGGACAGGATGGACCCCGCCGCCGCCGCTCCGCCGAGGGCGGCCAGCGCCACACGCAACGGCGCTCTCCGGATGGCGGTTGTCATGGGCTGCCAGAAAGAGAAGGCCCGGAGCTGGGATGCTCCGGGCCATGCCTAGTGCCGATGAGTGGAGTCGAACCACTGACCTAGCGCGTATGAAACGCCCGCTCTAGCCACCTGAGCTACATCGGCGCGAGGACGGCGGAGTATATGCATCGGCGGCAGGGTGTCAACGCGCTGATTTCGGTCAGGGATCGTCGTGCCCCACCCGGGTCCCCCGGAGCGCCTCCGGGACCTCGAAGGAGCCGGAGAGGCCCTTCCAGCTGGGCTCCTTCTCCTCCTCGGTGACCGAGATCACCCGCAGCCGCAGGACCACCCGGCTCACCTCGCTGGTGGTGACGTACTCGGCGTCCTTGCCCTCGCCGACCTCGAAGACCGCGGTCACCCCGGGGGACGGCACCGGATAGACCAGCTCCAGGTTGCGCCCGTCCCGCTTCTGCCCGCCGGTGAGCTTGGCGTTCAGGAGCCGGTGCCCGGGGATGGCCTCGTCGGTCGCCCGGTCGGTCACCCGGAAGCAGCGCATGCCCCAGTCGACGTCGTAGACGCTCTTCTGCGTCCACACCTGGAGCGCGCACCACCCGCGCCCGGTCAGCCCGGCCCGGCCGGCTTCGTAGACGAGCTCCACCTCCACGAACGGCGGCGGCGCGATGAGGGTCTGATCGAGAGAGTCGTTCACCTCCCCGAAGCTACACGAACGCCCCGCCCACGCCCCGTGCCCGCGCCCCTGCCCGTGCCCCTGCCCGCGAACGATCATTCATGAAGACACCAGAACAACCTCGAGCGACTTGAAATGCGGCGAATGATCATTCACAACCAAGAAGTGACGCCCATCCGCGCCCAGATCCTCGACGCCGCCCTCGGCCTCTTCTCCGAGCGCGGCTTCCACGGGACGAGCATGCCGGCCCTCGCCGAGCGCGCGGGCATCGGCGCGGGCACGCCGTACCGTCACTTCGAGAGCAAGGAGCAGCTGGTCAACGCGCTCTATCGCGAGTGCAAGGACGCGCTGATGGCGGCGCTGCTGACCGACTTCCCCTTCGACGCCACCGCGCGCGAGCAGCACCGGGCCTTCTTCCACCGCCTGGTCGCCTTCTTCCGCGCGCGGCCCGAGGTCTTCGACTTCCTGGAGCTGCACCACCACCAGCCGTACCTCGACGCCGAGAACCTCGAGCGCGAGCGGCAGGCGCTGAGCCCGGTGCTCGCCTTCTTCGAGCACGCGCGGCGCGAGCGGATCGTGCGTGCGATGCCGCCGGAGGCGCTCGCCGCGGTGGTCTGGGGGGTGTTCTCGGGCCTGATGAAGGCGGCGCGGCTGGGCCACGTGGAAGCGAGCGACGCGCTCTGGGCGCAGGCCGAGAGCTGCGCCTGGAGCGCCGTGCGCCGGGGGGATCCGGCGAACGAGACCCGAGAGGAGCCGGAGCCATGACGACCACCACCCCGATCACCGCCGACCCGCAGCCGCGCCCGCCCCACGTCGACGAGCTCGCCGTGATGACGGTGGACGCGCTCGACGCGCTCTACCGCCGCGCGTCCGTGCCCGACCGCCTCGACCCGCTCGACGGCGCCCCGCGCGGCCGGATGCTCACCCTGGTGCCGCCCCTCGAGCAGTATCGCGAGTCGATCGCCGAGCTGGCCCGGGCCGACTGGTTCCCCTGGCGCGGCAAGAGCTTCCGCTCCTTCGACGGCCAGACCGGAGACGGCATCAACCGGGTGATCGGGCTCGGCAACCAGTTCCCGTTCCACCTCCGCTTCGGCGCCTCGGAGATCGACGGCGAGCCGGCCATCCTGCTGGACTACGACCGCCCCGAGAACCCGTGGCTCATCCGCCAGATCCACGACGAGCTCCGCCAGGTCGGCCCCTCGCTCTTCCTCGGGCCGGCGATGTGGAAGGCGCGCCCGCGCCCGAAGCTCGTGCTCTGGTTCGCCATCGACTGCGGCTGATCGCTGGCGCCCCGCGCGCATCCTCGCTACGTGCCCCGGCGATGGCGACGCGCACGTGGCTGAAGGTGGGCGCCCCCATCGCGGTGGCAGCGCTGGCCGCGGGCGCGATCGCGGGGGCCGGGCGGTTCGTGGGCGACGCCCGCACCGAGGACGCGCCCCCGAGCGAGCCCGAGGCGGCGCCCGCCGACGCGGGGGCCCCGGCGCCCGAGGACGCGGGGCGCGTGGACGCCTCCTGGCGCTACGACGACCGCGGCAACCTCCGCCGGCCGCCCGCCGAGGAGGACTACGTCTGCCGCCAGCCGCAGCTCGAGATCGAGCAGACCGAGGGCTGCGCCGCCGGGCGGCCCTACCCGGCGTGCAAGTGGCGGCTGCCGGACCCGCCGGACGGGCTGTACGAGATCTGGCGCAACACCACCGACGACCACCGCTGGGCCCGGCCCGGGCTGGTCTCGCTCGTGCTGACTGCGGCCGCCGAGTACCAGCGGCGCTGGCCCGGCGAGCACGTGACGGTCGGCGACCTCGACGCGCCGGGCCCCCGCCACCAGACCCACGACCGCGGCGTCGACGTCGACCTCTACCTCACCGAGGCGATGATCGCGCGCAACGAGGGCGGCCGCCGCTACCCGGACAACTACGAGCACCGGAGCCGGCGGGAGGTGGCCTCGCTGCGCGCCCGGGTGATGGACCTCGCGAAGATCCTCGCCGTCTGCGCCGACGGCCGGATCCGCATCTACTACAACGACCCGGACCTGATTCACCCGTTCAGGGCCTGGTACGAGGAGCGCGGGCTCGAGACCCCGTTCTCCCACGCGATGCGCATGCACAACCCGCTGCATCGCTTCCACTTCCACCTGTCCGTGCCCGACGACCTCGCCCCGCTGCCCGCGCGGTGACGCCCGTTTTCGTGATAAACCCGCGAACCGATCCGCGACCTCCCGCGTAGGGGGAGCGGGCAAGGACCGCGGCGTCGCCGCACGGGGAGGATCATGAATCAGGTGGAAGCAGTCTTCCTCGCCGACGCGAGCGAAGGGATCCCCTGGACGGTCGAGGGCGCGACCGTCCGCTCGGCGACGCACGAGCCCTACGTGGCCGTCGTCGACATCAAGACGCGCATCCCGGGCGTCGATCCGCTGGAGCTGCTCGGCAGCCCGGCGTCGCTGATCCTCCGGCGCGATCTCACCGAGAACGTCTACGCCGGGATCGTCAGCTCGGTCCGGGTCCGCCACGACCACGACCGGGACGCCGGAGCGCGCGTCGTCATCGAGCCGGCCCTCGCGGTGCTGCGGCACGGGCGCGACTCCCGCATCTTCCAGGAGAAGAGCGTCCCGACCATCCTCGAGGAGGTCCTGACCGAGGCCCTGGCCCCCTACGGCCGCGAGGTCCAGGTGGAGGTGCAGCGGACCTACCCGCTGCGCGAGTACACCGTGCAGTACCAGGAGAGCCACTTCGACTTCGTGCACCGGCTGATGGAGGAGGAGGGCATCCTCTATCGCTTCGAGGCCACCGGCGACGCCGAGCGCATGGTGCTCTTCGACGACCCGTCGCAGCACCCCGCGATGGACGAGGCGCTCCTCGAGTACAGCGACACGGTCGGCGGCGGCGGGCTGATCGAGCAGGAGTACGTGCGCTCGTTCGAGCCGGTCACCGAGCTCGGCCGCACCGAGGTGAAGACGCGGCACTTCGACTGGACGCATCCGTCGGTGCTCATCGAGGGCGAGGCGGCGGGCGAGCGCCCCGGCGAGGGGCCGGACGGCGGCTCCTTCGGCCCGACCCGCGAGTCCTACGAGCACGACGAGGCCTTCACCCTGAACGAGTACCAGCTCGCCTACCGGGCCCACGACGTGACCGATCAGCAGCGGCTGCGGCGCGAGGCCCAGTGGCGCGACGCCCGGCGCTTCACCGGCAAGAGCACCGTGCTCGGCGTGCGCTGCGGGCTGAAGTTCGCGCTCAACGGCCACCCCTCGCTCCCGCTCAACGCCGAGTACACGATCGTCCGGGCCACCCACCGCCTGGGCACGCACGCGCGCGGCGACCTCGGCCTGCACTACGACAACGAGATGACCGTGGTGCTCGGCGACGTCCCCTACCGGCCGAAGCGCACCCGCCAGCGCCCCCGGGTCCACGGGCTCCAGACGGCGATCGTCACCGGCCCGGCGGGCGAGGAGATCCACACCGACGAGCGCGGCCGGGTGAAGGTCCAGTTCCACTGGGACCGCCTCGGCGAGATGGACGAGAAGACCACCTGCTGGATCCGCTGCATGCAGACCTGGTCCGGCAACGCGTGGGGCGCCTTCGTCCTGCCGCGGGTCGGCATGGAGGTGGTGGTCTCGTTCCTCGACGGCGACCTCGACCGCCCGCTCGTCACCGGCTGCGTCTACAACGGCGACAACGACGTCCCCTACCCGCTGCCCGACAAGAAGATGGTCAGCACGTTCAAGACGAACAGCTACCCGGGGGGCGACGGCTACAACGAGCTCCGCTTCGACGACACCAAGGGCGAAGAGGAGATCTGGGTCCACGGCGAGAAGGACTGGAACACGGTCATCGAGAACGACCTGTACCGGGACGTGCGCCACGACGAGACCCAGAACGTCGTCCGCAACCGCACCCGCACGGTGGGCAACGACGAGCGGGTCACCGTGGACAAGAACCGCGTGAAGACCGTGCACGTCAACGAGACGCTCAACGTCGGCGCGAACCGAACGCGCAACGTCGGCGCGAACGAGACGGTGATGGTCGGCGCCAACCGGACCGCCGGGGTGGTCGAGAACGAGAACACCCAGGTCGGCGGCCACCGCACGATGCGGGTCGGGGCCACCCACCTCCTGACCGCGGGCGACTCGCTGGAGCTCCGCTGCGGCCAGTCCCGCATCTTCATGGAGAAGGACGGCACCATCACGATCGAGGGCACCGAGTTCCGCTTCAGCGCGAGCGGCGACGTGTTCGTGGTCGGGTCCCTCATCCACCTCAACTGATGGACATCCGCTGCCACTCCCCCTTCTCCCCGTTCTGGTTTCGTTCGCAGGACGCGAGCGGGGACTTCCACGACGTGGTCGTCGTGCGGGCCACCTACGACCTGGTGGACGGCCGGCGGCTGACGATCGCGCGGGACCAGGAGCCGGTGTGCGTGGCCGACGCCTACTGGGGCGCGCCGAACGACTCGAGCGTGCGGCAGGAGAGCGACCTGGCGCCCTTCAAGCCGCGCAACGACGTGGTGGTGATCGGCGACGCGGTCGCGCCCGAGCCGACGAGATCGTGGGAGGTCCACCTGCGGGTCGACGACGAGACGCGCGCTCTCCGGGTTCACGGCCCGCGCCAGTTCGTGAAGGACGGCGGCGGCTTCACGCTCACCGACGCCGAGCCGGTCGACCGGGTCCCGCTCCGCTACGAGCGCGCGTTCGGCGGCGCCTGGGACGACGGCGAGACCGTGCGCCGCTGCGAGACGAACCCGATCGGGCTCGGCTGGCTCCCCGAGGAGAGCGACCCGCCCGACGCCCTGCCGGCGCCGCAGATCGAGGACCCGGCGCGCCCCGTCACCTCGCCCCGCGACGAGACGCCCCCGGCCGGCTTCGGCTGGACCTCGCGCCCCTGGCAGCCGCGCCTCGCGCTCGCCGGCACCTACGACGAGGCGTGGAAGGAGGCGCAGTGGCCGCTGCCGCCCCACGACTTCGACCACGCGTTCTACAACGGCGCCAACCCGGCCCTGATCACCGACCGCCCGCTCCAGGGCGCGCTGATCACGATCAGCGGGGCGAGCGCCGACGGCCCGCTCGGCTTCGCGGCCCCGCGCTGGGAGATCGACGCGCGCTTCCGCTACCGCGGCGGCCGCATCGCCACCCACCCGACCCGGCTCGACACCCTGGTGATCGATCTCCACGCGTCGAAGGTCAGCTGCGTGCACCGGGTCCGGGTGCCGAAGGTCGACGAGCTGCGGGTGCTCGAGATCTGCATGCGGGAGGCGAGCTGATGGCGGAGAACGAAGCGGCCCGGCGCACCGCCGAGCCGGTGGTGGTGAGCAACAGCCCCGACGTCTGCCTGACCGGCGGCGCGCCGGTGCCGTACTCGATCGTCGCCTACTTCCCCCCGTCGATTCAGCTCGCCGAGACGGTGCTCTTCACCGAGGACCCGGCGTTCACCATCGTCTCCTCGATCCCCGGCGTGATCGGCGACGAGGCGGGCGACGGCGGCGGCGTGGTCAGCGGGGTGCACGCGGGCGGCGCCTACACCCACGTCGTCACCGGCTCGCACACCCCGAACGTGCTCGCCGAGGGAAACCGGGTGGTCTTCCACACGTCGCTGATGGAGATGAACTGCCCGAGCCCGCTCGGCCCCGGCAACACGCAGGGCACGATGCTCTGGCAGGCCATCGGCCACACGATGTACCTCGACGAGGACGGGAACCTCGTCGGCCTGCCGAACCCGGAGCTCGTCCCGGAGAACGAGCGGGAGCTGGCCGCGCTCCTCGACGACGCGAACCCCGACGCCGAGAACCCGTGGTCGCTGTCGCTGAAGCACGACGGGGACATCCGCGATCAGCCCACGGTGTGGGAGCGGAGCCGGGGCGCCCCGAAGCGCGCCACCTCCGACACCGCGCTCCAGGTCAGCCGGAGCGACACCTGGTACGACCAGAGCCTCGCGCACGTCGGGGACGACGACAACTACCTCACCGTCGGTCGCGCCACCGCCACCAGCAACCTCTCCGTCAAGGCCAACCAGGACGGCGTGACCGCGGCGGCCGGCGCCGAGGCCCGGGTGACCGGGGTCGAGGGCCAGCTCCAGGTCGGCAACGAGACCACCAACGCCACCCTCCGCGGGGAGGCGCTGACCGCGGCCGCCGAGGCCAAGGTCAGCGTGCGGGCGGGCCCGGACGGGGTCGAGGGGCGGGGCTCGCTCGCCGCCGAGGCGATCCTCGGCCGGATCACCGGAGGCGGCAAGACCCGGATCGGGCTCCAGGACGCCTTCGACAACTCCACCGTCGGGCTCGCGATGCGGCTCTTCGGCGCGGAGACCGAGCTGCCCTTCGGGATCGGCGAGTGGGGCATCACCATCGAGGCCGAGGTGGAGGGTCTCGCCGGCGCCGCCGCCGCCGCCGAGGGCGAGGTGCGCGCCAACCGCAAAGGCGTGAAGGCCGGCGGCCGGCTGCGGCTGGGCCTGGGCCTGGGCCTCGGGTTCAAGCTGCTCGGCGGGTTCGACTTCGGAGAAGACTGACGTGAGCGCGGAAGACCTCTTGCCCACCGGGGCCGCCATCTCGGACGCCGCCCTGCGCGACGAGTTCACCGTGCGCCAGGTCGGCCCCACCGCGAACCCGGAGTTCGCCTTCGAGGTCCGGGTGCCGCGGCGCTGGGAGCGGCTGGAGATGCCGGGGACCGATCGCACGGTCTCGGCCGAGCGCCTCACGCCGCTGTCCGGCTGGGACGATCCCGCGCAGCGCATCGGGCCGATGATGTTCCACGTCCAGGCGATCGGGCTGCCCCGCGAGCTGAGCGCGGAGCACCTGTTGATGCTGCACGCCCTCGAGGCTCGGGCCGAGCTGATCGCGCTCCGCGCGCCCTCGGCCACGCTGTCCAACGGGCTCATGCGGCTGATGATCGAGGGCGCCCCGTTCCTGCTCCGGGTCGCGGTCTTCATGGACGGCGACCGGGCCTTCTTCGTCACCGGCATGGCCCCCGCCGAGGAGTACCTGGACTACGCGGACACCTTCGCCGCGATGATGAGCACCTTCCGGGTCACCCGCCCCAGCCCGCGCCGCACCGTCGAGCCCCACGTGCGCCGCACCCTGCTCGACGCGATCGCGTTCGAGGCGCCGGCCTCGTTCAAGGCGCTCGACGCGCCGGGCGCGACCGAGACCCACCGCGCGATGGATCTCTTCCACCGCGACCCACGCGGCGCCTTCACCGGGGTCATCCGGGTGGAGCTCGATCTCGGCGTCGCCGCCCCGAGCGCCGACGACGACCTGGCCGCCGTGCGGCGCGAGCTCGAGCGGCGCGGCCTCGAGATCGAGGCGGTGAAGAGCCGCGAGATGGACGAAGGCGAGGGCGCGCTCATCGGCCGCGGCTTCCACGTCCTGCACGCCAAGGACGCGCAGGGCATCCCCCACGAGATCCCGGTCTCCCTCCTCGCGGTCCACGGCCGCCCGGTCCGCATCTGGTCCCTCAGCCGCGGCCGACGCTTCGACTTCCCCAGCTGGGCCATCCACGACCGCGCGTTCCGCGTCATCAACGACACGCTCTCGATCCTCTGACAACCTCCTTGACGCACGGTCGCACGCGTGGTGGTCTCGCCCTCGAGGAGGAAGACCATGACCCGCTCGCTCCAGATCGCGCTGCTCTCGCTCACCCTCGCCGCCGGCTGCTCGTCCAGCGTGGGCGAGGTCGGCTGCCGTGACTTCGTCACCACCATCGGCGACGTCGCCGAGCGCTGCGGCCTCGACCGCGCCGTCAACGAGCAGGCCGCGGAGAACGCCGCCACCGCCAACCGTGGGTGCGGCGAAGTCGTCGAGCTCCGCGACGAGGCCGCCTTCTACGACAGCTGCCTCCCCTACGTCGACGGCCTCACCTGCGCCGAGTTCGACGACCCGAACACCACGTTCCCCTCCAGCTGCAGCATGCAACTCCGAGTTCGTTGACCGCGCGCCGAGGAGGACGAGATGAGTCACGACGTCTGGATTCAGCGCTCCGCGACGTCGACCGAGCTGATTCCCTTGGCACGGGTACGAGCGGTCCTCGACTCCCTGGGTCTCCGGGAGGGTGATGGAGTCTGGACGATGTCCGACCCACACCTCGAGGTCTATCCCTGCATGGTGGAGGACGGCGATGTCAGTGACGCGCTCGCCGAGAGGCACCCGGGATCGGTCAACCGAATCGACACGCACCTTCCGTGGGAGGAGCTGAAGAGCTCCGAGGCGGCGCATCGTGCCACGTGCATCCGCATCGCAATGGCGCGCAAGTTCGACTGGGTTGCGCTCGACCTCCAGGCAGGGGAAGTGGTCGCCGACTCGGCCGACGGCCACCGCTTCGGAGGGAATGCTCTGCCCGTCGGCGCAAGACGTTCCATCCCCGTCCAGCAGCTCGGGCGTGAAACCAAAGAGGTGGCACGCCCGAAGGCCCGAATCGTCGCGAAAGACTCCAATGACGGCTACTGCCGAACGCTCGTACCCGACGGCGAGGGAGGCTGGATCGCCGGTTTCGTGGAGAACCCACGGTTCAACGTCCACCGTCCTCCCTCCCTCCAGTTCCGGAACGCCGACGTGGAGCTGGTGCACGAGCTGGTCGGCCTGGGCGGCTCTGTCGCCGCGAACCCATCACGCCGCCTCGCTTTGACCTCCGGTCCCATGCTGTCGGGGGCCTACGGGGTGACTCAACTCGTCGACCTCGACGAGCGCTCGGTCATCGATAGTTATCCAACGCGACCACCGTTCGTCTGGCTCGACGAGCACACCTTCTGCGCTCTCGCTCCTTCCCCCGACTACTCATCCGGCCGCGATGCCGTCCTGGGCCCCCCGCCGAGGACGGCGAAGGACCTCCTTACCCCACAGTTTCGGGCGCTCTACCAGCGCGCGACCTTCCGAGGGATTCTGCGCGTCGATACGCGCACCCGCGAGCTCACCGTCGTCGGAGACGCGCCGATATGCGACGAGACGAACGCCGGTCCACGGACTCTCGCCGCTTCGCTCGATGGAAACTCGCTGTTCGTGGGAACTCAGACCGGGCTTTGGTCGCTGGAAGCGTCCACCGGGAGCGTGAGGTGGCGCCGCAGCCTCGGACGATACGACGGCGAGCGCGCGTTCCATTCGATCCAAGCGCTCGCCCCTTCCCCATGTGGGCGGTACGTGGCGACCGCAAGCGTGGGAACCACGTTGGGCCATCCACACGAGCTCGTCGTCGCTCGGGTCGAGGACGGATCCACCGTGCTCGCGCTGGAGCTGCAGCGGATCGCGGGTTCGACGCCTTGCGCGCTCGCGTGGCATCCGAGCGGGTGGCTCGCCGTGGGTACGACCGCGGGGGCTGTCGCCCTGCTCGACCTGGGCGGCACGGTCCGCTCGTTCAAGGCGTCGCCGCGGGGTATCGACTCACTCGTCTTCTCGCCCGACGGGGCCTCGCTCTTGGTCGCAGGGACGGAGAAGGCCTTCCGTGTCTTCGCGCTGCTCCCGGACGAGATCGCGGGAGGACCCGGATAGCGAGCTCAGGCTCGGAGGCGCGTGCGATAGCGGAGGTGCGGCAGCTCGACGTCGGCCACGACCTCGAGCTTTCGCGCGCCGTCCTCGACCCAGCCGGTCGCCTCGTAGAAGCGGCGCGCGCGCACGTTCGAGTCGAGGGTCCAGAGCGTCGCCTCGCGAAAGCCGACCGCCTCGAGGTGCGCGAGCCCCGCGGACATCAGTCGCCGCCCGAGGCCGGCTCTCGCGAGGTCGGCGCGCGCCAGGTAGATGGCCCAGATCTCGCCGCACGCGGGGTCGTCGCGGCTCGTCCCGGCGTGGACGAAGCCGAGCACCTCCGCGCCGTCGTCGAGCACCTGCGTCGTGGCGCGCGAGGCGGGTGACGACAGCAGCTCGTTCCACTGCGCGCGGCGCCCTCGCAGCCGGGCGTCGTCGAGCAGGTAGGCCGCCGGAAGCACCGCGTCGTACGTCCACCGCCAGCCCGACACGTGCGCCGCCGCGATCCGCGGCGCATCGCGGGGCACGGCCGCGCGGAGGGACGGCTCAGGCATGCCTCGCGCTCTCGAGGAGATCGATGAGCTGGGGGACCGGCTCTCCGCGGAAGGACTCGACCTCGCGGGCCGCCTCGTCGGGGCTCGCGCAGACCTTCATCGTGTAGGCGCGGGGGGCGATCCAGCCGATGGCGAGGGCGGCGCCGCGGACCAGGGTGGAGTCGCTGACGAGCACGAAGAGGACGTGCTCGGGGACCGCCTTGGTGACCTCCGCGATCCGGATGCGCCACTTCGCGTTGGGCACCGGGTTGCCGCGATCGACCATCTGCACGAGGACCGGCTTGGGGCGGTCGGCGTAGCGGACGAGGAGCTCGGCCAGCCAGTCGACGTACGCCTGGTAGTCCGCGTCGCGGTTGTGGTCCCCATGGAAGACGCAGACCGCGAGGTCTTTGGCGGGATCGACGGCGGCTCCGAACACGCGCCAAGGATAGCGCCATGGTATGAGCCTCAAAACTTCGACGCGTCCGATGCGTCAGAGGGGGGACATGCGCCGCGTCTTCGCTTTCACCGCCGCGCTCCTCGCCGGGAGCGCCGTCTCGCACGCCCAGCACGCCGAGCCCGCAGCCTCCGGGGCGCCCGCCGGCGTCGAGCTGGCCCTGACCGGGGCGACCCACGGGGAGCGCGGGCACGCGCTGACGCTCACCGGGATCGGCTACGAGGTGAGCGGGCTCGCCGACCTGCAGCCTCGCGCCGGCCTCGAGGTGGACCTCGAGATCACCCACCGGGTCGGGCGCGACCGCCAGACGGTGGCCCGGAGCCAGGCGCGCACCGAGGCCGGCGGCCGCTTCACCCTCTCGGTCGATCTGCCGGACGCCGCGCTCGCGAGCCCACAGCTCGAGCTGACGCTGCACCGGCCCGGCCAGCCCGGGCGGCTCTTCCGCTTCCCGCTCCACGCGCAGGCCGACCTCGCGCTCGATCTGCTGACCGACCGCAACCGCTACCAGCCGGGCGAGCAGGTGCGGACCTGGCTCCGGGTGCGCGGCGACCGTGACCCCTCCCCGCGAGCCGGCCAGCGGGTGAAGCTGACCCTCTTCGACACCCGCGGGCAGCCGATCGGGACCGCCGAGGAGACCACCGGCGCGAGCGGCGCGGTGCACCCCAGCCTGACCTTGCCCGAGGGCGCCGAGCCAGGCGCCTATCGCGTGCAAGCGGAGCTGCTCGACGCGCCGGGCGTGGTGGCGCAGCGCGTGGTGCAGGTGTGGCGGCGTACGGTCGAGCGGCTGCTCGGCGAGATCGAGGTGCGCGGGGCCGATGACGACGGCGTCGCCCTCGTGGCGCCGGGCGGCACGCTGCGCGGGCGGGTGATCGCGCGGACCCCCAGCGGCACCCCGGTGCGCGGCGCGTCTGTCGAGCTGCGGGTGCAGCCGGGCGCGGCGCCGATCACGCTCGACACCGGCGCGGACGGGGCGGCCCGGTTCGAGGTCAGCGCCCCCGCCTTCCTCAGCGGCGAGGTGGGCAGCCAGACGATGGTCGCGCGCATCGTGCACGCGGCCCACGGCACGATCACCGTGCAGACGCGCTACCTGATGGCGCGCACCCCGGTGATCGTCAGCGCGACCCCGCGGGGCGGCGCGCTGGTGCCCGAGGTGCCGTCCACCGTGTACGTGAGCGTCAGCGATCCGCGCGGGCGCCCGCTGCGGGAGGGCACCGAGATCGAGGTGCGCGGGCCGGGGCTCCGGGGCGGCCGGCAGACCGCGCGGGTCGACGCCAAGGGCTTCGCCGAGGTCGCGATGACCCTGCCCCGCGGCGCGGCGGCGCGCATGAACGGTGGCGACTGCGCGGGCCAGGTGGCGACCAGCTTCGAGGTCGAGGTGCAGACCGATCCCCCGCGCACGAGCCGGGTCTGCGCGGCGGTGAGCGCGGACGCGGCCCTGAACGTCGAGGTGGTCGGCGCGCCGATCGTCGACGCGGGCGCGGCGCTGACGGTGGAGGTGAGCCGCCGGCCGCAGGCGCGCGGGCGCACGGTCCTGGTCGAGGCGCTCTTCTCGGGCCGGGCGATCGCGGCCGCCTGGATCGACGGGCGCGCGAGCCGGGCCACCCTGGATCTGCCAGCCGACCTGGTGGGCGTGGTGCACGTGCGGGCGCGGGCCGCGCAGCTCGAGAACACGAGCGCGCCGGCCGACGAGCCGGGCGCGGTGGCGTTCGGGGTGGGCGCGCTCGACGCGGTGATCGTGCGGCCGCGCGGCGCCTTCGGCCTCCAGGTCGCGCCCGAGCGGGAGCGCTACCTCGTGCGCGAGACGGCGCGCGTCGGGCTGCAGGCCTCCGAGGGCGGCGCCTCCGGGTGGGCCGCGCTCCTGGTGCGGGACGAGGCGGCGCACGGGGGCGAGGGGCCCTGGGACCTGCGCTGGATGAGCGGCGCCCTGCACGAGGCGGCCCAGCGGCCGAGCGACGCGGTGAACGCGCGCCTGCTCCGGGCGTCGCTGAGCGGCATGCTCTCGATCGACCCCGAGCCGCCCGCGCCGGCGCCGCTCGAGCCGCCCTACTGGCGCCGCTCGCACCACGCCCCGTATCACCCCGGCCGGCAGGTCGGGCGCGGGGTGCTGCGCGACCCGGTGGCGCTGCGCGAGGAGCTGCTCCGCCGGGGCCTCGCGCCGATCGAGCGCGTCCTCGAGAGCGCGGTGCGCGCCATGGGGCCGGACGCGGCGGCGCGGGCCCCGATCGTCAGCGGCCGCGGCTTCCACCCCGACGTCGTCGCCCACCTGGTCGCGGCCCGGCAGCTCTCGGACGGGCAGGCCCGGACCCTGGGCGGCGAGCCCATCACGGTGGCGATGATCGAGCGGGCCGACCCCGGCTTCTCCTTCGACGCGGTGGCCCGGCGGGTCGCCCGCGAGCGGCTCTCCCGGCTGCTCCTCGCGCTCCTGCGCCTGACCGATCCCGACGACCGCAACGCGCAGCGGGCGAGCGCCAACCTGCCCCCCGAGCGCTGGCTCGGCACCCTGGTGCAGCTCGGCATGGTGCCCTCGAGCGATCTCGTCGACCCGTGGGGCCACGCCTACGTGTTCCGCCGGGTGAGCGGCCGGCCGGCGATCGCGCTCAGCGAGCGGGCCCTCGACTGGGAGCTCGCCTCGCCCGGCCCCGACGGCCGCCTCGGCAGCGCCGACGACGTGCGCGACCCGTTCGCCCGCGCGGTGCCCGAGGGCACGCCCTACGCGGTGTCGAGCGGCGAGGAGCGCCTCATGCGGCGCTTCGCGGCCCTCGCCCCGGCCTCGCACGTGCTCACCCGCATGTCGCAGGCCTACGACCGGCTCTCGCTCGCCGCCTACGAGGAGCAGCAGCAGGGCCCGGTGTCGGCCTCGGGCAGCGAGGTGTCGGACGACCTGCTGCTGGAAATGAACACGCTGGGGTACGACAACGGCGGGGGCGGCGAAGGCGCGACCGGCGGCATGCCCGCGGCGGCGCCGATGCCCGTGCAGGCTGGTCGACGCCGGGCGACGGCCCGGGCCGAAGTCGCCGCCGACGAGGCCTTCGATCTCGAGGCGGAGCCGATGGAGGAGGCCGAGGAGGACGAAGACGGCGTCCCCGACCGCGAAGGCCGCGCGCAGGCGATGGGCGCGCTCATCCGCGAGGACTTCCCGGCCACCCTCTTCTACGTCGGCCAGGTCCCGCTCGAGGGCGGCGCGACCACCGTCGAGGTCCCACTCGCCGACGCGCTCACCACCTACCGCCTCGAGGCGATCGCCTGGACCGCGACCGGCTGGACCACCAGCGCGATGGGCCGGCTGTCGGTGGACCAGGAGGTCCTGGTCGACGCGCCGATCCCCGAGACCGCCACCGCGGGTGACCTGATCCGGCTCCCGATCAGGGTCGAGAACCGCACCGACGAGGCGATGCGGGTGCGGCTCCTGATCGAGTCCGAGGGGGACCTCCGCTTCCCCGCCCCCGAGCCGCAGGCGGCCGAGATCCCGGCGAACGCGGCCGAGGAGATCGTCGCCCAGGTCCGCTTCTCCGGCGAGGGCGAGGGCGCCCTGGTGGTGAGCGTGGCCCGCGAGAGCGGCGAGGCGCTCGACGCGGTGCGCCGCCCGATCCGGGTGCTCGCCGACGCCCGCACCGCGCGGGACCGCCGCATCCGCCTGGTCGAAGGCGCGCAGACGCTCGACGTCGAGGTCCCGGCCGAGGCCAGCGCCCGCGGCCCCGGCCAGCTCCGGCTCACCGTCGGCGCGCACCTCTTCGGCGACCCGGCGCAGGGGGACCCGCTCTGGGCCGCGTGGGCCTTCACCATGGGCGGCCAGCCGCTCCCCGAGGCGGTCGACGCGTCAGCGCTGGAGTGGCTGACCTACGAAGACCACGGCCGCGAGCGCCTCCGCGATCCGCTCCGCAGCGCGCTCGCGCTCGCCGCGCTCTGGGCCGACGACCGGGTGAGTGACGAGGACGCGGCCCGCGCCCTGCGCGCGGTCAGCCAGCGCCTCCCGGCCGACGAGGTGCTGCGCGAGATCGAGCCGGCCGCGTTCGGCGACGAGCCGGCCTGGCTGCTGCTCGCGCTCTCGCCGATCGACGGCGCGCGCCGGCCCGCCCTCCGCGAGGACCTCGCTCGCACCCGCGACCGGGTCCGCCGGCTCGCCTCCGGGCACGCCGCGAGCGCCACCGACGCCCCCCTCGTCTGGGCCCGCGCCGCCGCCGCCCTCGCGCTCGACGGCGAGGACCGGAGCCGCGCCGCCGAGATGGCGCGCCGGGCCGAGCGCCACGTGATCCGGGTGGGCGACATGGCCTGGGTGGAGCCCGAGGCCGAGCGAGGCCCCGAGCCGCGCGCCCAGCCCACCGCGCTCCTCGCGCTCGCCCGCCTCGCCCTCGGCCAGCGCGCCGAGGCGCTCGCGCTCCTGCGCAGCCTGGTGGACATGCACCTCACCGCGCCGCGCCCGATCGACCTGCGCCGCGACGTGCTGCCGCCGCCGTGGTTCCAGGGCCTCGAGCTCGCCCTTGCCAGCGCGGCCGCCGGTCGCCTCGCCCCGGGCGTCGAGGCCGCCGAGGTCCGCCTCGACGGCCGGCCGGTGGCGCTCGACCGGGAGGGCGCGGTCGCCGTCGCCACCCTGGAGCGCCTCGGGACGCCGGGCGCGCACGCGCTCGAGATCACCGTGCCCGAGGGCGCGGTCGCGCTCGCCCACCTGTCGGTGAGCTACGGCCTCCCCTGGGACGCGGCGCCGCGGCGCGAGGCGCCGATCGCGCTCTCGATCGAGGGCGAGCTCGGCGCGCGCGACACCCGCTCCGGGGTCGCGCTCCGGGTCCAGAACCGCGGCCCCCGCATCCTCACCCGGCCGGTGATCGAGATCGAGCTGCCCGCCGGGGCCGAGCTCGACGAGCCGACCCGCGAGGCGCTCGCCGCCCACCTCGCCGGCGACGCCCACCAGGAGGGCCGCACCCTGATCCTCCCGCTGCGCCCGCTCGCCCCCGCCGCCTGGGTCCGCCTCCCGCTGCCCGTGCGCTGGGCGGTCGGCGGCACCCTGCGCGGGCTCGGCGCGGTCGCCTACGACGCGCTCGGGCCGGAGACCGCCGAGGTCCTCCCGGTCGCCATCCTCCCCTCGCGCGCCCTCGAGCTGCCCGACGAGGGCCCCGAGCCCGAGGCGCCCGACGCCGAGCGGTCGGACGATCCCCCCGTGTTGCCTCCCCCCATCCCGCTCCTCGAGCGCCTCGTGCCGGAGGAGGGCTGAGATCATGAAGATGAAGCGCACGCTGACACTGACCTTGTCGCTCCTCCTCTTCGCCAGCGCGGCCGACGCGCAGTCCGGCCGGGTCCGCATCCGCCGCGGCGGGATCAGCGGGGTCGAGCTCGGCATCGAGGGCGCCACCCACGCGCCGCGCGGCGGTGAGATCCGCTGGCTCGTCACCGCCTACGACGTGCTCGGCCTCAGCGATCTGCGGCCCTCGCCGGGCGCGACCGTCTACGTCGCCACCAGCCTCGCCCAGACCGAGGAGCGCGAGGTCCGGACCGACGCGCTCGGCCGCGCCGAGGTGGTGCTGCCGATCCCGGGCGACGCGCCCGACGGCTTCCAGGCGGTGATCCGGGTGGTCAGCACAGACGACGTGCAGCGCCGCTTCGAGCTGCCGGTGCGGGTCACCCCGAAGGAGGCGATCGAGGTGCACGCCGCGCGCGACGTCGTCTCGCCGGGCGGCCCGCTCCGCGCGTTCGGTCGCCTCTCGATGGCCGAGAGCGGCCGCCCCCTCGCCGGCCAGACGGTGCGGCTCACCCTGCGCGACCAGGCGCGCCGCCCCCTCGGCGCGCCGGCCGAGGTCACCTCCGACGAGGCCGGGCTCTTCGCCCACACCTTCGCGATCCCGCGCGACGTGCGCGGCGGCGTGCTCGTCGAGGCCCGCGCCGGCGCCGACGATCACCCGGTGACGGTCGCCACCGGCGCCCAGGTCGCCGAGCCGAGCGCGGCCCCGCTCCTGGTCGCCGTCGCGCCGGAGGCCTCCCTCGTGCGCCCCGGCCAGCGGGTGCCGCTCATGGTCGCCGTCCGGAGCGGCAACGGCCGCCCCATCGAGGGCGCCACCGTCACCCTCGGCGGCGCGCGCCGCGAGGACACGGACCGGCTCGCCACCACCGACGCGCGCGGCCGGGCCCGGCTGGCCTGGACCGCGCCGGCGATGGGCAGCGGGATCCGCGATCTCGCGATCACCGTCACCGCCACCCGCGAGGGCTACGGGCAGGCGAGCGGCAGCGCCCCGGTCCGGGTCGCCGCCGACGCCCACGCGGCCGCGCTCGCGGTGGAGGGCGGCGCGCTCTCCCCGGAGCTCGGCGGCCGGGTCTGGATCCGGGTGGTCGGCCCCGACGGACGCCCCGCCGGCGCTGGCGTCCCGGTCCGCGTGACCGGCCCGCGCCTGCCGGCCGGCGACCTGCGCGGCAGCACCGACGACGACGGCGTGGTCACCTTCGACCTGCGCTTCCCCGGCCGCCCCGACGCGACCCAGGATCGCTGCGGCGGCGAGACCGCGACCGCCTTCACCTACCAGGTCGCGGGCGGCGCCGAGGCGAGCGCGTGCCTGCCCCTCGACCCCGACGCCGCGGCCCGGGTGCGGGTGAGCCGGCCGGTGATCGTCAGCGGCAGCCCGCTCGAGGTCGAGGTCGCCCGGGTGCGCGCCGCGGCCCGGATGCCGGTCGAGGTCTCGGTGGTGCGCGGCTCGTCGGCGGTCGCGCGCGCGGTGCTCGCGCCCGGCGAGTCCACCGCCGCCCTGCCGCTCCCCGAGGACGCGAGCGGCGTGCTCTCGGTGCGCGCCCGGGTGCTCGTCGGCGACACCCGGGTGGTCGCCCGAGGCGGCGCGGCCCGCGTGCTCGCCCTCCCCGCCGAGCCGGCCACCGTGGACGCGGAGCTCGGCCCGGACGGCGTCACCCGCCTCCGCTTCGGCGGGCCGGCGGGCACCCGCAGCGCCTACGTGGTCGCCGCGTCGATCGACGAGGCCCGCCGCCTCGCGGCCCGGCTGGAGCGCGAGAGCCCGCTCGGCGATCTGCGCCGCGGCCTCGGCGAGGCCCGGGACCCGCTGCTCTTCGCCGCGCTCGCCGCCCACACCACCGGCGACGTCGCCGCGCCCACCGTGCTGCGCGGCGGCCGCCCGATCGCCGAGCCCGCGCCGGCCGACCCGACCGAGGTCGCGCTCCTCAACGACCCGTGGCGCACCCGCGCCCGCTTCGTCACCGGCCGCCTCGCGCTGATCTTCCGCGCGCTCGAGGCCTACGTCGGCCAGTCCATCCCCGAGCGCCTCGACGACGTCGCGGTGCAGGGCCCGCGCGGCTTCACCTTCAACCAGCAGATCCTCGAGTCGGTGGCCGAGAGCGGCTCGCTCGGCGCGGCCGGCGCCACCGGGCTCGGCGGCGATCCGCTCACCATCGAGCAGCTCCAGCGCTTCGACCCGCAGCTCACCTACGACAACGTCGCGCGCCGGATCACCCGCGAGCGCCTCTTCCGCCTCCTGCTCGCGCTCCGCCACTTCGTGCAGGGGCACGGCTTCGACCTGCCGTGGAGCCGCCTCGGCGACCCGTCGGAGTGGATGCGGCAGCTCCAGGGCCAGCCGGTCCCCGGGGTCGGCGCGGTGAGCCAGCAGATGCTGGTCGACGGCTGGGGGCGGCCCTTCCGGCTGGTGCCCTCGCGCGGCCGCTCGCGCTTCACCTTCGTCGATCCGCTCGGCGCCTGGGAGCTGGTCAGCGCCGGCCCCGACGGCCGGATCGGCAGCGGCGACGACCTCGTCGATCCCACGCGGCGCATCCTCCGCAGCGGCACGCCCTTCGCCGAGGCGGTGGGCGAGGACCTCCTCGTCGCCCGGCTCGAGGGCATGGAGCTCGGCCGCGCGAGCGTGGAGCTGCTGCAGCAGGCGGAGCCCCAGGCGCGCGCCGGCGGGGTGCCGCACCAGGCGAGCGCCCCGGCGGCCCAGCTCGCGATCCAGCTCTGGACGTCGCTCCCGACCGTCTTCGACCCGCCCGCCGATCCGCTCGCGCTCCGCCGCCCCGCCCACCCGGGCGACGGCGCCGGTGGGCAGCTCGTCCGCGTGCCGGCGACCGGCGGCGAGGTGCGGCTCGCCTTCGACGAGGAGCCGCGCACCTGGGGCGCGGTCGCGCTCGCCTACACCGACGCGGGCTGGGGCGCGGTCGACGTCGCCTCCACCCTCGCCGGCGCGCCGCTCATCGTCGAGAGCGAGGTCCGGGAGACCCTGCGGCTCTTCGCCGGCGATCCGGTCCGCCTCGAGGTCGTGGTCACCAACGTCACCGACGCCCCCCAGCCGCTCCGCCTCGAGGCCGAGGGCCTCGCGCTCCGGGCCGACGCGCCCGACGAGCTGGTGCTCGCCGCCGGCGAGGCCACCACCTTCCCGGTCTCGATCACCCCCGCCGACGCCCCCGCCCGCGGCGCGCTGAGCCTCTCGTTCCTGGATCCGCAGGGCCAGGCGGTGCGGCGGGCCCGCTGGCCGGCGCGGGTGGTCAGCGGGGATCACCCCTTGCGGCTGCGCAGCGCCGGCCTCGTGCGCGAGCGCCCCTGGCGGCTCTCCTTCTCCGTGCCCGCCGACGCGCGCCGGGCGGCCGGCCGGGTCGTGCTGCTCGCGCCCGACGCGCTCGCCGCCGACCCCGACCTCGCCGACGTGCGCGAGGAGGACCCGGCGCTGGTGGCGTTCTCGAACGCGCTCGCCGGCCGGCGCTCGGACCCGGCGCTCTGGGCGCGCCTGCTCCGCATGCAGGACCCGAGCGGCCTGGTGGAGGGGCGGGTCCCGGCGCTCTCGAGCGCCGCGGCCGCCGTCGCCTGGGCCAGCGCCGACGCCCACGACGCCGACGCCCGCCAGGCGCTCGCCCGGGTCCGCGGCGCCCTGCTCGGCCAGGGCTCCTTCTCGATCGCCGACGGCGACTCGCTCGCCCGGGCCTCGGCCACCCTCGCGGCCCTGGCCGCCGGCGGCGTGCCCGCGGTGGACGGCTCCGGTGACCCGCTCGCCCGGCTGGCCAGCCAGCTCCGCCGCGAGCTCCGCCGGACCCTGCGCGTGCACCCGGCCGAGCCGAGCCTGCTCGCCCGGACCGCGGCCGCGCTGCTGCTCGCCGACCCGCGCGACGCCTACGGCCGCGCGATGCTCGAGCGGGCCGCCGAGCGCCTCGAGCCGACCTCCGACGGCGGGGCCCGCGTGGCCCCGACCGAGGCGCGCGACCACGGCGCCGAGTCCGTCTCCGCCACCCTCGCGCTCGCGATCGCGGCGCACCAGGCCGGCGACGCCGCGCTCTCGGCGCGCCTCCTCCGCGGCGGCCTCGCCCGCGACCACGTGGCCGTCCGGGCTGGCGGCGAGCCGCTCTTCTGGCTGCTCGCGTCCGGGGCCTACGGCGCGCTCGGCGCGGAGCCGGCGCGGGTGGCGGTGACGGTCGACGGCGAGCGCCGCGAGCTCGACCTGAGCGAGGGCCGCGCGGTGCTCCCCTTCACCCCGGGCGCGGGCTCGCATCGGGTCGTCGTCGAGCCGCTCGAGGGCAGCGCCTTCGTCCGGGTCGAGGCGGCGATGGAGCGCCCGTTCGAGGCCCGCCAGGACGGCCCCCTCGCGCTCTCCATCGACGGCGACGCGGGCGACGGTACGACCCTCGCGGCGCTCGAGCTGACGGTGACTGCGACCGAGGCGGCGCAGGACGTCGTGCTCGATCTCCAGCTCCCCGCCGGCGTCGAGGCGACCGACGCCCTGCTCGCCGCCCTCGGGCGCAGCGCCCGCGCGGTGGAGGTCCGCGAGCCCGGCTTCCTTCGCCTCCACCTCGGCCCGATGCCGGCGGAGACGACCCGCGCGATCCCCCTCCCTCTCGCGTTCACCGTGCGCGGCGAGCTCCGCGGCCTCGGCGCCGTCGCCTACCCCCTCGGTCGCCCCGAAGCCATGACCGTTCTCTCTCCTCGGGTTCTCTGAGGCCCTCTCGGGCGAATTGGCTCTCGCCAAGGCGCCAAGCCGCAAAGGGGCCGGGTGGCGGCGGGATGGGCGCTCGCCGCCGCTCGGCGGGCTGGCTCTTCGATGGTTGGGGCTTCGGCGGCAACTTTTGGCTCTCGCCAAGGCGCCAAGCCGCAAAGGGGCGGGCGGGCGGGCGGATGGGCGCTCGCCGCCGCTCGGCGGGCTGGCTGCTCGATGGCTGGGGCTTCGGCGGCGAACTTGGCTCTCGCCAAGGCGCCAAGCCGCAAAGGGGCCGGGCGGGCAGCGGGATGGGCGCTCGCCGCCGCTCGGCGGGCTGACTCCTCGATGGGGCGGGGCTTCGGCGGAGACTTGATTTCACGCAAAGACGCGAAGACGCAAAGGGGCCGGGCGGGCGGCGGGATGGGCGCTCGCCACCGCTTGGCGGGCTGGCTCCTCGATGGTTGGGGCTTCGGTGGAAACTTAATTTCGCGCAGAGGCGCAGAGGCGCAGAGGTGGGTGGGCAGGGCGTCCGCGTGGGTGGCGCTCGGTGCAGGGCCGAGGCGGACTGTCGTGCGGTCGTTCGGCGGCGATGCCGCCATGGGGGGCGGGGTGCTGGGTGCGGGGGAGGCGACTTGCGTTTGTGGGGGCGCTCGATGGTAACCCTTCGTGCATTCGCACCATTCTCGCCCTCTGCGGTCTCTGTTTGCTCTGCTTCGGCGCGGGGCGCGAACGAGCTCCGGGAGGCGCACCTCTCCGACCCGGTCGTGGGCCAGGACGGGACCGAGTGGTGGGCTGAGCATCGAGCGCATGAGCGCGGGGCCAACGCGACGCGGGTGATCATGTGCAGGCGCGGTGAGCGGCCCGTCTGCGTGCGGGTGCGGCCGGTCGACAGCGAGGCTCGGTAGGTCGAGCGGCGGGACGGCGCTCACGTCTCTCAGAGAAGAACGGTGCTGGTGGGCGGTCGCGGAGGCTCGAATTCCGTGTTCTGAACGCGCGCGCTCCGAAAAAACGCTCCCGGCAGGCTTCGGGGGAGGCGCGCGCACGGAGAACGCAACGAGTTTTCCTTGTTCGTCAGCGCCCTTGTCGCGATCGAGAGCCCTCATCAACTGGAGCGTGGAGACTCACGGAGATCGTCGAGCGTTTGACATTCTGTCAGTTTTTCCGTCGCAGTCGAGAAGAGCTATCAAGTAGAACGCGGAGACTCACGCGAAACTCTCCGGAGAGCGTTTTGCGGGAGACGCCGCACGCAGAACGCTGCGGCTCATCGATTTCGACGTGCGTGCTCGCGCGGAACAGTCTCGGTAGACTCGCACGATGAGTTTGCGACCGCGACGCTCCATCGCTCACCGCGGGAGCACGATGAGGGACCTCGGGGTCGCGTGGGCGATGCTGGTCCTCATGGCGCTGAGCTGCGCGGGGCTCGGCGGATGCGCGCGGTCTCACGAGCTGCCGCCCACCGTCGGGGGCGTGGTGCCGGACGAGGTCCGCGGCACCCTGGCGATCCTGCGGGGGCCCGGGGGACGCCTGCACTGGGTCGGGGTCACGGCGGACGGCGGCTCGCTCGCGCAGCTGGGCACGTCGACGGTGGGCGAGCCGCTGGCGTGGACCGCGGAGACGCAGGCGCTCGGGGCGCTCGACGCGCGCGAGGAGGTGACGGTGGCGGTGGCGTCGATCACCGGAGACCGTGACGCGCTGCTGTTCACGACCCGCGCTGGCGGCGTCGGGACGCTCGCGGTGTGGGTCCCGGGGGAGGCGCCGCGCACGATCGCGGAGTGGGTCGTGAACGACGACTCCCGCGCCCGGTTCGGGGCCGACGTGCACGGCCACCTCGCGGGCGCCGATCAGCTCGTGATCGAGGTGCGGGGCGTGGATCGCGCCGCGCCGGATCGGACGCCGACCCACGGCGTGCTCGACGTCGGGGCGTGGACGTGGCGCGCGATCTCCGGGGTGACCGTGATCGGCGAGGAGCGCTCCGGCGAGCGGCCGGCGGTGTCGCTGCATACGGGAGGGCACGGCTCGGTCGGCCTCTCGCACACCCGATGCTCGCTCGAGGGAGCGACCGACGGCTGGGCCTGTGGCGACCTCTCCCGGTTCGCCGGCGACCGGCGCGATACGGTGCCGGTGACGGTCGGTCTGTGCGGCGAGCACGCGATCGAGGTCGGGGCCGGGGACGCCGAGATCTTCGGCCTCTCGGCCTCCCGCCTGACGCACGCCGTCGAGCTCGCGGAGGGCACGCGGTTCAGCCTGGATGACCTGGTCGCGCGGTCGGGGTTCCAGGGCGTCGGGCGGCCGGAGCTCTGCGCGAGCGTGCTGTCGACCTCGGACGCCGGCGCGCAGCTCCACTCCTTGATCGTCGACGGGGAGCGGCTCGTCGACGTCGCCGAGCCGGTGCAGGCGGCCGCCGTGCTCGCCTTCGTCCGGACGACCGGAGGCCTCGCCATCCTGGGCGAGGACGAGGCCGGCGCCACCGTCCTCGAGGGCCTCCGGATCTTCTGATCGACCGCCCGCGCTCACGGGAGGCGGGCGAAGCAGCGGGGGTGGCAGGGGCGCCCGGGCGAGGGCTGGCAGAGGCGGGGGAAGATCGCCTCGAAGCGCGAGCGGGTGACCCGGCGGAAGACCAGCCAGCGGCCGGTCGGGGCGGGGGCGAACGGGAGGGTGGTGAGCGGCCCGCGGGAGATGGCCACCCACAGCGCGTCTCCGCGGCGCTCGGCGTGGAGCGCGGCCCTCAGGGGCGGCCGGCGCCAGCCCGGGTGCGCGCAGGAGAACGTGGTGTCGACCCACACCCGGCCCGCCGCCCAGCTCCCGTGCGCCTGGAAGTCGGACGACGTCTCGGGGTGCGCCGCGTAGAAGAACGTCCCGTCGGCGCCGAGCACCAGGCTGCGCAGCCCGTAGCGCGTGCAGACGAAGCGCTCGGGGCAGCCCGGCCACCCGGAGGGACCGACCTTCTGGACGAGATCGGCGTCGTCGATCGCCAGCGTCGTCTGCCCGTCCTCCACCACCCGGCTCCAGACCCAGCGCCCCACCCACGCGGCCTCCACGCCCTTGTCGGCCTGCTTCTCCAGCCCCGCGATCACCCGCGGCGCCTCGGGCCGCGTCGCGCGCACCACCGCCCCCGCCCCCACGAAGACGATCACCCCCGCGACCCACAGCTTCGCCGCCCGCCTCACCCACTCCCCGACCCCCGGCCCGGCCCCAGGTTCCCTCGATCTTCCGCTGGGGGTCTCGCAGAGACGCGAGCGCGCTCTGTGGGCTTCGGTGACAACCATGCTCTCTCGCAAAGGCGCGAAGCCGCCAAGGGGCTGGGTGGCGGCGGGATGGGGGCTTGCCGGCGGGTTCTGGCTCGGTCTCGCGCTTCGGAAGCGACCAACTTCGCGCAGAGGCGCAGAGTGGGTGGGCCGGTCTCGACGAACGAAGGAGGGGGATCGTCTCCGGCATCCTCGCTTGCGGGGATGTTGATAGGATGGGGCGTGGACGACGCGCACGAGGGGGCGCCGGTCATGCTCACGGGCAAGAGCCACGGCGAGCGGGCGGGCGAGTGGACGGTCACGCTGGCTGGCGGATCCATGACCCTCGCCCAGGGCGAGCGCGTCGAGACTTACTCGCGCGAGGAGATCGCGCAGATGACGCTCCTGCTCACCGGCGGCGGCACCAGCGTGCTCGTCCCGCCGCACTGGAAGACGGGCCTCGGCCTCGAGGCCATGGCGACGTCGGAGCTGCGGCGGTGGATGCTCCCGTGCCTCGATCGCTGGGGGACCTCCGAGGCGCTGCGCACCGCCAAGGCGACGTTCCTGGGAGCGCTCGCCTCCATCGCCTTCTTCATCTTCGACGGCGGCTGGTTCCTCCTGGCCTACGGGGTGACCGGCCTGGTCATGGCGACCGGCCGCCGCTTCGCGCCCGGACGCTGGCTCTTCCTCGGGGAAGCCGCCCGCAACGCGACAGTCGCCGTCACGCTCGTGCTCGAGATCCTCGTGCTCGATCGCTCGGCGTGGTGGCTGCTCTTCTCACTCCTGCTCCTCGTCATGCTCCACGCCAACGTGCGCAAGTACCGCTTCTTCGGCTGGCGCCCAGAGCCGGACTGGCCCTGACGCGAGCCGCCCCCAGAGGACTCCACCGGCGAGCCCCCAGCCCGTCGCCACCCCGACGCCCCGTCGCCCCGCCCATCATCTACGTGTGCAACCACAGCTGCCACCGAACCCACCGAGCGACGGCACGCGCCGGCGAGCCCCCATCCCGCCGCCACCCAACCCCTTGGCGGCTTCGCGCCTTTGCGAGAGCAAAATCCCCTAAAACGGAGCACGCAGAGCGAGCAGCACGCCCCGGCGAGCCCCCATCCCGCCGCCACCCCACCCCCTCTGCGCCTCTGCGCCTCTGCGAGAAATTAATCGTCACCGAAGCGCGCAGGCCGAACCAGAACCCGGCGGCGAGCCCCCATCCCGCCGCCACCCCCCCTCTTTGCATCTTTGTGTCCTTGCGTGCAATTATAGCTGTCACCGAAGCCCACCGAGCGACGGCACGCCCCGGCGAGCCCCCATCCCGCCGCCACCCACCCCCTTGGCGGCTTCGCGCCTTTGCGAGAGCAAGATCCTCCGAAACGGAGCACGCCGAGCGAGAAGCACGCAGAGCGAGAGCGAACCCGCCGGCGAGCCCCCATCCCGCCGCCACCCCACCCCCTCTGCGCCTCTGCGCCTCTGCGAGAAATTAGTCGCCACCGAAGCGCGCAGGCCGAACCAGAACCCGACGGCGAGCCCCCATCCCGCCGCCACCCAGCCCCTTTGCGGCTTCGCGCCTTTGCGAGAGCCACTCCCCCAGAAGCGTCCAGCCCGAAAACGAAACGAGCGCCGGCCGCACGAGGCGACCGACGCTCGAGTCACGCGGAGCGAGAGCTCAGCGGCAGGGGCCGCGGCCGTTGCCGGCGGCGTCGGCGTTGCCGCCGCTGTCGCTGTCGCTGTGGCCGCGCTCGGCGCACACGCCGCGGCCGGCCTGGTCGGCCTGGCTGCCGCTGTCGCGATCGGTGTGCCCGGTGCGTCCGCGACCCGCCGGGTCCGCGTTCGAGCCGCTGTCCGAGTCGCTCGCCTTCGCCGCCGCCGGGGACGGAGACGCCGCGCCGGCCGCCACCGCGACCGCGCTGCCCAGCACGCCCGCGCCGAGGATGCCCAGCGCGCCGCGCCGTCCCACCACGCGCTCGCGGCTCTCGAAGTCCTCTTCGTTCAGCTTCTTCTTGTCGCCCATGGACCCACTCCTCTCTCGACTTTCCGAGACCAAGGAGAGCACAAAATCGGGCCCCGAGGGTGGCATTTTGCACCCCTCGACAGAACTGCCCGGGATTGCTTAGGATGCGCCGCTCGCGCGGGGCGCCCGCGCCGAAAGGAGAGCGGGATGCTTCAGAAGAGATTCGCCCTGTGGATGATGCCCCTGGTCGCCCTCGCCGCCTTCGGCTGCAGCTCGTCGGTCGGCAACGACGGCGCCTGGGTCGGCGGCGACTGCCGGGTCAGCGGCGACTGCGTGATCGAGTCGGTCTGCCGGCGCGGTGAGGACTGGCCCGACGGCTACTGCGCCAACTCCTGCGACAGCGACGAGGACTGCCTCGAGGGCAGCCGCTGCGTGGAGCTCGAGGGCGGCATCTGCGTCGTCGAGTGCGCGAGCGACAGCGAGTGCCGCCCCGCCGAGGAGGCCACCGACACCTCCCCGGCCGTGCCCGCCTACAGCTGCGTCGAGCTCGAGGTCCGAGGCGCCGGCGGCACCGCGATGGGCTGCGCCTTCCAGGAGTAATCCGCGGGAACGTCGTGGGGACCTCGCTGTCACTGCCGGCAGGAGGTCCCCATGATCGAGTTCATTCGCGAAGCCGGCTTCGGCGTGTTCCCCACCCTCGCCTTCGGGCTGGCCGCGCTCTTCGTCGGCGTGCGCCAGCTCCGCGACCCCGAGCGAGCCCGCGTGCCCATCGCCGGCTGGCTGATCGCGCTCACCGTCGCCGCCGGAGCCCTCGGCACGGTGACCGGCCTGCAGGCCTCGGTGTCGTTCATCGAGCAGACCAGCGACAAGTGGCTCTTCCTGATCGGGCTGCGCGAGTCGCTGAACAACCTCGTCGTCGCCTTCATCCTCTCGATCCTGACGATGCTGTGCCTGCTCGGCGGCCAGCTCCGGCTCGGCGCGCCCGCCCCCTCCGCTTCGCCGTCGACGGCGCCGATGCCCGACGTGCGCTGAAGGTGCGGCAAATATTGCCGCAGCTTCCACGCGCGTGAGCGCGTGAGATGGGGCGACCGCCCGAGCCGGCTTTGCCGGTCGGGCGGGAGGGGGCGCATGCCCCCTCCGGAGACTGAGCGCTACGGGCCCACGGCGCGGCCGAGGCTCCCGACCCGGATGCCGGCGGTGATGCTGACGGCCGCGCCGACGTCCTGGGCGCGCTCGTGCTGGAGGAGCAGCTCCATCCGGAAGGCGAGCGCGAGCGGGCCGGCGAGGTCGTAGGACGCGTCGAGCGATCCACGGAGCGCGCCGCGGTTGTCGTCCCCGAGGTCCGCGAGGAAGTAGTCGAACGTGAACCCGAGGCGCGCGAAGCGGCTCTCGACCTTGATCAGGTCCCAGGGCTGGAGGGTCAGGGTGGCGCCCACACCGGCCTCGACCTCGCGCTCGGAGTCGAAGAGCTGCACCTGGAAGCCGCCGTTGAGCTGGAGCTGCAGCTTGTCCCGCAGCTGGAAGCGGAAGCCGAGCGTCGGTCGGGTGAGGAACCAGTGGTAGTCCCGGTCGTCCGGCTCGGTGATCTCGGACTCGATGAAGAGGTCGACCGTCGGATCCGGGACGTACCAGAGCTCGGCGTCGCCCCCGCGCAGGCCGCGCCAGGAGAGCGCCGAGCGCGCGCGGATCTGGTCGGCCGCCTCGGTGAAGGTCTGCGCCGTCTCGGTCCAGGCCGTCCGGTAGAGGACGCTGCCGGTGTTCTGCCAGGTCCAGTCGGGCGCCGCCGCGTTGGCCGCGAGGTCCAGGTTGAAGCCGAACGTCATCACGTCCGACTGGGTCAGCTGGGTCGTCGAGTAGGCGCTCGTCGGGTTGCCGTCCGCGTCGACCACCAGCCCGGTCATCGGGTCGCAGGTCACCGCCGCGTCGGGCGGCGGATCGAGCGGATCGAAGGGGCAGTTGCGGCGCGGGTTGTCGATGCTCGAGCCCGAGAAGGTCAGGTCGGCGTCGGCCCGGAAGATCCACTCGAGCGTCTGGCCCGGATCGTCGACCGCCGCGCGCGGGTCCTCCTCGGTCGGCACCTCGAGGTGCTCGAGCACCACGTTGCGCAGGGTCGCCGTCTCCTCGGCGTCCTCGGTGCCGTCGCCGGGGATCGGAACGATCTCCCAGCTCGCGTCGCTCGGGGTCAGCGCCGGCATCAGCCCGTCGCCGCCCGCGGCGAGGAAGCGGATGGTCACCACCCGATAGCGCGCCCGCCCCTCGGCCGCGTGCCCGCCCACCTTCACCGCGGTGGTGGTCCCGGCGCCGGTCCAGGTCAGCCCCGGGGTGACGAGGCTCGGGTTCTCCTGGGCGACGCGCGCCAGCCGGGTCAGCCACGCCTGGTTCACCGACGCCACCTCGAGCGGCTCGTCGTACTCGATGGCGATGAACACGTCGCTCGCGGTCAGCGCGTCCGGGTGCGCGGGCCGCCAGCGCCCGTCGAGCGCCTGACGGTTGAGGATGGCCACGTCGGCGCCGGTCCGCTGCCGCATGATGCGCGCGACCAGCTCCAGCATCGCCTCGACGTCGATCTCCTCGTCCGGGTCGATGCGCGCGCCGGCGAGCGGGCGCCCCCACGCCGCGCAGTAGTCGTCCCCGATCCGATCGATCCAGTCGAGCACCGGCTCGCCGACGGTGATGCCGCGGCCCTCGAGGGGCTGGGCGAGCATCTCGTAGCCGTCGCGGATCTCGTTGCTCTCCCGGATGCGCACCTCGACCGCGTCCTGGCTCGGGGTGCCCACGAGGACCGGGCGCACGGTGGACGGCCGCGCGAAGAGGATGTCGTCGTCGCCGGAGACGAGCAGGAGGTTCGGGCTGTGGCGCTCCCCGGCGAGCTCGGTGGCGAGCGCGACCGGGCCGCCCTCGATCTGCGCGTCGACGATCGCGATCACCAGCTCGGCGCCCTGCTGGCGCGCGATCCGGGTGAGGCGCTGGAGCGTCTCCTTGGGGTCGTCGAACTGGACGCCGCGCGCGCGATCCGGCGCGACGAGGGCGCCGGCGTTCGGGCGCAGCACCGAGAGCACCGCGGTCGGTCGGCCGTTGACGACGTGCATCGAGGGGCCGTCGCTCGCGTCGACCAGCAGCTCGCAGAGCTCCGCCGCCTCCTCGCCGCAGCGCAGGTTGCTGGCGATCATCGGGATGCCTCGCTCGCGCAGCTCGCCGATGACGTTGAGCATGCCCCGGCGCGGGGCCGCGAGGTCGTTGAGGCCGAAGCCGAGCGCGCGGTAGCCGAGGTCCTGCACCATCACCGCGAGCGAGCTCGGCCGCTGCGCCGCCGCGTAGCGGGCCACCCCGTGCGGGGTCAGCAGCCCGCCCATGTCGACGACCATCGGCTGGTCCGGGTCGCGGGCGGCGCGGCGGAGCGCGTAGGTGAAGGCGGCGTGGTCGGACGGACGCAGGGCGTCGCCGCGATCGCAGACCGGCCGCGCGAACCGCCCGTCGACGTCGCTCGTCGCGATCACCCGCGCGATCGTCTGGATGCGCTGGGCGGACGCGGGCGCGGCGACGCAGAGCGCCGCGAGCGCGAGGACGAGCGCCGGGACGAACGCCCGCACGTCAGTTCGAGCGCTGCACCGGCCGGTACGGGTGGATGAAGCTCGCCAGCGACGAGGGGTTGCGGGTGGAGATCCACAGCCGCCCCTGCCCCTGGAAGTTGCAGACCAGGCCCTCGCCGCTGAAGAAGAGGCTCTTGATGCCTCCGATCTTCTGCACGTTGTATTGCAAGCCGCCGGTGAAGGCGACGACGTGGCTGGTGTCACAGATGTAGCCGCCGGGTCCGACGTCGACCGCGTGAATGCCGCCATAACACGAGAAGAAGACCGGCCCCGTTCCCTCCGCCTTGAGGAGGAACATCCCGGTCCCGCTGAAGAACCCCTTCGCGCCGCCCCACTTCGTGTCGAGCTGCACGGTGGGCGCGCTGCAGAGGTAGGCGCCGCTGCTCATCATGATCGGCGTCTGGCCGTCGAGCTCCAGCACCTCGACGTCCCCCTCCGGCGCGGGCGCGACGTAGAGCGTCTCGCCGGGCGCGCTCGAGGTGAAGGTGTTCTGGAAGAGGCTCTCGCCGCCCATGAGCTTGCGCTTGGCCGCGGCGAGCATCCCGCCGCGCATGTTCGTCTCCATGCTCATGCCGCTCGAGCGCGCGACCATCGCCGCCGACTCGACCACGACCTGCTCGCCGGGCTGATCGAAGGTGAACTTCACCATCGCGAAGTCGGGCTTGTCCTTCATCTCGTAGCGCATGTCAGCCCTTCCTCGGCGGCAGCTGCGAGCCGACCGACTGCCCGTACTCGCTGGGGTTGCGGGACTGGATCCAGATCCGACCCTGGCCGGTGAAGTGGCAGACCAGCCCCTCGCCCGAGAGCCACGAGGCGATCCAGCCCGCGCCGCTCTTGCCGATGGAGTACTGGAGGCTGGCGTCCCACGCGACGAGGTGGCCGGTGTCGATGACCAGGTTGCCGTCGCAGGTGAGCTCCTCGAGCCCGCCGAAGGCGCCGACCACCACCTGCCCCTGCTGCTGCGAGGTCGCCTGCAGGATGAAGACGCCGGCGCCGCTGAAGAAGCCCTTGAAGCCGCCGGTCTTGGTCTCGATGGCGACGTCGGGGGTGGAGGCGACGTAGGCGGAGCTCTGGATGTAGTAGCCCTGCGGGGTCAGCGGCAGCACCGCCATGTCGCCGCAGAGCGCCTGCGCGAGCAGCACCTCGCCCGGCCCGTTCTGGGCGGTGAAGGTGTTGCGGAAGAACGACTCGCCGCCGAACATCCGCTTGAGCCCGCCCATCAGCCCGCCCTGCGACTGGGTCTGCATCTGCACGTTGGTGCTCATGCCGACCATCGCGCCGGACTCGGCCACGATCGACTCGTTCGCCTGGAGCGTGACCTTGGCCAGCGAATGCGCGGGCTGGTACCCGATCTCGATGTTGGGCATCCGTCCCCCCTCAGCCCGGCATGATCCGCGTGAGCCAGTCCACCAGGGTCGCGGGGTTGCGCGACTGGATGTAGACCCGGCCCTGCCCGTTGAACTCGCACACGAGGCCCTCGCCGGAGGCCATGAAGCCCATGACCCCGCCGCCGGCGCTCTTGATGTCGAAGCGGAGGTCGCCCTCGAAGCCGACCAGGTGGCCGTTGTCGACGATGTACGGCCCGTTCACGTCGATGGCCTCGATGCCGCCGTAGCTGTTGAACCAGAGATCGCCGTGGCCGCCGACCTGGAGGAAGAAGGCCCCCTCCTTGGCGAGCAGCGACTTGAGGCCGCCGAATTTCATCTTCATGTCGACGTCGCCGACCGAGGCGACGTAGGCGCCGCTCGAGAGGGTGAGCGTCTCGCCGTTCAGCCGGCGGTGGGAGACCTGGCCGCTCATCGTCGGCGCCACCCAGACGCTCCCCGGCTGGGGCGCGGTGAAGTGGTTGACGAAGAAGGTCTCGCCGCCGACCAGCTTGCGGATGACGGCGATGAAGAAGGCCTTGATCATCGCCCACAGGCCTGCGCCCCGGCCCGCGTTCATCTTGACCTCCATGCCGACGTGCTGGTGGCGGGCCACCATCGAGCCGGCCTCGGCCACCAGGGTCTGCCCCGGCTGGAGGTCGACCCGCAGCATCGCGAAGGACGGGCCGTGGGTGATCTGGTGCTGGACCCCGCCCGCGGCGGGCTGCCCGGGGCTGGGCTGAGCGGCTTGCGGTTGCATGCGTCCCCCGTTCGTGGGCCCGCTTGTACCGCGCGGCGGCGCGCGTTGGCAATGACCGCAGCCCCGCCCACCGTGCGGGCCCCGGATGTGCGGGCGTGGCGAGGTGCCACGGCACGGGCCCCCGCGGGCCCCGGCGAGGGGGCTGGAACGGATCGTGGTCACTACCTCGGTCATGCAGACCGAATTCGTCTCCAAAGTCATGCCGTGGACCTGGTCGGCCAGCCGCCGGGCGGGCTACGGCCTCCTCGCCATCGTCCCCCTCGCGCTCCTGCTGGCCCTCGTCACCGTCGGCACGCTGGGCGCGGTGGCGAACAGCAGCTTCCTCCTGTTCGAGGCGCTGCCGGTGCTCGCCTACACCCACGTGATCGCGCAGTTCATCACCCTGCTCATCTTCGGGCACCTGCTGATGCGGCACCCGAACCTCGAGCGGCGGCACAAGCTGGGCTGGGGCGCCGCCTTCCTCTTCGCGGCCCCGTTCAGCGTGCCCACCTACTGGCTGCTCCACGTGCTGCGCGCCCCGTCGCGCCTGCCCAGCGAGAGCCGTGAGGTGGAGTCGGCCCGTCACATCCACGTCTACGAGTACGACTACACCCCGAAGAAGCGCCGCGGCACCCGCCGCCGGGCCGACGGAGTGGTGGTCCACCGCGTCCCTGCCTGAAGACACCCGCCTGAAGACATCAGCCTCGGACGGCCGTGGGGATCGCCCCGACGCGACCCCGAGACGCCGGAGATCGACGCCGACACCGCCGCCGCGGGTCGGCGTTTTTCTCTTGTGATCTCGCCGATGTCACCGCCCGTCCGCCGGCAGATCGCGACGGATCCGTCACGGCATGGGCGCACGTTCGATCCGTCGAGGACTGGACGCGGTGTCTCACGCGAGCCATGACCTGAACATGTGGCACGCACCCCATATCTGCCAATAATTTGGGGGCCAACCACAACGGGTAGTAGGGTCCACGCCGTGACGGTACGTGACGGCACATGGCGCTCGGGTCGCCACTGATACGTCACGGCCCTGGCGCCCGATCGGGGGGACCGAATCCCCCGAGATACGCACTCAAGTCATGGAAATCACGACTCAATTCAAAAAACGACATCGGCCCTCCAAAAGGGCCCTTGACCCGGCCGACGCAGGCCGGTACCCCAGGCCTTCTCCACACCATGGGTTGTGGGGGGGACGCGCAGGCATCCCCACTGGTTGTGGACCCCAGGGCACCGAAAACCGGAGGCGAGCGAGCCTCCGGACGGCCCGGGTCTACCCCGACGGGTCTCCCGCCGGGCAGGGGATTCGTGTGCCTGGGATGGGACCGAAGCAGTTGAAGATGGCCGGAGGATGATGTGTCGGTAGATATGCGTACGGTGAAGGACGGCAGCTCGGCGACGGGCGCGAAGGCGGTGGGCGATCAGGCGATGGAGCCCCGCCGAGGGCTCCGCTTCGAGCGGCTCAACTCCCGCGCGGGCACGGATCCCCTGGCCGCGGTGGAGTACGAGCTCCGCGACAGCGTGATCACGAACCCCGACGGCTCGGTGGTCTTCGAGCTGCGCGGCGCGGAGATCCCCAAGACGTGGTCGCAGCTCGCGACCGACATCGCGGTCTCCAAGTACTTCCGCAAGGCGGGCATCCACGGCGACGCCAAGCGCGGCGAGACGAGCGTCAAGCAGCTCGTGCACCGCGTGGCCCACACCGTCCGCGAGGCCGGTGAGCGGCTCGGCGGCTACTTCGCCTCCAAGGAGGCGGCGGACGTCTTCGAGGCGGAGCTCGGCTACCTCCTCGTGACCCAGCGCGCGGCGTTCAACTCGCCGGTGTGGTTCAACCTGGGCCTCTACCAGCGCTACGGCATCGAGGGTCAGGGCGGCAACCACTACTGGAACCCCGACACCGACGAGATCGACGAGACGGCCAACGCCTACGAGCACCCGCAGTGCTCGGCCTGCTTCATCCAGAGCGTCGAAGACGACCTCATGTCGATCTACGAGCTCGTCCGCACCGAGGCGCGCCTCTTCAAGTACGGCTCGGGCACCGGCACCAATTTCAGCCAGCTCCGCGGCAAGCAGGAGAAGCTGAGCGGCGGCGGCACCTCGAGCGGCCTGATGAGCTTCCTCGAGGTCTTCGACCGCGCGGCGGGCGCGACCAAGAGCGGCGGCACCACCCGGCGCGCCGCGAAGATGGTCTGCCTCGACATGGACCACCCCGAGATCGTCGACTTCATCGAGTGGAAGGTCCGCGAGGAGGAGAAGGCCCGAGCCCTCATCGCGCAGGGCTACGACGCCGACTTCAACGGCGACGCCTACCACACCGTCAGCGGCCAGAACTCGAACAACTCCATCCGGGTGAACGACGAGTTCCTCCGCGCGATGGAGCAGGACGGCGAGTGGTCGACCAAGATGCGCACCACCGGCGAGGTGGTCGACACCTACAAGGCCCGCGACCTCTGGCGGAAGATCGCCGAGAGCGCCTGGGGCTGCGCCGACCCCGGTCTCCAGTACGATACGACCATCAACGACTGGCACACGTGCCCGAACACCGCGCGCATCAACGCGTCGAACCCGTGCTCGGAGTACATGTTCCTCGACGACAGCGCCTGTAACCTGGCGTCGATCAACCTGGTCAAGTACCTCGACGAGAACGGCGACTTCGACGTCGAGGCCTACCGTCACGCGATCCGCGTCGTGTTCACCGCGCAGGAGATCCTCGTCGATCACAGCGCGTACCCGACCCGCCGCATCGCCAAGAACAGCCACGACTACCGCCCGCTCGGCCTCGGCTACGCCAACCTCGGCACCGTGCTGATGCGGCTCGGCATCCCCTACGACAGCGACCGCGGCCGCAGCTGGTGCGCGGCGCTCACCGCGATCCTCTGCGGCGGCGCCTACCGCGCCAGCGCCGAGATGGCGGCGAGCAAGGGCCCGTTCCCGGGCTACATGAAGAACCGCGCCCCGATGCTGCGCGTCATGAACAAGCACCGCGACGCGGCCTACGCCATCGACAACAAGGGCGGCCCCGGCATCGTCGGCCCCGGCCAGACGGGCGTGCCCCAGAACCTCCTCGCCGCGGCGCGGGAGGACTGGGACGAGGCGGTCCGCCTGGGCGAGCAGTTCGGCTACCGGAACGCGCAGGCCACCGTGCTCGCGCCCACCGGCACCATCGGCCTGCTGATGGACTGCGACACCACCGGCATCGAGCCCGACTTCGCGCTCGTGAAGTTCAAGAAGCTCGCCGGCGGCGGCTACTTCAAGATCGTCAACCAGAGCGTCCCGGCCGCGCTGAAGAAGCTCGGCTACTCGGACGCCCAGGTCGCCGACATCGTCGCCTACGTATCGGGGACGAACACCTTCACCGGCGCGCCCTACCTCAGCCGCAAGATGCTGCTCGAGAAGGGGCTCACCGAGGGTGACCTCGAGAAGGCGGAGCGCGCGCTGCCGGGCGTCTTCGACGTCAGCCAGGCGCTGAGCCCCTGGGTCCTCGGGCCCGACACGATGAAGCGCCTCGGCATCGACGCCGACACCTCCTCGAAGCCCGGCTTCAGCCTGCTCAAGCACTTCGGCCTCAGCGCGGCGCAGATCGAGGAGCTCAACGACGTCGTCATCGGCCGCATGACCATCGAGGGCGCCCCGCACCTCGAGGACGCGCACCTGCCGGTCTTCGACTGCGCCAACCGCTGCGGCAAGCAGGGCCAGCGCTTCCTCCACGCGATGAGCCACGTCCGCATGATGGCCGCGGCCCAGCCCTTCCTGAGCGGCGCCATCTCCAAGACCGTCAACCTCCCCCACGACGCGACGGTCGAGGACGTCGAGAACATCTACTACGAGGGCTGGAAGCTCGGCCTCAAGGCGGTCGCCCTGTATCGTGATGGATGCAAGGCGAGCCAGCCGCTCTCGAGCTCCGACAAGGAAGCCGACGAGAAGAAGGAGAAGGCCGAGGCCAAGGCGGAGTCGACCCAGACCGCGGTGACGGTCGCGGCGGCGCCGGCCCCGAAGCACGGCCTCACCCCGCCGAAGACGGTCCGCCACCGCCTGCCGAAGCGCCGCAAGGGCTTCACGCAGGAGGCCAAGGTCGGAGGCCACAAGGTCTTCCTCCGCACCGGCGAGTACGACGACGGCAGCCTCGGCGAGATCTTCATCGACATGCACAAGGAGGGCGCCGCCTTCCGCTCGCTGATGAACTGCTTCGCCATCAGCGTCTCGATGGGCCTCCAGCACGGGGTGCCGCTCAACAGCTACGTCGACCAGTTCACCTTCACCCGCTTCGAGCCGGGCGGCATGGTGATGGGTCACCCGAACATCAAGTTCGCCACCTCCATCATCGACTACGTCTTCCGCGTGCTCGGCGTGGAGTATCTCCAGCGCTACGACTTCGCCCAGGTCCCGCCGGAGGAGGTGCAGCTCGAGCTGCAGAACCCGACCGACATGGACGCGCACACCCGGAGCGACGCGCTCGGTGAGCCGGTCCAGGCGGAGGCCATCGAGCCGGCCGAGCAGGTCGTGTTCGGCTTCGAGGGCCGCGAGGGCGGCAGCGTGCTCGACCAGCAGCTCGGCGAGATGATGGGCGACGCCCCGATGTGCGACCAGTGCGGCCACATCACGGTCCGCAACGGCGCCTGCTACAAGTGCCTCAACTGCGGCAACTCGATGGGCTGCAGCTGACGCCTCACGCCTGACACAGGCCCGACCTCGCAGAACGCCCCGCGGCCCACGCCGCGGGGCGTTTCGCTTTGCGCTCCTCGCGTCGAAATTGGCTCTCGCCAAGCCGCAAAGCCGCAAAGAAGAGAGCAGGCGACGGGACGGCAGCTCGCCGCCCCCTCCACCACCGCCCAGGCCGCACGAGGCGAGGGGAACCCGCCGGCGAGCCTCCATCCCGCGGCCTCCAGCCCCTTTGCGCCTTTGCGCCTTTGCGCGAGCACTTTTTCTGGAAGCGCCCTTCTCGAGAGGGCGTGAAGAGGTTTCACACCGTCACCCGACGGGTCCTGCCCAAACCAGGGCGCAGGGCCTAAGCGGCCCCATCGGCGGCCCCAACGTCGCCGTCTCGATCGACGGCCGCGTCGACGCCTTCGTCCTCGGCCTGATGATCCGCCACCGGGTGCTCTACGACGGAGCGCGGACCCAGCAGATGACCAGCGCGATCCTCCGCGTCACCTTCGGCTTCTGGGGGTAGAGCGCCCACCACGAGAAGCTCCAGCGGCCAGCCCCATACCGCGGCCCCCCCAACCCCTCTGCGACTCTGCGCCTCTGCGAGAAACCAACTGCCCCCGAGGCGCGCAGCGCGAGGGGAACCCGCCGGCCACCCTCCATCCCGCGGCCCCCCCAGCCCCTTTGCGGCTTGGCGCCTTTGCGAGAGTAAGATCGCCCCCGAACGCTAAGAGCGGATCCCGCGGCGAGCGGCGTAGCGCGCGCGCGTCTCGAGCGAGGCGACGGCCGGCCGGTCCGGGCGGGAGAGCGCGGAGAGGACGGGATCGAGGGCGCGGACCGTCTCCTCGACGTGGCGCTCGGTGTGGGCCGCGGAGGGGCACTGGGCGTCGTCCTGGAAGAAGAGCACGCCCGCCTGGACCGCGGCGTCGAAGAAGCGGGCCTCGTCGGCGGGGTCGGCGAAGAGGAAGGTCGGCATCGAGGGCGGCCCGAGCACGTGGGCGTGCACGCCGCGGCGCTCGAAGGCCGCGTCCATCGCCGACGAGAGCGCGGCGCCGACGCGCGCGAGGGCGGCCTGCGGGCGCTCGGCTTCGGTCAGGTCGAGGCAGACGCGGGCCGCGGCGAGCGAGGCGGCCTCGCCGTAGTAGGTGCCGAAGACGAAGGTGCGGGCGCTCGCCGCCATCACGTCGGCGCGGCCCCCGACCGCGGCCAGCGGGTAGCCGTTGGTCAGGCCCTTGCTCAGGCACACGAGATCGGGCGTGACCCCGAAGGCGTCGTGCGCGCCGCCGATCGCGAGGCGGAAGCCGCAGCGCACCTCGTCGACCAGCAGGAGCGCGTCGGCCGCGCGCGCGAGCCGGGCCACGTCGCGGAGCCACGCCGCGTCGAGGAACGCCGGCTCGGGGCTGACGAGCACCGCCGCGACCCGGCCGTCGAGCGCGTGGAGCGCCCCCTCGAGCGCGGCGAGCTCGTAGCCGAAGTCGGCCACCCCGGCCTCGCGCTCCGCCTCGAGCGCGCCGCCCGAGACCCGCTCGTCCCAGCCGTGGTAGCCGCTGCTGAGGATCCAGCCGCGCCCGGTGAAGACGCGCGCGAGCCGGATCGCGATCGCGACCGCGTCCGAGCCGTTCTTGGCGAAGGCCGTCGCCTCCATCGGCGGGAGGAGGCGCGCGAGCCGGGTCGCGACCGCCTCGTAGTCGGGGCTCAGCCCGGGGAGCAGCTGCCCGCGGCGGGCCGCGTCGAAGGCCGCCCGGTCGATCTCCTCGCGCGCGTGGCCGAAGACCAGCGGGCCCTTGCCCATCACCCAGTCCAGATAGCGGCGGCCGCTCGCGTCGAACGCCTCGACCCCGGCCGCGCGCTCGAAGACCGGCGGGTAGGCGGCCGCGTGACCGGCGCGCATGTAGGCCATCACCCCGCGCGGGACGTGCGCGAGGCCGTCGAGCGCGGCCGCGGTTCGCTGCCAGTCGTCCATCGCCCCTCCCTTACACGCCCGTGATGGGCGATGCTACGAAGCGAAGATGCGCGTGCTGCACCTCGCCGGCGAGTATCCCCCGGCGCGCATCGGGGGGATCTCCACGTTCCTGGAGAACGTGGCCACCCGGCAGGCGCGGACCCACGAGGTCGGAGTGCTGGTGGTGCGCGGCGAGCGCTACGCCGACGATCCCCCGACCGCGCGGGACGGCGTGCGGGTCGAGACGCGGGACGTGGACTTCGGCGCGCTCGAGGGTCGCACGGTGATCGACGGCGCCGAGGCGCGGGCGGCGCTGCGCCTCGACGGCTCCGCGTTCTGGAGCGCGCCCTTCGACGTGCTGCACGTGCACGACTGGTACGGGGCGCTGCCCGCGCTGGCCTTCTCGACGCGCTCGAACACGGTGCTGACGAGCGCGCACCTGCCGATGCGCTTCGGCTTCACGTACGCGAACCACGCGGTGCCGCTCCGCGCGAAGATCCGGCTCGAGACCCTCGGCCTCCGGCTCGCCGCCCGGGTCCTCGCCCCGAGCCGCTACGTCGCCGCGCTGCTCGAGCGGGAGTACGACGTCGACCCCGACCGGCTCGGGGTGGTGCTCAACGGGGTCGACCTCGAGACCTTCTCCCCCGGCGCAGAGCCGCGCGCCGAGGCCCCCACCCTGCTCTCGGTCAACCGGCTCGCCGAGCAGAAGGGCCTCGACCTGCTGCTCGCGACCTTCGCCGCCGTGCGCGCGGCCCGCCCCGACGCGCGGCTCGAGATCGTGGGCGACGGCCCGGCGCGGCCTGCGCTGGAGGCCGAGCTGACCCGCCGCGGACTGACGGAGGCGACCACCCTGCACGGCTACGTGCGCCACGGCGCGCTGCCCGCTCTCTACCGGCGGGCCCACGTGTTCGTCAGCGCCTCGATCTACGAGCCGTTCGGGCTGACCACCCTGGAGGCGATGGCCTGCGGGACCCCGGTGGTGGCCTCGAGCCTCGGCGGCGCGCCCGAGTTCGTGCGCGACGGCGAGGACGGCTTCGTCCGGCCGCCGCACGAGCGCGGGCTGGCCGAGGCGACGCTGCGGGTGCTCGGCGGCGACCTCGAGGCGATGGGGCGGTCGGCGCGGGCGCGCGCGGAGGCGCTCTCCTGGGACCGGGTCACCGAGGCGATCGAGCGCGAGTACGACCGCGCGCGGGGGGCCCGATGACCCGCGACGTCGCCATCGTCTGGCACGTGCACCAGCCCTTCTTCGTGCCGGACGCCGAGGTCGAGGCCCAGCACCTCGAGAGCTACGCGCCGCTGCTCGCGCTCCACCGCGAGCTCGACGTGCCCTTCACCCTCAACGTCTGCGGCGGGCTGCTCGACCGGCTGGCGACCCTGGCCCCAGAGTGGGTGGAGGCGACGCGCGCCGACGCCGAGGCCGGGCGGCTCGAGCTGGTCGCCTCGGGCAAGTTCCACCCGATGCTGCCGCTCCTCCCCCACGAGCGAGCCGAGCGACAGATCGAGGCCGACCTCGAGAGCAAGCGCGCGAGCCTCGGCGCCCGGCCGCGGGGCTTCTGGCCGACCGACCTCGGCTGGGCCCACTGGCTGGTCCCGCTCCTGGCCGAGCGCGGTCTCGAGTGGGTGGCGGTCGACAGCGCGGCCGCGGTGGAGGGCTCGGTGCGCCCCACCTGGCGCGAGGACGTCACCCGAGGCCACCGCGTGCTGGCTCCCGAGCTGTCGCCGCTGGTCGCCGCCCAGGAGCTCGGCCAGGTGCACCGGCTCCGGTTCGGCGACCACACCCTGCACGCCCTGCTCCGCCACCACGCGCTCAGCTGGGATCTGGTCGACGCCCAGACCGGCGTGCTGCACCGCCCGGACCGCCTCCCCGCCTTCCGGGCCGCGGTCGCCGCGCACTTCGACTCCGGCGCCGATCTCCTGGTGCTCGGCGACGACGGCGAGCGGGTGCGGCCGCGGACCCTGTCGAGCTACCGGGCGTGCCTCGAGGCGCTCCGCGAGGACGGCGTCCGGTTCGTGCGCGGGAGCGACGCGGTGGACGCGCGCCGAGCCGGGGCGAGCGAGCGCTACCTCCCGGCCGGCACGAGCCTCGTCGACTTCTCCGCCTGGACGACGACCCCCGACGACCACGTCTGCCTCGCCCAGCTCCGCGCGGTGCAGGACCGCTGGGTGCGCCTCTTCCAGAGCGCGACCGCGAGCGGCCACCCCCGCCGCCTCGAGGCGCTCGCCGCGATCGACGCCGAGCTGCTCCCCTGCGAGGACGCCGCGCTCACCTTCTGGAAGTACCTGCGCCGCACCCGCGAGCCCTTCCTGGTCCGCCTCCACGCCCTCCGCGAAGCGCTGCGCCGAGCCGAAGCCCTGTGAGGGTTTGGGGATGGGGAAGCTCGTCCCCGCACCTCCCATCCCACTGCCCCCCTCTGCGCCTCTGCGCCTCTGCGAGAAATAAATTGGCCCCGAAGCGCCGCACATCGACAGGAACCCGGCGGGGAGCCACCACCCCGCCGCCCCCCGCCCCCTTTGCGGCTTCGCGGCTTTGCGAGAGCAAAAAGCCCAAGGGGCTAAGGCAACGAGATCCCTCGCTCGGCGCGGCGGGCGGCGAGCGAGCTCTCGGTGGCCTGCCAGGGAACGGCGCGCGGCGGATCGAGCGGGGTGGGCGTGGTCTCGAAGTTCAGCACCAGCGCCGGGCGCGCCGCGGCGGCTCGGTTGACCCCGCTGCCGTGGATCACCCGGCAGTGATGCACGGTGGCGCCGCCGACCGGGAGCGGGCAGCGCACGACGCGGGAGGGATCGATCGCGACGCCGTCGAGCTCCAGGCCGTGCACCGCCGGATCGCCGCCGACCCGGCGGTGAGGGGCGAGCGCCTCGGCGAGGTGCGAGCCGCGCACGAACTCCATGCAGCCGCCGTCCGGCAGGACGCCGTGGAGCGGCACCCAGATCGCGATCGCCTCGTGGCGGTGCGCCGGCTCCCAGAACGCCTCGTCCTGATGCCACGGGGTCGCCGCGCCGCCGCCGCCCGGCTTCTCCATGTAGTGCGAGCCCCGGTAGAAGAGCGGCGCCCCGAGGAGATCACGGGCGAGCCGCGCGCCGCGGTGGAAGAGCGCGGTGTCGAAGAGCGCGGGCTCGTAGTCGAACGGCAGCAGCTGCTGCAGGAGGCGCGGCGGGCCCTCCGCGTCGGCCCCGGCCCTGGACGCGGCGAGGTAGTCGAAGCGCATGCCGTCCGCCTCGGGCTCGGGGCGGCGGAGCAGCGCGTCGACCAGCGCGCGCAGCCGGGCGATCTCCGCCGGCTCGAGCAGGGCCTCGAGGGCGAGGAAGCCGTCCGCGTGAAAGCCCTCGCGCTCGGCGGCCGAGAGCAGCGGCGCCTCCTCCGGCTGCACCGGGCGGCCGAGCTGGAGCGGCGGCTTCACTCGACGAACCGGGGCGAGGGGCCGGCCGCGGCGACGGGCGCGCGACGGATCATGCGCCGCTTGCCGGTGGGCGCCTTCTCCAGCCGATCGACCCGGGCCACGGTGAGGGCGACGCCGGGGCAGCGCTCGGCGAAGCGCGCGCGCACGGCGGCCTCGATCGCGCTCGGGTCGGGGCGGGAGGTCGCGAAGTCGAAGCGCGCCTTGGCGCCGTCGAAGGTGATCGCGTACTGCTCGAGGCCGTCGATCCCGCCGTAGGGCTCGAGCAGCTCGCGCGGGGTGCGCCGGCCGCCGCCGGGCAGGTCGACCACGTCGGCGACCCTCCCCTCGATGCCCTCGATCATCGGCAGCGTGCGGCCGCAGGCGCAGCGCCGGTCGGAGGCGACGACGAGGTCGCCGAGCTCGTAGCGCACGAGCGGCATCATGCGGTTGATCAGCCCGGTCACGACCGCGCGCCCGACCTCTCCCGGGCGGACCGGTCGGTCGTCGTCGTCGAGCACCTCGAGGATCACGCTGTCGGCGTCGACGTGGTAGCCGCGGCGCGCCGCGCACTCCCAGGCCATGCGGTTGAACTCGCTGGTGCCGTACTGGTCGTAGACCGGGGCGCCGACCCGCTCCTCGATGGCGGCGCGCATCGAGCGCGGGAGCAGCTCGGCGTGGCTGACGATGCCCCGGGGCGCGGCGCGGCGGAGGCGGTCGCCGAAGCGCTGCGCCAGCGGGTAGAGGCTCGTGGGGTGGTAGTACCACCAGATGCCGGGGTTCTGCTCGAGGATGAGGAGCTGGCTCTCCTCGTCGAGGTGCGCGGGCACGCCGACCTTGAGCATCAGCCCCGCCCGCGAGACGCCGCGGCGAGGCAGCGGCGCGCCCCAGAAGTAGGCGAGCGAGATGCGTGGGTCGTAGCCGACGGCGTGCAGCGCCCGGAAGTAGAAGCCGTCGAGCCGCGCCCAGGAGGCGGGGTCGGCGTGTACCTCGAGCGGGGGCCCCCCCGACGAGCCGCCCGAGCGGCGGATGTGCGCGCGGCGCTGGTGGAACAGGGGCAGGTGCGGGCGCGCCACCAGCGACACCGGCGCCTCCTCGAGGACGCGCCGGTCGGGGATCGGGAAGCGCGCGAGATCCTCGAGGCGCTCGACGTCCTCCGCGCGCACCCCGGCGTCGGCCCAGAGGCGCTGGTAGAATGGCACGTGCTGCTGACAGTGCGCGAGCACCCGCTTCAACCGCGCGAGGCGCAGCGCCCGGAGCGCGTCCGGCGGCAGCCACTGCGCGCCGAGCGCGCTGCCGACCCAGTAGAGAGAGCGCAGCATGAGCCCACCGGGATCTTGGGCCGAGCGCGTTCCCCCGTCGAGTGACGCCTCGCCCGGATTTGGTCGTCCGGGACCCGACCTCGAGAGGTAGTCTCCCCGCATGACCGATCTGACCCTCCGCTTCCACTCCGACGCCGACATCGTGGCCGATCAGGTCGTGCTCACCGGCCTCGAGGGCCGCGAGGCGCTGGGCGCGCCGTACGCCTACGAGCTCTCGCTCGAGGTCCGGGCCGACAGCGGGTGGAGCGAGGCGGTCATCACCGAGCTCCTGACCAAGCCGGCGCACGTCACCATCGCCCACGGCGAGCTGGGCGAGCACGAGCTCCACGGGGTGCTGCGCCGGATCACGCTCGAGCCGATGCTCGAGCCGGACCGCGCCCTCTACCGCGCGACCCTGGTGCCCTCGCTCGCGCGCCTCGAGCTGGCCTCCGGCTCGCGCATCTTCCAGGACCTCAGCGGGCCCGACGTGGCGATGAAGGTCCTCGCCCAGCACGGGATCACCTTCGAGGCGCGGCTGAGCGAGACCTACCCGGCGCGCGAGTACATCGTGCAGTACGAGGAGAGCGACCTCGCGTTCGTGCAGCGCCTGCTCGAGCACTGGGGCGTGACCTTCTTCTTCGAGCAGCTGCCCGACGGCGAGAAGATGGTGCTCGTCGACTCGGCCTCCGCCTACCTCGCGCTCGAGGGCTGGGAGACGGTGCCCTACGCGCTGCGGGAGGCTGGCTCGCGGGCCCAGGCGGGCACCATTCACGATCTCTCGCGGACCCGCGAGGTGCGGCCGGCCAAGGTCGACCTCAAAGACTGGAACTGGCGCCACCCGCAGGTCGTGCCGGAGGGCGAGGCCGACGCGGACGTCGAGGCGGGCGAGGGGACCGTCCATGCCTACGGCGAGCACATCAAGGACCCGGCCGAGGGGGCGTGGCTCGCGCGGGTGCGGGCCGAGGCGCTGATGGCCGACGCGGTGCGCTACCGGGGCGGCACCGACCTGCCGGCGCTCTCCCCCGGGCACAAGCTCCTGCTCAGCGGCTACCCGAGCGGCGACCTCGACATCGACTACCTGATCGTGGCGGTGGAGCAGCGCTTCCCCGACGCGGAGGGCGGCTACGAGAAGCGCTTCGAGGCGATGCCGCTCGAGGTGCCCTTCCGCCCGCGGCGCGTCACGCCCAGGCCGCGCATCTCGGGCTTCATGCACGCGGTGGTCGACGGCGAGGTGGACGGCGCGGCCGCGCCGATCGACGAGCACGGCCGCTACAAGCTCCTCTTGCCCTTCGACCGGCTCGCCGAGCCGGGCGGCCGAGCCTCGCGCTGGGTCCGCATGTCGCAGGCGTCGAGCGGCCCGGACTACGGCATGCACCTGCCGCTGCACATCGGCTGCGAGGTCGCGCTCATCCACGTGGACGGCGATCCCGACCGCCCGGTGATCCTCGGCGCGGTGCCCAACGCCGACACGATGAGCCCGGTCACCCAGCTCGACGCGACCAAGAGCCGCATCCGGACCCGGAGCGGCATCCTCGTCGAGATGGAGGACGCCGGCGAGTGATCAGCTGAAGGACCAGTTGCCCTTGGCGGTGATCTTCGCCGCGGCCAACCCGAGCTCCGACGCGCCCTGCTTCATCTTGATCTGCGTGCCCGACGCCTCGAGCGTCGCCGCGGCCGCGGTCAGCTCCGCCTTGCCCTGGGTCAGCTCGAGGGACGCCGACGGCGCGCCGACTTTGAGGGTGTTGGTCGCGATGATCGAGATGCCGGCGGTGGGGCTGAGGACGAGCTGCTGTTGACCCGCCTGGAGCTTGATGACGCCGCGGGCGTCGATGGAGATCTTGCTCGTGGCACCGAGCCTGATCTCGTAGGAGCTCAGCGCCTCGTGCTCGACGGTGATCGCCTCCAGCTTGAGCGATTGGGTCTGCGGCACCGGCCCCGGGACGGGGTCATCGCTGCCGATGGTGATGTCGCCGCCGTGAATGGTGACCGCGCCGCCCTGCAGGTGCCCGTTGGACGACGCCTCGATGGCGACCTTGCCGCCGGTGGAGCTCGAGGCGTGGAGATTGATCTCTCCGCCGGCGTTGACGTTCACGTTGCCACTGACGCCCGTGATGTTGACGTCGTCGAAGGCCCAGATGGTGGAGTCCACGAGCCCGAACATCGTCGGGTAGAGCGAGACCAGCCCGATGCCGCCGACGCCGTAGATGGCGGTGTAGGCGGGGCTGAAGATCGAGACCCCCGCCAGGCCGAAGATCGTGGTGCCCGGCAGCGCGCCCGCCGCGCCGCAGATCCCGACCACCGGCGCACCGAGGGCGACCAGGCTGCCGAAGATCTCCAGCCCTCGCTTCCCGGCTCCCGACGAGTCCCAGTCGTCCTTGGTGCTCTTCACCGCGTCGTACAGGAGCTTCGCCCCGACCGCGATGTCGACGGCGGTGAAGATGGTGGCCATCGTGTCGATGGTCCCGGTCCCGGGCTCCTTCTCGGTCTTGTCTTTGTCTTTGGTGAGCGAGAGGCCCGCGCTGATCACGACGCCGCCGTCCCCCACGACGTAGCTGTTGCCCTCGGAGCTGAGCACCGAGATGCCGTCGCTCCCGTTGTTGTGCAGCCACAGGTGGGCGTCGCCGTCGGAGCCTCCGTCGGACCAGAGGACCACGTCGTCGCCGGCCTTGCCCCAGAGCCTGCCGGAGCGCGCGTGGAGGTAGACGTTGGAGTCGGTGTCGAGGCCGCAGCCGTCGATGTAGGTGTCGAGCGAGGAGTCGGAGACGCCGCGCCCGAGGTAGAGGCGCGAGGTGTCGTACGGGACCTCGACCTTGTATCGGGTGGAGCCCGCGGTGTCGCTGGTGCTGGTGTACTGGGTGGCGTCGGCCGCGGCGTCGGCGGTGGCCTGCGCGCTCGCGGCGGCGTCGAGCGCCGCGGCGTCCGACTCCTCGATCCCGGTGCCGGTCAGGGCGACCGTCTCGCTGCCGATCGACAGGGAGACCGAGTAGGCAGTCGCGGCCGTCGGATCGAAGCGCACGACGAGCTGCTGAGGGACCTCCGCGGAGGGCACGCTGCTCGGCTCGACGCTGAAGGGCGCCGCCGGGCTCAGGGTCAGCGCTCCGCCGGTGGCGTTGGTGACCGAGAGCGTCATGACCCCACTGGATCCGACGAGGACCGAGCCGAAGGCGAGGCTCGAGGTGCCGACGCGGAGGGACGCCGTCGTGGTGCCGGAGAGGCTCGCGCTGGCGACGACCGCTGCGGTCGAGTCGACGACCTCGACCGCGCCCGGGTGCTCGCCCTCCTGGGAGGCCTCGTACTCGACGTAGACCTCGCGGCTCTCACCCGGGGCCACGTCTCCCCCGCCGGAGAGGAGAGTGAAACCCTCGCCGGTCACGCGGACGGACACCACCGCGCCGTCGGCCGGGTTCACCACCACGAGCTGCGCGATGTCGGACGCACCGAGGGGCACGGGACCAAGGAGTGCGGAGCTGGGGCCGACGGTGACGGTCATGGCGAGAGACTACCGGTCGCGCGACCTCTCGTGGGCGGGGATCTCTGCTAGCTTCGCGCCATGCCCGACATGCCCCCGCTCCCGGAGTCGCAGATCGAGAAGCTGCAGGCGATGGCCGCCGCCGCGAAGGAGGACGGCGCCTCCGAGCCGCGCGCGCTCCCGATCGACTGGTCGACCGAGCCGGCCCCGGTCGCCGCGAACGGCGTGCAGGTGCTCGGCAGCCCCACCCAGATGGCGCTGATCTTCACCGACATGGTGCCCTTCCCCGGGCGGCTCGCGAAGGACGACGTGGTCGGCGAGGAGCGCGCGCGCATCGTCGCGTCGCTGCGGCTGAACCCCGACGCCTACTTCCAGATGCTCTGCGCGATGGCGAACAACTGGAACAAGTTCGCGCTCGAGAACATCGACCCCCGCATGCGGCAGCCGCGCTTCAAGCTGATCGATGGCGGCGACACGCAGCTCTACGGGATGAAAAAAGAGGAGTGACGGGGGAGATCTCGGGGCGGCCCGCGTAGCCGCCCTCCGCCGCCACGCGGGCGTGTGCGTCGTGACGCGCGCGCTCCCCGCCGCGCCCCGAGATCGTTCGGGTTCTCGGGCCGGCTCGGGTGGCACGCGCGCTGCGATGCCGGGGGGACATGCCCCGCCTCGCCGCCCTCCTCGCCCTCTCCCTCGCCGCCTGCGGCGCCCCGATCGAGCACGAGCCGTACGAGCCGCCGGCCGTCGAGCCGACCGCCGACGCCGGCGCTCCTCGCCCGGACGCCCGGACCGAGACCGCGGCGAGCCCGGCGCCCGAGCCGGCGCCGACCTGCGAGGCCCGGATCGAGGCGCGCGGGCTCGAGGCGCCGAGCGAGGCCCACGCGCGCTTCGTGCGCGGCCTGCCCGAGATCGTGGTGCACGGCCGGGTGACCCCGGTGCTCTTCCTCCGCTGGCCGGACGAGGCGCCGCGCGGGGACGCGGCCCGGGTCGCGCGTGAGGCGATCGAGCGCTCGCGCCGCCCCCACCGGGCCGTGCGGGCGCTCCTCGAGGCCCACGCCGGCGACCGGGCGTTCCTGCGCGAGGTGCTGCTCTCGGACGGCTACCTCTTCGCGCGCCGGCCCGACGTCGCCCGCGCGCTGTCGGCCGAGGTGGATCTCGAGGCGCTCTTCGACGCGCCCCGGATCGTGCGCGAGCGGGACGGCCAGCTGGAGTCCCTGTCCCGCGGCGACGACGGCTACCTCGACCCCGAGGGGGCGCCCGCCCGCCTGCGGCTCCACGACCGGGTCGGCGTGGAGCTCCCGGACGCGCCCCTCGGGATCGCGCTCGAGCCGGTCCGCGCCCAGACCGGCGCGCTCCGCACCCTGCCGCTGGCGCTCGGCGAGGACGCGGCGGCGCTGACGCTCGTCTTCCCCGACGGGACCCGGCGCCCGGCGCTGGTCGCGCTCACCGAGGGGCGGACCGAGGTCGCCTGCGTCGGTGGAGACCTCGACACCCTGCAGGAGACGGTGGCCCACGCCGCGCGCTTCCGGACCCGGCACGCGCGGATCACCGCGGCGGCTCGCCTGATGGCCTCGCAGCGGGTGCGCTTCGACGAGCCGATCGGCGAGCCCGAGGGGGTGCAGGAGGACGGCCGGCTCCGCCAGGCGTGGTGGCAGGCCTACCGGGCCGGGCGCACCGAGTACGTCTACCGCGACGTCACGTACCCGGTCTTCGCCGACGACGGCGAGGCGCGTCCCCCGCAGGTCTGCATCGACTTCGTGCTCGACGCCTACGACCGCGCGCTCGACGCCTTCTACCGCCCGGCCGGCGAGGCCCCCGGCCGCGAGCCCGGCGGCTTCGCCGACGTGGAGGGGCTGCCCCGCCGCAACGTGTCGGAGCTGATCCGGCACTCGGCGACCGACGCCCGCGTCTTCGACCGCTGGGACGTGCCGCGGCGGGACCGCGTGTCGCTCTCCGAGGGCCGCGCCTACGCGCGCGCCGCCGGCCGCTGGGCCGAGGAGGTCCGGGAAGGCGACCTGCTCGTGATCCACGGGCTGCGCCTCCAGGACGGGCGGCTGCACAACCACGCGATCCTCGTGCTCCGGACCGAGCCGATCACCGGCGTACCGATGGTGGTGGCCGACAACCAGGGCCGGGCGCACCTCCGCTCGCTGGTCGGGGCGATGCGCGCGGCTCCGCTCCGCGCCGTGAAGCAGCGCCTCCGCCCCCGCTTCGACCTCCTCTGAGCGTCGATTCCCGGCAACCGGCGACGCGGCGGGTTATCCTGCGCGCCATGCCGTCGCTGAAGTGGATCAAGGCCGAAGGGCGTCCTCAGGTCTTCCCCGTCTACAAGAAGATCACGTCGATCGGGCGCGCGGGTGGCAACGACGTGGCCATCCGGGAGGGCGACCTGGCCGACTACCACGCGCAGGTGGTCTTCGACGGCAAGGAGTTCACCCTCTCCGAGGTCGATCGCAAGGGCGAGCTGCGCATCAACGGCAAGAAGAAGCGGCGCGGCAAGGTGCTGCACGGCGACCGGCTGACGGTCGGCGACGTGGAGCTGCAGTTCTCGATCTTCGAGGAGGTCACCGGGCTCGACGACGAGGAGCCGGGCAACGACGTCGAGGCCGAGCTGAGCGGCCTCCGCAAGCTGCACGAGTTCTCCGAGCGCCTGATGCGCTCGAACGATCTCGACGAGCAGCTCGCGGCGCTGATGGACGCGATCATCGAGGTCACCCACGCCGGCAAGGGCTTCCTCATCCTGCTCTCGGACGGCGAGCCCCGGGTCACCGTCGCCCGCAACCTCCAGCAGCAGAACCTGCCCGACGCGGTGCAGCACCTCTCGGACTCGATCCTCCAGAAGGTCATCCAGAGCCGCAAGCCGCTGATCGTGAGCGACGCGCTGCACGACACGCAGTTCAAGAGCGCCGAGAGCGTGATGAACCTGCAGCTCGCGAGCGTGATGTGCGCGCCGCTGATCGCGCAGAACCAGCTCCTCGGCGTGCTCTACGTCGGCAACGACAACGTGCGCTCGCTCTTCGAGGAGTCGAGCCTCGACGTGCTGACGATCTTCGCCGGGCAGGCCTCGCTGATCCTGCAGAACGCGCTGCTGCTCGACCAGCTCAAGACCGACCGGGACCATCTCGCCGAGCAGCTCGAGGACAAGCGCTTCGGCGACATCATCGGCACCTGCCCGCCGCTGCTCGAGGTCTTCAACAAGCTCGAGAAGGTCGCGAGCACGAACATCAACGTGCTCGTCACCGGCGAGACCGGCACCGGCAAGGAGCTGATCGCGCGCGAGATCCACCGCCGCAGCCCCCGCAAGGACGGGCCGTTCGTGGTCGTGAACTGCGGCGCCATCCCCGAGAACCTGATGGAGTCGGAGCTCTTCGGGCACGTGCGCGGCGCCTTCACCGGCGCGGTCGCGACCCGCAACGGCAAGTTCCAGGCGGCCGACGGCGGCACCCTCTTCCTCGACGAGATCGGCGAGATGCCGGTGAACCTGCAGGTGAAGCTGCTCCGCGCGCTGCAGGAGAAGATCGTGATGAAGGTCGGCGACACCAAGCCCGAGCCGGTGGACATCCGGGTGGTGGCCGCGACCAACCGCGAGCTCGAGGAGGAGATCCAGAAGAGCAACTTCCGCGAGGACCTCTACTACCGGCTCAACGTGGTCAACCTCCACCTACCGCCGCTCCGCGAGCGCGGCGACGACGTGGCGGTGCTCGCGAAGTTCCTCCTCGGCAAGTACTCGCAGGAGCTCGGCTCGAAGGTGAAGGGCTTCACCCCGAACGCGCTCATCGCCCTCAAGAAGTACGACTGGCCGGGCAACGTCCGGCAGCTCGAGAACCGCATCAAGAAGGCGATCGTGCTCTGCGACAAGACGCTGATCGGGCCCGAGGACATGGACCTCTTCCCGGAGGCGCTCAAGCCGATCCAGACGCTCGCCCAGGCGCGCGAGGACTTCCAGCGCCGCTACATCCTCGAGGTCCTCGAGCGGAACAACGGCAACCGCACGAAGACGGCCCGGGATCTCGGCGTCGATCCGCGCACCATCTTCCGCTACCTCGAGCGCGAGCCCGACGCGCCCGAGCCGGCCACCGGCGCGGCCAAGGACTGAGCGAGCGTAGGCGGAACCCGTCAGAGCCTGACATCGATGTCGCAGCTCCCGGACCAGAGTCGATCCGCGCTGACTGGAATCAACGCAGATCTGCCCCGATCTCGGGGATCCGGGGTGAGTGGCACCGCGATTGCACTGAGGAGGCTCGTGACCCGAGCCGTTCTCGCGCTCGCGATGACCCCCGTGATGAGCAGCTGCGTACTCCTCAGCCCCCCGAACTACGACGACCCGCCCGACCTGCCTTCCCAGGTGTTCGGGCGCGGCGAGAGTCAGATGAGCGACATCGGGCGCATCGACCTCGACCTCGCGGGCGGCGGCGGCGGCGACGCGGGCGAGGGCAACGAGGTCCGGCTTGAGGCGCTGGTGGTCGACCTGAACGTGACCCAGCCGCTCGTGGGCCAGGTCTTCCTGAACTACCGGCGCGACTCCGACCAGAACCTGCCTCTCGTCGAGGACCTGCCCATCCCGGTGTCCGGCGAGCGCGAGCGCTTCGTCAGCTTCTCCATCCCGCGCACCGAGCCCCGGCTCGAGGCCGGCCAGTGCTTCTCGGTGGAGCTGCACGTCGCGGCCCGCTTCGAGGGGCGCCGCAACCCGCGCCCGCCGGAGGGCGTGCCGCTCGCGGTCGGCCGCTGGTTCATCGAGGTCGTGAACTCCGAGACCCTCAGCGCTCCCGCGGGCACCTGCGGCGAGGGGAGGTTCGGAGACCCGTGAGGCGCACGCTCTCCCAGGGCCTGCTCGGCCTCCTGCTGCTCGCCGGCGCCGGCGCCGGCTGCTCGGTCCTCGTGAGCGAGGGCCCGACGAACGTCTGCGGCTCGGACGCGGACTGCCCGAGCGGCGCCTGCGACGCCGACCGCGGCATGTGCGTGGCGACCCCGAGCCGCGCCTATCGGGTCGGCCTCGAGGTCTACCCGGCGGCCGACCCGTTCGGTGGCAGCGTGGTGCCGGTGAGCTTCGAGCCGTTCGAGCTCGAGGCGACGACCGAGCGCGAGCTGGAGCTGCCGCTCGGCACCTCGACGATGGGGCACGTGCGCGACACCTCGACCGGCGCGTCGGTGACCGCGAGCCTGCGCCTCACGATGGTCAGCGCCATCCCCGGCGGGCCCAGCTTCGCCGTCGACGTGCAGTCGGAGTCGGAGACGATGGAGGACCCCCGCCGCGACGGCGAGGTGGTCAACTTCGCCACCCAGATCCTGCCGGGGCGCCGCTACCAGCTGGTCGTGCAGCCCACCGCGGCGTGGGTCGCCAAGCGACCGCCGATCCGCCCGGGCACCGAGTACATGAGCCCCGAGGCGGGCGTCGCGCGCATCGACTTCCTCGCCTACCCCGACTTCTGCAGCACCCCCGAGCTGCTCGAGCCGCCGGAGGCCGGCTGCCTGGTCCGCGTCCGCGGCGTGGTCGTCGACGCCGAGGGCGCCGAGCAGGACGGCCTGCTGCTCCGCGCGGTGACCGCGGGCGGGCGCGTGCTCAGCTCGACGATGACCACCGGCGAGGATCCGGAGCTCGGCGCCGGCCGGTTCGACCTGGTGATGTTCCACCGCGACTGGGCGAGCAGCGACGGCTGGTTCCTCGAGATCACCCCGAGCGGTGAGCGGATCGCGGCCGACGGCCCGGCGCCGACCTTCACCGTCGACCCCGCCGGGCTCTTCGAGGACGCGGGCGTCGTGACCGTGCTGATGCCCACGCCGGCCGCCATCGTCACCTACGAGGGCTGGGTCGAGAGTCGCGCGGGCGTCCCGGTCGACGGCGCGTCCCTCCGGTTCACCTCCACCGACGTCGTCGACGACGCCACCGGGGTGGTGGGCCGCTTCTCGGCCACCGCGACCACCGAGGCCGGCCGCTACTCGGTCCGCCTCCTGCCCGGCACCTACGACGTGATCGTCACCCCGCCGGCCCGCGAGTCCGGCCTCGCCGTGCTCCGCGAGTCGGGCGTCGTCATCACCGGGCCCGAGGGCTCGACCACGCTGGCCGGGCAGCTCTTCGAGATCCCGGAGCGCGTGCCCTTCGGCGGCACGGTGCGGACCACCATCGGAGAGGGCATGCTCGACGCCCAGGTCCGGGCCACCCCGCGCGGCACGACCTTCGGCGATCCGCCGGTCGAGGTGGCCCGCTTCGCCCGATCCGCAACCACGTCGACCGACCTCGACGGCCGCTTCGCCCTGCCCCTGGACGTGGGCGTCTACGACCTCGTCGTGGAGCCGCCGGCGGGCAGCAACTTCCCCTGGCTGGTCCTCCCCGACAACCCCGTCCGCTCCGACGTGCCCGTCACGAACGTGTACGATCTCCAGAACCCGGTGCTGCTCAGCGGCACGGCGCGGTTCGCGGGCGAAGGCGAGATGATCCCGGTGAACGGCGGTGAGATCCGCGCCTACGCCGTGCTCGAGGGAGACGACGGGCGCGAGCGGGCGGTGCAGATCGGTCGGGCCTCGATCGATCCCGAAGGCCGCTACACGCTGCTCCTCCCGCCGTCGATCTGAGGCTCACCGCCCCGACGACGGAAGCGGCTGATTCCGGCCGCTTAGCCGATATCTGGGGTGCGAAGCAGCCGAATTCCCGGAAACCCGGGCGAATTTCTTCCTGCTTCCTACTTGTAACCGACGCGGGGATGTGGCGTAGAATGCGCGTCGACCTCAAAGTCGGTCGCCGCTGACGAGATGTCCTCGGGCGCGACCCATTCGAACAGAGAACTGTTGTTCGGGGAGAATTTGGAATGAACACGAAGCTCAAGACCCAGCTGGTGGCGATTGCGGCTGCTTCTCTCGGTCTCGCGGCCTACGGCTGCGGTGGCGGCGACGCCGAGGCGGGTGGCGACACCGGCGGCGAAGAGGCCACCGGTGGTGGCGAGGCGTCCTGCTCGGGTGCCGGCGAGGCGTCCTGCTCGGGCGCTGGCGAGGCCTCCTGCTCCGGCGCCACCGAGGGTGGCGAGGACATGGGCGCCGAGGGTGACGAGGCTGGCGGCGAGGCGTCCTGTGGCGCTGGCAGCTGCGGCGCGGCCGAGTGATCTGAGCCCGATCTCTCGCGCGATCACCGCGTGAGGCTCGTCGCGGGAGTTTCCGAAAGGGGGCTCCCGCGATGTGTTTAAGGCCCCGAACCAGTCATGCTTCCCGTGATGAACGAAGTCGAAGGCATCGGCCTCGGGCTCCGCCACGACCTGGCGGAGGAGCTGCTCGAGCGTCGCCCGGACGAGGTCCGCTGGCTCGAGATCCACCCCGAGAACTACGTCGCCCGCGGCGGGCTCTTCGCCCAGAACCTCGAGCGCGCGATGGAGACCTGGCGCCTGGTCCCGCACGGGCTCTCGCTCTGCCTCGGCACGGTCACCCCGTTCGACCCCGCCTACAAGAAGCAGCTCGCGGCGCTCCTCGATCGCGTCGGGGCCCCCTGGTACAGCGACCACCTCTGCTTCGCCGACGTCGACGGCAGCTTCCTCCACGATCTGCTCCCCCTGCCCTTCTCGAAGGAGACGGTGCAGACGGTGAAGGAGCGGGTCGACGAGGTGCAGCAGGCGATCGGCCGGCCGGTCGCGGTCGAGAACATCAGCTTCTACGCCGACCCGGCGCCGCGCCGCGGCTGGACCGAGCCCGAGTTCCTCTGCGAGGTGCTCGACGCGGCCGACTGCAAGCTCCTGCTCGACGTGAACAACGTCTACGTCAACAGCGTGAACCACGGCTTCGACCCCGAGCCCTACATCGACATGCTGCCCCACGAGCGCGTGGTGCAGATGCACGTGGCCGGGCACTTCACCCGCAAGGACGCGCTGATCATCGACACCCACGGCGAGCCGGTCTGCGACGGGGTCTACGCGCTGCTCGAGCACACCCTGGAGCGCACCGGGCCCCGGCCCGTGCTGCTGGAGCGCGACCAGAACATCCCGCCCCTCGACGAGCTGCTCGGCGAGGTGCGCCAGCTGACCGAGATCTACGAGCGCGCCACCGCGCGGCACGCCGAGCTGCGCCACGGGGACGCCGCCGAGTGAGCGAGCTGGGCGACATCCAGCGCGCCTTCGCGCGCATGTGCTTCGACCGCGCCCCGGCCGACGCCGACCTCGACCGCCTCCACGGAGAGCGCGAGCGGTGGCTGATCTATCGCAGCATGGTGCGGAGCCGGCTGTTCGCCATGATGCGCAGCGGGCTGCCGAAGACGGCCGCGCTCCTCGGCGACGAGCGCTTCGAAGCGGCGGTCGCCGACTACCTCGAGGCCCACACGCCCCGGACCCGGTTCATCCGCGAGGTCGTGCACGAGCTGGTCACTCACGCGCTGCCGGAGTGGGAGCGCGACCCGGCGCTCCCGCACCTCGGCGACCTGGCGCGGTGGGAGGACACGAAGTGGCGAGTCGGCGCGATGGAGGAGCGGGAGGCGCCGGCCGAGGAGCTCGACTTCGAGCGGCCCGCGGTCATCAACCCGGTGCTCGAGACCCTCGAGGTCACCCACCGCGTGGACAAGGACCACCTCGCGCCGCCGACGCTCGACGAGCCTCACCTGATGCTCGTCTACCGCAAGCCGGGCGGCTCGCGGCTGTTCACCTACGTGCTCAACGACGTGGGCGCCCGCCTCTTCCGCGCCTGGTGCGCGCCGGATCGCAGCTGCGCCGACGGAGTGCGCGCGGTCCTCGAGGGGCTCGGCCGCGACAAGCCGACGCCGCGCTTCCTCGAGGGCATGGCCTCGGTGCTCGCGGACCTGGTGGCGCAGCGGGTGGTGCTCGGATCACCGCCGCGCTTGTAACGGCACCACCCTCCCATCGTATCCTCTGGGCGCCCGGGGAGGGGGGACCTCCGTGGGTGAATGCGAGCCGGCCGCGCTCCGTCGCAGGTGCGGCAGCCCGAGCGCGCGCCGGCCTGAACGACACAGCCCCCGAGGAGCCCATGCGTACGACGATCCGCGTTTCCCTGATCCTGGCCGCGCTCACGCTCGGCCTCACCAGCCTGGCCTCGGCGCAGTCGCGCGAGTTCACCATTCGCAACGACGGCGGCAGCCGCATCCAGTTCATCTCGGACGCGCCCCTCGAGACGATCACCGGCGTCAGCTCGCACGTGACCGGCACCGTGAACGTGAACCCGAGCGATCTGTCGAGCGCCCGCGGCACCATCCAGGTCCGGGTCGCCTCCATCCGCACCGGCGTCGACCTGCGCGACGAGCACCTCCGCGGCGACGGCTGGCTCGACGCCGAGCGCTACGAGAACGCGACCTTCGAGATCACCCGCGTCGAGGGCGCGAGCAGCCTGAGCCCCAACCAGACGACGCGGGTTCGCATCCACGGCCGCTTCTCGCTCCACGGCGTGACCCGCGACGTCGTCGCCAACGCGCGCGTCCGGCTCATCCCCCTCAACGACGAGCTCCGCGCCGCCCGCATCACCGGCGACGTCATCCGCGCCCAGGCCAGCTTCCGTGTGCAGCTCACCGACTACAACGTCTCGGTCCCGCTCCCGGTCCGCCTGAAGGTCGCGAACGAGATCCGCGTCAACGTGACGATCCGCGCCGTGGCCAGCGAGTAGGTCGCCAAGGCGACCTGCTCGCCCCGTGCCCCTGCCCGTGCCCGAGAGCTCGAGCGCACCTCCTTCGCTAGGGCTTGTAGAGCGTGATCCGGGCCGACTCGCCCCCGGTGCGCGTCGCGAACAGGATCACCCCGTGCTCGGGCAGGCTCGCCGACACCGTGCGCGAGAGCTCCGCGGGGAGCGGGCTCGTCGACTCGAGCGCCCAGCGATCGGCGCTCGGGTCGTAGCGGTGCAGCTCGCCGCTGACGAAGAGGACCAGGAAGTCCCCGTTCGTCGGGTCGACGGTGACCCAGCCGCCGGCGGCGCCGCCGCTGACCGTGCGGATCTGGGCCGGGGAGTCGGCCACCCGGGTCGAGACGCCGGCGCGGTCCATGACGTAGACCGACGTGTTGCCGTCGCCGCCGCCGTAGAGCAGCGCCCCGCGCGCCTCCGACCAGGCGCCGAAGGTGTGCAGCTGGCTGTGGAAGAGGGACTCGCCGAGCCGGGTCTGGGTGTCGGTGGCCGGATCGTAGGCGAAGAGGATCGAGTCGTTCTCGCCGCGGCCGTGCACGACGCCGAGCCCGGGCACCCACTCGGCGAAGTCGCGGGCGGTGTGGTTGCCCTCGGGCAGCTCGCCGCGCTCCCACTGGTCGCACGCGAGGTCGTAGGTCCAGAGGCCTCGGCCCCGGTAGAAGTGGAGCCGCCGCGCCTCGGGATCGAAGGCGTTCCGGTCGTAGCCGTGGTTCGTGTAGCCCCAGACGCTCCCCTCGAAGTCGAGCCAGGGCGGCAGCGTGCCGCGGATCCACGTGTTGGTGCGCAGGCAGTACACGGAGAAGCCCGGGATCGTCAGGTGGCCGCCGCCGTAGTGCAGGATGCACTGCGAGGTGGGATCCCAGATCGCGGTGTCGGCCCAGGAGAGATCGTGTCCGCCGTCGGTGTTCCGGAAGTAGCCCTCGGGCGCCGTCGTCTCGTACTGCGCCCACTCGCCGGAGCGCATCGCCGCGGCGAGCTCGTCGAAGGCACGCGCCCCGTCGACCGCCACCGCCGGCGCGTCCGGACCGGGCAGGATGCCGGTGGCGCAGCCCGGTGGCCCGGCGTCGGGCGCGGTGACGCCTCCGTCGGTCGGCGTGGTCGCGTCGGGGAGCGCGGCCGGGCCGCCGTCGTCGCCCGCGGAGCCGGCGTCGGGCGCCACTCGGCTCGCGTCGGGCCCGTCGGGCGAGGTGGGGGCGGCGTCGCACGCGGTGAGGGCGAGGGCGAGGAGGAGAGCGCGGTGCATGCGCTCATGGTCGCCGCCCCTGCGCGCGCGTCGATTACGGCCGCTGCGCGGGTCGCAGACCGAGCAGCGCGACCGCGTCGAAGCGCGCCGCGCCGTGCTGGAGGACCGGCGCCACCCGGGCGAAGGGCAGCTCGGGCGCGACGGCCAGGGTCAGCCGGCTGCGGGGCGCGCGGGCGGCGAGGCGCGCCACGCAGCGGGTGAGGGCCTCGGCCGGGGCGTCGCCGTCGAAGGTGAGCGTGAGCGCCTCGGCCGCGTCGCGCTCGCACCCCGGGGCCTGCAGGGCCTCACCGATCCAGGCGCGCACCCGCTCCTCCTCGAGCTCCAGCCGCGCGGTCGGCGGCGGCGCGGGCGGGGCCTCGGCCGGGGTCTCGGCGGGCGCGCCCGCCGCCGCGAGCAGCTCCGCGATCTCGTCCTCGCTCAGCCGCCCCTCGCTCGGCGCGGGGGGCCACGGCATCATGCGGTCGCCGTCCTCGCCCTCGAGGATGAGCCGGGGCGCGCCGTAGCCCGCCATCGAGGCCGAGAGCAGCACCCGCTGCACCTGCGCGAAGGGCACGTCGCCGTCGACGCGCAGGTTGTAGACGCCGGCCCCCGAGCCCGAGCCGCTCGCCGACGCCTCCGCCCGGCGAGCCCGGGACAGGATGGGCTCGAGCTGCGGCAGCCGGGTCGGGCCCGCGGTCGGCGCCTCCAGGGTCTCGTCGAGCCGCGGCCAGTCGACCGCGCCCTCCGGCGCCGACGCGCGCGCCGCCGCGAGGGCGGGCTCCGGCCAGGTCCCCACCAGGGCGTGGTTGCGGACCCGGATGGCCTCCGCGCGCACGTGCACCTCGGTGGCCGGGGTCGCCGGCGCGAGGTCGTCGAGGGCCGCGCGGACCGGCGCGGGCGGCGCCTCGGCCGGGGGCGCGTCTCCGAGCGCTGGCGTCCGGGCGTCGGCCCCGCCGCAGCTGCCCGGCGCGCAGGACCCGAAGAGGCACAGGGCCAGCGTCAGCGGCAGGCGCTCCACAGCCCCTCGTTCGCGGAGCGCGCCGCGGCCTCGTCGGCGCGGAAGCTGGACTGCCACGTCCGGTTGTCGCCCACGCCGAGCTCGGTGGCGAAGCCGCGGCGCAGCATCTGCCGCTCCCACATGTCGCCCTCGCCGGTGCCGATGTGCACGTAGGCGAGCACCCGGTCGAAGCGGTCGAAGCACTCGCCGTCGAAGGTCAGCCAAACGAGGTGATCCTCGAGCTGCTCGGTGAAGGCGCGGGCGTCGTCGCCGTAGCACTCGGCCGGCATCCCGTCGTGCGCGATCTCCGGCGTGTCGATGCCGATCATGCGCACCGGCGCGTCGAAGACCTCGCTGATCCCGTCGACGCGGATCGTGTCCCCGTCGGTCACGCGGTAGACGCGCCCGAGCACCGGCGCGCGGCACGGCGCGCTCCCTCTCGGCAGCACCCGCGGATCGATGACCTCGAGGCGCGCGTCGTCGAAGGTGATCGCGCTCTCGTAGTCGTTGTCCGGCGCGGGCCCCACCCCGGCGTCGGTCGTCGGCGGCGGCGGCCCCGCGTCGGTGGGGGTGCCGACCTGGCGAGGGCAGCCGGTGAGGGTGAGCGCACAGAGCAGCAGCGCGGAGCGAGTCATCGAACGAAGAGGCTACTTCACGGCAGCAGCCGCCGCACCCGCTCCGTCCAGCGCGTCCAGAGGCCCGGTCGCGCGCGCTCGGTCCGGCGCGCGTCGACCCAGGCCCGCTTGGCCTGCAGCGTCTCCCGGACCCGGCGCGAGGTCTCCGGGTCGAGGCCCGGCGCGCAGCCCGCCTCGAGGCCCTGGAGCCACGCGTCTTGCTCGGCTTGCAGCCGCCGCCGCTTCTCATCCAGCGACACGTCGCGCCTCCTCTCCGTCGCGTCGCCAGGCCGCGTCGATCGCGTCGAGCTCCCGGTAGAGGGCCTCGCGCGAGCCGAAGCCGTCGTCGCGCTCCAGCAGGGTCGGCAGGCGGAGCCCGCGCCGGGCGAGCGAGGCGAGCAGCGCGAGGGGCCCCTCCGACACGGGGTGCGCGTGGGTGTCACGGTAGACTTCTCCGCACCACGCCCCGCCGGCCACGTGCACGTAGGCGACGCGCTCGAGTGGGTAGCAGTCGAGCCACGCCTCGACGTCCCAGCCGAAGTTGAGGGCGTTGGCGTGGAGGTTGGAGACGTCGAGCAGGAGCTTGCAGCCGGTCCGCAGGGTCAGCGCGCGCAGGAAGCTCGCCTCGTCCATCGTTCCAGACGCCTCGTACAGCTGGGCGATGTTCTCGATCGCGATCGGCAGCCCGAGCGCGTCCTGGGCGCGCAGCACGTTGTCGACCACCACGTCGAGCGCGTCCGCGGTCCGGCGCACCGGCAGGAGGTGCTCGGTCTCGACCCCGCCGCCGCGCACGAAGGCCAGGTGCTCGCTGACGAAGGGCGCGTCGAGCCGGATCGCCACCTCGCGCAGCCGAGCCAGGCGCCGCGGGCACGGCGGGTCGCCGCTGCCGAGGGAGAGCGAGACCCCGTGCGGGATGATCGGGACCCCGCGGTCGAGCAGCGCGCGCAGCGGCGCCGGGATCGGCCCGCGCGTCGGCACGCTCTCGGCGATGACCTCGGTGAGCGCGAGGTCCGCGCGCCGCTCGCACGCCCAGGCGGTCTCGGGGCGCCAGCCGAGCCCGACGCCCGGCCTCACGAGCAGCCCCCGCAGCCGCCGCACCCGCCGCCGCAGCCCCCGCCGCACCCGCCGCCGCAGCTCGAGCAGCTCGATCCGCAGCTCGAGCCGGACGAGATGAACCCGCTCGACGCCACCACCGGCGCCGGGAAGAAGGCCGGCAGCACCGCGAGGCCGCCGCCGAGCGCCGCCGCGCCGAACACCCCGGCGGCGAGCGCGACCTCGTGGCTCCCGAGCTGCTCGGGCGCGCTCCGGGCGGTGGCCTCGAGGGCGGCGTTCTCCGCCGCCAGATCCGAGAGCAGCGCGTCGGCCCGGGCGGTCCTCGCCTTGCGGCGCCGGACGAGGAGCGCGGCGACGATGGAGACCGCGACGAGGAAGAGCAGGAAGCCGATCGGTCGCCCGCGCGAGAGGCCGACCGCCATCTTGGCCAGGCCGAGCAGCGAGAGCCCGATCAGCGGCGCGCGCACGATCAGGTTCCGCATCCGCAGCTGGCTCTTGCTGAGCAGGAGCCCGAAGCCGCGGAGGGCGCGCTCGTTCTCGTCTCGCCACGCGGCGGCGGCCAGCTGGAGGTCGAGGCGCGACGCGCCGAGCTCGTCGGTCGCCGCCTGGAGCACGACGTGATCGAGGGGGTGCTCGCCCGCCGCGGCGACGGAGCCGCGATAGGTCCCGTCGGGCCGCGCGCCGCCGTGCGGCGTCTTCGTCCGGTACACGCGATCGTCGCGCATCTCGATCAGCCCCCGGTGCATCAAGGCGGCGACGGAGGCGCTCAGCGCCCCGGCGAGGTCGCCGCGCAGGAGCGCGATCGCGTAGGGGTGCAGCCGGTCGCGGTCGGCGGCGGAGAGGCGCGAGCGGGGCCAGCCGACCAGCTGCACCCAGAACAGCCCCCAGACGACCCCGACCCCGAGGCCCAGCGCGAAGAGGAGGAGGAACGCCGGCCCCTTCAGGTCGAGCGGGTTCACGCCTCCTCCGCGCGATCGGCCAGCTCGATCGCCCGGGCCAGCAGCGCCAGCGCCTTCGCGTAGAGCCCCTCCGGGTCGGGCGGGATGCCGCCGTCGCGCTTGAGCGCCGCGAACGCGTCGAGGGTCGCGCCGTCCAGGTCGAGGCGCCCGCGCGCCGCCGCGTAGACGTCGCCTCCGCGGGGCTCGTCGAGCACGTCGAGGAGCGCCCCGAGCTCCAGCGGGAGCGAGCGCGCGGTGGCCCGGAGCGCCTCGTGGAGCCGCTCGGCCCCGCCGCGCGAGAAGACGGCGACGCGGCGCAGGCGCAGGAGGTGGTTGCGCAGCTCCTGCTCCACCCGGAGGCGGAGGTGCGCGCGCTCGACCTCGACCGCGCCGAAGGGGTCCTCGCCGAGCAGGACGTCGTGCGAGGCGGCGATGTCGGCCATCTTGATCGGGAAGACGTCCGCCACCCGCGCGACCTCGCCGCGCTCGAGCAGGAGCGCGTTGACGCGCGCCTCCCGGAACGCGGCGCGCAGCGGCTCGCCGATCGCGAAGAGCGCCTCCGCGCTCGCCTCCGGCAGGACCACCGCCACGTTGATGTCGCTGCGGCCCTCGACCCACTCGCCCTTGGCGAGGCTGCCGTAGACCACCACCGCGTCCGGCGCGTGCGGCTTCAGCCGCGAGACCAGGCGCTCGAGCGCCTCACGCGCCCGCTTCGGGTATGTCTCCATGCTCCCTCCTCCCGGGTACGAGAGTACACCGGGAGGAGCGCGCGGATTTCAGAACCGGAACTGGGCTTCGAGGCGCGCCTCGAACTCGGTCAGCGCGGCGTCGGGCTGCGCGTCGGGGGGGCGGCACTGGTCGCCGAAGACCTGCTGACACTCCATGTTCATCGCGAACAGGAGGCTCAGGATCCCGATGTTGCGGAAGTAGTACCAGTGGAGCGCGGTGCGCACCTGGAACTGCTCGATCGGCTGCCGGAACTGCGAGCTGAACGCCGGCGTGACGCGCGGGTCGTACTCGAGGGGCACGAAGAAGCCGCCGACGTCGGCCGCGAACATCAGCGTCCGCGGCACGAGGAGCACGCTCGCCTGGAAGTTCCAGGCCGTCTGCAGGCCGTCGAAGTCGAGCACGTAGCGGCTGTAGCTCTCGGCGCGGAAGCCGAGGTGCCAGAAGCGCCAGACCGCGAACACGTTCCACGCCGCGTAGCGCTCCACCGGGCGCTGGTCGAAGCGCGCGCCGGCGATGACCGCGAGGGTCATCGGCACCTTCGTGTAGAGGAAGGGCGTGTCGAAGCGGTCGTAGCGGCCGATGAGGTTGAGCTGGATCTGGGCGCCGGTGCCGTAGCTGAAGTTGCGGTCCTCGCTCCGGAAGAAGCGGCCGCCGACGTTGCCGTTGAACTCGCCCGAGCCGCCGGCCGCGAACACGCGGAAGCGGAGCACGTTGTCGCTCGTGATCGGGCCGCCGACCTCGAGGGCCGCGCCGTTGCCCTGCTCGAAGGCGTTGAAGAGGTAGAACGGCGGGTCGAGCAGGGGCTGCTTCGACGTCGAGACGATGAGACCCGGGCTCAGGCCGCCGGAGCCGCTGTTGATGCTGAGGTAGTGACCCTCGTTCCCGATCGGGATGTTGAAGGTCGCGAACGTCATGCGCAGCGTGCGCTCGGCGCGGAGGTTGATGAGGAAGAACGAGTTCTGGATGAACGGGATCGGGCCGAGGGCGCGGAGCTGGATCCGCGTGAAGCGCACGTCGCCGGTCGGGTCGGTGTACTCGCTGAAGCCGTCGCCATCGAGGTCGGGCGTCTCGTCGATCCGGAGGCTGGCCGCGATGCCGGCGACCACGCTGAAGCGGATGCCGGGCGAGCTCGAGCAGACGGTCACGCTCGGGTCGAAGCGGCAGCCGAAGTCCTGACAGTCGGTGCGGCCGTCGTCGTCGTTGTCCACGCCGTCCGAGCACAGGTAGTCGTTGCGCTCGCCGTCGGCGTCGTCGCCGCGGCCGATGAGATCCTCGACGCTCATGTCGCCGCTGAGCTCGGGGATCTCGTCGGCGCCGGCCTGGGTCGAGGCCCCGCCGCCGCCCGAGACCGAGCCCTGCCACGAGCCCGAGCAGACGGTGATGCCCGGCGTGCTCGCGCAGTCGTCGTCCTCACAGTCGACCGCGCCGTCGCCGTCGTTGTCGATCCAGTCGCTGCAGCGGTCGTTGGTCCGCTCCTGCTCGCCGCCCGCCTGGCAGTGGGGATGGTCGAAGCAGTCCGCGTCGGCGCAGTCGGCGAGCCCGTCGCCGTCCTGGTCCTGCCGGTCGTCGCACACGGTCTCGGTGGTGGCGCGCGGCGTCTGCGTCTGCGGCTCGGGCTGCCCCGAGAAGACGAGGTTGGGGTCGCTCTCCGCGGGCTCCTCCGGCGGCGGCGTCGCGGGGCCCGTGCCCTCGCCCGTGCCCGGCCCGACCGGCTCGGTCGCCTCGTCCTGCGCGGCGACCACCGAGGCGCTCAGCGCCCCCACCAGCAGCGCCCCGAGGACGCAGCTCACGATGCTCTTCATCCGACTCTCTCCACTCATCGCGGCGAACAACTTCAGGGGCAGACGAACTCGGAGCCCGCCGGGCCCGGTCGGCTACAGGACAGCGACGCACCGCAGTCGTCGTCGCTCGTGCAGGGCTGACCGGCGCGCTCACCGATCACGCAGGTCCGGCCGCCCGCGTAGCGGCAGAGCGGCGGGCAGACGCGCGTGCCGTCGGGGTTCCGGGCCGGGGTGCAGACGACGCTGCCGGGCTCGGTCTCCTCGAAGCAGTCGTCGTAGGTCATGCCGTCCGGCACCGCGACCGCGCGCGGGTTGTGGTTGCACTCCCAGTCTTCGCAGTCGGTGAACCCGTCGCGGTCCCCGTCGCGGCCGTCCATGCAGCTCCGCACGCTCATGGCCGCCTGCTCGGCGCAGGTCGCGGCCTGCACGGCCGAGCCCTCCTGGAAGTTCGAGTCCTCGTTGGCGAAGACGCTCTCCGCGCACGGGCCGCGGATCGACAGGCACTGGCCGTCGAAGCAGGAGTCACCGGCCGGGCAGTCCGCGTCGGCGGTGCAGTGCTGTCGGCAGAGGTTCCGGAAGCCGCCGCCGGCGGACACCCGGTCGCAGGTCCAGCCGCTCGGGCAGTCCGGATCGGAGTTGCACGGGGCGCCGCAGACGCCCTCGAGGCACTGGGTCGGCGACGGGCAGTCGGCCGGGCCATCGCAGAAGCGCGTGCCGAGCACGAAGGTCTGGAATCGGCACGAGAAGTCCGCGCAGTCGGTGAAGCCGTTCTCGTCGTTGTCGACGCCGTCGATGCAGCGCTCGAAGGTCGTCTCGCTGGTCAGCGCGCAGAACTCGACCGCGTCCGGGTCGCCGTCGCGCGAGCAGGAGAAGTCGCCGCAGTCGGTGAAGCCGTCGCTGTCGTTGTCCTCGCCGTCCATGCACTCGGCGAGGGTGCTCTCCTGGGCGTCGGCGCAGAACGCGGCCACCGCCGGGTCGGCGCCGGAGCCGACGTCGTTGCAGGAGAAGTCCTCGCAGTCCGGGAAGCCGTCGAAGTCGTCGTCGATCCCGTTGGTGCACTCGGCCATCGTCCGCTCCTGGCCGCAGCTCGGGTCACTGCTGCAGTCGCGGTCGGCGCAGTCGGTGTTCCCGTCCGCGTCGTCGTCCTCGCCGTTGGTGCAGTTCTCGTCGGGCCGGCTGGCGCAGAACATGACCGCGGCCGGCGTCGCGCCGCGGCTCTCCATCGTGCAGGAGAAGTCGCCGCAGTCGGTGAAGCCGTTGCCGTCGTTGTCGTTGCCGTCCGAGCAGAGCTCGAGGGTGTGCTCGGGGCCCTGGCAGCGGGGGGCGTCGTAGCAGCTCGGGTCGGCGCAGTCGGTGCGGCCGTTGCCGTTGTCGTCGACCATGTCGCCGCAGTCCGCCTCCGGCGGGCAGGACGGGGTGCCCTGGCAGCCCGGGTCGAAGCAGTCGCGGAGGCCGTCCATGTCGTCGTCGACGCCGTTGTCGCAGATCTCGAGGCTGCAGGCCGGGTCGTCGTCGCAGTCGTCGTCGCGGCAGTCGGCGAAGCGGTCGCCGTCGTCGTCGAGGCCGTTCGAGCAGTCGCGCTCGCGCTCGCACACCGTGACGAAGTCGTTGTTGCGGCAGCTGAAGTCCTGGCAGTCGGCGAAGCCGTTGCCGTCGTCGTCGATGCCGTTGCTGCAGGTCTCGTCGTCGACCTCGGTGAGGCAGCAGAGCTCCATGATCGCCTGGCAGCCGCGGTCGCCGCAGTCGAACTGGCCGTCCTCGTCGTCGTCGATGCCGTTGCTGCAGAGCTCGAAGGTGTTCTCGACGCCGAGCGGCGGCGTGAGCGGGATCTGCTCGCCGCAGTGCCCGTTCATCAGGCAGTCGGAGTCCTGGCAGTCGATGCGGCCGTCCTGGTCGTCGTCGCGACCGTTGGCGCAGCTGAGCTCGTCGGTCTCGTAGCCGGCGGGCGGCGGGCGATCGATGACGCCGTCACCGTCGAAGTCGAGCGTGAAGCAGCCGCCCGCCGTCAGGGCGAGCACGATGGGGAGCGCGCGACGCATCAGTGTCCCTCTCCGTGGCCCCAGTCGCCGTGTCCGCGCAGGCACTCCGCGCGGTCGCGACCGTAGCGCCGCTCGAACGGCACGTGGAGCATGCACGAGCCCCGCTCGGTGCGGGTCTCGCCGAGCTCACCCGCCTGCTGCATCGCGCGGATCCGCTGCTCGACGAGCGGCCGGGCCGGGCCCTGCAGGTACTCGGGCAGCTCTCCGATGCGGTGGAAGCGCGAGACGAACTCGACGAGGTGCAGGTTGGCGAAGTCGGCCAGGAGCGGCGCGAGCTCGGGGTCGGCGCGGAGCCGGCGGGCCGCCTCGGTCACCCGCGGCACGTCGACCCGGATCTCCTCGTTGCAGACCCAGCTGCACTCCTCGTAGGTCTCGCGGTGCTGCATCGACTCCGAGTGGCCGTCGCGCACCGAGATGAGGCGGTTGTAGTGCCACTCCCGGCTCGGGTCCTCGTCGGCCGAGTGGATGGAGGTCATCACGTAGTCGGGCACGCCGTGGGCCCACATGCCGCGGCGGTTCCGGATGGCCTCCTGCTGGGCGCGCAGGTACGCGGGCGGCGACGGGGTGTCGTCGGCCTGGTAGGCGTGCGCGTAGCCGCGGCGGATCTGATCGACCGCGAGGTCCGGGCAGATCATCAGCACGCGGCCGTAGGTGTCGGTCGAGCCGTCGGTGGTGCAGTGCCAGGTGCCGCGGCGACCGTTGTAGGTCGCCATCTTGGCGTTGATGTAGAGCTCGTAGGGGTGCCAATCGCCCCACTGGTGCCCGGGCCCGAAGGACTCGAGGGTGTTGAAGCCGGCGAGGCGGCACTGGCTGCCGCGGTACTCGCCGCCGAACACGCGGAAGGAGTCGCCGTCGTTGAAGCGAACGGGGACCGGCGTGCCGTTGATGAACACGCGGGTGTAGGCGTCGCCGAAGACGGGACTGGGCCCGGTCGTCATCGCCGCGAGGCCGAGGGCGACGGCGGCGAGGAGGAATCCCAGGGATCGAGCGGAGAATCGAGAGGAGAAACGAGGCATGTTGGCGCGATGAGGCTGCGTCCCCCGGGGGCGCATCGAAGGCGATCGAAGCCCGCCTGTCAAACGGAACCGTGCGACGACATCGAAACGGAAGCCGTCTCGTGCGCCGCGAACCAGCGCCGCAGCCGGGCGTTGATGGCCCGCGCGCACTGAAAGATCAAGCCGTGGCCCGCGAAGTCGTAGAGCACGTCGTCGTCCCCGGGCACGAGCGAGGCCAGGCGCGCCTGCTCCCGCGGGCTCACCAGCCCGTCGCGGCCGGCCCGGATCGTCTGCACCGGCATGCGCAGCGACGCGAGCCGGGACCGGGTGTCGTGGGTCATCACCGCGCGGAGCTGGCCGAGGCGGGTCCGGGGCGAGGGCCGCGAGCCGAGCTGCTCCTCCATGCGCCGGGCCATCGCCCCGCGATCGGCCACCCGCAGGTAGTCGGCCGGGTAGAGGAGATAGGCGAGCGCGTGATGACGCTCCTCCGGCGGCAGCAGGTTGACCTGCAGGAAGCCGCGCACCCCTCGGAGCGGCGGCACCCGGCTCGACGGCCCGCCGGCGTGGGTGGCGATCAGGGTCAGGGAGGTGACGCGAGAGGGCGCGGCGAGCGCCAGCTCCTGCGCGATCATGCCGCCCATCGAGACGCCGACCACGTGGGCGCGATCCCAGCCCGCGGCGTCCATCACCCGGAGCGCGTCGCCGGCCATGTCCTTCATGCCCCACGCGCCGGGCGCCTCCTCGGAGTCGCCGACCCCGCGGTTGTCGAAGGTGACGAGCCGGTGGTCGCGCGACAGCTCCTCGACCTGCGGCCGCCAGACCCGGCCCCGCATGCCCATGCCCATGATCATCAGGACGCGGGGGCCGCGGTCGCCGTGGCGGGTGAAGGCGATGCGCGGGGAGCCGTCGGTGACGCCGGTCACGCGTCCGCCTCCTCGTCGTCCTCTTCGTCCTTCTTCCGGCGGATCTCCTCCTCGCGCACTTCCTCTTCGGGCGGCGGGGACTCCTCGCGCCGGTTCCGGCGGCCGACGAAGATCATGTAGAGCATCGCGCCGAGCGCGAGCCAGCCGGGCCAGTCGCCGAGGTACTCGTAGACGGTGTGGCCCTGGAGCATCGCCACCTCGCCGTGCAGGCTCGCGCGGTCGAAGAGCGGCCCCTCGGCGATCACGCGGCCGGTGGGATCGATGATCGCGCTGACGCCGGTGTTCGTGGCCCGCACGAGGTAGCGGTGGTGCTCGACCGCGCGCATCTTCGCGAGCGCGAGGTGCACGTAGGGCTCCTGCGTGTCTCCGAACCAGGCGTCGTTCGTGACGTTCACCAGGAGGTGCGGGTTGGCCTCGCGCACCGCCTGCCGCACGAACTTCGGGAGGATGTCCTCGTAGCAGACGAGGGTGGAGATCCGGTAATCGCGGAAGGGCAGCGGCCGGACGTGGTCGCCCGGGGTGAAGTGCCCGGTGTTCGGCGAGTAGTCGTAGAGGACCGGGAAGACGTCGCCGAAAGGGATGTACTCGCCGAAGGCCAGGAGATAGGTCTTGTCGACGTGGGCCTGGATGCGGCCCGCCTCGTCGGTGATGAAGGCGGTGTTGTAGGCGCGGCGCGTCCCGTCCTCGGCGCGGTCGATGCTGAGGCCGCCGAAGATGAGGGGCGTGCGCGGGAAGCCGGGGTTGTCGATCCGGAACCAGGCGGCCGCGTTGTCGAAGAAGGGCGCGACCGGGGTGCCGGTGTCGCGCGGCACGGTGAAGGTGGCGGCGGACTCGGGCCAGACGAGCAGGTCGAGCTCCGGGTGGGCCGCCTCGAGCTCGGCGGACTGGGCGAGGTGGCGATGGAGGCCCTCGCCCGGGTCCTCGCGCTTCTCGTAGATGCCCATGTTGGTCTGCACGACGCCGACCTCGATCTTCGGCGCGGCGGCGACCCGGGCCTCGACCTCGGAGATGCGCCACGCGCCGTAGCCGAGCACGAAGACCACGCACCCCGCGAACACCGCCGGGGCGCGCCAGGCGAGCGGCTCCTTGCGCACCCGGGCCCGCGCGAGCTCGTAGAGGGCGCCGTTGCCGAGCATCGCCAGCGCGGTCAGCAGCATCGGGCCGCCGAGGTCGGCGACCTGCACCACCACCGGCAGCATGTGGAAGCTGTTGCCGTAGTAGTGGTCGAAGAGCATCGGGAAGACGGTCTCGGCCGTCAGGTACGCGGCGACGAGCGACGCGGTCGCGTTGAACCCGCGCTCCCGCGCGCGGCGCCAGAGCCAGAGCACGAAGACGAACTCGATGGCCTGGTAGAGGAAGTAGATGGAGGCGAAGGCGAGCGCGAGCGGATACGGGAAGCCCCCGAAGTCCACGATCGTGTTCACCACCCAGTAGAAGCCGCCGTAGTAGGCGATGTAGCCGAAGAAGAGCGCGCGCCAGAAGAACTTCCAGCCGATCGGCTTCGGGTCGGCGTCGAAGACGAAGAGCGCCGGGACCATGCCGCAGAACGCGAGCGGCCAGACCCCGAACCCGGCGAAGCCGAGGAACATGAGCACCGCGCTGACGAGCAGCAGCCCGTAGCTCCGGCCGATCTCGGCCCAGTCGCGGGCGGGCTTCTTCGGCGCCGCTTCGGGCGCGCTGGTGTTCTTCTTCGCGCCGGGGCGGGCGCGCCTCTTCTTCTTCGCCATGCGGTGGGCTTCAGGCCTTGGCGCCGAGCGCCTTGCGGACCTTGGAGACGAGCTCCTCGGTCTTGAAGGGCTTGGTCACGTAGAACCGCGCGCCCGCGTTGATGCCCGCGATCACGTCGCGGGGCTGGGTCCGGGCGGTGAGCATCACCACCGGCACGTGGGCGAGCTTGCTGTCGTGCTTGAGCTGCTTCGAGAGCGTCAGCCCGTCCATGCGCGGCATCATCAGGTCGGTGACGATGACGTCGGGGCGCGCGGCCTTGGCCTTCTCGAGCGCCTCCTGACCGTCCCGCGCCGTCTCGACGTCCCCGAGCGCCCGGAGCACGTGGTCGAGCATCTTGAGCACGTCCGGATCGTCCTCGGCGACGAGGATGCGCGGTCGACTCCCGGTGGCTGCCATGGCGCGCTCGAAGGTAGCACGTGAGCGCGACTCCGCCGCTCCCGCCGCCGGCGACACGCACCGATTGCGCCCCCGGAGCCGCCGCCGGCACGTGTACGAACCTGGCACACGCGATGCGTCAGGTCGCTCCGGGGGGAATCATGAAGACCGACTGGAAGCGATGCGCCTGGGCGGGCGCGCTCGCGGCGGCCGCGCTGTGCCCGAGCGCGGCGGCGGCGACCGAGGGCCCCGAGACACCCGACAACCCGTACGCCGAGGACGCCCGGGCGACGCCGCCCGAGCCGCCGGCCTCGCCAGAGGGCCCGATCACCGCGCTCGATCGGGTGCTCGCCGAGGGCTCGGCCGACCCGATCGCCGCGGTGCCGGACGCCGAAGATCTGCGGCGGGACGCGGCCCAGGAGCGCGACGAGGCGGAGGCCCGCGCGCGGGAGGCCGCCCGGCAGCGGCGACTCGCCGAGCGCGCTCGCGAGGAGGCCCGCGCCCGCGAGGAGGCCCGCGTGGACGCCCACTCGCCCGAGCCGCGCGCACAGTCTCCCGGCGCAGAGTCTCCCGGCACACAGTCACCCGGCGCACAGGCTCCGCGAGCCCCGGTCCCGGTCGTGGCGACGACGGCGCCCGCGAGGGAGCCCGCGCCGGCGGCGGAGCCCACACCTCCTTCTCCGAGGCCGGGACCCGCGCCGATCGCGATCGACGCCGACACCGAGCGCGCCCTCAGCGCCGCGCTCGCGCCGGTGGCGGCGCCGGCGCCGGAGGCGGAGCCCGAGCCGGACCCGCGCGGGGTCGCGGTGCAGGCGGCGATCCGGGAGATCTCTCCCGACGTCCGCGCCTGCGCTCCCGCCCGCCGAGGGGGCGTGGTGCGGTTCGAGGCCACCTTCCGCGCCGACGGCGCCGTCCAACGGACCCGGGTCGGCCGCGCGGCGACGCACCTCACCCCGGCCGAGCGGTCCTGCATCGCGCGGGCGGCGAGGCGGGCGCGGGCGAGCGAGCTCGGCGCGCCGCTCGAGGTGACCTTCGAGCTACGCCTCTAGCTAGGCGGGCTCGTCGTCGGGCTTGCGGCGCCGGAAGCGGCCGGGCGGCACCTTGGGCGCGGCCACCCGGAGGAGCGCCGGCTGCACGATCAGGGTCGAGAGCAAGCACATGCCGACCGTGACCCCGATCAGCTCGCCGAAGCGCTGCACCGGCACGAACGAGCTGGTCAGCATCACCCCGAAGCCGAGCATCAGGGTCACGCAGCTGACCACCACCGCGCGACCGGTGCCGCGGGCCGCGCGCACGAGCGCCGCGTTGCGGCCGATGCCGTTCGCGATCTCCTCCTTGTAGCGCGCGAGCAGGTGGATCGAGCCGTCCACCGCGAGCCCGAGGCTGATCGAGAAGACGATCACCGTGGCCGCGTTGAGCGGGATGTCGCGCATCGCCATCCAGGCCACCGTGCCCACGAGCGGGAGCACGTTGGGGGGGATGCTCAGCATGCCGAGGCGCCAGCTGCCGAAGAGCACGACGAGCATGCCGAAGATGATCAGCACCGCGGTGCTCAGGCTGCCCAGCAGATCGCGCACCACCGCGTTGAGGCCGACCGACCCGGTGTAGCCCTCGCCCGCCATCGAGACGTCGATCCCGAGCGGGCCGAAGCGCTCGTCGAGCCGGGCGCGCAGCGCGTCGATGACCACGATGCTCCGGGCGGCGCCGATGTCGGCGAGCCGCACCTGGATCCGCGCGACCCGGCCGTCCTCGGTGATGAAGGCGTTGAGCGGATCCGGCTCGACCCCGGCGAAGAGGGTGCGCAGCGCGTCGACCTGCTCGGCCGAGGCGAAGCGCTCGGTGCGGGCCTCGTCGTCGCCCGCGATCTGGGCCCAGGTCTCGTGCAGGTAGTCGCTGATCGAGACGGTGCCGAGCACGCCGTCCTGCTCGCGCAGCCAGGCCTGGGTCTCGTCGATGGCGGCGATGACCTCGGGGTCGTCGAAGCGCGCGGGGTCCTCCGCCTCGAGCATGATCTCGAGCGGGCGCACCCCCTCGAGCTTCTCCTCGAGCAGCAGGGTGCTGACGACCGCCTCGTCCTCCTCGTCGAACTCGTCGAGCAGGGCGCTGTCGACGGTGACCTTGATCGCCATCCAGCTGAAGCCGCCCATCAGCAGCGCGGCGCCGACGATGAAGGGCCACGGGCGCCGCAGGATCTTGGCGGTCAGCACCACGATGGCGCGCTCGAGCAGCCCGCGATCGGCCCGCGGCGCGTCCTCCTTCGCGCGCTTGATGCGCAGGGTGATGCGCTTGCGCTCCCGCGGCGGCAGCGGCGGGTCGAAGAGCGTCATCGCCGGCGGCAGGAAGCCGATGGTGACCACGTACGCGATGAGCACGCCGATGCCCGCGGTGACGCCGAAGCGCTGCAGCATCGCGGTCTGGCTGACCACCAGCGAGGCGAGGCCGACGGCGGTGGTGATCGACGTCAGGAAGCAGGCCACCGTCATCGCCTTCACGGTGTTGCGGGCCGCCTCCATCTTGCTCGACGCGTGATCGAGCTCCTCCCGGTAGCGCCCGATCAGGTGGATCGAGTCGCTGACGCCGATGATGATCAACAGCGGCGGGATGATGTTGTTGATCACGTTCATCGTCTCGCCGGCGAGGGCCATGGCGCCGATGACCATGATCGCGCTCAGGCCGACCGCGACGACGGGCAGGAAGGTGCCCGGCACCCAGCGGAACGAGATGAAGAGCAGGACGAGGCACACCAGCAGCGTGAGCGGCACGATGCGCACGTTGTCGTCCGCCATCTTCACGACGATGGAGTTGAAGAGGTGGGGCAGGCCCCCGCGGTGCACGGTGACGCCGCTCGGCGGCGGGTTGGCCTCGAGCCACGCGTCGACGCTCTCGACCGTGTCCTGCATCACGCGGTGATCCTCGACCCGCTCGTCGAGGGCGAGGGCGACCACGGTGAGGGTTCGATCGCGGCTGATGAGGCGCCCCTCGAGGAGCGGCGCGGCGTCGATGGCGCGGATCAGCCGCTCGCGCTCGGCGTCGGTGACCTCGTCGCCCTCGACCGCCGCCCCGTACTGCACGTCGGCCAGGCGCCCCGCGATCGAGCCGAGGCCCATCGGGAAGCGCTCCGGCGACGACCGGACGAGCACCCCGAGCGCGTCCTCCACCTCGGGATCCACCGCCGGCTCGTCGTCGAGATCGTCGAGGCCCTCGAGATCCTCCTCCTCGAGGTCGTCGAGCGAGGGCGCGTCGTCGAGGTCGTCGAGGCCCGCCTCCTCCGCCGCCGCGGGCAGCGCGAAGGGGGTCACCGTGATCCCGTCGACCCGGTCGACGTAGTCCTCGCGCTGGAAGGCGCGGGCCAGGCGGTGCACGTAGGCGAGCGGCTCGGGCGCGAGCACGTCGTCGGCGGTGATGAGCATCACCACCACGTGATCGGGGTTGCCGAAGCGCCGGTTGAAGTTGGCGCTGATCTCGGCCTGATCTTCGACCCCGCTCGCGGTCAGCTGCTGCGGCGTCGGATCGGCCACGAGCTGCGGGATCCAGATCCCGAGCCCCAGCGTGATCGCGCCGATGATCCCGAGCATCAGGCCGCGTCGCCGTGTGAGCAGCCCGGCGAAGGCGTCGAGGAACCGGTTCAACGCGGGCCTTCGGAGATGTGGGTGAAGCGAGACATGCGTTCAGCGCGCCGGAGCCACACGGGCCCCGCGGAGGCTCATCGTGCTTGTCGCACGCTCTCGGTGAGCACGTCCAACAGGTGAGTGAGATCGGCCTCCGCGATGTTGAGCGGCGGCGTGACGTAGACCGTATCCCCCAGTGGACGGAGGAACACCCCCCTCGCGCGCGCCTCCTCGAAGACCCGCCAGCCCGCCTCCCCGCGGTAGCCGCCCTCGCCGAGGTCCGCGGCGCCGACCAGCCCGAGGGTGCGGACCCGGTGCACGCCCGGCAGCGCGGCGATCTGCTCGAAGGCCGCCTCGACGATCGGGGCCTTCTGCCGCACCTGCCCGACGATGTCGTCCTCGCGGTAGATCGCCAGGACCTCCCGGGCGACCGCGGCCCCGAGCGGGTTGCCGCAGAAGGTGTGGCCGTGCATCAGCGCGCGCTCGGCGCCGCCGCGGAAGCCGTCGTAGACGCGCCCGGTCGCCAGCGTGGCCGCCATCGGGAGCACGCCCGCGGTGAAGCCCTTGGCCGTGCACAGGAAGTCGGGCGTGATCCCGGCGAGCTCGCACGCCCACATCGCGCCGGTGCGCCCGTAGCCGGTGAAGACCTCGTCGGCGATCAGGAAGGTGTCGACCTCGCGGGTGACCTCGCGGAGGCGCGCGAGCAGCGCCGGGTCGTACATGCGCATGCCGGCCGCGCCCTGGATCAGGGGCTCGACGATCACCCCGGCGATCTCGTCCGGCCGGGCGCGGAGCTCTCGCTCCACGTGGGCGAAGGCCTTCTCCCAGCCGTCCGGGTCGGCCGCGTCGGGCGCCCGGATCACCTCGAAGAGCAGCGGGTGGAAGACGTGGTGGAACTCCTCGAGGGCCGCGAGGCTGGCCGCGCCGAGGGTGTCGCCGTGATACGCGCCGGCGAGCGAGATGAAGCGGGTCCGCGAGGGCCGGTCGTTCTGCTGCCAGTACTGGAAGGCGGCCTTCACCGCGACCTCGACCGCGGTCGAGCCGTCGTCCGAGAAGTGGACCCGCTCGAGCCCCTCGGGGGCCACCTCGACCAGCTCCTTGGCCAGGAGGGCGACCGACGGATGCGTGATGCCGCCGGCGGCCACGTGCATGAGGCGCTCGGCCTGCCGGGTCAGCGCGGTGCGGAGGCGCGGGTGGCCGTGCCCGAGGGTGCAGGTCCACCACGACGCGTTCCCCTCGAGGTAGCGGCGGCCGTCCGCGTCCATGATCCACGGGCCCTCGGCGTGGGTGATCACGAGCGGCTCGTGCCCCTCGTGGCGCTCGCTCGAGGTGTAGGGCGGCCAGACGTGCCGGCGCTCGAGGGCGACCACGTCCGCGCGGCTCGTGTCGGGGGGCAGGCGCATCGGCGCGGACCCTGCGTCGGCCCGCCCCGCTCGGCAAGCTTGGAGCGCCAGGACGCGCGAGCTAGATTGGCCGGGCTTTGCGCTTCCTCTTCACTCTGCTCGCCGTCACGGCGCTCTCCGGCGTGGCCGCCGCCCAGGATCTCGAGCGCGCCCGCGTCGCCTTCGAGCAAGGACGCGTCGCCTACGAGGCCGGCGACTTCGAGACCGCGCTGATCCGCTTCCAGGAGGCGCACCAGATCACGGGCGCTCCCGAGATCCTCTACAACGTGGCCACCGCCGCCGATCGGCTGCGGCGCGACGAGGTCGCCCTCGAGGCCTACCGGGGATACCTCGCGGCGCGCCCGGGCAGCGAGGACCGCGCGAGCGTCGAGGCCCGGATCCGGGTGCTCGAGCGACAGATCGCCGACGCGCAGCGCGAAGAGGAGGAGCGCGGCGCCGCCGAGCGAGCCGCCGCCGAGCGGGAGGCCGCGGCCGCCGCGGCGCTGGAGCGCGCCCAGGCGCAGACCAGCGATCCCGGCCCGGCGCCGTGGGTGATCGCCGGCGCGGGCGCGGCGCTGGCGGTGGCCGGCGCGGTGCTCGTGATCGTCGCCGAGGTCGACGCCGGCTGCGTGACCGCGCCGAACGGCTGCGCCGACGACGGCCCGCGCTGGGAGGACTTCGCCGAGCGCTACGATCGCATCCCGGTCTTCCGGAGCATCGGCGCCGCGGCGCTCGGGGTCGGCGCGGCGGCGATGGCCGCGGGCGTGATCTGGTGGGTGGCCGCCAGCGGGAGCGGCCCCGAGGTCGCGCTCGGCCCGGGCGGCGTGCGGGTGCGAGGGAGCTTCTGATGCGTCGCGTGTGGCTGTCCCTTCTGCTCCTGGCGTGCGCGCCCGAGGTCCCCGAGGGCGTCTACGTCTGCGACGTCACGTCGGACTGCCCGCCCGGCATGACCTGCCAGGGCGGCCTCTGCTTCCGGGGCGAGGCCGACGCGGGCCCTTGCGTCCCCCAGACCTGCGAGGAGCTGCGCGCGAACTGCGGCGCGCTCGACGACGGCTGCGGCACCGAGATCCAGTGCGGCGAGTGCCCGGAGGGCCGCGAGTGCGGCGCCGAGGGCATCCCGAACGTGTGCGGCTGCCCCCCGCAGTCGTGCGACGCGCTCGGCGTCGAGTGCGGGGAGGCGGCCAACGGCTGCGGCGCGACCATCGACTGCGGCGGCTGCGCGGCGGGCGTCTCCTGCGTGGAGGGGCGCTGCGAGTGTGACGGCGACGCGCTCTGCGAAGAGGAGGGCTTCGACTGCGGCAACGTGGAGACCCCCTGCGGCGACGTCGTCTCGTGCGGCGACTGCGGGGCGACCCGAACCTGCGGAGCCGGAGGCCCGAACCGCTGCGGCGTCGGCACCTGCACCCCCGATCCGGACGCCTGCGAGGGCATGGAGTGCGGCATGACGCCCGACGGCTGCGGGGACCTCGTCCCGTGCGGCACCTGCGCCGCGCCCCAGACCTGCGGCGGCGGCGGCGAGGCGGGGCGCTGCGGCTGCACGCCCACCACCTGCGCGGCGGCGGCGGCGGCCTGCGGGAGCGTGGTCGACGGCTGCGGCGCGAGCATCGACTGCGGCGAGTGCCCTCCCGCCCGCGACTGCACCACCGCGAACCAGTGCGTCTGCGCGATGGATCGCGGCGGGGACACGGCGGCCATGGCGTTCCCGCTGGGCAACCTGATGAACGGCTCGATGGCGACGTACCTCGACGAGGCCATCTACCCCCAGACCGACGAGGACTGGGTCCGCTGGGACTTCTCGGGCACGGCCGGCGCGCTCCAGGCGCACACCCTGGACGTCCACCTCCGCCGCCTGCCGGGCAACTTCGAGCTCGCCGTGTTCATCGAGTGCAGCGTGAGCGCCGAGGTCGACTCCCCGACGTGCACGGGCGGCTCCACGCCGATCATGCACCCCACCCTGGGCCCGGGGTGCGTGAGCGACGTCGCCGGCACCGGCGACGAGCACGTCACGATCGAGCGCGCGTGCAACGCGTCGCGCTACTTCGCGGTGGTCCGCCGCTCGCGAGCCGTCGGCGGCTCGCCGATCCTGCCCTGCGACGCCTACGAGCTCGGCGTGAGCCTGTCCGTGATGACCAAGTAGCTGCGGATCAGCGGCGCGCGCCGCGGCCGAAGCGCAGGGTGTAGCTGTAGATCGCCTCGCCGCCGCTGGGGCCACGGGAGACCCGGATGGCGCCGCCGGCGCTCCGGACGCAGCGCTCGAAGCGGGAGTCCTCGAAGCCGCTGCGCTCCACCGCCACCCGCGAGGCGCGCCCGGCGCCCCGCACCGTGAACACCAGGTTCAGCTGCTGCGCCTGGAGGCTGCCGCGCTCGAGGTACTGGTCGTAGCAGCGCTCGAGACGAGCGGTGACGCCGCGGACGGCGGCGCGGATCACGGACGCGTCGAGCTGGCCCTGGCCGTCGACCTGCTCGGCGCGCAGGACCCGGATGTTCGAGGTCAGCGCGGCGTCCTCCTCCACCGTGCGCACGGTGCCGCCCTGCTGGGCCACGCTCTCGGCGGCGGGATCGGGGGGCGGCGCGCGCTCGACCACGCGGGTGCCGGGCGAGGGGATCTCGGCCGCGCGCACGCAGTCCCGGGTGGCCCGCTGCGCCGCCGCGGCGCGCGCGATCAGCGCCTCGATCGCCGCCTCCGCGTCCTGCCGCACGCGCCCGGTGGACCGATCGCGCTGCGCCTCGGACTCCCGGATCAGCCGCTCCACGCGGGCCATCTCGGTCTGCTGTCGCTCGAGACAGTCGGCGAACGAGCGCACGGAGGAGAGCGCGCGGGTGCGCTCGGAGTCGGTCAGCTCCTGCGCCGACGCGGCGGCGGGCACGAGGAGGGCGAGCAGGACGAGGGTGATGCGCATGGGCGAAGTCTATCCGGCGAGGGGGCTCGGAGGGTGGGGGTCTGGCCCACAGCGTCGGACGCCCCGCGGCCGCGGGATGTTCACCGGCGGCGGTTTTTGGTACGGCTCGGATCTCGACGAACCCGAAGGAGCGACCCGATGGCCTACGAAGTGCCCGCGCGCGTGCGCGAGAACGCCGCCACCCCGATCACCGATCTCGACCGCTACCGCGAGCACTGGATGCGGGCCGAGCGGGATCCCGACGCCTTCTGGCTCGACGTGACCAAGGAGCGCCTCGCGTGGCGCAAGGAGCCGACGATCGGGCTGCACGGCAGCTTCCACGAGATCAAGAGCGGGCCGCTCTCGTGGTTCTCCGACGGCGAGCTCAACGTGTCGGAGAGCTGCGTCGACCGTCACCTCGAGTCCCGCGGCGACAAGGTCGCGATCCTCTGGGAGGGCGACGAGCCGAGCGACGTCCGCAAGCTCACCTACCGCGAGCTGCACGCCGAGGTCTGCAAGGCGGCCAACGCGCTCACCGCGATGGGCCTGAAGAAGGGCGAGCGCGCGATCATCTACATGGGCATGGTGCCCGAGGCCGCGATCGCGATGCTCGCCTGCGCCCGCATCGGCGCCGTGCACTCGGTGGTCTTCGGCGGCTTCAGCGCCGAGGCGCTGCGCGATCGCGTCCGGGACTGCGCCGCCGAGGTCATCATCACCCAGGACTGGGGCGTGCGCGGCGGCAAGAAGATCCCGCTGAAGAACGTCGCCGACGAGGCCTGCCAGGGCGAGTCGTGCGTGAAGAAGATGCTCGTCTACAAGCGCACCGAGGACGAGTGCGGATGGGACGACGACCGCGACGTCTGGTGGCACGACGCGGTGGGCGCGGCGAGCCCCGAGCACGAGGCGCCCGCGCTCGAGGCCGAGCACCCGCTGTTCATCCTCTACACCTCCGGCTCGACCGGACGCCCCAAGGGCCTCGTGCACACGTCGGGCGGCTACCTCACGTACGCGAGCTACACCCACGGGACCGTCTTCGACCTGCGCGAGGACGACGTCTACGCCTGCGTCGCCGACGTCGGCTGGATCACCGGCCACACCTACATCGTCTACGGCCCGCTCGCGAACGGGGCGACGACCTTCATGTTCGAGTCCGTGCCCGTCTACCCCGACGCCGGCCGCTACTGGGACATGGTCTCGCGGCACGGCATCAACATCTTCTACACCGCGCCCACCGCGATCCGAGCGCTCGCCGCGCGCGGCAACGACCACGTCACCAAGCACGACCGCTCGAGCCTCCGCGTGCTCGGGACCGTCGGTGAGCCGATCAACCCCGAGGCCTGGGAGTGGTACTTCGGGGTCGTCGGCGAGGGCCGCTGCAACATCGTCGACACCTGGTGGCAGACCGAGACCGGCGGCATCGCCATCTCGCCGATCGCGCCCGCCACGCCCACGAAGCCCGGCTCGGCGACCTACCCCATGCCCGGCATCATCCCCTCGCTCCGCACCCCCGAGGGTCAGGTGATCCGCGGCAAAGGGCAGGGCCTGCTCTGCCTCGATCACCCGTGGCCCGGCCAGGCGCGCACGGTGTGGGGAGACCACGAGCGCTTCGTGTCCACCTACTTCGCGCACGTGCCCGGCGTGTACTTCACCGGCGACGGCTGCCGCCGCGACGGGGACGGCTACTACTGGATCACCGGCCGGGTCGACGACGTGCTCAACGTCAGCGGCCACCGCATGGGCACCGCCGAGTTCGAGGCGGCGCTCGTCTCGGTCGAGGAGGTCGCCGAGGCCGCGGTCGTCGGCTTCCCGCACCCGGTGAAGGGCCAGGGCGTCTACGCGTACGTCGTCCCGCAGGACGGCCACACCGTAGACGACGCCATGCTCAACGCCGCCTGCCGCAAGGAGATCGGCGCCCACGCCAAGGTCGACCGCGTGCAGGTGGTGCCCGGCCTGCCGAAGACGCGCTCCGGCAAGGTGATGCGCCGCATCCTCCGCAAGATCGCCGAGGGCCGCGGCGACGAGCTCGGCGACGTCTCGACCCTCGCCGACCCGTCGGTGGTCGACAAGATCCGCGAGGGCGCGATCCTCGGAGATTGATCGCGAAGCTTTCTCGCGCCCCGGACATGGAGGGGGACCAGGAGGTTTCGAATGGTCCCCCAACGTGTCCTCGCTCCGCTCTTCGCGCTGACGCTCGCGCTCGTCGCGACCCCGGCGCGCGCTCAGTACGATCGCACCTTCGAGGCGGGCAGCCTCATCGTGCCGATGGACGTGTCCTACCAGGACCACGGCATGCTCCAGGCCTACGGCCTCGTCTACCAGCTGCTCGCCCACGACATCACGGTCTACTGGGTGATCGACGACGAGAAGGTCTGGCACCACGCGCCCTGCGACACCCCCGGCGACGAGTGCGCCTGGGACTGCTTCGAGGAGGGCTCGGGCGTGAAGTGCCCCTACCCGACCGGCTCTCCCGACTTCTACGTCGGCGCCACGGTCGTCTGGGACGACTCCGGCGCGATGAGCCCGGGGGAGACCATCGCCCGGCACGGCTACCGCGGCGGGCCCTTCGTGATCGCGGCCGCCGACGCCGCGCGCGCCCGCCCCGTGATCGACGCCTGGAACGACCCGGCGATGTGGGAGTCGGCGCCCTGGGCGCGGCGGAGCGAGGTGGAGGTCGTCACGGTGCACGAGGCGACCGAGGCCTTCGAGGGCTTCGTCCGGCGCGAGATGATCGAGGCGCCGACCATCGCGGTCTTCTCGGACGGGAACGAGGGCATCGCGACCGGCTACCTGCGCGCCGCCGGGATCCCGCAGTCGAACGGGCGCGAGTTCCCGGGCGGCAATTGCCGCGACGGCGAGTGCGGCCCCGGCACCGACAACCCGGACATGCTCACCGTGCAGTCGATCATGGGGGACATGGGCACCTGCGAGCGCCCGAACCTCGACCACCGCAACGGCGCGCTGTTCCGCGAGGATGGCCAGCCTGCGTTCTGCCAGATCATGAGCATGCACTGGGGCGTCAACGACCGGGAGCGCGTCGAGTGCGACGGCGGCGGCTGCCCCGACACCCAGGCCGAGTGCGCGGGAGAGACCTTCACCTTCCACGGCCACGAGGTCGTCGCCGAGGTGCGCGAGTTCCTCTCGTTCCCGACCCACTTCTTCGCCGAGTGCCAGGCGGTGAACGCCTACGAGAACACCGTGCCCAACCCCGAGTGGCCCTACCTCGACGACGAGGGACGCCTCGGGCACTTCCTGACCACCACCGGCACGCCGCCGGACTGCCCCTGCGACAGCGACGAGACCGGCTACGAGTGCGTGGCCGGCGGCTGCGACGGGCGAGACTGCTGCCTGCCGAGCTCGGACAAGGAGCGCGGCGCCGGCTTCCTGATCGCCGATCGTCCGAACGGGGACGGCCTGCAGATCCTCAACCCGCAGGTCGCCTACAACCAGCTCGACGGCGCCTTCGCGACGGTGGGCGGCAGCGAGCCCGCCTACAACCTGAGCCGCTACCTCGACACCCGCTTCAAGAACGACCTGAGCGTCACCTTCATCACCGGCCCCGAGGGCCCGGGCGACCAGGACGTGTGGATGACGGGCTTCCTCGACGGCGACTGCGACATCATCGGCTACGACGAGTTCGCCGAGCCGGGAGAGTGCGCGCTCGGCAAGATCAGCTACCTCGGCGGTCACAGCTACTCGACCGACACCCCGGTCAGCGGCAGCTGGAGCGCGCAGGGGACGCGGCTCTTCCTCAACTCGCTCTTCGAGGCCGACTGCGTCACCGGAGGGCTGAGCGGGCCTCGCGATCGCGACGGCGACGGCGCGGCCGACGGCGTCGACGCCTTCCCGGACGACCCGACCCGCTGCGGCGACATGGACGGCGACGGCTGCGACGACTGCGCGAGCGGGCGCTTCGATCCCTCGCGGGACTGCCCCGCACCCGACACCGACGCGGGCGGGCTCGACGCCGGCGTCACCCCGATCGACGCGGGCGCCGGCGCGCCGGTGGACGAGGGCGGCTGCGGATGCCGGGCCGCGGGCTCGCGCGGCGCCCCGAAGGGCTGGGCGCTCCTGGGTCTCCTCGGGCTGGCGCTCCTGGCGCGGCGGCGCGCGGCCTGATCCGGGCAGCGCCACGAGCAACGCGGCGGTCGCCCGAGGGTGACCGCCGCGTCTTCGTTTCAGCTCATCCGAGGCAGCCTCAGCGGATGCGCACCTCGACGCCGCCGCGCCCCCGATGCTTGCGGCGATGCCGACCGAAGCCCCAGCCGCGGCCGCGCCGGCGGTGCTTGTGCTTCACCTTGCCGCGAGGACCGCGGACCTCGACCACCGGGCGCTCGACCCGGACCTCGGTGCGCGGCGCGTGGACCCTGACGTCGACCGCCGGCGCGACGACGATGACGTCGGCGTGACCCCGCAGCGGCTCTCCGTCGAGCACCACCACCACGTCGACCGGCCCGGGCACGATCTCGACCCGGCGCACCCGACCCTCCCAGCGCCCGGCGCGCTCGTTCCAGATCAGGCGCACCGGCCGGCCGCTCCGACGCCCCCGGACCGGCACCTCCACCGTGAGCGAGAGGCGCTCGGGCGCCGGCGCCTCCTCGGCGCGCACGTACGCGTAGACCTCGCCGGACTCGTGGGTGACCACCTCCACCGGGACGTCCTCGGCCATCACGACGGTCCCCTCGTGCGCGGGCGGCGGCGCCTCGATCGAGACCTCCGTGGGCTCGGACTCCACGGTGATCGTGGCCTCCGCCTCCTCCTCACCGCACCCCGTCGAGACGAGGATCGCGGCGACCATCACGCAACGAATCTTCATGTCACACCTCAAACCTGCTTGGCCCTGACCGACCAGATGAACGCGTCGTACCAGAAGTGCATCAGCGACACGACGAGGGTCAGGGCCCAGAGCCCCACCCACCCCGTGCTCAGCGTCTCGACGAAGAGGCCGTAGCCGATGACCGCGGCCGCGAACCCGACGAAGAGCAGCGCGGTGGCCCCGCGCCGCCCCTCGAGCCGCAGCCTCCTCTTCCACCCGCCGTGCTCGCTCGCCCAGATGAGGGCGAGGTACTGCACCGCGTGGAAGAGGTTCATGATGAAGAAGGCCTCGCCCCAGCTGTTGAAGCCCCACGTGTAGAGGGAGCAGAGGCCGGTCGAGGCGTAGAGCCAGACCTTGAGCCACGAGGGCCGGAGGCCGCGGCGCCAGAGGCGCACGTAGTGGAGGACGTAGGCGGCGATGAAGACGGTGCCGCCGAGCACCACGCTCCAGGTGAGCCAGCGCTGCCGCAGGTGCACGTCGACCGGGACGACCACCAGGAAGTTCGACAGCGCGTCCTCGAACGTCTCGAAGTCCTCGAGCACGATCAGGTGCTCCATCAGCGTCACGCCCGCCAGGATGGGCCCCGCGTAGAGGAGCTGGTTGAGCCAGAAGTCGAGCCGACGCGCCTCGTGGACCGGGAATCCCGCGTTGCGATCATAGATCCGCCCGAAGCCGAAGGTCTGCGCGCCCGAGTGCCAGACGTCCCAGAAGGTCGCCACCACCGTCGCCAGGATCGCGAGCCAGGGCGAGACCACGATCGCGGTCCAGACGAGCGGCGGCACCAGCAGGAAGCGCAGCGGGAAGCGGCGCAGGATCGTCGGGTTGCCGTGGCTCCGGAAGAACACGGCGACGAGGTGCGCGTGGATGACGACCCCGATCACGAAGCCCGCGCCGGTCGTGGGCTCGTCCGCCACCACGATCTCGCGCAGCGCGAAGTCGGTGCCGCTGATCGCCACCCCGAGCCCGAGCGCGAGCACCGGCGGCAGGAGGAAGAGCGCCCAGTCGTAGACCGGCGAGACGATGTAGCGCCTCACGCCCGCGCCTCCGCGTCCGCCCAGACGGAGAGGAGGAAGACGCTCGCGCCGCTCAGCTCCAGGGTCTCCTCGACCCAATCGATCAGGCCGTAGCCCAGGTTGTCGTCGCCGTGATGGTCGGTCCACCACCCGAGCGGCAGCTCCATGCCGAGCGCGCCGCCGACGTAGAGCGCGGCCGAGACCACGAGCCTCCGGCGCAGCGGGTCGGGCAGGCGGAGGATCCACGGGCCGAGCCAGATGGCGAGCAGGGCCACCACCGCCGCGGCCGGGATCACCCAGCTGAAGTAGAGCACCCCGCGGGTGGCGAAGAAGGCCGCGTGCTCGTGGATCTGAACCGCCTCGTCGAGCGAGACGTAGAGGAAGAGCACGGCGAGCACCGTCCAGCGGCGATCGCCGCGCTGGCTCCGGAGGGCCAGGCAGCCGAGCGCACAGAAGGCGAGCAGCACGCTGACGTACCAGGTCGGCACGTTCTCCTCGTAGCTGAGCGAGAAGAGCTCCACCCAGCCCTCGGGCGCGCCGAAGACGTACTCCCCGAGCTCGGCCGCGAGCCCCAGCGCCGACACGAGCGCGGTCGCCGAGACCACCACCCGGGCGGCCCGACGCGCCGACCCGTCGGGGAGCTGGAGCGCCTCCGCCATCAGAACTGGAAGGTCACCCCGAACGCCACGTACGGAGAGCCCACGCGGAGCGTCAGCAGGACGTTCTCGTTGATGTGGAAGCTGCCCCCCGCGGCGGCCACGAACCAGTAACCGCCCTCGTAGACGTCATAGGGGTCCCCACGGAAGAAGCGGGGGTGGAAGAAGACCTGGCCGCCGACCTCGATGAACGCCGACCAGCGCTCGTCGAAGTAGAACTCCCAGTGCAACGTCACCGGGAGGCCCAGACCCGCGTGGTAGTCCCAGTCGGACCCGTTGCGGCGCCAGCGCACCCAGTAGAAGTCGGCGCCGAAGTTCAGGTACACGGCGTTGTTGATCGAAGGGATGAACCCGTTCTCGAGGATCGGGAACCCGAAGCGCACGCCGGTGGCCGCCCCCCACCCCCACCACGAGAGGCCCCCGTGGAAGTCGAGCTGCACGGGGCGGCTCCCGGTGTGGGGGCGCCGGATGTCCACCGAGCCCTGCGCGTCCGCGGCGGCGGTCACGCCGAGCAGGGCGCAGAAGGTGAGAGCGGCGGCGAGACGGGTGAGGGCGGACATCGAGACTCCATGTTCGGTGACCAAGCGGCGTATACAAACAGCTTTATACAGTGTGCCTCACCGACGTTGGCGTCCTCAAGGCCATTCACACACCGTGTCCCCGTGCTCGCAGCTCTGTCCGACGGCGCAATCCTCGTCGACCTCGCAGCGGAAGAAGCAGACGTCGTGCTCGCAGGCCATGAACGAAGGGCAGTCCAGGTCGTCCCGGCACGGGACCGTGCACATCCCTCCGCCACAATTGGCGTCCTCGGTGCAGCAGTAGCCGTCGGCGCAGTCCCCGTCCGAGACGCAGGTCGCGCCCACGTCCCCGCCGCACGCGAGGGGATCGAAGCGGCAGCCTTCCGACGCGCTGCAGCCGTGCGCCGCCAGCGCGAGCCCGATGATCCAGAGCATCGCCCTCATGGTGTCTCCTCCCTCACTCCAGCCCCGGCACCGGCATCGGCTCGGCGCGGTCGCCGCCAGGGGTGCCGAGCTGGCCCTTGTTGTTTCGGCCCCAGCAGAGCACCGCGCCCTCGACCACCGCGCACGCGTGCTGGTCGCCGACCGCGAGATCACTGGCCGCGCCGAGCCCGGTGACCGCGACGGGGAGCGCGCTCGAGCCGTCCGAGGTGCCCGGGCCGAGCTGGTCCTTGTCGTTCTTGCCCCAGCAGCTCACGCCGCCGCCAGACCGGAGGGCGCAGGTGAAGGCGAGACCGCCGTGCACCTGGATCGCGTCGGTGAGGCCGGTCACCGGGACCGGGGTCGACGCGCTCGAGCTGCCCCCGTTGCCCAGCCGGCCGTCGCCTCCGGCACCCCAGCAGCTCGTGCCCGCGGCGTGCACCGCGCAGGTGTGCAGCGCGCCGGCGCCGATCGCGGTGGCTCCGGCGATCGCGAGCGCCGGCTCCGGCTCCGGACGCCCCGCGCTCTCGCCGTCGCCGAGCTGCCCCTCGGCGTTGCCTCCCCAGCACAGCACGCGGCCGCCGGAGAGGGCGCACGTGTGGAGGTCTCCGGCCGCCATCCGGGTGACCCCGCTCTCGATCGAGATGGCCTCGTGGGTCGACCGGTCGCCGCCGCCCGAGCCAAGCTGGCCCTCTCCGTTGCTGCCCGCGCAGCTGGCCACCCCGGCGACGGAGACGAAGCAGCCGTGCGATCGGCCCCCGGTGGCCCGGGTGGCGCCGCCGGCGATGAGCACCGGGTCGACGCGGTCGGACTCGGTGCCGTCGCCGAGCTGCCCGGCGCCGTTGGCACCCCAGCAATACAGCTCGCCCCCGCCCAGGACCGCGCAGGTGAAGCCGGCGCCGGCCCCGATCTCCGCCGCGGGGCCGGGGAGCGTCACCTGGCGGGGATCGTCGCGGAAGCCGCCGGAGCTGCCGTCACCGAGCTGGCCGCTGGCGTCGTCTCCCCAGCAGAACACGGCGCCGTCGGAGCGGAGCGCGCAGGTGTGAGCGGCGCCGGCCGCGACCGCGACCACCTCCGTGACCACGCCGCCGTCGTCCGTCGGCCGCCCGCCGTCGCCCGGGGGAGGGCCGCCGTCGCGCGCGAGGCCGCCGTCGTCGTCATGTCCGCCGTCGCCCCGCGGGGTGAGGCCGCCGTCGTCCGAGGGGCGCGCGTCGGGGGCGATGGCCGCGTCACCGACCGGCTCGCGGAGCCCCGACTTGTCGAGCCCACAGCCGCAGCTCGCGATGACCCACACGAGAATGATCGTTCGAAGCAAGCGAAGCCCCCTCAGATGATGATGCAGTCCTCGTCGTCGCCGTCGGCGGCGCCGTCGCAGTCGTCGTCGATGCCGTTCGTGCAGTCCTCGACCGGCTCGCACCCGCAGCCCTCGTCGGCCACGCCGTCGCAGTCGTCGTCGACGCCGTTGTCACAGATCTCCTCGCGCGGCACGCAGCACATCTCGTCGACGATGCCGTCACAGTCGTTGTCGAGCCCATCGCAGATCTCGACCGTGGACGGACACTCGTCTTCGTCGGCGAGCGCCCAGAACGCGCGGTGATTCCCCTCGTCGAGCTGCTGGAAGGGCATCCAGAACGCCGCGAAGCTGGGGTCGGCGCCGAGCTCGGCCCGGGCGGGGTCGATCGCCGCGCCCCAGAGCTGGTCGCGGTCGGCGCCCTCGAGGATCCAGCCGTAATCGCGCAGCGACGAGAACGCGAGCCAGAAGACGTCCGGCGTGGTGCTCGGCGCCCAGGTGGGCATCGAGTTGCCGAGGTCGATCACGCCCTCGAGATCGCGCACCCGCTGGTTGAGGATGGGCATCTCGATCGGGGGCCGGCTCCCGTCGGCCCGCACGAGCAGGAGCCGGGAGGTCTCGTTGTCCTTCGACTTCCCCTCCGCGCGCACGTAGGCGATCCAGCGGCTGTCCGGCGAGTAGCTCGGGAAGAACAGGGTGTCGTCGCCGCCCTCGCTCGCGACCAGGACCTCGGGCGTCCCCAGCGCGTCGCCGGGCAGGACCGGGATGCGGGCGAGGCTGCTGCCGGTGACGTCCTTGTTGCCCGGCGCGCGACCGGTGGTGAGGGCCACCGCGATCCAGGCGCCGTCGGGCGACCAGTCGGGGTGGGTGGCGTACGTCCCCTCGGGCAGCGCGACCTCTCGGATCACCGCGCCGGTCTCCGCGTCGAGCAGGGTGAGCGCGCCATCGTTCGCGTAGAGGAGCCGGGTCGCCCCCGGGTTGAAGGTCCCCCAGCCGTAGTCCGGGCCGCGCTCGGACGGATCGGCCGGGATGCGCACCTCGCGCTCCGGGATGGTGACCTCCCGGAGGCGCTCGCCGCCGTACGCGACGGCGAGGCGGCGCCCGTCCCGCGAGACCGTGTGGCAGGAGACGCACTCCCGGTCGCGCGCGTTCGGGTCGTCGTAGAAGAGCTCGGCGGTCGGCGCCGAGATGTGCGCGCGCATCACTCCCTGCGCGCCGGTGCTCCAGTAGTAGAGGGCCCCGAGCACCTCCGAGGCGCTGTAGAGCTCGGTGAGGGTCTGCGAGCGGTGAATGGGGGTGGGCTCGCTCCGCGCCACCCCGCGCACGCTGACCTCCACCGAGCCGCCGGCGTGGGTGTCGGCCAGCCAGCGCCAGCCGACCGGATCGATCGGGAGCTGGGGCTCGGTCACGTAGTAGCGGAGGCGCGCGACGTCGCTGTCGAAGCGGACCTCGAACAGGTCGAGGCTCCCCGGCGCGACCCACTGATGGGTGATGCGCTCGAGGTTGCGCGGCAGCATCGTTCCGTCGCTCGGGTAGACGATCGAGAACGCCGGATCGCCGGTGACGTCGCCGCCCGGATCGGGCGCGAAGAGGTCCGGCGCGTCCGAGGGGACGCCGTCGCCGATCACCACCGCCTCGAGCACGACGGTGAGCGCGGCCTCGCCGTCCAGCTCGCCGACGCTCGCCACGACCCGGGCGCGGCCGCCGATCCCGGCGGAGAGGAAGGCCCCCGCGTCGAGGACGCCGAGCTCGGCGCGCGAGAGCGACCAGTCGACCCGGTCGGTGACGTCGACCTCCTCGCCGTCGATGACGCCGAGCGCGCGGAACGACGCGGCCTCTCCGGGCGCGACGCCGTCGTCGGTGAGGGTGAGCTCGGCCGGCTCCACCCGGAGCGCGGTGAGCCCGGGGATGGAGGCGTCGGCCGCCGAGGCCGCGTCGAAGCCGCCGTCGGTCTCCCCCACCACCCCGGGCGCGGTGCAGCCGAGCGACGCCCAGGCGAGGACCGAGACGATGGCGAGCCTCCTCGTGCAGGCTTCACTCGGCATCGATCGCCCTCCGGACCCGCTCGCTGAAGGTGCCCGCGGGGTGCGCGCGCAGGAAACGTCGACCACGGGCGACGGCCGCGGCGTCCCGGCCGAGCGCCGCGAGGGAGAGCACCTCGAGCGCGTCGCGCTCCTCGGTGAAGAGGCCGCGCGGGAAGCGGCGGCGGTGCTCGGAGGTCGCCGCGAGCGTCGCGGTCGGGTTCGAGGCCAGGCTGCCTCGGGCGCGGGCGATGAGGCGCATCTCTTCCTGGAGGGAGTCCGCGGCGGGCGGGCGCTCGGCGCGGCGGGTGGGGCGCGTGGAGGCGGGCTCCGACGCCGAGTCCGAGTCCGACGCCGAGTCCGACGCCGAGTCCGACTCCGACTCCGACTCCGACTCCGACTCCGACTCCGACGCCGAGTCCGACGCCGAGTCCGACGCCGAGTCCGACGCCGAGTCCAGAGCCGGGTCCGGGTTCGGAGGCGGGTTTGGAGCCGGGTCCGGGTCCGACTCGGTGGAGGCGGCGGGGGTGGGCGGTGTCGGGTCGTCGGAGGCGGACCAGAGGAGCGCGCCGGCGACGAGGGCGACCGCGATCGCGCCGCCGATCCACGGGAGCGCCGAGCTGGCGATGCCCCCCGCGGCGCCGCTCTGGATGGCGGCGTCGAGGCGCGCGGCCCCCGCGGAGAGATCGAGCGGCGGGGAGAGCTCGGCCGCCTGGGCCAGCTCCTCGCGAAGGGCGCTCGAGACCTCGGGGTCGTCGATCAGACGAACGGGCTCATCCATGGGGATCCCCTTCGAGCGCCGCGTAGGCCTGCTTGAACCGCGCCCGCGCGGTGTGGAGACGCCGGTGCACCGTGCCCACCGGGACGCCGAGCGCCGCGGCGATGTCGGCGCACTTCTCCCCCTCGAGCTCGAAGAGGACGAAGACGGCGCGATGATCGAGGTCCAGCCCGTCGAGGCAGCGCTGGACGCGCTCGAGCGCGCGGCGGGCCCGCAGCTCTCGCTCGGGATCCCGCTCCGAGAGCGCCTCGCGGGAGAGGTCGCCCGAGGGCTCGGCCGGCCGGCGGCGCGCGGTCCGCTTGCGGTTGGACCAGACGCGCAGCGCGATCTCCGCCAGCCAGGTGGTCGCTTTGGCGACACCGGGGGTGAAGCCCCCCCTCCGGTGCGCCACCACGAACACGTCCTGGACCACGTCTTCCATGTCTTCCCGCGGAACCCCCAACCGGAGCAGGAACCCAGCCACGAAAGAGGCGTGAGCGCGGTAGAGCTCCCCCGCCGTCTGTCGTCCCTCGCTCAAGAGATTCCCCGCTCCATGTCCGCCGGTCGGCGATCCTTCACGCCGCCCCTCGATTTTCTCGCGATCAGAATCCCAGCACGACCCCGAGGGACGCCAGCCCCCCGCCCAGGGGCAGGGTCGCCGACTGGGACGCCGCGCCGGTCGACGCGTCGATGACGTCGAACCGGGGCCGGAGGAGCGCGATCCAGCCGTCGGCCGAGAGCTCGAGCGCCAGCCAGTCCGTCAGCGGCAGCCCGAGCGCCGCCCGGGCGAGCAACCCCACGAACGGGACCCGCGCCTCGCGCGCGCCCGGCACACCCTCCCCGGCGCCCAGGGCCACCCCGGCCGCCGCCCCGCCGCAGCCCCGGAGATAGATCGCGCCGATCGGCCGACGCACGCAGGCGTCCAGCCGCCCCCCCGCGAGCTGCGCGCTCACCCTCCCCTCGGCGAGCGCCGCCCCGGAGACCGAGGTGACCCACGCCGAGAGCGCCAGCTCGAACGCGTCCGCGATCACCAGCCGAGGGCCGACCTGCCAGGCGCCCGCGACCTCGGGCAGCACCTCGAAGAGCGCCTGCCCCTCCGCGGCCAGCTCCAGGCGGACGATGGGCGGCGCAGGCGGCGGCGCAGGCGACGGCGACGCGGGGGGCGGCGCGTCGGCGGACGGGGGCGCGTCGGCGGACGGGGGCGCGTCGGCTCGCAGCGACTCGAGGAGCGCGGCGTCGACGGCGAGCGCCACCGCGAGCGCGACCACCGCGCGCCGATCGGCGCAGGACGCCGGCAGCCGATCGAAGGTGCGCGAGGCGGAAGGTCGACCGTCGTGGAGCACGACGAAGCGCGCGCCAGGCCCGGACTCCTCGATCAGCACCCCGAGCCGGGCGTCGATCGCGTCCCGCTCGAGCCAGGTCCGCAGGTGCGGGAGCAGGCCGTCGGCGGTCAGACACTCGCCCTCGCGCGCGACCGAGACCGCCTCCGACAGGGGCCGGTCGTCGGCGGCGGCGGGGGCGGTGAGCGCCCAGAGGACGATGACGCAGGCGACGCGGCGCACCCCCTCATCCTCGCACGAGGGCGCTCGAAGCGGCGCCTTCTCGATGGTAGACGACGAGGGCCATGGCCTTCGTTCACCCCATGCAGGTGCGCTTCGCGGACACGGACGCGCAGGGGCACATGTACTTCGCGAACTACCTGACCTTCTGCGACGAGGCCCTCGCCGCCTACATGCGCCACATCGGCGTGCCCTGGCAGGCCCTCGTCGCGTCGGGCGTGGACATGTTCTACCGGGGCGCGACCTGCGACTACCGGGGCAGCGCGCGCTTCGAGGACGTCGTCGAGATCGAGACGCGCGTCTCCCGCATCGGCGAGAGCAGCGTGACCTCGTCCTACGAGATGCGCGGCGCGGACGGCGCGGTGATCGCGACCGCCGAGCTCACCAGCGTGTGCGTCGACCCGAAGACCCGCGAGAAGGTGCGCGTCCCGGAAACGCTGCGCGACGCGGTGGCGATGCACGAGGGTTGAGCCTCCCAAAGCTTTTCTGCCGGCCGCGCGTCGGAGGGAGACCATGGACGTCTCCCTCATCCTCACCCACCGCTGCAACCTCGCCTGCGGCTACTGCTACGCCGGCGAGCACCACAAGACCGACATCGACGAGGGCGTGCTCCGCCGCGGGGTCGAGCTGCTCTTCTCGGACGGCGCCGAGCGGGCCCAGCTGTCGTTCTTCGGCGGCGAGCCCTTCCTCGCCTTCGAGACGATGCAGCGCGCGACCCTGCTCGCCGAGGCGAAGGCGGCGGAGCTCGGGCGGCAGCTGACGATCCAGTGCACCACCAACGGCAGCCTCCTGAAGCCCGAGCACGTGGCCTTCATCCGCGCCCACGACGTGCGGGTCACCGTGTCGATCGACGGGGTGCGCGAGGCCCACGACCACAACCGGCCGTGCGCGGGCGGCAAGCCGAGCTTCGATCAGGTCCACGGGGGCCTGCGGCGCCTGCTCGACGCCGGCGTGCCCTGCGACGCGATGATGGTCATCACCCCGGAGACGGCCAGCTACGCCTACCTCTCCTGCAACTTCCTCTGGAGCGAGGGCGTGCAGCGCGTGCGCGCCAACCTCGCGCTCGACCAGGGCTGGACCGACGAGGCGCGCCGGGAGCTGCGGGAGCAGCTGGTCTCGATCGGCTGGGAGATGCTCGCCCGGCGGCTGCGCGGCGAGGAGGTCTGGTTCCACCCCTTCGAGGCGGGCATGCGCGAGCTCGAGGTGAGCCTCTCGGCGGCGCCCTCCGCGCCCCGCGCCAAGCTGGTCGTCGGCACCTCTGGCCACCTCTATCCCTGCGCGCCGATGGTCGGCGAGGACCGCGACGCCGGCCCCGAGGCGCGGCTCCGGCTCGGTCACCTCGACGACGGCCCGGCACAGATCCTCGAGGCGGTGCGCGCCCGGGGCGTCGCCTGCGAGAAGGGCAAGGGCTGCCAGTGCGCCGCCTACCTCGAGACCGGCGACCGCTACACGCCCGGTCGGGTAGGCCGCTGGTACGGCCAGGTCTGCCGCGAGATCGGGCGCACCGTCGCCGAGGCCCTCGCGCGGACGCCCACCGAGCGACCGAAGCGCCCCCGGCGCCGAGGCGTGCTGCTCGGCCTGGCGGCGATCGTCGGGGGCGCCGCCGTCGCCGCGCCGCTGCTCGGCCCGCTGTTCCGGGACGACGCCCCGGCGCCGTGCTCGCTCCGGAACCAGAAGGACTTCGGGCTCAGCCCGCCCGGAGCGATCGCCGTGCCCGAGGACATCATGCCGGCGGGCGGGCTGATGCCGCCGGAGCCCGAGGTGCCGGAGCCCGAGGTGATCATCGACGGGGAGATGCCGGCGTGGGAGCCGGAGCCCCTCGGCGACCTCGCCGAGCCGGAGTGACCGGACGGAGCCGCAGCTCCACCCACACCGGCCAGTGATCGGAGAGCGGCGCGGCCGCGTCGAACGCCTGGTCCACCCCCCAGTCTTCGACCAGCAGGTTGCCCTCGGGCGCGGCGACGACCACCCGATCGTAAGGACAGGCGGAGTCGGCGACGTTGGTGTCGGCGGAGTGCGGCACGACCCAGTCGTAGGCCTCGCCGTGGATCGGCAGCGCGTCGAGGTCCGCCTCGGAGGCGTAGCCGCAGCCCGCGTTGAAGTCGCCGAGCGCGACGAACACCCGCTCCTCCGAGAAGCGCGCCCGCGCCCAGCGGAACACGTGCTCCATGGCCGCGATCTCGCGGACCGCCCGCCGCGGCGGCGTGTGCACGTTGATGAGCACCAGCGAGGCGTCGGTGCCGACGACGCCGAAGCGGCTCAGGAAGGGCTCGCGCTGGAAGTGATCCTCGGCGGCGTCGTCGTAGAGCGTCGGGGTGCCCACGACGCGCAGGCGGTCCGTCCGGTAGAGGTAGGCGTACTGCTCCTGCGACGAGCGGTCGTCGGGCTCGCGCCCGGTGCGATCCGAGAGCGCCATCGCGTAGCGCGCGCCGGGCTCGGCGTTGACCGCCTCGAGCAGGCGCGCCGGCGCCCGGCCGGACACGTCCCGGATCTCCTGCACGGCGACGAGGTCGTACCGCCGCACGATCGCCGCCACCGCGCGGAGCCACTCCGGCCGGCCCGCCTTGGCCGGCCCGAAGACCTGGAGGTTGAAGGTGGCGAGCCGCAGCCGGGCGGCCGCCGCGGGGCGGGGCGGAGCCTCGGGAGGCGGCGCGGACGCGCAGCCCAGCAGCAGCAGGGCCGCGAGCACGGAGGCGCGACGGATCACGCGGTCGAGCATGCCCAAGATCGGCCGCGCGCGCAGGGTCGAGCGCGCATGAAGAGATGGAAGACGACTTGGGGCGCCGCGCTGGCCCTGCTCACCAGCTGCGCCGCCGACGTGCGAGGCGCGGTGATCGACGACGCGCCGCCCGCGAGCCGCGCCGAGGAAGTGTTCGTCGTGCTCGAAGGCGAGGTCCCCGTGCGCGCGGCCACGCTCCGGGTGGACGGCGAGGACTGGGGCCGCTTCGAGGCGACCGCGCCGGCCGAGCGAGTGCTGCTCGCGGCGAGGCCCCAGGCGGGCGATCTGACGCGCGCGGGGGAGTGGGTCCGGTTCCTCGAGCGCGACCTGCCTCCGGGCGGGCACGTGCTCGAGGTCGTCGAGGTCGAGACGGCGGAAGGCGCGCGCCGGATGAACGCGCACGTGCCCTTCGTGGTCGAGCCGGGTCACCACACCAGCTACGCCGGCGCGGTCGCGGTGACGCCATGAGTCGCTGGCTGCTCCTCGCGATCCTCGCCGGCGGCTGCGGCACCGTCACCTTCGAGAACCAGCTCCCCGGCGCCACCGTCGAGAACGCCCGGATCCAGACCGACGACGGAGACGTGCTCTGGCTGACCACCGCCTCGGTGCTCCCCGGCGGCGCCCGCCGCGTCACCCCCGGCGCCGACGTCGAAGGCGAGACCGGCCGCCTGGTCTTCGAGCTCGTGGTCCGAGGCCGGCGCGCCGAGCTCGAGACCACCGAGGCGTTTCGCCTCGATGACGGCGCCCGCGTGGTCCTCGCGCCCGACACCCCGGTGCGCGCCCGGCTGCGAGACTGACCGCACGAGCTCGGCCGACGGAAAAAATGCGGCGGCCCTGGTGCTTGGGGGGGGTTGCACCAGGGCCGCCAGTCGCCGTGACGCGCGGGTATTGGGGGGGAGGGGCACCCGCGGGGTCGCCACGTCGCATCTCTACCTTTAGCGAGACCCGTGCCAGCCCTCCCCACCACGGATCCGGCGCTTTCTGGCGGGGACCCCGGTCCCCGGATCGCGGAGTTGCAACCCCGCGAGTTCAGATCCGAAACCGCTCAGGGCAGCGGGCGGCCAGGACGGCAGGCGCCGAGCGCAGCGAGCTGCTGCGGAGCAGGCGGCCACGACAGCAGGTCGCCGCACGCGCGGCGACACGGCAGGCGACGGGCGAAGCGAAGTCGTGCGCGGCGAGACGGCAGGCGACGAGCGAAGCGAAGTCGCCGCACGCGCCACCCAAGTCGTTCGATCCCGCGGCAGCGGGCGGCCAGCGAGCGACCAAGACG
>Ga0310345_10000207_pt1 | contig 110829 bp, 118 predicted proteins | sample HC15DNA20500_MG_FD_204667 | JGI IMG/M metagenome (GOLD analysis project Ga0310345, IMG submission 204667) | Marine microbial communities from station ALOHA, North Pacific Subtropical Gyre - HC15-DNA-20-500_MG | ecosystem: Environmental > Aquatic > Marine > Oceanic | place: Pacific Ocean... | reverse complement strand
GAAAACTCGTAGAACAGCGCCGGTTGCGCCTCCTGCCGCGGTCCCATCATCGCCGATCCTCCCACCCACTGCGGGAATTGAATCAGCCGAGGGGACTTCGATCAAGGGCGAGTTTTTCAACAAAATACGCCCATCTTTTCCGGATTATAAGGCGCCTTATGGGACTTGTGTGCCGTGGTCTCCTTGCCGTTTGGCTATTTGTGACGTCCGGACCGACGCTTCGATACTGCTCCCCACCCCGCTTGTTTTCAGAAGGGTTCGACAGGCAGATAGGCGAAGGCCCAGTCGTTGTAGCTGCCTTCGCCGCGATACCACAGCACCTTGTCATGCGCGTCTTCGTCATGGTTCCAGCGTGGCTTGGCACCATCGGAATACCCCGAGATGATGAGTTTTCGCCGCCTTTGACTTTCGGTGATACGCGCGGTCAGGTCGCGGCTGTTCCACTTCTGGCGCAGCTCGCCTTCCAGCAGGCTGACCGTATCCGCATAGTCTGGGAGCCCGGCAAGGTTGACGCGCTCATCCGGGTCGGCCTCGAGATCGAACAGCAGCGGCGGGTCTTGCTCGGACGACACAAACTTGAGCTTGCCCCGGCGGATCATGAAGATCGGCGCCGGCGTCGCCTCGGCCAGGTACTCGGCATGGATCGTGCGTTCCGGCTGGGCCGCGTCACGATCCATCAGGGTCGTCAGGTCGATGCCCTCCAGCGGCTCTACCGGGCTCGTCCAGCCGCGCCCCTCGGAAAGACCCATGAAGGTGGGCAGAAGATCGACCAGCGAGGCGAATTCGCCGACGCGCTGCGGCTGGATGCCTGGCGCCTTCAGCAGAAGCGGGATGCGCAGCGACGGCTCGAAGAAGTGTTTCTTGAACCACATGCCCCGCTCACCCAGCATTTCGCCGTGATCCGAGGTGAAGATGATCGCCGTGTTCTCGGCAGCGCCGGTGGCCTTCAGCACATCAAAAATCTGCCCCACCATGCTGTCGATATAGCTGATCGACCCGTAATAGGCGCGGCGCGCGCGGGCGATGTCCTCGTCGGCAAAACGCGCATCAAGCATGTTGAAATCGGTCAGCAGCCGCACCGAATGGGCGTCATGCTCCTCTTCCGGCAGAGCCCGCACCCTCGGCATGGGGATTTCGACGCCTTCATAGAGGTCCCAGAACTCCTTGCGGCAGAGATAGGGCTCGTGCGGGTGGGTATAGGACACCTGGAGGAAGAATGGGCGCTCGTCATCTGAGCGGGCCATGTCATAAAGATGCTGGACCGCATGGAATGTGACCTGTTCGTCATAGTCGATCTGCACCGATCGTTCGCAGATGCCCGAGATCAGCACGCCGCGCGAGTCGTTGGTGTCGCGCTTGCCCTCGTTGCCCCAGTTGGGCACCCAGCTGAAATCAGCCGGGTAGAGGTCGGCGGTCAGCCGGGTTTCGAAGCCGTGATGCTGGTCGGGCCCGATGAAATGCATCTTGCCCGAGAGCGCCGTCTGATACCCTGCCGCCCGCAGGTAATGCGCGTAAGTCGGCACCGAGGCGGGCATCTCGGCGGCATTGTCATAGGCGCCGATCTGGGAACACAGCTTGCCCGTCGCCATCGAGAACCGCGACGGCGCGCATAGTGGGTAGTTGCAATAGGCGGTGTCGAAGACCACGCCCTCCTCGGCGAGTCGATCGAGATTGGGCGCATGACAGACCGTGTCGCCATAGGCGCGCAGTGATTGCGCCGTCAGCTGATCGACCTGGATGAACAGAATGTTGGACTTGCCTGTCATGAATTACCCCTTGTGAAACATCGCCCGGACCAGCCCGACCGGTCCGGTTTCGTACCATTTCCTGTGACCCCGCTCGCGCGAGGACGTGCCGAGAGATTGCGAGACGCGGTCGATCACGATGGCGAGGAACACGATCCCCAGCCCGCCGACCGTGGCCAGTCCCATGTCGAGCCGCCCGATCCCGCGCAGCACCATCTGGCCCAAGCCTGTGACCGAGATCATTGACGCGACGACGACCATCGAAAGCGCCATCATGATCGTCTGGTTCACCCCGGCCATGATCGTGGGCAGGGCCAGCGGAATCTCGATCTTGTAAAGCGTTTGGCGCCGGCTGGCGCCAAAGGCGCGCGCCGCTTCGACCATGTCGGGCCGCACCTGCCTTATGCCCAGGTTGGTCAGGCGCACCACCGGCGGTAGCGCGTAGATGAAGGTCACGATCACGCCCGAGACGTTGCCGATGGAAAACAGCATCACCACCGGCACGAGGTAGACGAAGGAGGGGATGGTCTGCATCAGGTCGAGCAGCGGCCGCAGGATCATCCAGAACCGATCCGTCCGCGCCGAAAGGATGCCCAGCGGAATGCCGACCAGCGAGCAGAAGATCACGCAGGTCAGAACGATGGCGAGCGTCACCATGCTTTCCTCCCACGCACCCATCAGGCCAATGGCTAGCATCGACGCCCCCGAGATGATGGCGACGCGCCGCCCCCCGGCCTGCCAGGCGACAAGGATGATGATCGCGAGGATCAGAAGGTCGGGTGCCTCGGCCAGCCCGGTTTCTAGCCCGTCCAGCACGATTTCGAACGGCACCTTGATGGCCTGGAAGATGAAGCGGAAATTGTCGACCGTCCAGTTCAGGGCTGCATCGACCCAATCGCCGACGGGCACCCACTCGGTATCGAAGATGTCATAAAGGCTCATCGGGTCATCCTCTCAAGGCGCGCAGCGCGTCGGCGACGGCAATCCGGCCAACGGGCTTGCCGTCTTCCGCCGTGACCGTGACGGGCGACTGATCGTCGAGGAACCGGTCGATCACCTCGCCGAGAAAGCTTTCGGCGGGCACGGTCTTGGCACTTGGCGCCGGCCCGTTCAGCGGCGTCATGATGTTCCTGGCGCGTACGAGGCCCGCGCGCGAGATGCCCTTGACGAACTCCGCCACGTAGTCGTCTTCGGGGTTGGTAACGATCTCTTCCGGCGTGCCGATCTGCACGATGACGCCGTCATTCATGATGGCGATGTGATCGCCCATGCGAATGGCTTCATCAAGGTCGTGGGTGATGAAAACCGTGGTCTTTTGCACCTTCCTGGACAGCTCGAGAAACTGGTCCTGCAACTGCCGACGGATCAGCGGGTCGAGCGCCGAGAACGGCTCGTCCATCAACAGGATCTCGGGGCCGGCGGCCAGCGCCCGGGCCAGGCCCACCCGCTGCTGCATGCCGCCCGACAGCTGGTCAGGGTAGTGATCCAGCCAGCCTTCCAGTTCCATTGACGCCAGGGCCCGTTCCGCCGCCGCCCGACGTTCCTTCGCGCCGATGCCGCGCACCTCCAGCGGAAAGGCCACGTTGTCGGCCAGCGTCCGGTGCGACCAGAGCGCCATGTGCTGAAAGACCATGCCGATCGTGTCCGAGCGCAGCTGCTCCAGCTCGCGCTCCGGCATCGTGTCAACCCGGCGGCCGGCCACGTGTATCTCGCCCGCCGTCGGCTCGATCAGGCGGTTGATATGCCGCACCAGGGTGGACTTGCCCGAACCGGACAGCCCCATGATGCAGAAGATCTCGCCCGTCCTGACCGAAAAGCTGGCATCGCGGACACCGAGCACGCAATCGTAACGGTCGCGCACCTCTTCCTTGGACAAATCGCCGGCCCGCACCGCCGCAAGCGCCTCCTCCGCGCGGGCGCCGTAGATCTTCCACAGGTTCTTGCACTCGATCTGTATGTCCGACATTGATCAGTCCTTCGGGAAAGAAAGGCGGGCGGCCAACACGCGGCCGCCCCTGTCCGGCCCGATCACTCGGCCGCAGACGCCGCTTCCGCGATCCAGTCGTCCCATTGGTCCTGGTTCTGCGCGATCCACTCGGCGGCGTGGCGTTCGAAATCCTCGACCGTGTCTTCCCCCTCGCGCATCCTGACCTGCGCCGCGTTCGCCGCTGCCATCGGGATTTTCACCAGCTCGAAGAACTTCGCCGCCGCCGGGTTGTCTTCAAGGAACTCCGAGTTGGCCACGACATAGACGTCGTTTACCGCGAAGCCGGGGTTAGACCCGTCTTCAAGGGCCGTATCGGCCTCAGAGTTGTTGGGCTGCGCCGAGAACGGCACGTTCAACTGAACGGAATCCTCGCCCGGCACAAGCACATCACTGACCCAGTTCGGCGTCCATGTGTAGTAGAAGATCGAGCCGCCCTCCTCGTACCGCGCGATCGTGTCGGCCATGATGGCGAAATAGCTGCCCTGGTCATGCTCGACCGTGTCGCGCAGGCCGTATTCGTCGAGGTGATGCTCGATGACCAATTCGCAGCCCCAGCCCGGGTTGCAGCCCGACAGGTTCGCCTTGCCGTCGTCGTCGCTATCGAAAAGGGAGGCGATCTCGGGATCTTTCAGCTGCTCGACATTGGTGATGCCGTGTTTGTCGGCGGTCGCCTTGTCGATGAAATACCCCTGCCCCGCACCGGTGATCAGAACACCCGCCCGGATCAGCGTGTCGCCACCGCCGGCCCGGTCGAACAACTCATCGTGCAGCGGCTTCCAGTTGTTCGCCGTGTAATCGGCATCGCCCGTGCCCACCGCCAGGTGCAGCGCCGGGAAATCGGCCTCGCGCGTTTCCTCGACCCCGTAGCCGAGATCTTCCAGCCCATGTTCGATCACCTTGTGCCAGAACCAGGCATTGGCGGGCGTGCCCTTCATCGGGCTGACCGTGACCCCCGCGCCGGGCATGTCCTGCGCCTGGGCTGTCACGGCGGATGACAGGGCCAGTGCGGTGATTGCGGTTCCGAATTTCAGACGGTTCATGGAAATCCTCCCATTTGCAGCAGCTTTCGTCGATGTGAAACATCACATGCGGCGGGTTTCGACTGTGAAGTTGCAGTTTCGGTATCACTGCGTTAACCAAATCGTTATGGGAAATCTCTTCAAACACGCGCAACTCTTCCGGAACCTTGCCGTTTTCGAAGCGGCATCGCGTTCGGATAACTTTACGCGTGTCGCGGAAGAGATCGGTGTCTCGCGTGTGGCCGTCAGCCGCCAGATTTCCGAATTGGAAGCCGCACTTGGCCAGAAACTCTTCGTGCGCGGACATCGAAGCGTCGAATTGACGGCCGCTGGCGAAGCGCTGCAGCACGCCGTCAATCCGGCGCTTCAAACCATCGCCGACGCGCTCGACAGTCACCGCTCCGCGCAGAGCGGAGCACGGGTGTCCGTTACAGTGACCTCTGCCTTCGCCACCTACTGGCTGATGCCGCGCCTCATCGACTTTGGCGCGCACCATCCCGACATCGAGGTTAACCTCGTCGTCTCCGACAGGTATCTCGACCTCTCGGCCGAGAACATCGATATCGCCGTGCGCTACCTTCCCGAAAATATGGCCGACGCCAACTGGCAGCCGCTTCTTCGCGAGCGGATCTTTCCAGTCTACAGCCCGCGCTATCGCGCCAATACCAATCTGTCGTCGGCATCGGACCTGCTTCAAGAACGCTTGTTGTATCTTTCCGGCCGGTATCGTGACGAAGCTCGCTGGGGCAACTGGTTCCAAACCCAGAAGCTACACCCTCCGGAAGAGCGCACCGGCGTGCATGTAAACACCTACATCAACATGCTGCAGGCCGCGATCGAGGGACAAGGGGTCGCGCTCGCCGGGCACCCGCTTGTCGATAGCTATCTCGAAAGCGGTACGCTGAAGAAGGTCGACGGTATCGAGCCCTTGGTGCGGGAGTACTTCTACGTCAATAAGATCAACCAGAGCGACGGCGCAGTCGCCGTTTTTTCCGACTGGCTCATGCAGAAGGCCAGGGAGTAAACTGCATCGAGTCACTGAGGCTCAAAACCACTGAAAGGGATGCGAGCGCTTCTCGTCGGGTTTCTTTGCAGTTGCTGCAGTGCGGGAAGAATCTTGGCCAGCTTCCTGAGGCTCCGAGCGGTTGTCACCTGCCACTGAACTTTCACCCATCCGGAACCAGAGCCCTTCGGGTTGATACGCCGATTGGCGCAGGTGGAGCAACCGGCATCCGCGCGGAGCTTTCAGATGGCGCAGCGCGGGTGTCGGTTGCGGTGATCAGGCGCTCGGCGAACGCCTTGGGCGTCTGATAGCCAAGCGCCGAATGTGGGCGCTCCTCGTTGTAATCTGCTGCCCAGGCACGGATTACGGCGCGCGCATGGGGCATGTTGCGGAACATGGTTTCGTTGAGGAGTTCATCGCGCATGCGCCCGTTGAAACTCTCCACAAACCCGTTCTGCATCGGCTTGCCCAGGGCGATGTAATGCCATTCGATCCCCTGCGCGGTAACGAAGGTTAAGATCGCGTTACTGGTCAGTTCGGTGCCGTAGCACGTCGGGAAGAAGCGCTATTTTAGGTTATGGCCACGCGCGCAGCCCCTAAATAGCGCAGCGGGTGGCCATAACCGGGTCTCAGGTCTCAACAGTGGTTTTGCATAACCACACCGCTGAGGAAACCGGCTATGACCGTCACCAATTTTACCATCGCGACCGTGTTGGTCGCCATCGACATTTCCAAGCATCGGCATGAGGTGCTGATCAGCATTCCCGGCAAGAAGCGCCGGCGTCGACTGACGATTACAAACACACTGGAAGATTTCGAGCGCTTGGCCACCACTCTCGCCAGCTACGACCTACCGGTGCGGATCGGGTTCGAAGCGACCGGCAATTATCACCGTGTCTTGGCTCACCATCTCGGACAGGCGGGGTTCGAGTTGAAGCTCGTGTCCTCCGTCGGTCTGGCGCGAACGCGAGAGGCCCTGCACAACAGCTGGGACAAGAACGATCCGAAGGACGCCCAGGTCATCCTGCACATGCTGGAGATCGGCGCCGTTCAGTTCTTTCACGATCCGCTGGTGACCGGGACCGCCGACATTCAGGAACTGTCGAAGACCCACGAGATCGTTTCACGCTCGAAGACTGAGCTTTGGCACCGCATCCTGACGCATTATCTGCCGCTCTACTTCCCGGAGGCCGAACGATTTCATCGGAACTCGAGAACCGACTGGTTTCTGGCGTTCCTCGAGAAGTATCCATCACCACAAATGATCACGGCGATGAGCCGGGAGGCATTCGTTGCCGATGCCTGGCAAGTGGTTGGACGCAAAGTGTCCAAAGAACGCTTACTTTCAGATATTTATGCGACTGCGGTTGGCTCAGTGGGGTTGCCGGTTCACCCCGACTCCGACGCTGTCCGCATGTTCCGCCTCGTTCTGGCCGAAGGGCGCAGTCTGGTTCGACAGCGCAACGAGATCGAAGTACGGGCCGTCGAGCTGCTGTCGGACCTCCCCGATTATCAGCTGCTGACGACCATTCCCGGGATCGGCCCGATCAACGCCATGACCATCCTGGCCGAGGCCGGTGACCTGCGTCGGTTTCGGCATCATCGCCAGTTCCTGAAGTTCTGCGGCATGGACCTCGCCACGGTCCAGTCCGGCATGTTCCGCGGCCAGAGCAGGATCTCGAAGTACGGCAATGCCCGGTTGCGTCGCACCCTCTGGATGGCCGGCCAGACCGCTGTGCTGAAGCGGACCAATAGCTTCCGCGACAAGTTCGAACGCTACATCTCGAAGGACCGGCACAACGCCCATCTACGCCGCAAGGCTTACACCGCCATTGCGGCCAAGATGGCGCGCACCGTACACGCCGTGGTCAAACACGGCAAACCCTATCGCCCCTTCTTCGAGGGGGTGAGCCGAGGCGGAAGGACCTCTCTCTGACATGAGCCGTGGAGGCAGCCATCTGACCTCGTAGATAATGTTCGGGCCTTCTGCTTGGGATTTGGAATCTCGTATTGAGGACGGTGAGGGCCGCCATCGCGCGTACCCTGTGTTTGCTATGGAAGAGATCATTTCTTGACGGCAGAGCCCGTCTGGGCAACCTTAACAGGGCATCTGGAGTACCAAATGCCCCAGGACCTGCTGACCTAAGTAGCCAGATTTTCCCGACATAGGACGTTGTCCGAGACAATCATGCCGGCTTTCCACGCCGTTCGATCAAGGTCGCCAATTCCCGCGCGACACGCCGCCCCGAGATCGATGTGTCCGGAATGGCCGCCAGGCATTCCCTCGTCACGTCATCGACCACGTTCAGGATGCGGAACCGCTGGCCACAGGCGAACTGGTCATGGACAAAATCCAGCGACCAGCGCGCATTGGGCCGGGCCTCGACCAAGATCGGTGCCCGGGTTCCTACCGCCTTGCGCCTGGCCCGGCGTTTGCGCACCGTGAGCCCTTCTTCTCGATACAGCCGGTAGATACGGTTGATCCCGGAGGGTTCTCCCTCCCGGCGCAGCAGCACAAATAGCCGCCGATAACCGAACCGGCGGCGTTCATTGGCCAGATCCCGAAGCCGCTGGCGCAGCCCGGTCTCGGGCGGTCGCGCGGACCGGTAGCGGATCATCTTGCGGTCCGCTCCAACAATCTGACAGGCCCGCCGTTCCGACAGGCCAAGCCTGGCCCGCAGATGCGCAACGGCTTCGCGCTTCACGGGTTCGCCATTGTGCTTGAACCAATGGCGCATCAATAGCTCACCCTACCATTTTTTGAGAGCAGTTCCTTCATCGCCGCAGCGTCGAGCATCTGCTCCTCCAGCGCCTTAAGTCGTTTGGCGTCCGAAACCGTCATCCCACCAAACTTCGCTTTCCAGGCATAAAAGGTGCCTTCCGACATCCCGTGCTTGCGGCACAGATCGGCGCACTTCGCGCCTGCCTCATGCTCGGTAAGGATGCCCCCTATCGGCAGATTGCTTCGCAATCGCCTGCCAGGCAATGGATGATCTGTTCTTCGCTGTATCTCGTTCGCTTCATTGTCCGTCCCTTCGTTGGGGCGGACTCTAATTCCAAATGGAGGAAAAATCCCGTGGCAGGTCATCACGAGAGCGAGTGCAGTAGAACTCCAGCGGCGACCGCGATGCTCGAAATCATTGCGAATGCAGAGTGAAAGTACCTAGAAGCAGCTTTTATTTTTGGTTCAAGCGCGTGCTTCTCTCTTGGCTACCCCCGACCATATCGAGCGCAATATCCACGATCATGTCTTCCTGTCCGCCAACCATCCGGCGCCGGCCAACCTCCAAAAGGATGTCTGCCGTCTTGAGCCCGTATCGTTGCGCCGCGGCCTCCGCGTGTAGCAAGAAAGAGGAGTAGACCCCGGCATAGCCAAGAGCGAGCGTCTCGCGGTCGACACGGACGGGCCTTGTTTGAAGCGGCCGCACGAGATCGTCGGCGGCGTCCATCAATTCGTAAAGATCGCAGCCATGCGTCCATCCCATCTTGTCAGCAACCGCAATGAACACCTCAAGCGGCGCGTTGCCCGCGCCTGCCCCCATGCCGCCAAGGCTTGCGTCGACACGGTCGACCCCCTCCTCGACAGCAGCGACGGAATTCGCCACCCCCAGCCCGAGGTTGTGGTGGGCATGCATCCCGATTTCGGTCTCCGGGCGCAGTACATCCTTGAAAGCGCGAATGCGGTCGCGTACTCCGTCCATCGTCAACGCGCCGCCGGAGTCCACGACATAGACGCCGGTGGCCCCGTAACTTTCCATCAATGCCGCTTGCTCGGCCAGCTTTGAAGGCTCCGTCATGTGGGACATCATCAGAAACCCGAGCGTATCCATGCCCAGCTCACGGGCACATTCGATGTGCTGCCGGGCAACATCCGCTTCGGTACAATGCGTCGCCACACGGACCACGGTCGCACCCGCGGCATGAGCTTCCCGCAAATCGTGCACGGTGCCGATGCCCGGCAAAAGCAACGTGGCCACCTTCGCGTGCTGCACTGTTTCGGCAACCGCCTCGATCAGTTCCACGTCGGTATGCAAACCAAAGCCGTAATTGAACGTGCTGCCACGAAGGCCGTCGCCATGCGCGACTTCGATGGAATCCACCTTTGCGCGGTCTAGCGCGGCGGCAATTTCCCGAGCCTTTTCTGTGGTGTACTGATGGCGGATCGCGTGCGATCCGTCACGCAGGGTGACGTCGGAAATATAGAGCTTCCTATCCATGGGATCCCTTTCAAGATACGGCTTCGGCGCTGACGAGCTTTTGGCCGGTCGCCAATGCGGCCGATGTCATAATGTCGAGATTTCCGGCATACGACGGCAAGTAATGGGCAGCCCCTTCAACCTCTAGAAAGACAGACGTCTTAAGGCCGGTGACATGACCCAGACCGGGGATCCGAAGCGACCGGTCGGCATCAAAAAGCTCGAATTGAACTTTCTGTTTCAACCGGTAGCCCGGAACGTAGTCTTGAACGCGCTTGACCATGTCGGACACGGCGGCCTCAATGGCCTCCTGGTCAGAAGGGTCAGAAAAGGTATAGACCGTATCGCGCATCAACAGCGGAGGTTCGGCTGGGTTGAGAACGATAATCGCCTTTCCCTTGGTGGCACCCCCAACGACTTCCAGCCCGCGAGAGGTCGTTTCCGTGAATTCGTCGATATTCGCGCGCGTTCCCGGGCCCGCCGATCGGCTCGAAATCGAGGCGACGATCTCTGCATAGTGAACCTTGGCGACGCTCGAAACAGCGGCGACGATCGGGATCGTAGCCTGGCCGCCACAGGTCACCATGTTCACATTTTGACTATCAGCTTGCGCCTCCAGATTGACGACCGGCACGCAATACGGGCCAATCGCGGCCGGCGTGAGATCAATGATCTTGATATCGGGCCTGACGGATCGAAGCACCTTGTCATTATGGACGTGCGCCTTGGCAGAGGTCGCGTCGAAAACGATCGAGATATCGCGGAATTCGGGCATCTCGATCAGGCCCTCGACGCCCGTCGCACAGGTCGCCACGCCCATCTTGGTGGCACGCGCCAACCCCTCGGAATTGGGGTCGATACCAACCATGACGCCCATTTCCAGAGATCCGCCATGCCGCAGAACCTTTATCATGAGGTCAGTGCCAATGTTGCCCGACCCGATAATTGCCACACGATCTTTCATCCTCGTCCCTCCCGGTGTTTAGGAAAAGCTGACCGAGCAGCCGCCCAATCCGCCGATCTCTACCTGAATGTCATCACCAGCTACGACGGGAACCATCGGCCCGAGCGCACCGGAAAGGATGATCTCGCCGGCCCGCAGGGGGTCAGACCGCTCCGCCATGGTCTTGGCCAGCCAATAGGCCGCTCGAAGCGGATGGCCGAGTGCCGACGCGCCGGATCCTACAGAGCAGATTTCGCCGTTCTTGCGCAGCGTCATCCCGACGCCACCGAGGTCGATCCCACCGAACGCGACCGGCTGCTCCGCAAGAACATAGAGAGCGCTTGAAGCGTTGTCGGCGATGGTATCTTCCAGCGTTATCTTCCAATCCCGGATCACGCTGTCCACGACCTCGATGGCCGGAAATACATAAGATATCGCATTCGCGAATTCGGTCCAGCTCAGGCAATCGGTATCAAGATCGCGATGCAACGCAAAGGCAACCTCTGCCTCGACCTTGGGCTGTATGAGCGTGTCGGACGGAATGATGTCCCCGCTCAGATACTCCATGTGATCGAACAGCATTCCGAAATCGGGCTGATCGACGCCAAGCTGTTCTTGCACCACCTTGGAGGTCAAGCCAACCTTGCGACCAACAACCTTGTGCCCCGCCTTCTTCTCGAGCGCCACGTTGACCGAAGCCACGGCATAGGCGTGTTCGACACCCGAGATCCCGTGGGCCTCCGCAACCGGCGCTATGGCGACGCGGCTCTGTCGCGCCTTACGTATTTCGTGCGCAGCCGCTTCGACTTCGGCACCATAATTCGTCATCTTACAGGCTCCTTAAATTGCCCACTGTGGCTGCGGCATGGGGCGCCGCGTCGATTTGCGTGTTACAGGTCGGGATCACCACATGCCTTGTGGAGCCCTCGGATCCCCCAACCGAGTTCAACCGGCAGCACGACGCCCGTCGTCGCTCTAGCAGACCGATCCGCCAGGTACAGATACGCCCCGACATAGTCTTCGGCCGTCGGCACGAAACCCAGCGGGACACGCGAAGCAAAGCGCTCAGCATTCCAATCGGCTTTGAAGTCCCGCGAGTCGAACCCAAGACTGGGTGGACCGGAAAGCGCCGTTGCCATGCCGCTGGGCGCAACCGCATTGACGCGAACCTTCGGAGACAGTTCAAAGGCCAGCTGCCGGGTAAGTCCCACGCCAGCGTGCTTTGCTGCCGTATAGAGAGGGCCACCGCCCGCCGAATAAAGCGCGGCATTCGACAAGGTAAAGACAATCGAACCTCGGCTTTTCGCCAGCGCGGGCGCCGCGGCTCGTGATCCGAGAATGTAGCCAAGAACATTGACATGGAAGACCTCGTCAAAGGCCTCGGTTATCTTGTCTGGTGGCAACTCCATCAAAGATACGGAGAAATCCCAGATTGCGGCGTTGCCGATAAAGGTGTCGAGACGAGCGAACCGGTCCATGGCCACGCTTACGGCGTCTTCGTTGGCCGACAGATCCGTTACGTCGCCGCAAACATACGCGACATCGTCGGTCCCAAGGTCATCCTGAAGACGGTCCAGTGCCTGCCGCGAGCGGTCCAGAACCACCACACTCGATCCCCGCTGCCGGAATGCGCGAACCAGAGCCGACCCCAAACCAGATGCGCCTCCGGTGACCAGGACGACGTTTTCATCCCCTTCAGCCATTCGGTGCATGCCTTTCTTCTGCGCCCGTCAGGGCCGCGCGATGGTCGTGCACGGGAACTTTGTTGATCGGCACCTCCGGATCCGCCAGGGCCGCCGTGTCGGGGCAAGACCCCTTTCCGATCCATTTAGACGCGGTTCGTATTTGCCGGCGCGCATCCACGCCCGTCGCACCGACGATCCGGCCCTGAGCCAGGTGAAAGACGCACAAGCTGCCATCGCTCTCCCGGCGCAGCACTTCCGTATCACCGGCGGATGGGTCGCCGGCGATCTCGACCCTGCCAGCCGGCTGATCAGACCAGCACCACGGGGTTGAAAGCTCCGGGGGCTCTTCGCCAAGGATCGCGGCAGCCGCGGCAGCCCCTTGTTCTTGGGCCGAACGCCAATGCTCCACACGCAAACGGCTGCCGTCACGGCCGATATGTGTCGCAACGTCGCCGGCCGCATAAAGCCCAGGAACGCTCGTCCGGTACCGTCCGTCAACCAGTACGCCGCCATCTGTCTCCGCGCCGACAGCTTCCGCAAGCTCGGTCGCCGGCACAATGCCCACTCCGATGACGGCAACGTCGGCCTCGATCGTCTTCCCCCCGGCTTCAATCACCAATCTCTCGTCCTGATCGGTCACGCTTTGCACCGGCGACGAGGTCAAAAGCGAAACACCGGCCGTCTCGAAGCCATCAAGAATATGCCTGCGCAAGGCAGCTGACCGGATCGCGGGAAACGGTTCGTCCTGCGCTTCAACGAGGCTGACGGAACATCCCATCTTTGCCGCGCTCCCGGCCACTTCGGCCCCGATGAAGCCCGTGCCGATCACGGCCACCCTCGCGCTAGGCGTCAGAGCCGACTTGAGCGACAGCGCATCGTTCCAGTCGCGCAGGTAATGCACACGCTCGGATCTGGCGATCCCGGGAAGGTGCCTGGGGCTGCCCCCGGTTGTCAGCAATACGGCATCAGCTTCAACCGTATCACCGTCCGAAAGCTCCAGCGTGAACGGTTCTCCACCGCCCAGACCGACCACCTTACGCCCCAGTAGAAGCTCGATACCCGCCTCTTCGTAATACGCCTTGGGATGCACCCATTGCGGCTCCGCCGCCTCTTCAGTCAGCACCTCCTTGGACAGCGGCGGACGCTCATAGGGGCGGACGGCTTCTTCCCCGATCAAAAGAACCCTGCCTTCGTAGCCCTTCAGCCGTAACGCTTCGGCAGCTCTCGCTCCGGCAAGGCTGGCGCCCACGATGGCGATTGTCTTAGGTTGGCTGGTGCTCATGTCGGCGCCTCGACGTCCTCGGGAAGCTCCAGAAGGACCTCCCCGTCCTTCACTTGCACGTCGAACGTACGCAGGCTGACCGTCGCAGGCAGGGACATGGCCTTGCCATTGCGGACGCAAAACGTGGCGGCGTGCAGCGCGCACTCCACGACATCATCATCAAGGTATCCCTCGGTAAGACAGGATTCCATGTGAGTGCAAGTCGCAGCCGTCGCGAAGAACTCGTCCTCAACACGGTAGATGGCGATCGCCGGCTGGCTTTCCACCCGGAACATTTCTCCGGGCTCGACGTCTTCGACGCGGCAGACCGATAGCAATTTAGCCAAGGTTTCCTCCGTTTGGTTTATCAGTTCTTGACCGGGTGATGGCCCCAGTCACTCGGTGCGTCGATCTGGCCAACGACCCATGTGGCCTCGTCAACGCGCCGGCCTCCTGTCCCGTACTCGACATTCACGCCGGACGGAGAGCGCAGGTAGCAAGAGATCATTTCGTCGTTGAAGTGACGTCCGATCGTCATCGCAAGGTGTTCCTGCCCATATTCCTGCGCCCGCCCGACCGTGTTCACATCGTCGACTTGGAGCATGAAGTGGCCCAACGAAAACCCGCCTTCATCGTCAGCCTTTCTAAGCGCGATGCTGTGATGGCGCGCATTGCAACGCAAGAACGTTGCCGTCACTTCCTTGCCATTCCAGACATCCGAGATCCGGAAGCCCAGAATATCGCGATAGAAGGCGAGAGTATCATCGTAGCGCCCCGCGCGCAGAAGCACATGACCAAGCCCGAGATCCCCGGTCACGAAACGCACGCCAAGAGGCGAAACGAATTGCTCGCGCACGTAGGTTTGACCATAGAAAAGCTCGAGCGGTGTCCCGCTGGGGTCGTTGCAATGCAGCAGGCGAATAACGCTCCTGCGTCTTGCTTCCTCCGCCGATCCCTCGCGCACGGCATAACCGGCCTCAGCGAGCTTTTGACGAAGCAAGTCAAGCCCGGCTGCGTCACCAACATCGAGGCCGACGGAGGCCAGGCCGCCACTGTCTGCCTGCGTAACGGCGATTCGGAAGGCTTTTTCGTCCACACGGATCAGCAATTCGTCGTCGCGCTCGACAGCGGCGGCCCCAAGCACCGAGGTTGCGAAATTCTTCCACTCGCCCAAAGTGCCTTCGGTTGTGAGATGTATGTATCCCAGTGAAATGACGGACATGATTGTCTTCCTCCCCTAACTCAGTCTTGGCTCAAGAAGTTGTGAACCAGCGCGTTGAACTCGTCGGCTTTCTCCATTTGCACCCAATGCCCGCAGCGCGAGATAATGTGCATGCGCGCGTCCTGAAGGCGCCGCAGCATGATAAGCCCCCCTTCGAAGGGCACCGTGCGGTCATCGCGCCCCCAGATAAGAAGCGTCTTATGCCCTATTTTCTCAAGTTCTCGCCAAAGCTGCGGCTCGCGCGGGTCGGGTTCGACAAGGTGTTTCTTGTAAAACTCGGCGGTCTCGGCTTCCGTTGCAGAGGCCAGCCGTTCGTCGATCAGTTCAGGCGTGATCGCAGAACTGTCAAACAGGAACGTGCGGATCAGGTTTTCCATTCTCTCCCGGCTGGGTCCCGGCGGAGAGAAAAATTCGTGAAGCTGCTTCATCCCTTCCGTGGGTTGGGCATGGAACAGGTTCAGACCGCCACCGGGCCCCATCAGCACCATGCGGCGAACGCGCTCCGGCCACTTCAAGGCTATGCCCATCGACGTGCGGCCACCCCAAGAATTGCCGATGAAATCCGCCTGATCGATACCAAGCTGGTCCATCAAGCCAACGATCAGCCGCGCCCCGAAACCCGAACGGACTTCGTCTTCCGGGATTGTCTTGGTGGTCTTGCCGAAGCCCGGGTGATCGATAAGAAGCACGCGGTAGGATTCGGCGAAATAAGCGATGTTTTGCTTGAAGTTGCTCCAGCCGGAGGCGCCGGGACCAGCACCGTGAAGCATGATCAACGCCGGGCCGCTTCCGGCCTCGTGATAATGCACCGTCTCGCCGTCGACCTCTGCGAAACGAGAGGTGGAGCTCTCTGTCAGCTCTTCCGCTGCTATTTTTTCGGATACCGTCATTTTTTTGCCTCCTAGAAGAATATGCTGACGCTCGGAACAACGAGGGTTGCGTCGTCGATTACGATCGTGCGGCGATAGACACTCAATCCAAAGATCCCGTCAGACCGTTCGCGGACGAGGTCGGTACGTTCGCCGACCAGCAAAGTCCTCTCCTTGTCCTGTCGACCTTGAAACACGAGAAAATTGCTTCGGACCTCGTACCCATCCTCGATTTCACGCACCCGGGTGTTCGTTACCGAGTGCCGCGTCCGCGACGGAGGCTCTTCCGCCCAAGCCTTGCCGGTCTCAATCTTTGTCACGCGTTGGACCAAGTCCTCCTTGGTCTCGTCGTAGACCGCCAATTCATCCGGGCTGGTCAGTTCGATGTCCCTTTCGCGAGGCGGCCGCACACGGCGCAACGGCATCCAGTACCGCACGTCATCGCTGAAGACATTGAGCCATTCCTGAAACCGCTTTGCATTTAGAAGTTCAAGTTCGACGTACTGAAACTGCCGTACTCGTTCGTTGAGAACAGGATCGAGAGACGGCAGCGCTGTGGTGTCTACGGTCATCCCTTCTCTCCCGTCTTTTGATTCGCAGCAGCGCCATCATCAGAAAGAAGCTCCTGCCACTTCCGGTAGAAATTCCGAGACGCGCGATCTGCAAAAACACTCGTGGCATGGGGGCCGACCGGCTCGATGTGCTCTGTTTCGAGATCCATCCCCATCTGGTAGCAAAGCTCTGTCTGGCTCGCGATGGTGCCACTTAGAACCCGCTGCATGTGGACCCAATTCTCTCCGTCGTCCTGCTCCAGCATCCCGGAAGGCCCGAAGTTGCGCTGGGTACTGCGCCGGAAAGCCGTCTTGACTTCAGGCGGGGCCACCGTGTCGACGAGCGACCAGGACCAGACCTCGATCTGGTTCGGACCGCGTGGATGCCAGACGCGAATGGTATTCACGCCACCGAGATACGAGAAATTCGGGAAAATCGTGGTGTGGCCGCTCGTCCGGGCCGCACGCAGTTTTCCGACCCGCTCGCATGCTTCGGGAAACGTGTCGTGGAACCATTTCTGTGCAAGATCGTCGACGTAAATCGGGGGGTTTGGCTCTTCGCTGCGGAAAAACCCGCCGCCATGCCCTTGCTCGGTCCACCATTGGTTCCCGTCTCGTTCGTCCATGCTGTGCTTGCCAGGATCATAATCTTCCGGCAGGGACACCTGCAGGGCCGAAACATGCGTGGAAGCAGCGTGGTACATGTCGCTGACGAATTGCTCGGCCGCCATCTTCCAGTTGCAGTTGATCACCCATTTATGGATGCCGCCCGCCACCTCGGTGCCGCCTTCGATCCGGTCGACAAACCCGTCGAGGTAAAAGCGCGCCGGTCCAAGGTATTCTTCCAGTGTCGGCCCGTCCTCACTCCAGGTTCCGAAGATGAGGCCCTTGTAGGATTCGACACGGGTCACCTTTCTGGCGCCCCAATCCGATTTTTTAAAACAGGAGGGATACTTGTCTTCCTGCGGAACGGCCTTGAGGTCGCCCGAGATGTCGTAGTTCCATCCGTGATAGGAACATGTGAACGACCGCGCATTGCCCAGTTCCGCCTGACAAATCCGCATGCCGCGATGTCGGCACTGATTGAGAAAGGCGGCAACGCTGCCATCGCGCTGGCGGACAAGGATGATCGGGTCTTCAGCCATGTACGACGTGACGAAATCGCCCGGTTTGCGTAGCTGACTTTCATGTCCGAGAAAGAGCCAGCATTTTGCAAAGATCCTCTCGCATTCCAGCTTGTAGATGTCAGGATCTGTATAGACCTGTCCGGAAAGCCGTCCGGCCTTCACATCGACAAGTTCTTTGACTGAGCTAGGCATTTGTTTCTCCTAAAATCTTGGTAGGCTTTGGAGGCTTTAGTTGCGGGCTTAGTGCCAACGGTTGAGGCGGGCCTCGATCACGTCGAGCAACCAAGCCAAGATCATGCCCGCAAAGGCGAGGACGAAGAGCAAAGCCCAGACTCCGCTCATATCGAAGGCCGCCGCGAGGTACGAAATCTGCTGACCGACGCCGTGGCGCGATGCGATGATCTCCCCGGCGACAACACCCAGAAGTGCGACGACAAGGCCAAGACGCAGCCCGGCAAACATCACGGGCACGGCACCTGGCATCGTGATTTTCCAGAACAATTCGGACCGGCTTAACCCCAAGGTTCGCGCCAAAGTCACATGATCGGCGTTGACACCACGAATACCAGCGACAGTGTTTTGCAGCACGATGAAGAAGCAAAGGCTGGCGCCGATCGCAACCTTGGACCAGATCCCAAGCCCGAACCACACGATCAACAGCGGCGCCAACGCGGTTCGCGGCATTGCATTGAAGGCGGCCAGGATGGGCTCCAGAACCTTTTCAGCTTTCGGAAAGAGAACGAACAAAAGCCCGAAGATAATCGCGGCGCCTGCACCGATCACGAACGACAGGAGCGTTGTGTAGAGTGTAAAGCCGAGCTCCGGCCAGATATGCCCTTCCGTGATGAGCCCTTCGACCAGGTCGCTATAGATCTTGCTGGGTTGACCGACGAAGTTCGGATCCGCCATGCCCGTCCGCGTAATCCCCTCCCAGATGGCCAGCAGGAAGGCAATCGCACCAAGCCGCATCGCATAAAGTGTCAAACGCTCTGTCATGATGTCGCAAACCCGTCTTCCAAGGTGGACCAGATCTTCGCATGATAGTCATGAAAGGCCTGGTCCTTTTGCAGCTGCCCGATCTTGCGCGGGCGCGGCAGATCGATCTTCACATCCGCGATAATCCGCCCCGGCCGAGCCGCCATTACGACCACGCGATCACCGAGTGCGATGGCTTCGCTCAGGTCGTGGGTGATGAATACGATTGTTCGGTCGGACCCCTGCCAAAGCTCCAGAAGCAGATCCTCGAGCTGCAACTTGGTCTGCGCATCAAGAGCGCCGAAAGGCTCGTCCATGAGCAGCAGGTTTGCGTCGAGGCAAAAGGTGCGAGCCAGTGCGACACGCTGCCTCATGCCGTGAGACAACTCCTTGGGGAACGAACTCTCGAACCCCTCAAGACCAACCCGCTGCATCAATCTCAAAGCGCGCTCGCGGCGAACGTTCTTCGGGGTACGCCGCGCTTCGGCTCCGAATTCTGCGTTGCCAAGCGCGGTCCGCCATGGAAGCAGGCTGTCTCTGGCAAGCATATAGGCAATATCGGAATGACCCTCTTCCGGCGTCTCTCCGAACACGTTGATATCCCCGCCGGCGAGCACCTTTTCAGGCAGCAACCCGGCCGCGTAGTTGAGCATCGTGGTCTTGCCACAGCCGCTCGGTCCGACGATACACAGAAACTCTCCTCTTTCGACTTTGAGATCGACATCCGTGGCCGCGGTCACATTTCCAAACTTGATAGTGGCACCATTGAACTCCAGGATCGGCGTGTCAGTGGTGACTTCAGAGGCGGCGCGCGCCCCTGAAGGCTTTTGTTCTTGTGTACGCATTTGCAACATATCACTTGGCCGTCGTAGGCGCATGTTCCCAGATCAGGTTGTCCGGATTGACGTCCTCGTCACCCAGCATTTCCCGTTCGTTCAGAAGCTCCACGAACGCCGCGACCCCTTCGCCCTCGAGAACCGTGTTGGTGTTCGCGATCTGCTCAAGCACGCCGTCCCGGACGATCTCCGCGGCATTGTCCATGTTTAACTCGATGTAACCGTTGGCCATCTCCACGGCGGCCTCTTCGTTGGCCGGATCCGTCAGCCATGCTGCGGCATCGTTCAGCGCAGCATTGTAGGCCTTGTAAGCCTCCTGCCGCTCCTCCAGCGCCGAAGCCGCCGCCCAGATTGTGGTTGCAGCACCGTCAAACTGCTTCACGACCTCCGGTCGATCATCCTTGGTCAGATCGATGCTGGTTTCACACACGTCAGAGAAGTCGCAGATTGCAGGTAGCGGCTGAAACAGCATCACGGCGTCAACTTGGCTCGCACGCAGCGCGCCAAGGGCCGTGGCAGGCCCCCCAACTCCGATAATCGTCACATCGTCAAGCTCGACGCCGGCGTCGCGCATTAGCATGCCAAAAGCAATTTCGGTACTGGCGCCGCGGCCCGACACACCCACGGTTTTCCCCGCGAAGTCCTTCATCATCTCGGGGTAGCCCGCTTCGGCGGTCGGCCAATCAACTTCACTCCGCTTGACCAACTGCAGGTTCAGCCGATCGCTCGCGCCGGAAATGATCTTGACGCCCGATCCATTGGAAGCAGCACGCACACCGAAGTCGGTACCCAGATAGGCGACATCCAGGCTTTCGCCCAGAACCGCCTGCAGTCCTTGGGAACTCGAAGGCACGAAGACCGGCTCGCACTCCAGACCGTGGTCGGCACAGAAATGCTCGTCCGCGACGCGCATGAGGATTTCGGCAGTCGAACTGTAAACTTGATAGCGAATGACACCGAGGTCATCCGACTGCGCCGATAGCGGAGTACTGACCAGTGCGGTGCACGCAGCGCCGAACACAGATGTAAATAGATGTCTCATCGATAAATTCCTCCCTGGTAGAACGACCCCTCTCCACGAGGCCAAACTGACCGCCCCTCCTCCGCCCAGACCGAGCAGATAACAGCCAGTGACCCCTTCCTGCCAGAATTACATTTTACATGCAACATGTATTTCTTGTTTCTTAATAGACTGATAATGTTTATTAGCCTTGTAATAGGATAACTGGGGGGTCGTTGACCTCGTGGAAAGGGAAAATCGATGAAGCCGGAGACGACCGGAAACATGCTGATGGAAGCGCCTGAACGGCTGGGAGACCGGGTCTATGAGCACCTGCGGGAAATGGTCTTGTCAGGGGAACTGGAAGCGGGAGATCGATTGAGCGTGCCCAACCTCGCATTGAGGTTTGCCGTCAGCAGGAGCCCTATTCGCGAAGCGGTACAGCGCTTGATTCAAGATGGGCTCGCGGTCGACGAACCAAGACGCGGCGCGACGGTCACCAGTGTCAGCAGCGAACACCTCGCCGGACTTTTCGAAATCCGCGAAGCGCTGGAGGGGCTGGCAGCGCGACTTGCCGCCAAACGCGCGAGCAACGATCAGATCGAAAAGTTGAAGGCCGCCTTGGAAGCGCATCAAGTGGCCGTTGCCGCGAACGAGCAAGAACTCCGCCAGAGTGAGAATCTTCGCTTCCATCGAATCATTCATCAGGCTGCGTCGAACGTCGATCTGCTTCGACAGCTCGAAAACCTCGATGCCAAGGTGCGCCTGGCGATTCGCCGTACCGGCGCCATCAAGGGCGACATGGAGGAGACAATCGACGAGCACCGCCAGATCTTTCAAGCGATCATGGCGCGCGACCCGGATGCGGCCGAAACCGCCGCAAGGAAACACATAGGCAGAGTGCGGGAAAAGCTGCTGCAGCTTTGAGTGTCAGGTGCGCCATCCGGCGTGAGGCGCAAGAGGCAATTCTTGCCCGGCCGCGACCATCTTGGAAACCGGACAGGCGTCGCACAGGGGCGCTGCACAGACAGGCAAAGAGCCTTCGCACGAGTACCGGGCTGCTGGGGTCTTCTGATCCTGTGTAATCGCAAAAACATTAGCACTGATGCCAAGCCGATCGCGGACGCCGCGACCGGTCACCAAATCAGCCCCCAAAGGCGTGGCGGCCAGATCGGCCAATCCTGGCGGAAGGTTTGCGCCGGTATCAAGGAAAGCCCCACTGGCCGCCTCCAATATCGCTTATCCGCCCATGGCCCAAAGCGACAAGGCCAATCCTAGGGTCGCGATGAAGATCCAAGCCGACGCGCCAAGGGCCAGCGGACGCAGCCCCTTCTGACGCAAACGCCGCAAGTCGGTTTCCAAGCCCATCGCCGCCAGCGCCGCCGTCAGGAAAATCGCCGTCAGCGCAACCATGAACTCATGCAGCCCGGACGGCAGGCTCATAACCGAATTGGCCCCCATGAGCGCAACGAAGCCAAGCACGAACCACGGCACGACCGGAAGCTTCGAGCCCGAGGCGCGCTGCCCGCCGCCGCGAAATTGCAGGGCACCCAACATCAAGATCAGCGGAGCAAGCAGGATCACCCGGGACAGCTTGGTAACGGTCGCAACATGGCCGGCCTCCTCGCCAAGCGCGAAGGCCGCGCCCACAACCTGGGCCACCTCGTGAACCGTCGCGCCCGCCCAGAAACCATAGGTTTCGGGAGCAAGCTCCAGCATATGCGCCGCCATCGGCCCCAGCAGCATGGCGCTCGTCCCGAACAGCGTGACGCAGGCGATGGCATAGGCCACGTCTTCGTCGGACCCGCGCGTTACGGTATTGCAGGCCAAAACCGCAGACGCACCGCAAACCGAAGTCCCCGCAGCGATCAGCTGTGAAAGGCGGCTTTCCACGCCCAGCGCACGGCCAAGCAGGCAGGTGAAGGCAAAGGTCGCGGCCAGCGTCGTCGTGACCGCCACAACGCCCCGCAAGCCAAGCGAAGAAACCTCGCCCACCGTGACCTGAAGCCCGAGCAATACGATCGCCGTCCGCAAGACCGGCTTGAGCGCAAAGCGGATACCGGGTTGCAGCGAAGCTGGGCTGCCCACCGCCACACGCCAGCCGATTCCAAGCAGCAGCGCCACGACCAGCGGGCTGAGCGCCGCCAACCCGGTCGCTTTTTGAACAAGCGTGGCGATGGCGGTAATCACCGCGACCAGCGCCAACCCCGGCACATAGGCATAAAGGTCTTGAAAGGCACCGGGGAGCGCACCCTGGGTCAGGATTTGCATGGTCGTGTCCTCTGCTTCTTCGCCCGCAAAAATGCCCGGTTTTCATCGTTCGTTAAATTAACTAATATCGAACGTATTAATCGATTGGATTGATCATTGACCTTGGACCAGCTTCGTATCTTTCTTGCGGTCGCCGAACGCGCCCATGTCACTCGCGCGGCGGATGCGCTGAAGATGACCCAGTCCGCCGTCTCGGCGGCCCTGCGCGCGCTCGAGGCCCAGCATGGTGTGCAACTGTTCGACCGGGTTGGGCGTGGCATCACCCTCACCGAAGCAGGGCGCAGCTTCGTACCTGCCGCCAAAAGCGTTCTGCATCAGGCCGAGACCGCGGAACTGATCCTCGATGACCTCTCCGCCCGGCCGAGGGGGCGACTTCGGATCGAGGCCAGCCAGACGGTCGCGACCTATTTCCTCCCACCCGCTCTGGTCCGCCTCAGGCAGACGCACCCGGATCTCGCCGTCAGGCTGGTCGTCGGAAACACGTCAAGCGTTGCGCGGGCCGTGGCCGACGGCGCAGCCGACTTGGGTTTCGTGGAGGGCGAGGTGGCGCATGGCGACCTTCGCACACGGGTGGTGGCCCGCGACGAGCTTGTTTTGATCATGCGGCGCGATCATCCGGCGGCCCGAACTCCGATGTCGGCCAAGGCCTATCGGAAGCTCGACTGGGTGATGCGGGAGGAAGGCTCCGGCACACGCTCCGAGGTCGAAGCCCACCTCGCCCAGATGGGGCTGACAATGGAAGACCTTACCGTCTTTCTGGAGATACCGTCAAACGAGGCGGTCCTGTCTGCCGTGGCGGGAAGCGACTGCGTGTCCATGGTATCGCGACGGGTGGTCGACGCGCTGGCGGAAGATGGCGCCGTCCACCAGCGCCGTGTGACATGGGCCCCCCGCCCGGAACGTCCGTTCACCGTTCTCTCGCATCCGGAACGGCACCGCACCCGCGCGGTCGAGGCGCTTCTGGCCCTGGTCGACGCGGGCTGATCCGGCACGGATTGCACGCGGCCCGTCGCCCGCCAGCCTCAGCCGCTGGTCAGTTCAGGCCTCTCGCGATCCGCCAGCTCCGCCGTCAGTTGCTTGCGGTCAACCTTGCCCACTCGGTTTTCCGGCAGGCGGTCCACAACCTCGATACCGGCAAGACAATGCGCCCGGCCAAGCGCCTCCCGGATCTTCCGGTTCAAGTCCTCAACCGCCTCGATCGGACCCGTGCCTTCCACGAAGGCAAACGGCACCTCCCCGAGATCGGCATGGGGCGCCGGCACCACGCAGGCCGCCCGGATACCCGGCTGCGCAAGAAGCACATCTTCGATGCTGGCGGGGGCAAGATTTTCGCCGCCGCGTATAATGATCTCCTTCAGGCGACCGGTCAGGAAAAGGTAGCCATCGGCATCGAGATACCCAAGGTCCCCTGATCTGACCCACCCCTGCGGATCAAAGGCGGCATGACCAACATAGCCAAGAGCCGTCAGCGGCCCGCGGAACGCCACTTCGCCGCGACTGCCTCTCGGCAGCGGCGTGTCTCCGTCCGGGTCAAGAATGGCCACCTCGGCCCCCGGAACCGCGCGTCCGACCGACCCGCGCCGGGGGGCGCCGGGCGGGTTGGCCGTGGACGTGCAGGTAAACTCGGTCTGCCCGTAGCTTACCAACACCGGACAGCCGAGATGGGCTTCGATCCGGTCCTGTGTCTCCACCGCCAGCGGCGCCGATCCACAGCGCAGCATCCGCAAGCGGTCCGTCGCACCGTTCGGGATCGGGTGATCGAGCAATCTCTGGAACATCGTCGGCACCCCGGTGACAACCGTGGGCTTGAGCTCGGCCATGGCATCCAGCGCCGTTTCCGGGGTGAAGCGCGGCAACAGCGTAATTCGCGCGCCCCGCATCAAGGGATAAAGGAGCTGGTTCAGAATACCGTTGGTATGACTGAGCGGCATCATGTGCAGGTAATGGTCGTCGGCACCCACCGGCGTGATCTCCGACAAACCGCGCGTGTTGGCGGCGATGTTTCCATGGCTCAGACGCACCGCCTTGGGTCGCCCGCTGGAACCGGACGTAAAGATAAGCAAAGCCTCTTCGTCAGGGCTGTATGCCCGTCGCACCTCGCAATCGGCGGCCCCTCCCGGCGCAATGCCCGTCAGAACGCGCACCCCGGCCGCTTCTGCCAGCGCCTGCGCCGCTTCCGCGTTGATGTCATCACAGATCAGGCATGAAAACCCGCTGTCGACCAGCTTCGTCACAACCGATCCGTGCGCCTCGCTCCGGCTTAGAACGGTAAGCGGCAGCCTGGCATAAAGACAGGCGAGAACATCCGTGCAGAGATCCACGCTGCGATCCTGCAACAGCGCGACACGGTCGCCCGCCTCAAGACCCGAAGCCAGCAAACCCCCGGCCCGGGCCACCACCCTTTCGGACAACATTGCATAGCCTATCGTCCGACCGTCCGCAGACAGCGCCGGCGCATCACCGCGGTGTCTCACCTGGGTCTCGAAGGCCGTCACGAAATCAGTCATGCGGCCGTCTCCGGCATCCGGATTGCGGCATCGGCTTCAAACCTGCCATCGGGATCCAGCGACCGCAGCGCCGCCAGCTCCGCCTCGGTAGGTTCAGCGGTCGGAACCGCCTGCGACATGTCGGTTTCAAAGCCGGTCGCGGCACGGATCTCGTCAAGCGTGACGTCCGGATGATGCGAGGCTACAGCAAGGCGCCCCTCCCGCTTGTCGAACACGCACATCGGGGTGACGACGGATTGCAGGTTGCCCTTCGCCGTTTGGAAAAACAGTGTGTCGACCAGCGTGCGGGTGGAATGTTCCGTCCGCCACGTGGCGGCCCGCTTAAGCGTCGGCATCATGACGGCCGATCCACCGCCCCCCGGCAGGCGAACCTTGGGGGCGTCCCAGTCACCGATGACAGAGTTATTGGTCGCGCCCGTTCCATCGATCTGGCTCGCCCCGAGGAAACAAAGGTCCATGCCGCCGCGGGTGCAAAGATCATAGAAATCTTCGTTGGCAAAGATCGACCGCGAACCCGCGGTAAGGGCCGCGTCCCCCGACGACAGAGGAACCGGACCCGCCAGTTCCGCATCGACCCCCCCGGCCACGTTCAGCCAGGTGAAGTTGAAATCATAGGCCCGCTTGGCGACAAGACAGGCCAGCATCGGGAGGGTCGAATTGACCCCGGAAAAGGTCACCTCGGACGGCCGGATCAACCGGGCAAGGTTTATGACAACGTAGGAAAACGGGGTGAAGCTGGTCATGCCGGCTCCTCCTGCTTGGCTTCGGGCGCCGCCGCCATGTGGCCCGACATCGATCCATCGGCGCTTTCTTCCACATATTTGGCCACAGCCTCGTAATTTACATCATAGACCGGGGCGAGCGAACCCGGCCAAGCGCCTTGCGGTGCATGGACCGCCGCCGCCGTCATGAAACCGGGAACCAGCGTTAGCTCCGGCCGCTCCGCAAAGCTTTCCGGCCGGGCAAGCGTTTCGGCGGTCACCAGAACCTTGCGGGCGGCCCGCGTCAGCGCCCGATCCCAATGCGGCGACCCCTCGACGCGGGCATTGCCGTCCCGGTCCACGGCATGGGCGTGGATGACAGCGAAATCGGGACGTATTGCAGGGATCAGCCAGACCTCGTCCCCGCCGCCGTAGGGGTCCGCTATCTTCTTCCAGCCGGAAATCTCCGCGATCTGGCTGCCATGCACGCCGCCCACCGGCATGAAGGGCACACCCGCTCCCGCCGCGCGAAGCCCGGCCGTCAGTGTCATGCAAGAATGTTCCTCCAACCTAACAGCGCCGCTTTCGATCGCCTTTCGATAGCCCCCGGCAAGCCCGAAGTTGCCTTCCATCGCGACAATGCCGGCACGCACGCGCGAGACACAGCCGGCCCTGCACAAGATGTCGATGTCATAGCCCGGCGATGCCTTGATGATTTCCAAATCGCGCTTGCCCTGCCGGATCAATTCCCGGACAAAAGCAAAAGGGCCGCGATGAAGGAAACTGCCGCCCAACCCGATGGACGCGCCATGCGGGATGGCCGCGACCATTTCTTCCAGATTGGTAAGTTTTTCCGAAGGTGTCATGATGGAACCTTTCGTTTCGATGTATCTGTTGAGACGTTGGATTTTTGCCGTGCGGCTTTCTGGGCCGCCACGTAAGCGGCAATCCGGTCACGCAGACCGGGCCGCGCGGCAGAGGCGACAAACGCGGCCAGATCTGCTTTCGGATCGGCCCGCGAGACCGTGGTCGACAAGTATGCCGCCACGTGCGGATCGAGGCTCAGCACCTCCGCGCTCCATTCCTCCAGCGCCTTCTCTGGCTCGGCCGGCGTGGCATGCACAAGGCCAAGCCTCAACGCATCCTCCGCGCTGACCGGCCCACCGGATGAAAGCAGGCTTTCCGCAGCACTCTCGCCAATCCGCAAGGACAGGCGATGCGTGCCCAGGAAAATGCCGAAACCAAGCCCCGGGAACGCCATGCGTCCGCCATCTGACAGGATGCGGTGCTGGCAACACACCAGGATGTCGGCCCCTGCACCGATCGCCGCCTTCTGCGCCAGGCCGAGCGTCCGGCAAGGCAAGGCCCAGAGCCGCTGTAGCACCAATTCGATCCGGGTCAGCAACCAGAGCATGTCGGCATCCGACCGCTCCTCTATCCCCGCAAGGTCAAGCCCGGCGCAGAACACCGACCCTGCGCCAGTGATCACCAGGCCACGCGGCTTGTCGGCTTCGACGCGGTCAAACGCCGCGTGCAGTCCCTCGACCATGTCAAGCGACAATGCGTTTCGACTGGTCGGCGCGTTCAGCGTCAGGCGCCAGATCGGATCATCTGTGTGCAACAGTACGGCATCGGTCATGCCACTTTCTCCGCGGCCAGCTCGGCAAGGATCGCATCGCGGTCCCCATCCAGCCCCGGCGGGCCACTGCGGATGGTGAATTCCCGATCCGACATGGAGACCGGCGGGCCGAAGGTCGAAATCTCGACTCCGGAGGGAAGCGCCGTACGCTGGACCCAGCCCTGTGCTTCGACCTGCGGGTCGGCCAGTGCCTCGGGATAGGTATTGATCGGCGCACAGGGCACCCCTGCGGCGCTGAACCGGGCCAGCCATTCCTCCGCGGTGTCTTCAACGAAGCGCTGTTCCAGCAGCGGCTTGAGCTCCTCCTGATTGGCCGCCCGGTCAGAGGTCGTCAGAAACCTCGGATCGTCTTTCAACTCCTCCATCCCGGTGACCGCGCAAACCTGCGCCCAAAGACGGTCATTGCCGGCTGCGATGACAAAATGGGTGTCACGCGCAGCATAGGCCTCGTAGGGAGAGTTGCGCGGATGCGCCGCGCCCAATTTCCTTGGAACGTTTCCGGTGCCGAAATACTCCGATGTCTGCAAAGCGGCGATGCCCAGCGAACAGCCCAGCATCGAGGCGTCGATATGGGCACCCTGCCCGCTTTGCCGTGCGGCCATCAACGCAGACACCGCGTTGAACGCGCCGTAAAGACCCGTCGCGAAGTCAGCGATCGGCACGCCGCATTTCACAGGCGGAACGCCCTCGTGGCCCGTCACGCTCATGATCCCCGAAAGCGCCTGCATGGTCACGTCAAAGGCACCCTGATTCGCCTTGGGGCCCGTCTGGCCAAAAGCGGAGATCGAGCAGTAGATCAGCGCGGGGTTCCAGGTTTTCGCACGGGCGTAATCAAGCTTGAGGCGCTCCATGACGCCGGGTCGCGAATTCTCGACCACGATGTCGGCCCGCGAAATCAACGCGCGGGCCGTCTCGTAGTCTCCGTCGTCTTTCAGGTCGAGCGCGATCGATTTCTTGTTTCGGTTCAGCGAAGCGAAATTTTCCGAGTACCCGTCGGTGATCGGCGGCCACGTCCGCATCGCATCGCCGGTCGGCGGCTCAATCTTGATGACCTCCGCGCCCATATCCGCCAGAAGCATTCCGCAGAAGGGTCCCGCCGCGATCTGGCATATCTCGACGACTCGAACACCCGCCAGCGGAAGTGAGCTCGTATGTATCATGGATTGTCCTTTCGTCCTTGCAGAGCGGCCGAAGCATCTTCGGCCGCGTTCATCACCAGCGGAGCAAGCTCCGCAATTCTGTCGTCGGGCATGCGTTCCGCCGGGCCGGCAATGGACAGCGCCATGCGCACACGCCCGTTCCAGCCGCGGATCGGGGCGCCGATGGCGCGAACGCCGCCGCGCCATTCCCCGCGATTGATCGAATGACCGCGCTCTCGGGTTGCCTTCATCTCGGCGGCAAAGGCGGCAGCATCGGTAATCGTCTCCGACCCGAACGCCTCCAGCGTCAGGTTGCTCCAGCGCTCCTCGCCAGCGGGATCAAAGGCCAGTATGGCCTTGCCCGTCGCCACACAATGCGCCGGAGCCCTATCTCCAACCCGCGTGAAGGTGCGCACGGCCTCCGGACTGTCGAGCCGGTGAAGATACAAAACCTCGTCGCCGTCGATCAGGCCCAGGATGACGGTTTCCCGGCTGAGGTCGCGCAGTTGTTTCAGGGCTGGCAGGCAAGGCGAGACGCGATCAGGTTGCTCCGACCGCATCATTGCGACCTCCCATAGCCGCAGGGTCGCGGCATAGCGTGAGGTGTCTGCATCCTGCTCGGCATAGCCCTCTTCCGACAGTGTTTGCAGAAGCCGGTGAGCAGTGGCCTTGCCGATCCCGGTGGCGCGCGACAATTCACCAAGGCTCATTGCGCCCTGTACGGAAAGCGCCTCTAACAGGTGCAGCCCGTTTCGCAGGGTGGAATCGCGGCGCGGCACCTCAGCGCCGGTCGAAGCCTCGAATTGCTTAGGCAAATTCTTCTTTCCTTTCATGGCTCGAGCCTTCGGCCTACCGGTCCGAACCCGACCCGGCCCAGCCCACCCCCGTTGGCAAGATGTCTTCCGAAGGAAGCAGATTGACTTTGCCCAGTGTTATGGTGGCGACACGCTCAGAGTCGGTCGTGCCGCCAGCCGAAGCGGCCACCATGACAGAGTCTTCGGTTTTCGACACACCGGTCACCATCAACTCAACATCATCTTGATGCAGATAGTTCTTCTCATTTGGTCCTCGTCGTTTCGCATGGTGAGCGTCTCAATCGCTCAATTTGTACAACATGCCTGAATCGCGTTCAGCATAGTGAAACATTTGGTGGCTGTAAACATGGCTTCCTTAAGTTGGAACAAATCTGCGTTAGGTGGTGTCACGTAAACTTGCTTGAGCGGTCCAACTTGCAATGCAGCTTGTCATCATGACAAAGTGTGTGGCGCCGAGAGCTGCAGGAAGCACGTGGCATGCACCCCGCGCATGGGATTCACGGCAATCCCTAAAAAGAGGTCTTCGCGGGATCAACGGCGAGCAGACACTAACGGTGGAGAAGGACGATTATGAGTGCGCGGCACTCGAAAGCTTCTTCACGAAGACGCGAGACATGGGTGGCCCCTCAATTCTTAGAGAAAGCGATGCGGTCTTACGGGATATCGGAAAAATCCTTAATGAAAACTACGCCCCTACGGAGCCGCACTCAAGGACATCGGAGCGGCCTACCAGCAAGGTACCGGCCGCTGGCTCAACAATCAGGTGAAGAATTCGGGGCTCCCATCACGAAAGCTCGAAAGGGGCGATCGACCTGGTGGTGGCGAGTGTCGAAATCAAGATGTCAGCAGAAGAGAGTTCGAATCTCGGATCGGGATATCGTCACAGCAGGTGCAGCGGGATGCTCATCTTGCTCCTTTGCCAGCTTCAACTAAGAAGGCAATAAACCTCTTGCTCGAAATGCCACTGCCGATCTCGGAAGTGGCCCTGTTAGCGGATTCTCAACGACCTCGCAGCTGGCAAGGCATTTCCAAAACAACCTTGGCATGACCGAGCTTCAGTTCCGGACATGATCGGCACGCGCCATTCATCCGCCTCCTAGACTGGTGGACGCCTCCGCGACGACCCAATCCCGGAACGCTTTGACCTTCGGCTCGGAGACCCAATCGGGTGGATACACAAGGTAGTGTCCGAATTCCGTGGCATCGCAGACCGATGGCGGAAAAGGGCGCACGAGGCGGCCCGCGGCAAGGTCATCCGCGACCAGAGCGGCACTGGCAAGCGCGACGCCCTGTCCTTCGACTGCAGCCTGTACGACAAGGCTGTCGAGCGTATAGCGGGGCCCGCGGTCGACATTGACGTGTTCGACCCCGGCTGCCCTCATCCACATCCGCCAGTTCGGATCTGAATCGCGCTCCATCTTCCACTGCACATGGAGGAGCGTGTGGTGCGCAAGATCGGCAGGGTTCTCGAGCTTCGGGCCGCGCTCCAGAAGGCACGGGCTGCAGACTGGAAAGGTCGTTTCCGGCACGAGGCACTCGGACATTAGATCAGGATACTGACCTCGGCCGTATCGCAAAGCGATGTCGACGCCATCCCGCTCAAACCCCGCCAAGGCATCCGTCACGTCGATCCGCACGTCCAACTCGGGATGTTCATCGTAGAAACGGCTGAGCCTCGGCACCAGCCATTTCGCGGCAAAGGACGGCGCAACACTGACGGTCAGAAGGGTCGATGCCGGCCCGCGCCGCGCGGCTTTCACCCCCGTTGCGATCTGCTCGAACCCGCTGGTGAGATGCGGCAGCGCCGCGGCGCCGGCATCGGTCAGCGCCAAGGCTCGCGTCAATCGTTTGAAAAGCGGCTGACCGAGACTGTCCTCGAGGGCCCGGATTTGTTGGCTGATCGCCGCCGGCGTCACGTTCAGTTCCTCGGCGGCCCTCTTGAAGCTCAAATGGCGCGCGGCCACTTCGAAGGCGCGCAGGCTGTTCAATGGTGGCAAGCCCAGCTTCATGCGAGGATCATAGATAAGAAATTCTTTTCCAACAACATAGATAATATCGTTTGTCTCGACCCTTTCTTCACTCCATTTGAAAACTGTCCGGACTTTTGACCGTTTCGCGGAAAGCTTCATGAGAAAACTGGACTATTTCATAGTTAAGACCGGGACTAAAAGAATATGAAAGTGAAGTCCTATCGAGATCATTCAGCGCTGGCGATGCTTGACGAAACGAATTGCTGTACGCCCTGCGCGTGCGAACAGGTTGCGTACTCGGCGGATCGCCCAACGGCCGGCAGCGCTCTCGCGCGGGCCTTTGCACCGATCGCCCGGATTGGACGTAGTTTTGAAGCAAGACGGTTGAAACGCCACGAAACGCGCGCTCTGAGTCAATTGACCGAACGCGAACTGGAAGACATTGGCATCAGTCGCGGCGAGCTCGGCAATAAAGGTTTCAATGATACTTCCAGTCCGATATGGGTGGTCCCGGATTTGCTATTCTTTTTGCGAAAATGACGCATTGAAAGCAGTCGCAGCGCCCCCGCCAGCGTGGGCCAGGCACGTCGCCCAGATTGGCAGGCGACTTCCACGAAACTAGCGGGCAGCGGATGTACAGCAGGTCATGAACCGATCGGAAAATCTAACTGGCGCGCTTTTGATGGTGACGTCGATGGCGGCGTTCACGATAAACGATGCATTGGTCAAAGCGCTCGCCGAAATGGCTCCGCTGTACGAAGTGCTTTTTCTCCGAGGCGTCCTGACAACAGTCGCTGTCGCCGCGATCGCGTGGAAACTCGGCGTCCTGATGCCTCGGCTATCGCGGAAAGATTGGGGGATCATTATTCTGCGAACGGGGGCAGAAACGGGCGGGGCATTTTTCTTCTTTTCCGCTTTGTCACACATTCCGATCGCGAACATCACTGCGATCATGCAAGCGGTGCCACTTACAATCACACTCGCCGCAGCCCTAGTTCTAGGCGAACATGTTGGCTGGCGCAGGCTGGCCGCCATTCTCGTGGGGCTCGGTGGCGTTATGCTGATTGTGCGCCCGGGAGCCTCGGATTTTACCGTTTATTCGCTTTACGGTCTGGCGGCTGTTGGGCTCGTCACGGTGCGGGATCTAAGCACACGACAGCTTGCCCCCGACACGCCGTCCTTCTTCGTCACGCTCGTCACTTCCGCGGCTATGACCGTCTTGTTCGGTTTGGCGTGCCTAGGCTCAGAATGGGTGACGCCCACTCCCGAGGTCTTGGGTCTGTCGGCTGCCGCTGCAGCACTTCTCATCGCAGGCTACCAATTCATCATCATGGCGATGCGCGTGGGCGAGGTCGGGGCCATTGCCCCCTTCCGGTATACCGGGCTTATCTGGGCGCTCCTGCTTGGCTGGGTCGCCTTCGGGGAGTGGCCTTCTCTGGTCACGCTTGCCGGCGCCGCCATCGTGGTGGCAAGCGGGATGTTTACGCTGCTGAGGGAATCGCGGCTGTCCCGCGCCGAACGGGTCGCCGAAACGTCTCGGACTGAGCCAAGAGGATACTGACCCGCTTCAGCTTGGTTTCCGTCCATGCGATGTGGTGCACGGCGCGGGACGGCAAAACCGGGTCCGCGCCGCGCCGTGTCTGCGTCCCGTCTGCTATTCGGCGGCCGTGGCCGACAGTCGAACCGTGTCCGAGGGCGCGAAGCTTTCGTTCTGCCGCAGCGTTTGCAGCAAGGCGACCGCAATCGTGACCAGAACGATGGTAAAAGGCAACCCGGTAGTGAGTGAGGCCGTCTGCAACGCACCCAGTCCACCCACTATCAGGAGGATCGCCGCCACGACGCCTTCCGACACGGCCCAGAACACCCGCTGTGCCACCGGTGGGTTCTCGACTCCGCCCGACGTGATCATGTCGATCACGAAGGACGCAGAGTCCGATGAGGTCACGAAGAAGAGCGTGATCACAACAAGCGCCACAACAGAGGACACGGTCGCAAACGGCAGTTGCTCCAGCAGTACAAACAGGCTGGTGCTGGCACTCTCCTGAACAGCGGCCACCATGTCCGTCGCCCCGCTCATCTGCAGATCTAGCGCAGTATTTCCGAAACCGGTGAACCACACCAGCGTAATCAGGGTGGGCACCACCATGGTGCCCGCGATGAACTCGCGGATGGTACGACCGCGCGAGATGCGCGCGATGAACATGCCGGCGAACGGCGTCCACGACACCCACCAGCCCCAGTAAAACAGGGTCCACGACGCCTGCCAGTCGCCACCATTATATGCCTCGGAGAAGAACGTCACACCGACAAGTTCCTGCAGATAAGTACCAAGGTTCTGCGGCAGAGCATTTAACACGACAAGCGTCGGCCCAGTGATGACGACGAAGGTCAGCAGCAGGAGCGCCATAACGGCGTTGGCAAGACTGAGCCGGCGGATGCCCTTATCGAGTCCCGCCACGACCGAGATCGTCGCAATCGCCGTGATCAGCGCGATCAGGCCGATTTGCACCCCGGTCGTGTTCTCGACCCCCGCCACGACATTCAGGCCCGAGGCGATCTGGCTTACGCCGAGGCCGAGAGAAGTGGCAAGCCCGAACAGTGTGCCAAACACCGCAAGGATGTTCACGATTTTGCCGATCGGTCCATGGATGCCCTCGCCGATCAGCGGATAAAGCGTAGAACTGATCGTGAATGGCAGGCCGCGACGGAAAGCGCCATAGGCCAGTGCAAGCCCCATCACAATGTATAGTGCCCAAGGGTGAAAGCCCCAGTGGTACATCGTGAACAGAAGCGACTGCTCAGCGGCTTCTGGCGTCCGGGCATCCCCGAGAGGTGGCGCGGCGTAGTGCAGGACCGGTTCGGCGACCCCGTAAAAGACAAGCCCGATGCCAAGACCGGCCCCGTAAAGCATCGAAAGCCAAGCGAACGTGCTGTATTCCGGCCGGTCGCTGTCGGCGCCCAGCCGGACATTCCCGAAGCGGCTGCACATCAGGTAGATTGCAAAGGCGGGAAATGCTCCAACGACGAGAATGTAGAGCCAACCAAACCGGCTGACGATGGCGGATTGGATCATGCCGGCCACGTCGCCCATGGTTCCCGTGAAGAGCGCCCCCGCGCCCACGAACGCCACCATGATCGCGGCCGAGATGTAGAAGACGGTCGGGTCGACGGAAAGGCCCTTCGTCTGGCTGCCCTGTCTCATTCCGCCTCCCGCAATTGTGAGGCGTTCGTCGTTTCGTGTACAGCCGAAAGCGGCACAGTGGGCGCGCTAGGCGCCCTCTGCCCGAGCATGACCGCGAAACCGTGATCGATTTCACGAAGTACTTGGCCAATGCTTTTGAGCATCTTTTTCATAGCTGTCATATCCACCCTCCTTAGGTCAAATTTTTCGCAGAAAACGGGCTGATGCCAGCCTGGAACTCCCAGCTCGACACCTGATCGTCTGACGCGCATCTAACGGGAAACTTCCTATCGTGCGACACCTTGCACTTGATAGTTTCAATCAATTATTTTGATAATGATATGACCGCACGAAACTTTGATCTCGACCAGCTCAGAACCTTCCTTTCCGTGATCGATGCGGAAGGGTTTTCTGCGGCCGCACGGCGAGCGGGTGCGCTGCAGTCGACCATCAGCATGAAGATCAAGCGGCTCGAGGCCCAGACCGGCCAGCCTCTTCTCCTGAGGCTTGGGAGGCGGGTTGTGCCTACGGCGGCGGGAATGCATGTGGCCAAGCAGGCACGACGAATTCTCGACTTGAATGATCAAGCCTGGGGCGACCTCAGCAGCGAACGAGTCAGCGGGTCAGTTAGAATAGGAGTACCCGACGACTACGCTTCACGCTTGTCCGAAACCATTCGTAATTTCCGCCTCTCTCATCCCGATGTGGAACTCGACCTCAGCTGTGCCTTTTCGGTCGATCTGCTCCAACAGGTTCAGGAAGGAACGCTCGACCTGGTCGTGGTCACGCGCCAGCCGAACGTACCGGGCGGCGACGTGCTGATGCGGGAAAATCTCGTCTGGGTGGCAGCACCTGGTTTTCAGCCTGCCGCTGACGACCCACTGCCGCTTTCAGTTTATCCGCGTGACATGTGCGTTTTTCGAAGTTCCATGACCTCCGCACTGAGTGCCGCCGGTGTACCTTGGAAAATCGTCTACACTAGCATGAGCCTGACCGGGCAATCGGCGATGGTGGGGGCGGGGCTGGCTATTACCGCACTGACCCGCAGCATGGTCCCGCCCGAGCTCGAGGCTGTGGATCCCTCAGTCTTGCCAACCCTGCCCGCACTGCCCGAAATCGAAATCGCCCTGCACAGACGCCCTGGCCGGCCCACCGATGCGGCTCGCATCCTCGGCGACATGATCCGAGAGCGCCTCGGCTAACGCTATGTCACCCGCTGTTTTGTGACGCTCAACTACAAAGTCAACCGCTATAGCGCCAAGTTCGCCTTTCGCCTCTCGCTCAAGACGGTGTTTCGGCAGTTCCGAGATACTCCTATGCGGGACCCATACTATCCCTCATACCACCAGCGATCAGCCGCCTTGTACCCATCCAAGCGCGACACTGAAGAAATCTCCTCCGGCAGTCCAATCTCGGTCGAGGTCAGGAAAATCACGTTGCCGTAAGCCGGAACGAGTGAACCTCCCTCCTCCCAGATCATCCGCTGCATTTCGAAATAAATCTCGCGGCGTTTTTCCTCATCTAGTTCCGCCCGCGCTTCGACGAGCATGTTGTCGAAAGTCTCGTCGCTCCAATGCGTGTCATTCCACGAAGCGCCAGACGCGTAGGCAGTGGTGAACATTTGGTCTTCCGTCGGCCTGCCGTTCCAGATCACAGCCGCAAAGGGTTTCTTCAGCCAGACCTCCGACCAATATCCGTCATTTGGCTCTCGCACGACATTGACGTTGATGTTGGCATTAGAGGCAGATTCCCTGAATAGCACCGCGGTATCCACGCAGCCATTCCACACCGTTTCTGCCGCACTCAAGTTGACGTCAAGGCCGGAATGCCCCGCCTTTTTGAGATGATGTTTCGCCTTATCCGGATCAAAGCTACGTTGGGGCAACTCGTCATTGTAGTACCGGTTCGATGGCGTGATCGGATTATCGTTGCCGACGGTCGCATGTCCCGGAATATCTTCTCGACAATTTCATCCCGATCGATCGCGTATTTCAAAGCCAGCCGGATATCCGGATCATCGAAGGGGGCGGTGTCGCAATGCATTGCGAACATGTAGTGTTGCGTGCTGGGGAGTTCGGTCACCCGGACGTTCTGGACACCCGCCATCCGGTCAAGCGTCTTGAAATCGGGTTTGTCAGCGCAATTGACCTCGCCCGTCATGAGAGCTGTGTTCTTGGCGGCCGCATCCTCCATCGAAAGAAACTCGACCCGATCGAAATTGCCGTGACCTGCCTTCCAGTAGTTCGGGTTGCGGTTGCCGGTAGCGCGCACGCCGGGCACGTAGGTGTCGAAAACATAGGGGCCGGTGCCATTGCCCGATTTCCAATCCACCTCACCGTCCTTCAGGGGCAATATGCTGAAATGGTAATCAGCTAGGATATAAGGAAAATCTGCATTGCCTGACGTCAGTTCGAACACCACTGTGCGGCTGTCCTCTGCCGTGACGTTGCCCACGCTCTTGAGCAAGGTTCTCGCAGCGGACTTCGAATCTTCTCCGCGGTGGTAGTTTATTGTCGCCACGACATCGTCCGCATCAAGCGTCTTACCGTCGTGGAACTCGACGCCTTCGCGAAGTTTGAAGACCCACCTGTCGGCCGTATCAGAAACCTCCCAGTCCTCTGCAAGTTCCCCGATCACGCGACCATCACCCAGGATTTCGGTGAGGTTGTTACGCAAAGCCCCGAAGATGAAGGGCGCAATCCCTCCGTCGTCGGTCGCGGGGTCTAGAGTGGTCGATGCTGAGATCCCGGAAATACCCGTACGAAGCACGCCGCCTTTCTTCGGCGCTGACGCCATTGCCATGTCGGCTGCAGACAATGCAGCAGGCACCGTCATGCCGAATGCCATGGCCCTGCGAATGAATTCACGCCGGTCAATACGGCCTGCGATGAGGTTTGCCTTCTGGCCGGTGAGATACTTCATGGTGTCTCCTGTTCAGAGTGCGGTTTGACAAAACAGCCACCCGTTGCGACGGAAAGCTTTTCGCCAGAATGCTATGCGGGGAAATTGCTTGACCGCAAACCAAAGTACCTCATCCTTCGACCTTAAAAAATTCATGTGGAGCACGGAGATTGTCGAAACGCCTTCCATCCCTCAGGGCCCTGTATGTGTTCGAAGCTGCCGCGCGGCGGCTCAGTTTTACAAAAGCAGGCGACGAGCTCAACATTTCGCAAGGCGCTGTCAGCCATCAGATCACCATTCTCGAAAAAGATCTGGGCGTTCGGGTTTTTCACAGGCTGCACAGCGGCGTCAGGCTTACGAGTGAGGGCCAGATCCTCTCTGCCGCACTTACCGGCGTATTCGGCGAGATATCAACGGCAATCGAAGTGGTGACCAGAAACAAGAACGATTTGCGCATTAAGGTGCAGCCGGCCTTTACCGGACGTTGGCTTCTTCCCCGGCTTCACCGCTTTCAGGTCGCCTTTCCTGACATCCGCCTTCGCATCACGACATCCCTTGACTCAGTTGATTTTCGGCACGAAGAATTCGACGCCGCCATCGCCACGCTGTCGGCCCCCCCGCTCGAGCAAGAGTCGGTGTTCCTCATGAAAGAACTTCTCACCCCCGTCTGCTCGCCGGCTTTCCTCAGGAAACACGGCCCGTTCAAGCACCCGGGCGATCTTTTGCGGCGCCCAATAATCACGGTCCGGCTCTCAGATGAAACCAAAAGACGTGACACGCTTGGCTATTGGCACCGGTGGCTCGCTTCGGTCGGAGCAGGCGGACTCGAGCCAAAGATTGGGCAAGACTATGACACGCTTGACGAGGCGCTGCGCGCGGCCGAACGGGATTTTGGCGTGACGATGGCCGATTACGCGCTGATCCAAGAAGAGTTGAAGCTGCGACGCCTGACAATGCCCATCAACACCATCGTGGATCAGGGCGTGGGCTACTACCTCCTTATGCCCCGCGAGCGAGTGAGCGAAGACAAGTTCTCAATCTTTCGGGACTGGCTAATCCAGGAGATGAAGAAAGAGCCATCGCTTGACGAAACGATTGTCGTGAAACGCTCTCACCACTCCTGACTTGCGGATGGCACCATGCGACCGGGAACGCAGTAAGGAATGAATTTTTTCGGGCCTGACGATGAGTTCTTTGGCTTTGGCATCGCGGCCGGCCTGCGGCTATCCAGTCGATAGTGGCGGTTCTCCCAGCAATGCAGAAAAGCAATTGATCCCCCGTGGAACCGATCACCTTGAGCCGGCGGACAGGAGCGCGCGATGCCAGTGGTCGTCTACGATACAGAACAATTCCGACACCGACCCGACTTCTACCTCAAACAAGGGAAACTCGGCGCGGGCCTGGAAAAACCTGAGCGTGCCGAGGTCCTGCTGGAAAGCATGACGGGATATGGGGCAAAGGTTGTCGCCCCGTACAGGTTTGATCTCACACTAGTACGGACGGTGCATAGCTCCCGCTATATAGACTTTCTTTTAAAGGCCCAGGAACACGTCAACAGAAGCGACGTCGAAACGCCGGAAATTGTACCGCCGATGACCCGCGATGACGCGGCCACGATTTACCCGATTTCCCTGTTCGGGAGGGCGGCTTGGCACATGTACGACTTCCATTCACCGATCGGACGCGCATCGGTCGATGCGGCAATCGGGGCCGCCCAATCTGCCCTGACCGCAGCGCAACATCTGCTCGATGGCGAGACCGCCAGCTATGCGCTCTGCCGCCCTCCGGGGCATCATGCGCATGCGGATTTTGGCGGAGGATACTGTTACCTGAATAACGCAGCGATTGCTGCTCGCTATCTGACCCGCGGCGGGCACCGAGTTGCGATTCTCGACATCGACGCAGACCACGGCAACGGGACACAAAGCATCTTCTATGAGGCCGCGGATGTCTTTCACGCGTCCCTGCATGCCGACCCCCGCGTCTCCTATCCTTACTTCTCCGGCCATGCGGAAGAGCGCGGTCGGGGACCGGGCCTTGACAAGACCCTTAACGTGCCGTTGCAACCGGGTACAGCCGATCTCGACTATCTAGAGGAACTGAAACGTGCGCTTGACGCAATCGACAGGTTCGATCCGGCGTATTGTGTCGTGGCGCTCGGAGTGGACGGTCATGTCGACGAGCCCAACCACCTCCTGTCGCTCACTACCGACGGCTTGCACCAAATCGGTGCCACACTCGCCTCGCTGGGAAAGCCGATGCTATTCACCCAAGAAGGCGGCTACAACCTTGCAACGCTGGGCGAAAACGTTGCGGCTGTGATCGGACCGCTCATGGGGTTTTCGTCATCTTTTCCAAGCCGAGCTACAAGCAAACTGATGGGGACAAAGTAATGGCGACCAATTCTGCACTGGAGAAACGCCGCCACGCTGCGGTCAGCAACAGCGTCGCGACATTGCATCCGTTTGTCGTGGACCACGCGAAAAACGCAGAGATTTGGGACGTCGAAGGAAATCGCTATGTGGATTTCGCCGGTGGTATCGGTGTGCTCAATGTCGGGCACAACCACCCCACCGTTGTCTCCGCTATCGAGACACAGACGCGCCGGCTGATCCACACAAGCTTTCAGGTGGCACATTACGAACCCTACGTCGAGCTGGCGGAGCGCCTCAACTATCTCACCCCGGGAAGCTTTGCCAAGAAATCGCTCTTTCTGAACAGTGGAGCAGAGGCCGTAGAAAACGCGGTGAAAATCGCCCGTCACGCCACCGGCCGACCCGGCGTCATTGCATTTGCCGGTGGCTTTCATGGACGCACGCTGCTGACAATGGGCATGACCGGGAAGGTCAAGCCCTACAAGTCGGGCTTCGGGCCTTTTCCCGAAAGCCTGCTCTTTTCTGACTTCCCCGACCATGACGACCCGGACACCATTGAAAAGGCGCTTGCTTCGCTCCATCGGATATTCGAAAGCCAGCTCGAACCCGAGCGTATCGCCGCGATGATCATAGAGCCGATCCAAGGCGAAAATGGCTTCCGCGTGGCGCCTTTCGATTTCCTTACGGCTTTGCGCGAAATTTGTGACCAATACCGGATTGTCCTGATTTCCGATGAGATCCAGAGCGGAATCGCCCGCAGCGGCCATTGGTTCTCAATAGAGCATAGCGGCGTCGTCCCCGACATAATCACCGTCGCCAAAAGCCTTGGCGGAGGCCTTCCCATTTCTGCAGTTGTCGGTCGCGCCGATCTGATGGATACGGTGCCTCCCGGCGGGCTCGGTGGGACATTTGCTGGCAACCCTGTGGCCTGCGCCGCAGGCATTACTGTACTTCAGGTGATCGAGAACGAGAACCTTTTGAAGCGCAGTCATGAAATCGGGGAACAAATTCGCTCGAGGTTGCGCGACCCGAACCGCTTGGGGGGGTCCCCTCATATCGGACAGGTTCGCGGCTTGGGCGGTATGGTTGGGATCGAAATAGTTACCGACCAGACCAGCCTTCGCCCAGACAAAGCGTTGATGAAAGCACTCGTAGAACAAGCACGTGACGATGGGTTACTCCTGATCACGTCGGGCCAGCATGAAAACGTAATTCGGGTTCTGGTTCCGATAACCGCATCTCCGGAGCTCGTCTCAGAGGGTCTGGATACCCTAGAAAATTCGCTAGCGAAGGTATCTAACCCCTCAAGCCGGGGCGTGGTGTGAACCGTTTTCTCCACTGGAGCCAAATCCGATGAAAACGGGAGGGCCGCAAGGCATGTGGGCGTGATTCGGTTTCCGCAATCAGGGCTACGACGACAGCTACGATGCTGTGCGCCGGTATTCGACGAGTTGGTCGAAGGCGACGCGGGAAACCCCTACGGCGGCCTATGTTCCGCTCTGCTTCGATCCGGACGAAGCCTATCAGTTCGACTGGAGCCATGACGTTGTTCTGATCGACGGCGTGGCCACGACGGTGAAGGTGGCACATGTCCGCTTGAGCCACAGCCGGATGCCGTTTGTGCGGGCATTACCTGGTCGATCCGGTGGCCTGCCCCCCGGCCTCGGGTTGGGAGAAAGGACAGGTCGAGAACCAGGTGGGCGTGATCCGGCTGCGGTTCTTCGTGCCTCGTCCGGAGTTCAATTTCTATGCCGAACTCAATGCCTGGTTGGAAGACCGATGTCGGTACGGCCGTGCAGGGATGCCTGCTCAGTCGCGGGCATAGATGCCCTCAAAGACGAAATAGGCAGCGACCTTGTCCCCTTCGGAAATCAAGTCGGCGACTGGCATGTGCCAGTCGTCGTATGCCGCGAAGTTCTTCTCCTCGGTCTCACGGAACCCTTCCACACCATTATGCGGCGTATCGACTTGGTGGTAAAACACGAAACCCGGATGTCAGTATTGCCCGAGATCGTCGAAGCGGCGATCGTTGATGGCGTCGTAGAACGCATGGACCGTGGCGTTGTTCGTCTCGCTCATGTTCAATACTCCAGCATTTCGTTGTCGGCAGGGATCGAGAGACGTTCGCTCATGCCGTTGTCTGTCGCGAAGGACATCAGCTCCGCCCGGCTCAGCACGCAGTGGTTCACGGTCTCCATATGGCTGGCGACTATCTGCGCCTCTGGTGCAGCGTCGTGGACCGCCTTTACATCGCTCGTGCCCATGATGATCGAGCCGAGCCCCGGTACCCGAGCGTCTCCGGCGGCCAGCACGATCACGTCGGGCTTGAACATCTCGAGGTTGGTCTCGACCATCCTGTTCCAGATCGTGTCGCCGGCTAGGTAGAGCGTCTTCTCGCCCTCTGCCCGGAACACCACACCCATGACGTTGCCCAATAGCTCGGCGCCGTAGACATGTGCCTCGTCCGTGCCGTGCTGCCCACGCGTGCGCGACAGGGTGACGTCGCCGAACTTGGTCTCGATGCCCAGCGGGCGAACGTCGGTAAAGCCCAAGGCCTTGATCAACTCTGCATCCGAGTAGTCCTGCACGAAGACCGGCCTGTCGCGCGGAAGCAGCTTGATCGCGGCCTCGTCGAAATGGTCCGGGTGCAAGTGCGTCAGGATCAGCGCGTCAAAATCAAGGATCGTCTCCATCGGCGTGCTGAGCGGAACGCGCGGGTTGCGGATCTCACTGTTCACCGTGCCCTCGAAGCCCGGATAGGTGCCCTTCTCGGCAAGGTAGGGATCAACCAGAAAGCGCGTGCCTGCATAGGTCACGATCAGGGTCGCATTCCGAATCTGGTGCAGTTTCATGCGTATGCCCTCCGGTTCACGGCTCAGCGGGCGACAAAGTCGCTGGTCGAGATCACCTCGCCGTAGAAAAAGGCGAGCGCGGACATCAGGGCGGCATGAACCTTGTCCGCCGCAACGGTCGTGCCATTGAATTCCAGCTCGCGCGTGGCACAGGCATCGTGAATTGTAACGGTCTTGTAGCCAAAGTCGTTGGCAGCCCGAACCGTCGCGTCGATGCACATGTGGCTCATGGCACCAACGGCAACAACCTCCTCGACCCCCTTCTCGTCGAGAAGGGCTTTCAGGCCGGTTTCGCGGAACGCGTTCGGGAAGTTCTTGGTCACGACCGGCTCGCCCTCTCCGGGGGTGACGGCGCCGTTGATCTCCACCCCGTCGGAGCCGGGCACGAAGACCGGGGCGCCCGGCATCTCGTGCCGCACGTTGACGATCAGATCGCCGGCCTCGCGCACGTGGGCGATGACGCGGGCCGCGTTCTCCGCGGCGGCAACGATGCCTTCGAGGGGCAGTTTGCCATCGGGCCAATATTCATTCTGAAGGTCGATCACGACAAGAGCGCGCTTGGACATGGGGGCACCTTTCTGGGTTGCGTTTCTTGATCTCAATCTGCCGCTTGCCTACGTTTTCCACCATTGGCGCAATCGACAGAATCAGGGGCGATAACGACAAATGAACGACCTCAGGATCGGCACCGTCCTCTACCCCGGAGCGCAACTCTCCGCGGCCATGGGGCTGGCGGACCTCTTCCAGATCGCCAGCGACATAGCCGAGCGGGCGGACATCTGCGCCGCCCGTCTCCGGGTCACAACCTTTGAGCCATCCAAGGACGGCACGCCCGAGCCGGCAATAGGCCCGGATGCGGCCTTCCACGTCCTGATCCTGCCACCATCCCTCGAAGCGCCCATCCCGACCGATCTCGCAGCCCCGATCGCCGGGTGGCTGCGCGAGCGCCATGCCGAGGGCGCGATACTGGCCTGCGTTTGCGGAGGCGCGTTCTTGCTGGCCGAGACGGGGCTGCTGACCGCGCGGGCGGCCACAACTCACTGGATCTACGCAGACGCGTTCCGCGAGCGTTTCCCGGATGTGGCGCTCGATACCGACCGGCTGATCATCGACGGCGGTGATATCCTCTCGGCGGGCGGGCTCATGTCCTGGACCGATCTCGGGCTGAAGCTGGTGGAACGCTTCCTCGGGCCCGTGGTCATGGGGAAAACCGCCCGAATGATGCTTGTTGACCCGCCGGGCCGCGAGCAACGCTACTACAGTGGCTTCGCCCCCCGGATGACCCATGCCGACGCGGCGGTCCTCAAGGCTCAGCACATTTTACAGGCCAACGAAGGTCGCGAGGCACGCCTTGCCACGTTGGCGAAAGAAGCCGGGCTTGAGCCACGCACCTTGCTGCGCCGCTTCCAGAAGGCGACCGGCCTGACCACGACCCAATACGCGCAGCGCCTGCGCGTCGCGAAGGCACAGGAACTCCTGCAATTCGGCCGCCTGCCAGTCGAGCGCATCTCCTGGGAAGTCGGCTATTCCGATGCAGGTGCTTTTCGCAAGGTCTTTCGCCGCATCGTGGGGCTCACCCCGGGGGAGTACCGGCAAAGGTTCCGGGCTTGATCAACCCTTTGGCCACCCAGCCTTTAGCCGGCCGAGCCCCTTTTTGGACGGTGCCGCACTTGTTTCAAGACGCGCGCAATCGCTTGTAGCGGCCTCTTCAGTGGACCTCGCCCTACGGTTCTTGGCCGGGCCGCGATGTGGATTTGCTCGTTCTTCGCGATGAATGCTCCAAGGCAACAATGAACTGGTTGTCTCCTGCCGCTCTTGCGAGGCGCTCGGCTTGGGGTGAACCGTATTCGAGAGAACTGCAAAAATAGCTCTGCACAAACTGCATCTGTCAAGCGAGGCTATCCAACCAGATTAATCACGGGTAGCCCCGGATATAGGTTTCCGGGAAGGTCCGCCCGTGGCGCGGCGTGCCGTCGGTCGTGGTGACGGGGCGCACATAGGGGGCCGCTCTAACCGGGGGCGTTGCGCTAGCTGGACGGGGGCGGCCGCTCGCCCTTGCTCGCATGGTGGCAGGGGCGTGACGTTGCAGCGAATCCATTCAATCGTATTGATGCGCCCGGTGCGGGGGCATGGCATGGCGGGGGCGTGGCGCGGCGGGGGTGTTCGGGCGTTCGGTCATGTGGCGTTACCGTTGTTACCGTTGTTACCGTGGGGGCCATTGGATCAATCGGGCGGGCGTTGTTACCGTTGTTACCGTGGGCCGCGTTACCGAGTGAGGGGGGCGCTTAGGTACCTCCCCGCCCTGTGGATCGTCCGGGGGGTGGCGCTGAGCCCCGGTTCGCGAGATTTTTCGTCTATTTTCAAGGGTTTAAACGGTTTTTTCGGCTATTACCGTTATTACCGTTGTTACCGTAGCGAAAGTAGGTCATAGGCCCTTACCTAGTTTTGTTGCCGCTCTGTTGCCACCTTTGTTGCCACTTAAGTCCTTGAAACTAAAGGAAAGCAACAAAAGCAACAAAAGCAACAGAAGATTCAGTAACTTTCTCTTAGAGGGAGTTGGGACTAACGTCCGGATTGAAAACAGGGTGTACGCAGGCGCAGGAGACGACAGGGTAGTAGGAGTTGCGATTTTTTTGTTGCTTTGTTGCCAGCCCCCTCAAACCCCTTATTTGTAAGGCTGAAACGTGGCAACAAAGGCGGCAACAAAGTGGCAACAAAGTTTTTGATTTGTTGCCACTTTCGGTAACAACGGTAATAACGGTAAAAAGAAAAGGCCCGAGCCGAAGCCCGGGCCGTTCCCACACGGTAAAATGTTCCTACTTTTGCCAAGGCCAGCGATACCTCGGATCGTTCATGAAACGGAACGGTATGGTAACTTCGACCGGGAGGATGATGAGTCTCATACCATCTTCCCCGTCTTCTGAAGATCGTTATATGCCTCTTTTTCCCTGTGGGGAATTTTACCGTGGACATCCTCACAGTATGCGCGGGCGTAGTGTGCCTCGTGCGGGTTGAGCATTTCCCGTTCCGAGACGAAGGGCTTCTCCCCGGGCAGCTCGACCAACATGGGCCGGTCATCGCAGATTTCGAAGGAACCGTCGAACACCCCCGCCGCATATCCGTCTTCCAACTCTTCGTGGAAGTGGCTTAGCCATGTCATGCACAAATCGGAGTGAATTTTGAAAAGCTTATCTTCGAGGCCCATCCGGTCGAACGCGTCGGTGGCGTTCTTGCAGCCGAGTTTGACCGCTGCGTGATCCAGTGTGATCGGGCAGCGGAGAAGGAGGCGTTGCAGAAATTCTTCTTTCGTCATGGTCAGAGTCTCCTAGATGAGATCGGTCCCGGCCTCTTCTTCCTCTTCTCGCCGCCAGCGAGCCAACACGTCTGGGCCGGGAACATAGACGCGCATTTTCTTATTGAAACGGCGGTGTTTTACAACCGGGCCTTTCTTCCACCCGTTCTTTATTACAGCGTTGTTGACAGCCCTTGTGTCCATCGACGTTTGCTTGGCCGACATCTTCAGAACGTCCATCCAGAGTTCCGAGGCATGGACAAAGCGGCGGTGGCGAAACTCCGACCCGAGATCGAAATCGTCCTCGTTTTCGGTACGCACCTTCTCGTCGAGATAGTTGGCGATGAGGTTGGCGTAGTGATCGACCTCTGTCTCGACCCGAGCGGCTTCCTGAAGCTCCAGAGCGTCTTCACGGGCCTCCTTGGACTGGAGGGAGAGATCGAGATCGCCGTCGGGCTGTTCCTCACGCATGGCCTTGTAGATGGCCACCGCCGCGCCCCAGATCGCGTCACGGTCGCGCAGGAGGGAATGGTTGTCGATCATGTCCACCAGCACCTCGATAGGCCACCAGCGGCGGTTGCCTGTACTGTCGATCAGGAACCGCTCGTCGTTGGTAGAGCCCATGAAGACGCACTGGCGCTTGAACACCTTCGACCGGCGAGCCCACGCCAGTCGGACGTGGCTCTCTGTCGCTGAGGTGAACGCCTTCGCATCCTCGACCTGTGAACGGTTGATCGACGACAGCTCCGGCATTTCCAGAATCCAGCAACCGAACATTTGCTCGACCAGCTTGTTCTCGTCGTTAAAGGTGGCCTTCAACTCCCCGAACCAGTTGCAGGCGAGGATACGGACGAAGGTCGATTTCCCGCGCCCCTGAGCGCCGTGGAGGATCGGCACATAGTCGAACTTGTGCCCGGGCTCATAGACCCGCGCTACCGCCCCCACCAACCAGTTACGGGCGGCCTCCCGGTAATAGGGCGTGTCGGGCGACCCCATATATTTCGTGAACAGCGATTCAGCTACCGCTTCCGGGGCGGGAGAGAGGCTTTCCAGATATTCGCGAACAGGATGGAATTTCGACTTGCGCGCGGCAAGCTCGATGCCCGAGTCCATGTCCCTGTCTGAGACTTTGAAGCCGTATCCGGTCTTGCCCGGGCCGTTCTCGCTCTCGATCATGGCGCGGACGGAGGTGGTGTGAATGTCCTCCCAGACATCCCCGTTCACCGGGTCGGCTATGCTGAAGTCCGCGATGAAGTCCATCTTCGTGCGGAACGGATGGCGCGTGACAGTCCTCTCGGTGAACTCGTTGAACTCCAGACTGTCGCGGGTGCGCTTATCGTTCTGGATGATCTGGGCCACGTTCGGACTGTTGGCGATGATGATGCCATCTTTCGTCAGTTGCAGCCCCGAAATCCAATCGTCTGGTGGCGGGTCTTTCTTCGTGCGCTTCTGGGGTATCTTGGCCTTGTTCGGCTGAGGCGGCTCCACCTCTTCGACCTCGGTATCCGGCGTGCCGACCAACGCCTCGATCTCGGGGTCGTAGGTCTCGTCGAACTCGATGTCCTCGTCGGCCATCGCGTCGTCGAAGTCGGCGTTGATCGCGGCCATGTCGTAGCGCGAGGCGACCTGTTGGGCCTTGAACTTCTCGTCGTGCTGGAGGTCTTCGACGAACGCCTTGAAGCTCGGCCGCTTCGACATCGGCGTCTCGTCGAAATCGACCTTTTCGTCCTTCTCCCCGTACTTGTGGATGCGGACCAGATCGAACGCGTTGACCAGCATGTCGGAGCACGGGTCTGAGCCGTGGTGGGAATAGAGGAACAGGCCGTCGTCCTGCACCTCGGCCCCGTTGGTGGTCGTGCCACCCGTGTAGGTATAGCGGGGTTTGGCGCTGTGCGCGTCCGTCTCTTCATACGGCAGCTCGAAGGCGTCGATGGCCTCCATCACGTTGTAGGCCCGGCAGAAGTCGCCCACGATCCCTTCTTTTTCGGTCGGGTCTTCCGCCTTCTCGGCGGTTTCCCGGGCGTTCTCATCGGGCACTTGCGGGAGCTGAGTGATGTCGCGCCAGTCGCCCCGGGTCGCCTCGAAGGTATCCAGCTCGGCCGACCAGTCCAGCAGCTCGCCGTGGTTCTCGTGGAAGACGAACTCGCCGTCTTTCGAGATCGTCGGCTTGAACATCATCTGGGCGGGCCGGAAGCTCACCTTATCGACATGCACCATGTCGGGGTCGATCTGTTGGGCGATGATTCGGGAGACCGGCACGTAGAGATCGTTCGGAACCGACTCGTCGAGGAAGATGAACATCCGGAAGCGGGGCTTCTCAGGGGTGTGCCGGCGAGACGTATGCAGGAACCACTCTTTGTCGAAGAGCACCTTGCCGTCGAGGACCATCTGAAAGAACTCGGGCGTGGCGTAGTCGAAGTCGTAGGTCAGCATGTCCGACGGCAAGCCGGAGCCCCGGTTCCTGACCGGGCCGTCAACCTGCGTGCGGTATATCCAACCATCGACGGATTTTAGCTGGGCTTGCTCCTTGTCGGGGAGCTTCTGATAGTCCTTCAGCCGCTCCTTGGTCACGGTCGGATTGCGGAAATCGTTTCTGAATGCTTTCAGAGATTTAGACTGGTTTTTTGCCTTACCAAAGTTCCTGCCTGTGCCTTTGGAAAAGCGAACGATGAAGTTTCTGTTGTGGTCAACCATTCTGGTCCAAGCCAAGTCAGAGGCAAAGACCCATACGATCTTCGCCCGATGTCATTTCAGTGATTTCAAGGTTTTCGGTTCGCCGGCCCTGTCAGTCACAGCTGGACTGCTCAGCCCAATCCATCAAACGGCGCACAGAATAGCGAATACACCGGCCCACACGGAAATACGGAGGCGAATTCTCCGGGTTTTCGATCCGAAGTTTTTCCAGGTGTGATTTCGACACGCCGAGCATTTCTGCTGCCGTGCGAGTGTCGACGGCATAATCTACTTGGCGTTCAGCAGGTTTAAGATGCGTTTGCATTGTGCGCTCCAGCGAAAGACTGTGTATGAGAGCACCCTATGCTGTACCCCATGGAAATTTGTGCGATGCACAAAAAATTCGCGCGCAAATTTTCCAGTATTTCTCTCACTTCTTCAGATCAAGAACTTTCCTGTAGATCGTATCTTCGTCCGGAAACCCGGGGTCGGCTTGATCCAGCTCTTTTTGGATAGCCCGTGTGACCTCTCTCCAATTCACGTGGGCACTGGTCGCAAATGTACGTTGATCTTTAAAGTCGTTGTCTTTGAAACGTGCAAAAAGCCGAGGAACTTCTTCCTTCAAAATGATTGCTTCGTCGTTAACAGCAGCACTTGCATCGCCAGCTTTCCCTCGCGCGCCCGCAATTTCACCGGGAAACCGCGGCCGGCGATCCAGAGCATGCTTAGGAAGTTTGCTCTCAAGGCGAGGCGAAATGAACTCTTTTCGTAACCATGGAATTTGCAGTTTACGCTCGATCGCTATCTCAACCGCGGCCCGGATACGAAGCAAAGGGTCAAACCCAACGGAAGATATCCTGCAAAGGCGCCGCTCCACGGCATCAAGAAGCGACTGATAGTCGTCCGTGAAGCCGCGGGGGTACACATTGCACTTGCCCTTTTCGCAACTAGCGCACCGATACTTCGGGCACAGGAAAGACGCTAGAGCACCGGGCAAGAAGTACCAACCGTGACCTTCTTCTCCGGAGACGCTTAACTCAGGATCAATTCCGGCAAGAATGCAAACCCCCTCCGGGTAACTCATGAAGGAGGACGCGTCCCGCCTAAAATTCAAGTGTCGACTATTGTCTAGCCAGTATTCAAGCCGCCCCTGCCGAGTTTTCTCTCGTGCGTCGGTTTCCCGTCCAAGATCCGGGCTACTGCCCGATGCCTCTTCAGCCATGGCACGTCCGCGGTTAACTCCGTGAAGGGTTTTGGTCAAAACTCCGGAAATTCGCACCGGAGCACAAAAATCTCAATCGATATCCGGGTTGTAGTTCGGCGCCGCCGTCTCAATTGCGCGCTCCCTTTCGGGCATTTCATGACCAAATTCAGCCAGCCATTCATCGAGCGACAAGTCCTGCCCAAAATTGGGCCGGATCACCATTGCTGTCCGTGCGAGCGCATCTGCTGTTTGGTGTTGTTCTGCCCTGGGCATTTCGACATCTTCCTTTTAATCAGACCGTAAGAGCATCGCCGGGTTGTCTCAACCCGGCTCCATTTCTCGAGCCTTCTAAATCGACCTGTTTTGTTGCCTAGTTACCAAGTCGCCGATCCAGTTCATCGCAGGTCGTTTGCATTGCAGGTCGCAGGGCGTCTAGAGAGGGACGTACATACCGCTGCCCCGTCAGGTTTAGGGGCGTGTGGTTCAATAGCCGACCCACCACCTCTTCCAAGATTCCAGCTTCCATCGCCACTGTGGCGAAAGTTCGGCGATGTGCATGTGGAGACCATTCGATCCGCTGAGGCCCTTGCACGTGACCACTCGGCGACTTGGGAGAAGGGAAAACCCACTTCCGGCTCAGGCCTTCGACCGGCGCAAGGATTTCATGGTGTCTTTGCACGATGGGTAAATCAAAACTGCGTCCGTTCTTCGTTACAGGCAAATGAATGCGATCGTCGTGAACGTTCTTCCATTCCAGCGTCAGTGCCTCGGTCTTGCGAAGGCCAGTATAAAGCATGAGCTTAAAGAACACCCCGTGGATCGGGTTGTACAAACCGTCGATCCGCTTCTTCCATTCAACAAGGTCTTCGATGACACGACCATTGGGACGCTCCTCGTACCATTCAATCGCATTGGTCGGGCTTTCTGGAAGGTCATGTACGCGGCGCGCGTGGTTCCAAACGGATCGAAAGTAGCGAAGTGTGTGATTGGCCGTCGATGGTGATTTGGCTAGCTGTCGATGACGCTCGACCGCCATTGACTTCGTGATCTCGTCGAGGGGCAAGCCCATCCAATCCTTCAGATGGTTCTCAAACTGTGTCCGAACAGACTCCTTGTGAACATCTGATCGAAGCTTCGGTCGTGCGAGGTAAACCTCCATGGCATCCGAAAGTGTTGGCGCACCGATCTGGATATGCTTGCCGGCTCCTCGCGACATCTCGAGGGCAAAACCCAGAGCTGTCTGTCGAGCAGTTTGCGCGGTAATCGTCGGATAGCGACCGATCAAAACGCGCTGTGTTTTTCCGCCGACATCCTTTTGGAAGTACCAAGTCTTCGAACGTTTGCCGACGAAGACGACAAGGCCTTTAATCTCGCTGTCCCAGTACTTCTTGGTACCGTTGACTACGGTCGGAAGTTTTTTGACGTAGGTCTCAGTTAGCTTTGGCATTTTGTCGGCTTTTTGTCGGCAACAGCATCATACAGCAGGCAATTGCATGATGCAGGAAGAGATAAAGAAGTCAATAAAATGATACGCTTAACGACATAATGCTGCGCGATGATATTCAAAACATTTGCTTGGAAGGCTGAGGTCTTACCATTACACAACGCCCGCTCAGCAAGGCAGACGGATATTTCATGCGGAACGGTGGGTCAAGTGCTACGTCGAGAACGGCCCCTAGCTCCCATCCATAAAGCTTGCGATAGATGGCCGCTTTTCAGTCCTAAGCGGCTCCAGCGCTGGCTATGCCAGCGCTCGCGCCCTGCCCTGCGCCAGGCCTTTCAGAAGTTCATCGACCTGCTCCTTCGCCGTCGCAATCGACTGATCGTGCCGCGCATCCCCGAATTCCTGATATTCGATGGAAACCGAATGGATCTGCTCTGCACCGAGGTACTTGGAGACCGTCTTTAGGTGCGGGATGAGGTGCCCCATTTCCTCACGCGCTTCGCCTTGGGCGAAGCCGAACTCTCCCGAACTGGTAAGAAGCACCAGCGTCTTTCCTGACAAAACCGGTTCGAGCGGGTAATCCCCCCGCGCGAGGTCGAAGGTAAAGGTTTCGTTCACGCGAACCACCTGGTCAACCCAGGCTTTCAGCGCCCCGGGCATCCCGTAATTGTACATCGGCGTGGCAATGACGATCATGTCCGCCCGGCTGACTTCCGAGATCAATTGATCGGACAGTGCGAGCATCTCCTTCTGAGCGCCGGTCCGTTCGGCCCCGGGCGTGAAGGCCGCGGCGATCCAGTCCTGGGAGATGATAGGAGGCGGATTGGTTCCGACGTCGCGGCGCACAACGTCGCCCGATCCGTCACGCCTCGTCCAGCCGTTCACGAATCTGTCTCCAAGCATGCGCGACAGCGAGCCGTCCTTCCGGGCGCTAGCGGTGATGTAAAGGATGTTGGTCATTCCTCTCGCTCCTTCGATCTATTGGCCCGGGCGTCGCGTTGAAGCGTTATGCAATTGATCGTCCGTGCGCGTTTCATATCCGTCCGAAATGCGCGCTCGAAGGTCGTGACACAAATGCATAATTTCTGATGACAGTGAAGTATTTCTCATCTATCAGGTGTCATGTTCCAGAATCTTCCCTCGTTGGCTGCATTGCGCGCACTGGAAGCCGCTGTTCGGCTCGGCAGCTTCAGGGATGCCGCAGGCGAGCTATCTGTTTCACCGACAGCAATCTCTCATCATATAAAAACTCTTGAGCAAAATCTGGGTGTTGCACTCTTCGTTCGCGGCACCCGCAGGGTGACGGCGACGACGGCGGGGATACACCTTGCCGAGGCGGTAAACCGCGGCCTCTCCGCAATTGTCGCAGCCGTGGATGATCACGTTGAAGGTGAGAAAATTTTGACCATCTCCACCACGCCAGCCTTTGGAGCGCTGTGGCTTGTTCCCCGCCTTCGAGGGTTTCAGAACCGCTTCCCTCGCTATCGGGTGCAGCTGGAGACGGACACCGCCCCGGCCGACCTGACAAGGGACCGCCGGGTCGATATCGCGATACGATATGGTTCAGCACAGGCGGTGGGTCTGACCGAGACGCTTCTGTACGAGGAGACCTTCGGCGCCTTTGCCGCACCGGGTTACCTTCAGACGAAAAGCGGACTTGCGGCCTTTGACTTCATCGAGACCGGATGGCGGCAAACCGGGCTCCACCCGATCGGCTGGTCGGCATGGTTCGAGGCTGCGGGATGTACGAACATGACATCAACCGCTCGGATACGCGGTTTTGAGCAGGAACACCACGTGGTGCAATGCGGCATCGCTGGGCAAGGCCTGATCCTGGCCAGCACGCTTTTGGTGTCGGACCTCGTTGAACAGGGGCTGCTGACCCCCTATCGCCCGGAAATTCTTTTGCCCGGCCTGACCTACACGCTGCTGACCACACCAGAGGCTGCGGCCTCCCGCAAGTGCCGCGACTTCCGCAAATGGATCACTGCCGAAATCTCCGATGTCGCAACAGGTCGGTGACGCGGCACCGGCTGCCGTTCCCGTTCCATGCCGACCTTCGCAAACGGACGGCAACAAGGAATGGTCACCGCCACCGCGGCCGCGGATTTCAGGGCGCCGCGATCGTATCCGAAACTTGCCCGTGTATCGCGAGAAAATCTAGAAAGCCCCGGACGCGCGCCAAGCGTGACAAGGTTCTGCGCCGCGAGGTACAGCGCGTCTGGGACCAGAACTTCAAGGTCTACGGGGTGCCCAAGGTCCGGCACCAGATGCGGCGGGAAGCCTTTGACGCGGCCCGCTGCACGGTCGGGGAAATCTCAATTACTTCAGTGCATAACTTGCCCAAGAAACTTTCGAAGGCGGGAACTACGGCCCTCAACGAAAAATTCGCTGGGAGGGCTGACCTCGACGATTTCGCCGTCATCCATGAACACCACGCGGTCGGCAAGGCGTTTGGCAAAGCCCATCTCGTGGGTGACGCAGAGCATGGTCATGCCATCCTTTGCCAGCAGGTCGATCGTGTCGAGCACCTCTCCGATCATCTCGGGGTCGAGGGCGGAGGTCGGCTCGTCGAACAGCATCATCCGGGGTTTCATGCAGAGCGCCCGGGCGATGGCCACACGCTGCTGCTGGCCGCCGGAAAGCTGCGAGGGGTATTTGTGCGCCTGATCGGCAATGCGGACCTTGTCGAGGTAGTGCATCGCCGTTTCCTGCGCCTCGGTCCGGCTTTGCCCGAGGGTGTGGATCGGAGACAGGGTGCAGTTTTCGAGGATGGTCAGATGCGGGAAGAGGTTGAAATGCTGAAAGCACATGCCGACCCGCGAGCGGATGCGGTCGATTGTCTTCAAATCTCCGGTCAGTTCTGTGCCTTCAACATGGATCGTGCCCGCATCATGCGGCTCGAGTCGATTGATCGTGCGGATGAGCGTGGACTTACCCGAGCCCGACGGGCCGCAGATGACGATCTTTTCGCCCGGCGCCACGTCGAGCGAGACCTCGTTCAGCACCTGAAAGCTGCCGTACCATTTACTGACATTCTTCATGACGACGGGGTTTGGCATGGGGCTTTCCTCTGTCGGGATCATCGGAGCGGGTCTGGTGACGTCAGGCGCGGTCGGCCTTGGATTGGCGGCGTGCGACAATGCCCTGCAGGACCATGAACAGCGAGACGATAAGCAGATAGTAGACCAGCGCCGCGGTGTACCATTCGACGAAGCGGAAGGTGGCGGCGATGGAATCGTTCACCACGGCCATGATTTCGCGAAGCGAGATGACATAGGCGAGCGACGTGACCTTGAGCACGTTGATGAACTCGTTGACCATGGGCGGCAGGGCAATGCGCAGGGCCTGCGGCAGGATCACCAGCCGGAAGGTCTTGAACCGGCGCAACCCGAGGGCCTGCGCCGCCTCGGCCTGGCCTGGCGCGACGGAACTGAGCGCCGCGCGCATGATTTCCGCCATATAGGCGATGGTGATCAGCACCAGGGAGATGGTCGCGGCCACAAAGGGCGTGAACCAGTCGGATTTCAGCAGCGCCGGGAAAAGCTGTGGCGATCCGTTCCAGACGAAAAGCAGGATCAGGATGACTGGCGCCGCCCGGAACACCCAGACATAGATCTTGGCCGGAATGTTGCGTGTGCGTTTCTTTGACTTGAGCCACAGCGCCATGGGAAGGCAGCCGAAGAAGGAGATGACGAACACCAGCACGGTCAGGACCAGCGCGATCCCGGCCCCGCGGATCATCGCGGGGGTCAGCATCGCCTCGATGAAGAGTTCAAAGGAAAATGCCATGCCGGTGCTCCCCTGTCTTAAGAGTCGTAGTCGACGTCGAACACGGCCGGATCGACACCGTACTTGCCGGCGAGGTCGTCGAAAAATCCTTCGCTCGCCAACTCCTTGAGTGCGCCACGCACCGCCTCGGCATCTGCGTCGGAGGGCTGCATGTAGATGCCGTAGGTGAATTCCGAGTCCCACGTGTAGGCGATGCGGAACCGATCCGGGGCGCCGGCGACGCGATACGCCCCCTCGGCCTCTTCGGTCAGGGTGGCGTCAACCCGGCCAATCAGCAATTGCTGATAGGCGCCCTGCTGTGCGGGGTAAAAAGTGACCTCGACTTCCGGCTCGCCGGCCTCGGCCAGCCGCTCGTTGAGCGGATCGACCCGTTCCTCCTGGTAATAGGAGCCCGCCTCGAGCGCGAGCATCTTGCCGGAAAGGTCGTCGGGCCCGGCAATGCTCTCGTCATCGGCACGGGTCACGATCACGGTGGCCGACCGCATGTAGCGGATGCCGTCATAGGAGGCGCGGCGCTCGTCGTTGATATAGATGCCGCTGATGATCAGGCCGCAGCGCCCCGCACCGAGGCTGGGCAGCAGGCCAGCGAACTCGGTCGTGGTATAGCTGGTGGTTGCGCCGAACTTGTCTGCCAGCGCCTCGGCCACGTCGATGTCGATGCCGATGGGGGTGTCGTCGCCCGCGTTCTCCTTGAAGGTCAGCGGCGGGAAGTTGGCAGTCGTGCAAACGGCGATTTCGCCATCCGAGACAAATCCGGGTTGGTCGGCCAAGGCCGCGTCGGAACACGCCAGCCCGGTCAGGGCCGCAATCATGGGGGTGGTGAATTTTCTCATTTTACCTCTCCTGTGAATGTATCGAGTATCTGTTGCCAGTCGCCGGTGTCGAAGGCCGGCAACAGCAGCGGCTCCACGTGCCCGTCGCGCCGGGCGGTCATGACGTATTGCATCATCGACGCCACGCTGGGCATCTCGAAGACCTGCACGAAATCGTACTGCCCCAGCACCGCGTAGAAGGCGATCGACCGCCCGCCCACGGCCGCGACCCGGTCTTCGCTGACCTTGCGCCGCCGGGCGCTGTCGGTCAGTTCGTCGAGCCCCTTCTGGGTCAGCTTCATCAGCGAGACGAATTTCAGCATGCCACCATTTCCTTTCTGACTATCGCTCATGCCGTCTTCCCCCCGATCCGGTCGAGCCCGTCCAGCACGGCCTGCGTATCGGAGATGCAACCAAAGACCCCGTCTTCGACGGTGACCATGTGCAGGGCGGCCTCGTGGGCGTAGGCATCGCCGCTGGCGCAGGCATCGGTGACGGTCAGACACTGGAAGTTCCGGTCGCAGGCCTCGCGCAGGCTGGTATGGACGCAGACATCGGTGGTGCAGCCGGTGAACAGCAGGTGCGTGATCCCCTTCGCGCGCAGCACGTGATCGAGATCGGTATAGGTGAAACTCCCGTTGCAAGTCTTGTCGACGATCACGTCCTCGGGCCGCACATCGAGTTCCGGCACCAGCTCGAAGCCGGGGCTGCCCCTCAGGAAGACATCCGTTCCCTCCATTCCGCCGCGCCGGCGCCGCCATTTCTCATAGTCGGTCATATCGGCCATGTCGGCGCGATAGCCCTGGCGCGTGTAGACGATGGTGACGCCCGCCGCCCGGCACTTTGCCACAAGGCGGGTAACATTGGGCAGGATCGTCCGCAGCGCCGCGGGATCATAGCCCTTGCGCGCGAAATACCCATCGGGCGACAGGAAGTCGCGCTGCAGATCGATCACGATCAGCGCGGTCTTCTGGGGGTCGAGCTTCCCGTCATAGGGAAAGGGGAATGGCTGTGCCTCGATCATGCTTCGGCTCCTTTTCAGTCAGGGTAGGCAAGAGCTGTGTACAGAAAAAGCGATTTATTCTGACCGTTACTGTTCTATAATCCTAAACATTTGAAACAGGAGCCCCGGCATGCCCCGCCGCCTGACCTACCTGCAATACCTTCCCGCCTTCGACGCGGTCGTTCGCAAGGGCAGCGTGCGCGCCGCCGCCGAGGAACTCAACCTCAGCCCCGGCGCGGTGTCGCTTCAGATCCGGAACCTGTCGGACACGCTGGGCGTCGCACTGTTCGAGCGGTCGGGCCGGGCGCTGCGGCTCACGCGCCCGGGGCGAAGCTTTGCCACATCCGTCGCCGCCGGGCTGTCGCAGATCGAGGCGGCAGAAAGGGTTGCCCGCGAGACGACCCGCTCTGGCGAAACTGTCAGCCTGCGGGTCTCGGTGCCGACCGGACTTGGGGTGGCGTGGCTCAGCGCCGCGCTCATCAGCTTTGCGCAGGACCGCCGGGTGCCGGAGCTTGCCATCAACGAGGCGATCACCGCCCCAAATGTCGACTGGGACGTCAACGACGTGGCCGTGGTCTATGGCAGCGCGCCCTTTCCCGATCTCAACTGGCGCCTGTTGCACGATGTCAAGTTGCGGACGGTCTGTTCACCCACGCTGTTTCCAAAACTGGACCTGCAGCGGCGCGACCGCACCCTGCGCGGCGTGACGCTTCTGCACGAGGATGACGGCGCCGAATGGAACAGGTGGGCCGCCGCCGCCCGCGCCAGCCTCGATGGCACGCAGTTCGTAAAGATGGGCTCGCTGGCGCAGGCCATCGCCTCGGCGACGCAGGGCAAGGGGATCGCGCTGGCCTCGGACGTGCTAACCCGCAGCCTGCTGACCGAAGGGCGGCTGATCCAGCCGTTCAACACCACGATCACGGCGGCCGGAAAGTATTACATGGTCAGCCCCGCCAATCGCATCGTGTCCGAGCGCATGAAGGCGCTGTTGGAGGATCTTCAGGATTTCCTCTCCGGCAGGCCGGGCTGAGGCCCGGCACCGCCGATCGCCTCCAGCGCCCAGTCCATGAAGGCCCGCACTAGCGGGTCGTCCCGGCTTTCGATCCGACAGGCGAGGTACATCTGCTCTGGCGCCGCGACCTTGCGGGAGAAGGGCGCAACAAGGCTGCCGGCTTCCAGCAGCGGTTGTGACGTGATGCTGTCGCCCAGCGCCACCCCCTGCCCCAGCAGCGCCGCCTGCGTGGTCAGGTAAGCATCGCTCAGCGTTGCGCTGCGACCGTTCGTCAACTGCGGCGCGCCCGCCTCGACCAGCCAGGACTGCCATTCGCGGTGGTCCCCGGCAAAGAGCAGGCGGTGATAGGCGAGGTCCCGGACCGTGCGGATCGGGGCCGTGTGCAGCAATGTCGGGTTGGCCACCGGGAAAAGCTGAACCGTGCTCCAGCGCGTGACCCAGCGGTCTTTCCACGTACCGTCACCGTAAAGGATCGCCACGTCATGGGCCGAACGGTAGAGGCCGTCGGGCGTGCGGGCCGTGTCGAGCGACAGCCGGATCTCGGGGTAAAGCCCGGCAAAGGCGTCAAGCCGCGGCAGCAGCCAGTAGCTCAGCACCGCCGCGACACAGCCGATGCGCAGCTCGCCCGACATGACCGGCCGGTCCAGCCGCGAGGTCGCCCAGGCGATGCGCTCGAAGGCGGCGGTCAGGTCCGGCAGCAGGGCCGCGCCCTGCCCCGTCAGTTTCAGCCGCCGGCCGGAGCGGGTGAAAAGCTGTACCTGAAGGTGCTCCTCCAGCGCGCGCAACTGGTGGCTGACCGCGCTGTGGGTCACGTTCAGCTCACGCGCGGCTGCGGTGACAGAGCCGGTACGGGCCGTGGCCTCGAAGGCGCGAAGCGGGTAGAGAGGGGGCAGGCGACCGGGCATTCTAAGGTGATAATTACTCACGTCAAACCGGTCAACATTGGCAACATACTTGCGAAGAGCTTTCCGCCACACTTTCCCGGACCGCCCGAGGCACGGAGATGCAGATGACCTTGACCCAAGACAAGCTCGCCGCCCTTCGCGCCCAGTTCGACGCCAAGCCCGGGACAGGCGAGGTGCGAATGCGGAGCGATAGAACGCGCGTGGCGATGCGCGTGAGACGCGGCTGGCGGTTCGGGCGGTCCATCGACAGTCCTCCCCCCGGGCAACCCCGCCCGGTGTTACGGTTGACATGCCGGCAGGTCTCCTGACTTGCGGGTCATCGCTTGGCCGGGTCTTCCCGTCACGCTTTTGCGCAACAGTGACTTTGTCCGACGTCGCTCACCGCTCACAGTTGCGGGGGCAGTCACGGTTTCGGTGCCTGATGGCTGCGCCTCACCGTGTTCCCTTTTCATTTCCTCTCGGAAAACCGACGCGGCCAATGAACATGGAAAGCGATGCCCGGTCAAGACGGTTCGGCCGACCGGCTCCGGCCCAACAGCCGTTCATAATTGAGTACGTCCGCAAATGCCGCATCGAGAACGGCCCGGAGCGGTTCTCCAGTTGCGGCGTGGGACCGCATGGCCCCCAGCGTTCAGCAGGCACCGCTCCGGGCGACAAATCGCGTCAGGGAACTATTTCCAATTCGGCGATCTTGTCTCCCTCGAGGAGGAACAGGTAACGCAGATCGACGGGGCTTCCGGGGAAGTTGCCGACGAGATGGCTGGTGACGATGATGCGTTCTCCCTCCTCGGTCAGCGAAAAGGGTTCCACGGTATAGGTGTATTGCGTCGAGGTATTGGCCATCCACTGCCGGATCGCCTCGCGGCCAGTGTAGGTGTTGCCCTCATCGACGACGACTGCGTCATCGGTGAAGCAGTCCGATATCGCTTGGGCGTTGCCCTTCTTGTCGGCCGAAAAATACTGTTCGATCACGGTCGGTAGTTCGGGTTTCATGGTCAGTCTCCTTTTTGAATCGGGGGCGGGCCACCTCCGGCAGCGCCGTGAATTAACTTAGGGAAGGTCGGGAATTCGATAATCAGGACAAAACGAGATGTCGAATTACGAATTTCAGGACAATCAGGCTTGCAGATCACGCACACGGATTATGCCGAAAAGCGCAACGACGCATACCGCTTTATCCTTCTTATAGAAACGCACGGTCCCTCGTAGATTTCCCCGGAAGCAACATTCATCAACACGGAGTTCGGAATATGACCGATTTTCTCAACCTGACCGGCAAGCGCGCCCTCGTGACCGGGGGCACCCAAGGCGCAGGCGGCGCGACGGTCGGTCTGCTGCGAGACCTTGGCGCGAAAGTGCTGACAACCGCTCGGTCGCGCCCTGAGACATTGACTGCAGATGCGTTCGTGGCCGCCGATCTGACCACGGCTTCGGGCTGCGAGGCGGTGGCCGATGCGGTTCGGGGCGAACTGGGCGGCGTCGATATCGTCGTTCACATGGTCGGCGGATCGTCCGCACCGGGCGGGGGACATGCAGCCCTCGGTGACGATCAATGGCAAAAAGAACTTGACCTGAACCTGTTCCCGTCGGTCCGGCTCGACCGGTTGCTGGTGCCGGACATGGTGGCGCGGGGTCATGGCGTTGTCATCCACGTCACGTCCATCCAGCGTGTCCTGCCCTTGCCGGAGGCGACGACCGCCTATGCCGCGGCCAAGGCCGCGCTTTCGGCCTATAGCAAGAGCCTCTCCAAGGAGGTCTCTCCGAAGGGGGTGCGTGTCGTGCGAGTGTCCCCCGGCTGGATCGAGACCGAGGCGTCTGTGCGCCTGGCCGAACGCCTCGCCGAGGAGAAAGGGACCGACTACGAGGGCGGAAAGCAGATCATCATGCAGTCGCTCGGCGGTATTCCCATCGGCCGCCCGACCAGCCCCGAAGAGGTCGCCAGCCTGATTGCCTTCCTCGCCTCGGACCGCGCGGCCACGATCACCGGCGCTGAGTACACGATCGACGGCGGCACGGTGCCGACCGTCTGAAATTCCTGGCTGCCTTCGCGTTCATCACCCCCGGCAGCGATGGCTTGCCGGGGGAAAAAACGCTCGGGATCGTCCATCAGTGTGGACGCTGAAACCACCGTCAGCCGTCTGTTCGCGATCGGCGGCTGCGACCAGGTCGTCTCGACGAAGATGGCCTTCGATACGCAATCCATCACCTCTACGGAGATTACGCCCCATGGAAACCAACCCAACCTCGACGCCGCATGATCTGGCAGTCGAGGACAATCAGAGAACCCTGCGTCAGGATCTTCGCTCCGAATATGACTTCATCGTCTGCGGCGCGGGGTCCAGCGGGGCTGTTGTCGCGGCCCGACTGGCGGAGCGGCCGGAGGTCAGCGTGCTGCTTCTCGAGGCTGGCGGGGATGACAGGGCCGATACGGTCACCAACCCGGCCATGTGGCCCCTGAACCTTGGCAGCGAGCGGGACTGGGGGTTCACCGGTCAACCCAGCCCGACCCTCGGCGGGCGCAGACTTCCGCTCAGCATGGGCAAGGGGCTTGGCGGCGGATCGAGCATCAATGTCATGGTCTGGGCCCGTGGCCACAAGGAGGACTGGGAACATTTCGCCGCCGAATCCGGCGATCCCGCCTGGGGGTACAGCTCCATCCTGGGCTACTTCCGCCGTATCGAGGACTGGCAAGGCGCACCCGACAACGAGCGGCGGGGCACGGGCGGCCCGGTCCACGTGGAACAGCCGGCCACGCCTCAGCCCGTCGCCTCCGCGATGTTGGAGGCAGCCGGACAGATGGGCATCCCTGTCTTCGACAGCCCGAACGGCCGGATGATGGAAGGCCCCGGCGGGGCCGCCATCGCGGATCTCCGCATTCGAGAAGGCCGGCGCCAGTCGGTATTCCGCTCGTACACGCATCGTGTCATGCACCAGCCGAACCTGACCGTCCTGACCGGCGCCCTCGTGGCTCGCGTCCTTCTCAAGGAGCGGTCTGCCGTCGGGGTCGAAGTTCTTCTCGACGGCAAGCTGCGCGCGTTTCGGGCACGCCACGAGACGATCTTGTCGCTCGGGGCCGTTCAGACGCCGAAGATCCTCATGCAGTCGGGCATCGGGCCGGAGGAAGAGCTTGGGAGACACGGCATCAAGCCCCTCCTGAACCTCCCCGGGGTGGGCCGCAACCATCAGGATCACCTCGCCTTCGGCTGCACCTGGGCCTATCGCAAACCCGAGGGCATCGGCGGTGGCGGCTGCGAGGCGACGTTTTACTGGCAAAGCGACTCGCGCCTCCGGCAGCCGGACATCCTGCAATGCCAGCTCGAATTCCCGGTTCCCGCTCCGGAAGAAGCCGGTATCGAGACGCCGGAGCATGGCTGGACGATGTTCGCCGGACTTGCCCAGCCCAAGAGCCGCGGGCGCCTGCGGTTGTCGGGCCCGAATGTCGGTGATCCGATCCTGATAGAGCCGAACGCGCTGAGCGAACCGGAAGACATCGCGACCGCCTTTGCCGCGGTGGAGATCTGCCGCGAGATCGGCAATCACGAGGCTTTCGCGCCGCTCGTCCGGCAGGAGGCCGCGCCCGGCCCGCGGAACCGCACGGCGATGGAAGAATTCCTCCGCAACGCGGCGGTCACCTTCTGGCATCAGTCGTGTACCGCCAAGATGGGGCGGGACGAAATGTCGGTCGTCGATCATCAGCTCAAGGTCTATGGCATCGACAACCTGCGCATCGCCGATGCCTCGATCATGCCGCGCATCACCACCGGCAACACGATGGCCCCCTGTGTCGTGATCGGAGAGCGTGCGGCCGACATGATCGGCCTGCAGCACGGGCTGGCGCAGGCCGAGATGCCCGTCGCAGCCGGGGCGTAAGCAAAAACCCGCAGCGGATCGGAGGTAAACCGCCTTCGATCCGCGTCGAGTTGCCGGGACCGCAGCGGACGGAACACGGCCAAAGGTGGCGCAGGCTCAAACTTGCGGGGCTCGGCCCCCGTGGCGGTGACGCGCCCACGGCACGCTTTCATCCAGACCGGAGCTATGTCTTAGATAGCTCAGAAAGGCGCATCAGATCGCCCGAAAGCCGCGAAAGGGCCAACAATGCCGGAAGATCCTATCAGCCCGGACCTCGACCGGATCGATCGAAACATCCTGCGCGCGCTTCAGAAGGATGCCCGCATGGCCAATTCCGATCTGGCCCGGCTGGTGAACGTCAGCGCCGCGACGTGCCACCGCCGCACCCAACGGCTGATCGAGCAGAAATACATTTCGTCCGTCCGGGCGCAGATCGCGCCGGCGAGCGTGGGGCTGGGGACGCTTGTGATGGTGGGCGTCGTGCTGGACAGGTCCACGCCCGAAAGCTTTTCCGAGTTCGAGGACGCCGTCGGAGGGATGAAAGAGGTGCTGGATTGCAATCTCGTGGCCGGAGACTTCGACTATCTTCTGAAGATCAGGACGCGGGATATGGAAGGGTTCAACCTGCTGCATGGCAGAAAGCTCATCACGCTGCCGGGCGTCCGCCAGATCCGCACCTTCTTCGTGCTGAAGGAGGTCAAGGACAACGCGCCACTGGCGTTTTGACGAAACGACCTGCAGGGTGGCCGGGAGCCCGCAATGGATTCAATTGGTTCTGGCCGAGCGCGCCAGTTCACGGGCGAGGTCGACGAAAACCTTGAACGCGGCGGGCGGATTGCGGCGGCTGGGATAATAGAGGCACAAGGGGGCAACGGGTGGGGTCCAGTCGTCGAGTATCCTGACGAGCCGGCCCGCCGCGATATCCTCGCGGACATTCGATTCCATGAAGTAGCCGATGCCAACGGCCTCGAGCACCGCGATCCGCGCGAGGCTGGCCTCATCGAGGGTGATCGGGCCATCGACATCCACGTGCACGGGCTGGCCGTCGGATTCGAACTGCCAGCGAAACAGCGCGCCGTTGGGCAGCCGGACACGGATACAGGGATGCGCCTTCAGGTCGGATGGCGTGCGCGGCACCTCGCGGTTCTGAAGATAGGAGGGCGCGGCAACCACGGCGTGCCGTCGGGCGGGCCCCAACGGAATGGCAATCATGTCCGTGGGCACGAGGTGCTGGCTCCGCACCCCGAAATCAAACCCGTCGGCCACGATATCGACAAGGTTCCCCTCTGTCACCACGTCGATCTGAACCTTTGGAAAGCGCCTCAGGAATTCGAGGATCAGCGGCGACAGTATCTCCTGAGCGGCGGTTGCAAAGGTATTTATCCGCAACGTGCCGGATGGGGTTTCCTGCTGCGAGCGCGCGGTATCGAGCGCGTGATGGATATCCCTCAGGGCCGGGCTGACCTGATCGACAAATCTATGGCCGGCTTCCGTCAGCGAAACGCTGCGCGTGGTGCGATTGAAGAGGCGTATGCCCAACTGCCCTTCCAGCTTGGCAATCGCATTGCTGAGAGCGCTGGTCGACATCCCCAGATCGAGCGCCGCCGCCCGGAAGGAGCCCCGGCGACTGATCGCGAGCACTGCATCGAAATCGGTGAGCTTGTAGCTTGCCATTATCCCAATAACCGAAATTCAACATCTTAATTTATCCCAATTATCAGTACGACGTCAAAGACATAGTTTACGCTCACGTATCAATCTTCCGAAAGGAGCAGACCGCACAAACGCTTAGCCTGGCACGTCCCGATTCGGGGAAACCGGATATGAAAGTATCTTTCATATCAGACGTGTCTTTTTGCCCTTTACCCTCGGATTCCCGATCCCAGTGCGGCGTATGAGCCAATTCATACGGCAAACTTGCAAGCACCCATCGGCACCGAAACGCTACTATGCCGACGCCTGCGACGGGGATGCAATCCAGTATGACCACCCGGAAAGCCGCCCTCCCCCGGCCCGTATGAACCCTTCACGCTTTACGAACAGAGGAACGTCAAATGTCCAAGAAAATCAGAACTGCCGTCGCCGCGGCCGTGGCCGCCGCGACCATCACTGCCAGCGCCAACGCACAGGAAACGATCCCGGCGGAACAGGCGGTCAAATCCGTCGTCCTCGTTCACGGCGCCTTCGCCGACGGGTCGGGCTGGCGCGGCGTGTACGACATTCTCACGGCGCGAGGCTATCGGGTCAGCATTGTCCAGAACCCCCTGACCTCGCTGGAAGACGACGTGGCCGCGACCGACCGTATTCTCGAGCGTCAGGATGGTCCGACGATCCTCGTGGGGCATTCCTATGGCGGCACGGTCATCACCGAAGCAGGGATCAACCCGAAGGTGGCGGCGCTCGTCTATGTTTCGGCGCTCGCGCCCGATGTGGGGGAAACCACGGGCGACCAGTTCGCCGACATCCCCGCCCCGCCCGAATTCATCATCGAGACGGGCGAAGACGGCTTTGGTTTCGTCAATCTCGAAGAGTTCAAGACCGGCTTTGCCGGGGATACCTCCGATGCGGACGCGGCTTTCCTGCGCGACAGCCAGGTGCCGATCAACATGGACATCTTCGGAACGCCCGTGAAACATGCCGCGTGGAAAGAGAAGCCGAGCTGGGCCGTCATCGCGACCGAGGACAAGGCCATCGATCCGGAACTCCTGCGCCACACGGCCGAGCGGATCGGTGCGGTCTCGGTCGAGGTGCCCGGCAGCCATGTCGTCTTTCTGACCAAACCGGATGAAGTCGCCGACGTCATCGACACGGCCGCCCGCGCCTCCGGCGGAAGCTGAACATGAAATGTGCATGCGGCGGGGCCGGCCCTCGCCCCATCACACCGCCTGGCGCAGGGCCGGATGTTCGACCGGAACAGCAGACGCCAATGCCTGCATCTACAAGCGGTCGCGTCTGTGACCGCGCCCGCCCTGCGGGCAGAAACTTCCTCATCCATGAATGGACATGACACCATGACTTACATTTCCGCCGATGACGGCACGCAGATCTTCTACCGCGACTGGGGCCCGCGCGAGGCGCAGCCCATCGTGTTCCACCACGGCTGGCCCCTGACCGCCGACGAATGGGATGCCCAGATGCTCTATTTCCTTGACAAGGGCTTTCGCGTGATCGCCTTCGACCGGCGCGGTCACGGGCGCTCGGGTCAGACGGAAACGGGCAACGAGATGGACACCTACGCCGCCGATGTCATCGCTCTGGCCGACGCGCTCGACCTGAAGGCGGCGGTGCATGTGGGCCATTCCACGGGCGGCGGCGAGGTGGTGCATTACGCGGCGCGGGCCAAGCTCGGGCGGGTGGCCAAGCTGGTCCTGATCGGGGCCGTGCCGCCGGTGATGGTGAAGAAAGACAGCAACCCCGACGGCACGCCGCCGGAGGTGTTCGACGGCTTCCGCGCGGCGCTGTTGGCGAACCGACCGCAATTCTACCTCGATGTCGCGTCGGGCCCATTCTACGGCTTCAACCGCCCGGGCGCGGAGGTCAGCGAGGGCCTGATCCGCAACTGGTGGCGGCAGGGGATGCAGGGCAGCGCGAAGGCGCATTACGATTGCATCAAGGCGTTCTCGGAGACGGACTTTACCGACGACCTCAAGGCGATCGAGCTGCCGACGCTGGTGATGCATGGCAGCGATGACCAGGTCGTGCCCTTCGAGGCCTCGGCTGCGCGGACGGTCGAGATCATGCCGAACGCGACGCTCAAGGTGTATGACGGCGCCTCTCACGGGATGGCGGCGACAATGGCCGCGACGATCAACGACGACATACTGGGCTTCTTGCAGGCCAGTTAAAAAGGCGCGCCTATCTACCGGAAACGCGCCAGCGCAGGCCCCGCCTGCCAAGCTTCCCCCGCCTCTCCCGGGGGAAGCGCCTGCAAGCCAAGCAGGAGTAGAACCCGTCTGATCGGAACCAATGTCTCACGGGCCCGGAGTTTCGGTCAGCACGAGCAGGGCGATATTCAGGAATCGCCCATGTTGCTCAGGATACTCTCCGCATTGATGATCGACTGAGCAATCTCGGTCGTGGTGGTCCGCTTTGCCATGGCCTGTTTGCGGATCAGGTCATAGGCGTCCCGCTCCGTGATCCCGCGATGGCGCATGAGAATGAACTTGGCGTCATTCACCTTCTGCACGTTTTCCAGCTTCTCCCGCAGTTTCGTGAGGTCCTTTTTGAAACGAAGCTGCTCCTGCTGAAACCGGCGCGCCATCAGCATGCTACTGAGAACGCCCGCCGCGCGCACCGGCTTCATCAGAACCGAATGTGCGCCGATTTCGAATATCAGGTCGAGCACGGAAGGGTTTTCGTACCCGATAATCGCCACCACAGAGGGCGGCTTGGCGTTGTTTCCGATGAATGATTTCAGCTTTTGAGCGCTCTGTTCCGTGACATCCACGAAGACCAGATCGAACTTTTCCGGCAGGGACTTGGGCACCGGCCACATGTGATCGAAATTGCACCCGATCCGGTTGACCTGCTGCATGAGCTCGTCTGCGCTTCGGTCGCGCGGATGGACGACGAGCGCATGTAGGTCTCTCAGATCGTGGATCGGATCACTCATTCCGTCGACCGCCTCCCGCTACGTTCAGGGTTCGGAAGCTCCAGTCATGAATGGCGGGGTAGACCAGGTAGGGGTCGGGCTTGATCGCGCGCCGCACCTTGGTCTCGATAATGAATTCGCCGGCATCGTCGACCTTGGCGATGCGCGACTGTAGATAGGTGTGGTTGTTATCCGGGTCGATCTTGATCTGCCCTTGCGGCGCATCGAAGCTGGCCCCGAGCAGGGCCTCGCGCAGACTTTCGGTGTCGATCTCGCCCGTTTCCTCGAGCGCACGGGCGAACATGTGCACCTGGCTGTAGGTCGCCTCGCAACAACTGGTGACATCCACCGTCGAGCCGAACTTGCCCTCATATGCCTTGAGAAAGCGGCGGTTCGCAGGCGAGTTGATGGAGCGGAAATACGGGGCGGCGGTAATGTGACCGGCCGAAGCTTCAGAGCCTATGGCGTCAATCTCCCCCTCGTTGGTGGTGAGACTGGCGATGGGGCACTCCCTGCCATTGCCACCGGCCGCGTGGTAAGCCCTATAAAACTCGATGCAGGCCTGCCCGACAACAGTGGAAAAGATCGCGTCCGGTTTCACCTGCATGATCTCGTCGATGATGGCGGAAAAGTCATGGGCCTGCGCCCCGAGGTCGAAATAGACCTCGCCGGTGACTTCGCCGCCCCCCTGCCGCAGCACGTTGCGCATCACCCGGTTCGACTCCCTCGGGTAAATGTAGTCGGAGCCGACGAAATGAATGCGCTTGCCGTAGGCGTTCATCAGGTAATTGGCCAGCGGCACGCTGTTCTGGTTCGGGCAGGCGCCGCCATAGATCACGTTGGGGGAATACTCGAACCCCTCGTAAAGCGTCGGGTAAAAAAACAAGGCGTTGCGCCGCTCCACCACCGGCAGCACTTCCTTGCGCGACGAGGACATGTAACAGCCGAAGATCACGCCGATCTTGTCCTCGACGATCAGCGTCTCGGCCAGTTCTCCATAGCGTCGCACGACCGATTCCGGGTCATACAGAACGGGCTCGATCGGCTTGCCGAGGACCCCGCCCTTCGCGTTGATCTGGTCAATCGCCAGCAACGCGCCATTGAGCTGCGACCGTTCGATGATCGAGGTCACACCGGTTACCGAGAAAAGCAGCCCGACTTTCCAACTTTCCAAGGGGTCATTCCTTTTCAATTCTGCCGAAACGAAACGGTCTCGTCCCGGTATTCGGCCCGTAGCCTGACAATGGCATTCCCGTCCGGAGGCGAAAAGTCACCCTCGTCGCCAAGCAGGTATCCGGCCAGCGGAAATTCGAGGTAGCGCCGCATCGCCCGGCGAAGCCCCCGTGCGCCGAAGCGCTTATCATAGCCTTTGGATGCAATGAAATCCCTGACCTCGTCCGAAACCTCGAGCCACAGGTCATGTTTCTTCAGCCGCCGGTTCAATCGGTCAAGTTCTACCCCCACGAGAATCGGCATCTTGTCACGGCTGATCCAGTTGAACGTGTCGATATGGTCGATCCGGTTCACCAGCTCCGGCGGGAACCGATCAAGCAGGCAGCGCATGACGATATCATGGGCGCGCTCCTTGCGCGGCTTGGCGGGCGTGGTCAGCCGGGTCCAGAGCGTGCGCAGGCCGGCTGCGCCTCCCTCGTCCAGCGCCATCAACTCGCGCGCGCCAAGGTTTGACGACATGAAGATCAGGCTGTTGCGGAAGGAATAGGTCCGCTCGCCCGAGGCCACCGTAAGCAGCCCGTTATCGAACACGTTCATCAGCGCAAGCACCACCTCGTTGCTGGCCTTTTCCAGTTCATCGAACAGGACGATACCGGGCAGGTTCCGGCTGCCCTCGATCTTTTCCTGGTCGAGAATGGTCGTGCCCTCTTTTGAGCCCACATACCCCGGCGGCGCGCCCGTCAGGGCGGCGGCGTAATGCTCCTGCGACAGCGTGTTCATGTCGATCCGGCAGAACGCGTCGGCATCGCCATACATCGCCCGCGCGATCGTTCGTACTGTTTCGGTCTTGCCCACCCCCGTCGGCCCGCAGAAAAGCACCGATGCCAGCGGCTTGCGCGGGTCTCCGATATCGGCCCGCACCACCTTGAGGATTTCCAGAACCTGTTCGATCGGCTCGTCCTGCCCGATGATCGACGCGCGCAACTCGGCCTCGATCACATCCAGGTCGAAGGAAAACCGCGAGGCAAGGCCCCGGCCCTGCCCTGCACCGCGACCGGCCCGAGCGGTCACGCCCCCATTCTCGTCCGCCAGCGCGGCGGACAGTTTTTCCCGCCTCTGCGTGTCATGAATTCGGTCGGTCAGAAAAGGCATGCTCGCTCCAGCTGGTCAAACGATTTCCGGGCGGCCGCTTGGGGCCGCCCGGCGGTTTTTCGGCAGATCACTCCGCCTCTTTCTCTTTCGCGCCGGTGGGCAACCCGCCCACCGGGCAACAGGCCACACCCACGGTCGAACGGGTGAAGGATTCGACATGCAGCCGCGTCTTCTCGGCATCGTTGACCCAGTTGCGGTAGAACTCGAACGGGCATTCCGCCACGCCGTTTTCCCCGTCGCCCGAAGCGTGCACGCCGGTATAGCCCCGGTGCAGCAGCTTGAAGAGATGGTTCTGCGACTGGTCGTTGGCCCGCGCGTCACGGATTTCCGGGATCGAAAGCTGCGCATACTGGATGCCCATATCCTCTTCCCCGCATTCGCCCAGCGTGCGGCCGTCGAAGCCGATGATCGCCGAATGGCCGAAATAGCTGTAAACCCCGTCGAACCCGGCCGCGTTGGCCACGGCCACGTAACAGTTGTTGGCCCAAGCCATCGCCTTCGACATGATGACCTGCTGGTCCTTGGCGGGATACATGTAGCCCTGGCACCGCACGATAAGCTCGGCCCCCTTCATCGCGCAGTCACGCCAGATTTCGGGATAGTTGCCGTCATCGCAGATGATCAGGCTCACCTTCAGCCCCTTCGGCCCTTCGACCACGTAGGTCTGATCGCCGGGATACCACCCCTCGATCGGGTTCCACGGAAGAACCTTCCGGTACTTCTGAACCACCTCGCCCTTGTTGTTCATCAGCAGAAGCGTGTTGTAAGGCGTCTTCTTGGGATGCTCCTCGTGGCGCTCGCCGGTGATCGAGAAGACCCCCCAGACATTGGCCTTCCGGCACGCCCGCGCGAACACTTCCGTTTCGTCGCCGGGAATGGTGGCGGCGGTCTCCATCATCTCGTCAGGGTCATACATGATCCCCTGCGTGCTGTATTCCGGGAAGATCACCAGATCCATGCCGGGAAGCCCCTGTTTCATCCCGATCAGCATTTCGCCGATCTTCTCGGCGTTCTCCATGACCTCGGCCTTGGTATGCAGCCGCGGCATCTTGTAGTTCACGACGGCGACGCCGACCGTGGTATCGCTGCTTGAAATGTCACCATGTCTCATGTCTGGTCCTTTCCTGTTGGTCCTTGATGGTGGGATGTCCTGACCGTTCAGAAGGTCAGGTGTTTCTCGACGACGTCGTCGGAGAGATCTGCGGATTTGCCGCTCAGAACGACGCGGCCCTTGTCGAGCACCAGAAAGCGGTCTGCGGCCGAGCGTGCGAAGGGCACGTTCTGCTCGACAAGGATGATGCCCAGCCCGCGCTCGCGGTTGAGCCGGACAATCGCATCCTCGATCTGCTTCACGATATTGGGCTGAATGCCCTCCGTGGGCTCGTCGAGGATGAGGATCTTGGGGTCCATCGCCAGCGCCCGCGCGATGGCCAGCTGCTGCTGCTGCCCGCCCGACAGGTCACCGCCGCGCCGGGTGAGGAACTCGTCGAGGATGGGGAACATCTCGAACAGGTAATCAGGGATATCGCGCTTCCCGTCAGGCCGCGCGAACGTGCCCATGAGGATGTTCTCCCGCACGGTGAACTGGGGAATGATCTCGCGGCCCTGCGGGATATACGCGATGCCAAGGCGCGAGCGCTGCGGTGTCGACAAGCCCAGTATGTCTTGGCTCCCGAAGGCCAGCCCGCCGTCGCACCGGTCGGTCAGGCCCATGATCGACTTGAGCAGGGTCGTCTTGCCGACCCCGTTGCGCCCGAGAACCGCAAGGAATTCTCCCGGTTCCAGATCAAAGGAAACGCCCTGTATCACCGGGCTTTTCCCGTAGAAGGAATACAGTTCTCTCGCTTGCATATGTTCCATGATCAGTGCCCCAGATACGCTGTCTTGACGTCGTCGTTGGCCTCGATCTCGGCGATCGTGCCCTCTGCCAGCATCGCGCCGCGGTTCATCACGAGGATCCGGTCCGCCACGGTGCGGACGAAGGACATGTCGTGCTCCACCACGATCAGCGTGTGGCTGGCGCTCAGCGTTCGGAAAATCTCGGCGGTGCGCTCGGTTTCCTGAATGGTCATACCGGCGGTCGGTTCATCCATCAGGATCAGCTTGCTGTCCTGCACGATCAGCATGGCAATCTCGAGCCACTGCGTCTCGCCGTGCGACAGGTTTCCGGCCAGCTCGTCACGCCTGTCGCTCAGGTGAACCCGCTCAAGGATCTCACAGGCCTCGCGCGCATCCGTCAGCGCCAACCGCGTAAGCGCGCTCCAGACCCCCGGCCGCTTCGACCGCGCGAGAGACAGGTTCTCGGCAACGGTCAGGTCCTTGTAGACCGAAGGAACCTGAAACTTCCGCCCGATACCGAGCCGCGCGCGGCGAAACTCCAGCATCTGCGAGATCTCGGTCCCGTTCAGCTGGATCGAACCGCCTGTCGGCTGGGTCTTGCCGCAGATCAGGTCGAGCGTCGTGGATTTCCCGGCCCCGTTCGGCCCGAGAAGGCACAGGATCTCGCCCTCTCCAACGGAAAAGCTCAGGTTGTCGACGGCGCGCAGACCGCCGAATTCGACCTGCAGATCGGTGACTTGCAGTTGCTGCATGGTTACGGCTCCTGCCCGGTTTCAAGATGTTGCGTTGGGGATGGCCGGGCTTTCGCGGGGCTCTGCCGCCGGTTCGGGCCGCGAAGCCTCGCCCCGATATCCGTCAGCAGCCCGTAAATGCCCCGCGGCATGAACATGACGACCAGAACGAAGATCACGCCCAGCATCAGGTGCCAGCCTTCGACGAACACGTCGGAAAGCCGCCCTTCCAGCAGGTTCACAACGATCGCCCCGAAGGCCGCCGCGATGACCGACTCCCGCCCGCCCACGGCGCACCAGATGACGATGGCAAGGCTGAACGAAACGCCCATATAGGTGGGCGACGCGAATTCCAGCACCATCGTGTAGAGCATCCCCGCCCACCCCGCGAGCGCCGCGGAGATGCAGAAGATCGCGGTCTGGTAGGTCGCCACGTTATAGCCGAAGAACCGCGTCCGGTCGGCATCCTCTCGAATGGCGCGAAGGATCAGGCCGAACTTGCTGTGGGTCAGGTAGACGCCAATGGCCAGCGCGACGGTCAGGCACCCGGCCACGAGATAATAGAACCCCATGCTGTAAGGGTCGACCGTCCAGCCCGGCAGCGTCAGTTGTGCAAGACCCGTCAACCCGTTCTGCCCGCCTGTCTGCCCCTGCTGGTTGATCACCAGAAGTTGAAACGCCACGAGGAAGGCCAGCGTGATGATCGCCACGAACACCCCGGCGATACGCGCCCGGAACATGAAGATCGCGATCAACCCGCCGATGAAAGCCGGCACCAGCAGCCCCGCCAGCAGCGTGAATGCCAGCGACTCGAACGGCACCCAGAACAGGGGAAGCTCGGGCACGTTGTTCCAGCCCATGAAATCCGGCAACCCGTCACTGGCACGCAGCTTGAGATGCATGGCCATCGCGTAAGACCCCATGCCGAAGGTCGCCGCCTGCCCGAGGTTGAGCAGCCCGGCCGTGCCCCACGACAATGCCAGCGCCGCCGAAACGATGGCAAGGGCAAGGTAGCGGGCGAAGGTGTTGAGCTCGAAGCCGTCGTAATTCATCAGGGCGGGCACCCCGAAGGCGATCACGACCGCAAAGATCACGAGCGCAATGAGATCGTAGTGGAATCTGGAAGTCATACCGGTTTCCTCAGCGACGTGTTTCGGTTGGGAACAGGCCCCGCGGACGGAACCGGATCAGCAGGATGATCCCCGCCAGCACGGCGATCCGCCCCAGCGTGTCGTTGATCACGAGCGAGAACAGCGCCGTCGCCTCGCCGATCAGAACCGCGGCCGATGCCGCCCCGATCAGGCTTCCCAGCCCGCCGACGATCACCACGAGGAAGGCATCGACCACCAGCCCCGTGCCCATCGTCGGGATGGTGCTGAACAGGGGCGTGATCAGCGCGCCGGCAACCCCGGCCAGCCCCGCCCCGTAGGCGAAGGTGAAGGAATAGATGCGCTTGGCCTCGATGCCGTAGCACTCGGAAATGCCGCGGTTCTGGATGACGGCGCGCAGCTTCATGCCGAATTCCGTGCGCGTCATCAAAAGCCACGTGCCGTAAAGCACCGCGACCGAGAAGACGATCACGAACATGCGGTAATTCGACATGATCAGCGGGCCGATCTGCGTGTTGCCCGACAACAGGTCAGGCCCCCTGACGAACCGGGATTCCGCCCCGATGCCAAGCCGCACGGCCTGTTGCAGGATAATCCCGATCCCCCAGGTCGCGAGGATCGTGTCCAGCGGCCGGTGATAGAGCTTCTGGACAACCGCCTTCTCGATGACCCAGCCGACCACCGCCACGGCCAGAAATACCAGCGGCAACGCCGGAAGAATGCCTATTCCCCAGAAGGTCTGCAAAGCCCAGGTCGCGTAGGCGCCCAGCATGACGAACTCGCCATGCGCAAGGTTGATGACCCCCATCGCGCCGTAAATGATCGCAAGGCCAAGCGCGATCATCAGCAGGATCGACGCCATGCTCAGCCCGGCGAAAAGTTGGTTCGCTATCACGTCCATGAATACACCTCTCCCCTGTGTCCGGCTCGTTTTTCAGAGCCGGACGCTGGTTTCAGTCTGGTTGGCTCGGAGTGGTCAGGCCTTGACGAGGCCCTCGCCGGTGCAGGACTGGCCGTCATAGGCGGCATAGGGCTTCGGTGCGATCCGCTCGCTGGATTCCACCAGCACCTCGGCCTGACCATTCGCCTGCCACTGGCCGATCTTGGACCACAGGTGGGTGTGCAGGTTCTCGTCGATCAGAACCTCGCCTTGTGGCGCATTCAGCGTCAGCCCCACCGCCGCATCGCGGATGGCCTCGGGGGTGATGTTCCCGGGGTCCAGCTTTTCCAGCGCCGCCTTGAACTGGTAGACTTGGAAATAGGCCGCTTCACTGACGAAATGCGTCACCGTATCCGCGCCATAGCGCGCCTTGTAGGCCTCGACGAATTTCTCGTTCTCCGGCGTGTTGTGCCCCATGAAATACGGCGCGGAAGAGAAGTGCCCGGCCGCCGCCTCGCCGCCGATGGCCTTCACCTCGACCTCCGACCGCGTCAGGCTGACCACCGGCATCTTGGCCGGGTCAAGCTCGGCCGCGTGATACTGGCGGGCAAAGGCCACGTCCGAGTCGCCCACCACGGTGGCAAAGATCACGTCGGGCTGTTCCGAGCGGATGCGGTTGATCACCGAACTGAAATCCGAATGCCCCAGCGGCACGTATTCCTCGTTCACGACCTCGCCGCCATATTCCTCGAGCAGCGTCTTGCAGTAATTGTTCTCTTCCTTGGGATAGACATAGTTGTTGCCGATCATGAAGAAGCGCGGCCCGAAATTCTCGATGGCCCACGGGATCAGGTCATCCTGCTGCTGGTTCGGCACGGCGCCGCCATACATCACGTTGCGCGAACATTCGCGGCCCTCGTAGAGCGTGGGGTACCAGTAGAGGTTCTTGCGCTGCTCCGTCACCGGCAGCACCGCCTGCCGACTGGCCGAAGTGTAGGAGCCGAAGACGCTCACGCATTTGTCGCGGATCATCAGGCGCCGCGCCCGGTCGGCATAGGTCGCCGGGTCGGAAGCCGGATCTTCGATGATCGGCCGCAATTGCCGGCCATGCACGCCACCCTCGGCGTTGATCTCTTCGATCGCCATCAGCGCGGCGTCATGCAGAGTGCTTTCCACCACGGCCACAGCACCGGTCAGGGAAAACAGCAGGCCGACGGGAATATCGTTGCCCTGCGCCATGGCGCGGCCCGTCATCGTCAGAAGCGAGGGCGCGGCAAGGGCGCCGGTCGCCCCGACAGCGCCAACCCCTCCGAGAAAGTCGCGACGTTTCATCAGGTTATCTCCTCTGTTGGTTAAGAGCAGCCGTTGAATCGGCATAAAAAAAGGCCCTCCACCGCGACGTTCGTGTCACGATCGGAGAGCCTATTTGCTCATGATTTTTTAGACTCGCATTTGAGCCTGAAATAACCATTCAGCAGAGCTCGAATTTTTGCAAGATAATTTTAAGCCGGAATATCAGGGTGTTATAAAGGTGGGCGCCAGACGGGGGCGCAAGGCCGCATCGTCAGGCCACGACTGACGCCCCCTGCCCTTCGCCTAATCCTTCGGAACGCCCCCTTCGGTTCGGTCGCTCAGAGGCAGTCGGCCAGGGCGCGGGCGAGATTGCGTAGCATCTGCGGGTAAAGCCCCGGCCCCGGGTCGAGATCGGACCCCACCGGATCGAGCACGCCGGTTCGCGCCTCCGACCCTTCCATGACGGCGGCGACGACGCCGGGGTTGAACTGCGGCTCGGACAGGACGCAGCTCACCCCCAGCTCGGCGACGCGCTGCTGTACCTCGGCGATGCGCGCCGGGCTCGGGTCTGTCGCGTCGGAGAGCGAGATCGCGCCGGAGGCGGGGATGTCGAAGCTCTGCTCGAAATACTGGTAGGCGTCGTGGAAGACGATGAAATTCCTGTCCCGCACCGGGGCGAGAAGGCTGTCGATCTCGCCTGACAGCGCCGCCAGTTCCTCGCGCCCGGCCGCCGCGTTGGCGGCATAGGTGTCGGCGTTGTCGGGATCGGCGGTGGCAAGCGCATCGGCGATGGCGGTCAACCACGCCGAGGCGTTCTGCGGCGAGAGCCACATATGGGGGTCCTGGCCGCCGTGATCGTGGGCTTCCGCGTGGTCGTGGTCGTCGTGGTCATGATCGTCGTGGTCGTGTTCCTCGTGATCGTGGGCGTCGTCGTGGCTATGATCGTGGGCGTCGTGATCATGGTCATGGTCGTTATCATCGTGGGCGTGGCCGTGATCGCCGTGTTCATGCGCCTCGAACAGGGCGCTTTCGCGGGTGGGCAGCGTGGTTGTTTCCTCCAGCCCGGACAGGGTGACCACCTCGGCCCCGCCCGCCAGCGTCTCGATCGAATCGGCAAGCCAGGGCGTCAGTTCCGGCCCGATCCAGAACACCAGTTCCGCGTCCTGCAGCGCCTGCGCTTCGGACGGGCGCAGGTTGTATTCATGCGGGCTGGCGCCGGGCGGCATGATTAGGTCCGGCTGTCCCACATCCGCCATCACCCGCGCCACCAGCGAGTGTACCGGCGCGATATCGGCCGCGACGTCAGGCGCCTCGGCCAAGGCCGCACCGGCCAGAAGCGAGGCGCTCAGGGTGAACGGGAGAAGGTTTCTGGACATCCGGGGCTCCATGTGATTTTATAACATCCATGACCGGATACGTGATATAAGATAACATGACAACCCCTGAAGATCCCAAAGCCGACACACGGGCGGACCCCCTTGGTTTCGCGGCGCATGACCATGGTCATTGCGTCGAGACAGGCATTGCCGCGGCGGAAGAACGCTGTTCCGAGAAGGGGCTGCACTTTACCCCCGTGCGCCGCAAGGCGCTGGAAATCCTTCTGCAGGGGCACCGTGGCCTCGGCGCCTACGAGGTGCTCGACCGGCTGCGCGATGCCGGGTTCGGTTCCCAGCCGCCGGTGGCCTATCGCGCGCTCGATTTCCTCGTGGCCAACGGCTTCGCGCACAAGATCGAAAGGCTTAACGCTTTTATCGCCTGCGCGCATCCCGGCACCAGCCATTCGCCGGCCTTCATGATCTGCCGGCTGTGCGACTCGGTGGCCGAGGCGCACGCGACGCCGACCCGCGGCGCGCTTGGCCAAGCCGCGCGCGAGGCGGGGTTCCGGATCGAACGCACCGTCGTCGAGGCCGAAGGGGTCTGCCCCGCCTGCGCGGAAAAGGCCGAAGCATGAGCCTGATATCGCTTCGCGAGTTAAGCGTCCGTTACGGCGCGGTCACGGTGTTGCGGGATGTCTCGATGGACATCGCGCCGGGCGAGATCGTGACCGTTGTCGGACCGAACGGCTCGGGCAAGACCAGCCTGCTCCGGGCGATCATCGGCGCGGTGGCCGCGGCGCGGGGGCGGGTGGAGCACAAGCCCGGCCTGCGTATCGGTTACGTGCCGCAGAAACTTCATATCGACCCGACCCTGCCGATGACGGTGGAGCGGTTCCTGCGCCTGCCCGGTTCCGTGGAGAAACCGGCCTGCGCCGCGGCGCTGGAGGCCGCCGGGGTGCCCGACCTTGGCCGGCGGCAGATGTCGGGCCTGTCGGGCGGGCAGTTCCAGCGGGTGTTGCTGGCCCGCGCGCTGATCAACCGGCCCGACGTGATCCTGCTCGACGAGGCCACGCAGGGGCTCGACCAGCCGGGCTCGGCCGCGTTCTATCGGCGGATCGAGGAGGTGCGGCGGGAGACCGGCTGTGCCGTGCTGATGATCAGCCACGAGTTGCACGTGGTGATGAGCGCATCCGACCGGGTGATCTGTCTCAACGGGCATGTCTGTTGCGAGGGGACGCCGGAGAAGGTCTCCTCGGCGCCGGAATACCGGGCGCTGTTCGGCAGTGGCACGGGCGGGGCGCTGGCGCTTTACCGGCACGATCACGACCATGCCCATGACGGCGCCTGTGACCATGACCATGGCCACGATCACAACCACGACCGAACGGAGGCCGCCGAGTGATCCTCGACGATTTCATGATGCGCGCCAGCCTTGCGGGGCTGGGTGTCGCCTGTGCCGCAGCACCCTTGGGCAGCTTCGTCGTCTGGCGGCGCATGGCCTATTTCGGCGACGCGACGGCCCATGCCGCGGTGCTGGGCGTGGCGCTGTCGCTGGCGTTGCAGATCTCGATCTTCGCGGGCGCGGTCGCGGTGGCGCTGGCGATGGCGCTGACGGTGACGATCCTGTCGGGGCGGGGCTATGCGATGGACACGCTGCTGGGCGTGCTGGCCCATTCGGCGCTGGCCTTCGGGCTGGTGGCGGTGTCCTTCCTGTCGGGGATCCGGATCGACCTGATGGCCTATCTTTTCGGCGATATCCTTGCGGTGTCGCGCGGCGACCTCGCGGTGATCTGGGGGGGCGCGGCGGTGGTCGTGGGGCTGATCGGCTGGCGCTGGTCGGGGTTGCTGACCTCGACGCTGAACGAGGATCTGGCCCATGCCAGCGGCATCGATCCGAGGCGCGAGAAGCTGATCCTGACGCTGGCGCTGGCGATTACCGTGGCGGTGGCGATCAAGGTGGTGGGCGTGCTGCTGATCGCGGCGATGCTGATCATCCCGGCGGCGGCCGCGCGGCCGCTGTCGCGCACGCCCGAGGGCATGGCGGTGACGGCCGCCGTGATCGGCGCGGCCTCGGCCGTGGTCGGGTTGCGCGCGGCCTATGTGCTGGACACGCCGGCGGGCCCCTCGATCGTGTGTGTGGCGGCGCTGTGCTTTGCGCTGACCAGCCTGACGGGCAGTGTCTGGCAGCGCGAGTAGGGTCGGACCGGCCCGGTAAACAAATGGTTAACGGGACGGTGCATCCGGCGGCACGGGATCGCGCGGCCCCTTGACCTTATGTATGACGCCAACCGGTTAAGATTGTTCGACAGCGCCGGGCAGAGCTTCGGGGCCTTGCGAGGCTCGGCCTGCGGGCCTATCGCCCCTCGGCCCGAGAGGCGCGCGGCGCGGGGTTTCGGGGGCGGTTTCGGGGCTTGGGAAGAGCCGGTGTTCAACGTCGGTATAACGTCGGTATTTTGTCGGTATCGCGTCGGTGCGGTGTCGGCAGGACAGGCGCCGGACGGGATCGCGGCCACAGCCTTATGCGCCGGAGGCTTCGAGCAGGAAGCGCACGAAATCGCGGCAGATGAGCGAGGGCGGCCGTGTGTTGGGCGAGATGATCGCCGTGTCCCACTTGCAGCCGCCCTTGATGCGCAGGAACCGCACCTTTTCGGCATCGACGTCGGGAATGACGCAGGGATCGACCAGCGCGATGCCCGCCCCTGCCCCCACGGCGGCGCACATGCCGTGCTGGGTCCGCATCTCGATGCCGATGTCGGGGCGCATGTCGCGGGTGGCGAAGAGCCGGTCGAAATGGAAGCGAAAGGCCGAGTTGGGCACGGGCGCGATGAACCGCTCGCCGCTCAGCGCCTCGAGGTCGATCTCCTCGCCCCCGGCCAGCGGATGGTCGGCGGGCATGGCACAGACCGCCTCGTTCGAGGTATAGGACTGAAGCTGGACGTTGGCCTGTGGTGCGGGCAGCACCACGATGCCGAGGTCGTACCAGCACAGCTCGATCCATTGCACGATCGAGGCCGAGGGGCCGGTGTCGAACTGGATCTTGATATCCGGGTGGGCCTTCTGGAACTCGGCGATCAGGCGGGGCATCATCCCGTCGGCATAGACCACTTCGGTGACGATCCGGATGCGGCCGCGGTTCAGGTCGCGCAGCGACAGCGCCGCCTCGCGCAGGCGGTCGAGCCCGCCGAAGACGGTCTCCGATTCCTCGTAGAGCAGCCGCGCCTCGGCGGTGGGAATGAGCCGGCGGTGGCTGCGCTCGAAAAGCTGCAGGCCCAGCCCCTGTTCGAGATCCGACAGCAGACGGCTTATCGCGGGCTGCGTGATATGCAGCGCCTCCCCGGCGCTGGTGGCAGAGCCGTGGATCATGATGGCGCGAAAGGCTTCGAGCTGGCGAAAGTTCATGAATTTCACATAACATTTCGGCATTGAACTATCGAACAAAAAAATTTGTCATGATTCTGGAACCGGCATAGCGTTTCCATCACAGCCCGGAACCTGCCCTCATGGATCCTCGCAAGATCAGGCGTGGCAAGGGTCGCAAGCGACAGGGCAAGGAAAATGACGCTGCATCTGTTTCCTCGGTGCAGTCAGATAAACGAATGCTATGGGAGTTGCCGGAATGACACTGTCGGATAACGAGACCACCAGAAGGGCCTTTGCACGTCTGCCGCGGCGCCAGCGGGACGAGCTGACCGCGGCGATCCGTGGCGGTCTCTCCCGGCGGGAATTCCTGACCTATGCCGGGGCGGCCGGGATGACGGCGGCGACCGCGGGCCAGATGTTTCTCGGCGCCCGCGCGGCGCAGGCCGACACCCCCGCGCAGGGCGGCACGGTCCGCTGCGCGCTGAGCGATTACGGCACCGATACGATGGACCCGCAGCTGTTCTCCTCGACCGGGGATTTCACGCGGGGCCGCGCGCATTTCAACAACCTTGTCCAGCTTGACGAAAGCCTTACGCCGCAGCCCGAACTGGCCGAGGCGTTCGAGGCCAATGCCGACGCGACGGAGTGGACCTTCCGGCTGCGCGAGGGGGTCACCTTCCACGACGGCTCTCCGATGACCGCCGACGACGTGGTCTGGTCGATGAACCGGCATATCGGCGAAGAGACCGCATCGAAGGCCAAGGTGCTGTTCAGCGACGTGAAGGAATGGCGCAAGGTCGACAACACCACCGTCAAGGCCGAACTCAGCGCGCCCAATTCCGACCTCGCCTCGATCCTCGGCACGTTCCATTTCAAGGTGCTCAAGGAAGGCGAGAGCAACTTCGCCAACCCGCTCGGCACCGGACCCTACCGGATGGCCGAGTACGAGCCCGGCATCCGCTCGATCCATACCCGGAACGAGGATTACTGGCGCGAGCCGCCGAAGCCCGACCAGATCGAACTTTTCGCCATCGCCGACGATTCCGCGCGCCTGAGCGCGCTGATGTCGGGCGATGCGGAGATGGTGACCAACCTCGACCCCAAGGCCGTGCCCATGGTGCAGAACACCGATGGCGTGACGGTCTGGTCGGTGCCGTCGGGCTCTTACACCTGCATCATCTGCATGACCAATACCGGCCCCGGCTCGGACCCGAATTTCGTGCTCGGGCTGAAACACCTGCTCAACCGCGACCGCACGCTGGCGTTTTCGCAGGGCGGCATGGGCACGATCGGCAACGACCAGCCCATCAACGCGGCCTATGCGGAGTACAGCGAGGGCATCACCCAGCGGGCGTTCGACCCCGACAAGGCCAAGCATTTCCTGCAGAAATCCGGCGTCACCAGCGCCGAGATACAGGTGCCGAATTTCGGCGAGGACATGGTGCTTCTGCTTCAGCAGGAGGCCAAGCAGGCAGGCTTTGATTTGCAGGTCAAGAAGGTGCCGTCGGACGGGTACTGGAGCTCGGTCTGGATGAAGACGCCGCTGCATGTGAGCGACTGGTTCATGCGCCCGACGGCCAACATCATGATGAGCCTCGCCTTTGCGCCGGATGCCAAGTGGAACGAAAGCCAGTGGATCAACGAGCGGTTCGGCCAGCTTCTGAAGGAAGACCGGGCGACCACCGATCGCGGGCTGAAGGCCGAGCTGCACCGCGAGATGCAGCAGCTCGTGACCGACGAGGCCGGTGTGCTCATCCCCTCGCACCGCAACATCGTCGACGGTATCTCGGAACGGATCACCGGGCTGACCCGCAACCCGCTGGGCAGTCTCGGCGGCTGCGAATGGCCCGAATTCGTGGCCTTGAAGGCCTGAGGCGGCGCGCCCGCGCCGGGGAGGGGACCGCGCATGTGGAAGATGGTTCTCAAACGGCTGGGCATCGGTGTCGTGATGCTGTTCGCGGTCTCGCTGATCGTGTTCACCGGCACCGAGATCCTTCCCGGTGACGTGGCCGAGATCATCCTCGGCCAGAGCGCCACGCCGGAAACGCTGAGGGTTCTGCGGGCCGAGCTGGGCCTCGATCAGCCGGCCTACCTGCGCTACCTGTTCTGGCTGGGCGACCTCGTGCAGGGCGATCTGGGCATGTCGCACGCCCGCAACGTGCCGATCGCCGAGCTGGTGGCGCCGCGGCTGCAGAACACGTTCCTGCTGGCGGGCTGTGTCGCGGTTATCGCGGTGCCGCTGTCGCTGTCGGCGGGGTTGCTGGCGGCGATGTATCCCGGCACGTGGACGGACCGTGCGATCTCGTGGATGACGCTGGGCTCGATCTCGTTTCCGGAGTTCTTCACCGCCACGGTTCTGGTGCTGGTCTTCTCGATCGAGCTAGGTCTGCTGCCGCCGATCTCGAACCTGCGGGGGGACAGCGACCTTGGCGAATGGGCCGCCGCGCTGGCGCTGCCGGTGGCGACGCTGACGATCTCGCTGTTCGGACAGTTGGTGCGCCTGACGCGGGCCACCACGCTCAACATCATGAACGAGCCCTACGTGGAGATGGCGGTGCTCAAGGGCCTGTCGCGCCGGCGCATCGTGTTCCTGCACGTGGGGCTCAACGCCTTCGGGCCGATCGTCAACGTGGTGGCGCTGAACATGGCCTATCTGGTGGGCGGGGTGGTGATCGTCGAGACGATCTTTGCCTTTCCGGGGCTGGCCAAGCTGATGATCGACGGGGTGCAGACCCGCGACCTGCCGGTGGTGCAGGCCTGCGCGATGATCTTCTGCGCGACCTACGTGCTGCTGATCCTCGTGGCGGATATCGCCGCGATCCTTGCCAATGCCCGCCTGCGCCATGCCCGGTAGACGCGGAAGGAACGCCTTGCCATGACGGAGATCGACCTCGGCGACGACAGGCCCGCCCGGCGCGACTGGCACCGGCGGATCGGCCCCGGCGGCTGGATCGGGATCGCGGTGATCCTGTTCTGGGCGCTGGTCGCCCTGCTGGGCCCGTGGATCGCGCCCTACGACCCCGGTGCCACCATCGCCGACATGCCCTATGCGGCCGACGACCGGCTGCTGCTTGGCGCCGATTACATCGGCCGCGACATCTGGAGCCGTGTCATCATCGGTGCGCGCACCACGCTGGGGCTGTCGCTGGCGGCGACGGTGCTGACCTATCTGATCGGGGCCACGCTGGGTGTCTGTGCGGCGACGATCGGGGGCTGGGCCGATGCCGGGCTCAGCCGTGTCAACGACGTGCTGCTGTCGCTGCCCAACATCATGCTGGCGCTGCTGGTGATCGCGGCGTTCGGCACATCGAACCTCGTGGTGATCGCCACCACGGCGGTGGTGTTCTCCTCCTCCGTCTTCCGGTTCTCGCGGGCGCTGGCGATGAACGTGATGGTGCAGGATTTCGTCGAGGTCGCCGCGATCCGGGGCGAGCGCTTTCCGTGGATCGTCTTTCACGAGGTGCTGCCCAACATCGCCATGCCGCTGGTGTCGGATTTCGGCATGAAGCTGGTGTTCATCATGCTGTTCATCTCAGGGCTCAGCTTTATCGGGCTGGGGGTGCAGCCGCCGACCCCGGACTGGGGCAGCATGGTGCGGGAGAACGTGCAGGGGCTGGCCTATGGCTCCTATGCCGCGCTGTGGCCGGCGGGCGCCATCGCCACCCTGACCCTCGCCATCAATCTGGTCGTCGACGACCTGTCGGCCAAGAGCAGCAAGGCGATCACGCAGACCATGGGCTGAGGCCCGAGCAGAGGCGCCGACCGGATCGGCAAGGAAGGAAACGAGAGCCAATGGACATGCAGCCGACAGGAACGGCCCCCGAGAAAACCGCCGCGCTGATCCTGACAGGGTACAGGATGGACGTGCTGGGCGAAGCGCACGGCTTTGGCGGTTTTCTCTTCGACACGCGCGGCAGGCTGGTGTCGCAGGACGGCTGGACCTGGCTTTACACCACACGGATCGTCGAGGGGCGCTGGGAAAGCTGGGCGCGGCGGTTTCACCCCGAGACACTGGAACGCGGGGCCGCGCGGCTGGTGCTTCGGCCGGCGGCGGACCGTGACCGGGCCGTGCTGCATCACGTCATCGCGGTCGCGCCGGATTTTCACGTGGGCTTTCTTTGCGACGGGCGGGGCATCACCGCGGCCACGGCCACGGCCCCCGATGGCGATTTCGAGATCGACCCGGATTTCGCGCTCTATCCCGAGGTCGGGTGGGAAACGCGGGGCGGTCCGGCGGAGGGCTGGTCGCTTGAATCCAATGGCGCGGTGGTACCGGTTGCCGAGGACGAGGGCAGCGTGACCTTTTGGCAGGGCTATGACAGCTATCGCAAGGAGGGCGGGTTCGGAGAGCTGGGCTGGGCCCGGCTGCGCATCGACAAGGTCACGCGGCGGATCACGCTGGAGGAGCGGCATGCGCGCAACCCGCTGAAGTTCCTGCGGGAGGGCGCGCTCTGCGCGCGCTGTGGCGGCAATCTCGACCGCGATATCCGGATCGACGGCCGGCATGCCTTCTTCTTCTACACCCGTCCCACGCGGGGCACGCTGCAGATCGGGCTGGCGCTGAGCGACGATCCGCTGTTCTTCGACGGGGTGACGATCGAGATGTTCGACGACCTGATGGGCGACGAGCAGGTGGCCGAGAAATTCGAGGCGCTGCAGTTCGGGGATCGGCTTCACCTCTTCTACGAGAGCATGCTGAAAGACCAGAGCTGGCGCACCGGCGTCCGAACCTACCGGCTGGGCTGAGCGATGGCAGGGGACATCGTATTCGAGCTGGATCGCCTGCACATCGCCACCGACGGCGGCCTTGACCCCCCGGTGGAGATCGTGCGCGACGTGTCGGTGTCTCTGCGGCGGGGAGAGGTGCTGGCGCTGGCGGGGGAATCCGGGTCGGGCAAGACGACGATCGGGATGTGCGCGCTTGGCTATTGCAAGCCGGGGCTGCGGTTCTCCGGCGGGGAGGTGCGGCTCTTCGGCAGGGCGCTGTCGGAGATGGCGCCGGGCGAGCTGCGCGCGCTGCGGGGGCGGCGCGTGGCCTATCTGGCGCAAAGCGCGGCGGCGACGTTCAACCCGGCGATGACGGTGGGGTTCCAGGTCGTCGAGACCTCGGTGGTGAGCGCCGGCCTGCCCCGCCGGACGGCGCGGGCGCGGGCGGTGGAGATTTTCCGCGAGCTGCGCCTGCCCGAGCCGGAAACCATCGGCAGCCGCTATCCGCACCAGCTTTCGGGCGGGCAGTTGCAGCGGCTGATGCTGGCCATGGCGCTGTGCAGCGAGCCGGAACTGCTGGTGCTGGACGAACCGACCACGGCGCTGGACGTCACCACACAGCTCGAGGTGCTGCGGGCGATCAAGGGCGCGATCACCCGGCGCAACATCGCTGCGATCTACATTTCCCACGACCTTGCGCTGGTCTCGCAGGTGGCGGACCGGGTCGCGGTGGTTCAGGGCGGCGAGATCCTCGAATGCGGCAGCGTGGCAGCGTTTGCCGGGGGCGGGCAGACCGGGTATGCGCGCGACCTTGTCGCCGCGGCACAGGCGGCGAGCGGGGCGCTGGAGGAGGCCGACCGCCCGCTGACGGAGGCCGCGCCCCTGCTGGTGGCGCGGGGCCTTGCGGCGCGGTACGGCGAGGCGGGGCCGCCGGCCATCAGCGGCGCGGACCTCGTGCTGGGCAAGGCGGAGACCGTGGCGGTGATCGGCGAATCCGGCAGCGGCAAGTCGACCCTCGCGCGGACGCTGATCGGGGCGCTGGCGCCGCTGTCGGGGAGATTGTGCTGGATGGTCAACCACTTGCCGGGCCGCTGGCCCACCGGACGAAAGCGCAGCGGCGGCGGGTTCAGTTCGTTCACCAGCATGCGGATACGGCGCTGAATCCGCGGCATCGGATCGGCAAGATACTGGGGCGGCCGTTGGCGTTTTATCAGGGGATGGGGCGGCGGGCGCGGCGGGGGCGGGTGGCGGAGTTGCTGGCGCTTGTCGGTCTGCCGCCCGGCTTTGCGGCGCGCTATCCGCCGGAGCTTTCGGGCGGTCAGAAGCAGCGCGTGAACCTTGCCCGGGCGCTGGCCGCCGAGCCGGACGTGATCATCTGCGACGAGGTAATCTCGGCGCTGGACAGCATCGTGGCCCAACGCATCCTGACCTTGCTGGGCGAGTTGCAGGAGAAGACGGGCGTTGCTATCATCTTCATAACGCACGATATTTCCGTGGCGGCGCGGCTGTCCGACAGGGTGGTCGTGATCCATGGCGGGCGGATCGTCGACAGCGGGCCGGCCGCGCAGGTCCTGCGGCCGCCCTGCCATCCCTACACCCAACGGCTGATCGACGCGGTGCCGAGTTTCCGGGCCGGCTGGATCGACGAGGTGCGGCCGGGAACGGGGCCGGGGATTGGCGAGCGGGAGGGCCTGAGCGGGTCTGCCTGAGCTTCCGACGGAGGCGTTTCCGGGCCGGTTTCCCACGTCGGTATAACGTCGGTGTTTCGTCGGTATCGCGTCGGTGCGGCGTCGGTCCGGCGTCGGGGCGCCTTGGCCGGGCCGGCGGCCGCAACCGCCTGTTGCCGACCGCGATCAAAGCGTCTACCGTTCGCGCGAATCCGTTGGGGTGCCCCGCAAGAGGGGCTGAGAGGCCAAGCGTCAACCCATCGAACCTGATCCGGGCAATGCCGGCGTAGGGAACGGAGACCGCGCGCGTAGACCGCCCGCTTTCCCCATCCTGAGCACCGGTGCCCGAAACCGGAGCTGGACATGGGACAGATTGCCAAACTTCTTATCATTGCAGGGTCCGACAGCGGCGGCGGCGCCGGGATTCAGGCCGATATCAAGGCCGCCTCGGCGCTTGGCGTCTATGCCGCGACGGCGCTGACGGCGGTGACGGCGCAGAACACCGTGGGCGTGCAGGCGGTCGAGGTGCTGTCGCCCGGCATTGTCGGGGCGCAGGTGGCGTCGGTCTTGGCAGATATCGATATTAGTGCGGTCAAGATCGGGATGCTGGGCGATGCCGGGATCGTGGGCGCCGTGGCCGATGCGCTGGAAGGGTTTGGCGGGCCGGTGGTGCTTGACCCGGTGATGGTGGCGAAGTCGGGCGATGCGCTTCTGGCGGATGATGCGGTGGCGGCGATTCTTGGGCGGTTGCTGCCGAGAGCGAGCCTGTTGACGCCCAACCTGCCGGAGGCGGCGAGGCTGCTGGGCCGGTCGGTGGCGGAGACGCCGGAGGAGGTTTCGGCGCAGGGCAAGGCGCTGATCGCCGCCGGGGCTGGCGCGGTGCTGATGAAGGGCGGCCATGCCGAGGGGCCGGTGTGCCGCGATGTGCTGGTGACGGCGGCGGGCGAGACGGTGTTCGAGGCGCCCCGGCTGGAGACGCGCAACACGCATGGGACGGGCTGTTCGCTGTCCTCGGCGATTGCGGCGGAACTGGCGAAAGGGGCGACGCTTGAGGACGCGGTGGGCCGGGCGCATGGCTGGCTGCACGGGGCGATTGCGGCGGCGGATGCGCTGGATGTTGGCCGGGGGCATGGGCCGGTGCATCATTTCCACGAGGTCTGGTGATGGCGGTGGACGCGACCATTCTGGGCGCCGGGGTGGCGGGGCTTTGCGTGGCGACGGAACTGTCGGCGCGGGGGGCAAGCGTGCGGGTGGTCGACCCCGGCGGGGCGCCGGGCAAGCATGGCTGTTCGTGGTGGGCCGGGGGGATGCTGGCGCCCTTCTGCGAGGGCGAGACGGCGGAGGCGGAGGTGGTGCGTCTCGGGCAGGAGGCGGCCGGCTGGTGGCAGGCGGCTGGCGTCGAGGTACGGCGCGAGGGGACGCTGGTGGTTGCGCTGGGGCGGGACCGGGCGGAGCTGGACCGGTTCGCGCGGCGGACGCAGGGGCATGAGGCGCTTGGGGGTGAGGGTCTTGCCGCGCTGGAGCCGGAATTGGCCGGGCGGTTTGGCCGGGGGCTGCATTTTGCGGAGGAGGCGCATCTTGATCCGCGCCGCGCGCTGGAGGTGCTGTGCGAGCGGCTGGCCGAACGGGGCGTGACGGTGGCGCGGGAGGCGGCGCCGGAGGGCCGGATCGTCGATTGCCGGGGGCTGGCGGCGCGGGACATGCTGCCGGGACTGCGGGGTGTGCGGGGCGAGATGGTGGTTCTGCGGGCGCCGGGGGTGCGGCTTTCGCGCACCGTACGGCTGCTGCATCCGCGCCATCCGCTTTACGTGGTGCCGCGGGGGGATGGCGTCTACATGCTGGGCGCCACCCAGATCGAGAGCGACGGGCGGGGGCCGGTGAGCCTGCGCTCGACCGTGGAGCTTTTGAACGCAGGCTATGCGCTGCATCCCGCGTTTGCCGAGGCCGAGGTGCTGGAGATCGGCGCCGATGCGCGGCCTGCCTTTGCCGACAACCTGCCGCGCCTCGTGGAGCGGGAGGGGCGGTTGCATGTGAATGGTTTGTTCCGCCACGGTTTCCTGCTGGCGCCCGCGCTGGCGCGGATGGCGGCGGATCACCTGCTTGAGAACAAGATACCGGAGTTGATGGAATGAAGATCACCGTGAACGGCGCGCCTGCCGAGGTCACCGCCACGACGCTTTCCGAGGCGCTGCACGAGCTGGGCTACGCGCAAGCGCGGGTGGCGACCGCCGTGAACGAGCAGTTCGTGCCGGGCGCGGCGCGGACCGGAACCGCGTTGTCCGAGGGCGACCGGCTGGAAATCCTCGCGCCACGGCAGGGGGGCTGAGATGCCGGTTTTCTATGGCACGGAGATCGCCTCGCCGCTGATGCTGGGGACGGCGCAGTACCCTTCTCCAGCCGTGCTGACCGAGGCGTTCCGGCGCTCGGGCGCGGGGGTGGCCACGGTCTCGATCCGGCGCGAGGCGGCGGGGGGCGACGGGGGCGCCTTCTGGGAGATGATCGAGGGTTTGGGCCTGCCGGTGCTGCCCAATACCGCCGGGTGCCACAGCGTGCGCGAGGCGGTGACGACGGCGCATATGGCGCGGGAGCTGTTCGGCACCGACTGGATCAAGCTGGAGGTGATCGGGCACGAGGACACGCTGCAGCCCGACCCGTTCGGGCTGGTGGAGGCGGCGCGCATCCTGAGTGACGAAGGGTTCAAGGTGTTTCCCTACACGACAGAGGACGGGGTACTGGCGGGCCGTTTGCTGGAGGCGGGCTGCGAGGTGTTGATGCCGTGGGGGGCGCCGATCGGGACCGGGATGGGGCTGAACAATGTCTACGGGCTCAGGACGCTCAGGGCGCAGTTTCCGGAGGTGCCGATGGTGATCGATGCGGGGCTCGGTTTGCCGAGCCATGCGGCGCAGGCGATGGAGCTGGGGTTCGACGCGGTGCTGCTGAATACCGCCGTGGCCAAGGCGGGCGACCCGGCGGCGATGGCGGAGGGGTTCGCGAAGGCGCTGGACGCCGGGCGGCTGGCGCATGGGGCCGACCCGATGGAGGCGCGGGATATGGCCGCGCCTTCGACGCCTCTGCTGGGATTGGCGGTGCTGGAATGAAGCTGGACCGGTTTTACCCGATTTTCGATGACCCGGAATGGTTGGAACGGGCGCTGCCGCTGGGCGTGCGGCTGGTGCAGATGCGGTTCAAGGATTTGCCCAAGGCGGAGTTGAGGGAGAAGCTGGCGCGGAGCCGGGACCTGTGCCGGAAGGCCGGGGCGGTGATGGTGGTGAACGATCACTGGCGGGAGGCGATCGAGCTGGGCTGTGACTGGGTGCATCTGGGGCAGGAAGATCTGGACACCGCCGATCTGGCCGCGATCCGGCGGGCGGGGATCCGGCTGGGGCTGTCGACCCATGACGAGGCGGAGTTGGAGCGGGCCTTGGCCTGTCGGCCCGATTACGTGGCGCTGGGGCCGGTTTGGCCGACGGTGCTGAAGAAGATGAAATGGCATCAGCAGGGGCTGGACCGCGTCGCCGAATGGAAGGCGCGGATCGGGGCGTTGCCGCTGGTGGCGATTGGCGGGCTGCGGCCCGAGCGAGCGGCGGAGGCCTTTGGCGCCGGGGCGGATATCGTGTCGATGGTGACGGATATCACGCGGAATGACGACCCCGAGGCGCGGATTGCCGAGTGGCTGAAGGTGACGCGGTGAGCCGCTATGCGCGGCAGGTCGCGGTGCCGAAGTTGGGCGCCGGGGGGCAGGCGCGGCTGCGGGAGGCGCGTGTTTTGGTGGTGGGCGCAGGCGGGCTGGCGGCGCCGGTGCTGCAGTATCTGGTCGGGGCCGGGATCGGGGCGATCCGGCTGGTCGATGGCGACGTGGTGGAGGAGAGCAACCTGCACCGGCAGACGCTGTTCCGGATGGCCGATATCGGGCGGCCCAAGGCGGAGGCGGCGCGGGAGGCGATGGCGGGGCTGAACCCGGAGTGCCGGGTGGAGGCGGTGCGGGACGTGCTGGGGCCGGGGAACGCGGCGGCGCTGGCGGAGGGGGTCGGGCTGGTGCTCGACTGTGCCGACAGTTTCGCGGCGAGTTACGTGCTGTCGGATCTGTGTCAGGCGCGGGGGCTGCCGCTGATTTCCGCCTCGGTGATCGGGACGGAGGGGTATGCGGGCGGGTTCTGTGGCGGGGCGCCGTCGCTCAGGGCGGTGTTTCCGGATTTGCCGCAACGGCTGGGGTCCTGTGCCGAGGATGGCGTGCTCGGGCCGGTGGTGGGGGTGATTGGAGCGGTGCAGGCGCAGATGGCGGTGGCGGTGGCGGCGGGGATGGTGCCCTCGCCGCTGGGGCGGGTGGTGAGCTTTGACGGCGTGGCGCACAGGTTCGGCGGGTTCCGCTTTGACGGCGCGCCGGAACCGGATTGGCGGCCCGGCTTCATCGACCCCGCGACGATTGCCGAGGGCGATTTCGTTGTCGACCTGCGCGCGCCCGAAGAAGGGCCGCTGGCGCACGCGCTTGCCCGCCGTATCGCGCCCGAGGCGATGGGCGATGGCGGCCCCTGCCCTGCCCCTGGCCAGCGGGCCGTGCTGTGCTGTCGCTCTGGCCTGCGGGCGTGGGGCGCGGCGGAACGGCTGGCGGCACGCTGGGACGGAGAGATTACCCTTGTCGCGCTTGGCGACCAAACCGGAGAGACCTGATGAAACGACTGATCCTTCCCCTTCTTCTTCTGGCGCAGCCTGCGCTGGCGCAGGACAAGCTGACCGTGGCGCTCGATTGGTTCGTCAATCCCGATCACGGGCCGATCATCATCGCGCAGGAGACCGGGATTTTCGCGGAGCATGGGCTGGAGGTGGAGATCGTGGCGCCTGCCGACCCGGCGGACCCGCCCAAGATGGCGGCGTCGGGTCAGGCGGATATCGCGATTTCCTACCAGCCGCAGCTACATTTGCAGGTGGCCGAGGGGCTGCCGCTGAAGGCGATCGGCACGTTGGTGGCGACGCCGCTCAATTGCCTGCTGGTGCGGGCGGACGGGCCGATTGAGACGTTGGCAGACCTCAAGGGCCGCAAGGTGGGGTTTTCCGTGGCGGGCGTCGAGGAGGCGCTATTGTCGGCGATGCTGAAGCCTGCCGGGCTGGGGATGGCGGATATCGAACTGGTCAATGTGAACTGGTCGCTGTCGCCCTCGCTGATGTCGGGGCAGGTGGACGCGGTGATCGGGGCGTTCCGCAATTTCGAGCTGAACCAGATGGAGATCGAAGGGGTGGAGGGGCGCTGTTTCTACCCCGAGGAGGAAGGCGTGCCGCCTTATGACGAGCTGATCTACGTGGCCAATCCCGAGCATGTGGACGAGGCCGCCGCTGCCCGGTTCCTCGCCGCGACGGAGGAGGCGGTGCAGTATATCGTCAACCACCCGCAGGAGAGCTGGGAAGTGTTTGCCGGCACGTCGCGGGAGCTGGATGACGAGTTGAACGCCAAGGCGTGGGTGGACACCCTGCCCCGGTTCGCGCTGCGGCCTGCGGCGATGGATGCGGGGCGCTATGCGCGGTTCGAGCGGTTCCTGTTCGAGGCGGGGCTGATCGAGGCGGTAAAGCCGGTCTCGGCGCTGAGTTTCGTGCCGGGGGCGGAGGGATGAGCTACGGCACTGTCTTTCCCCTTTGGCGGGACGCGGCGGGCGACGAATGGGCGCGGTATGTGCGGCACCCGTTCGTGGAAGGGCTGGGCGATGGCACCCTGCCCCGCGCGGCGTTCCTGCATTACCTCGTGCAGGATTACATCTTCCTTGTGCATTTCTCCCGCGCATGGGCGCTGGCGGTGACCAAGGCGGGCACGATCGAGGAGATGCGGGCCTGTGCGGCTGTGACCAAGGCGCTGATCGATGACGAGATGCGGCTGCATGTGGGGATCTGTGCCGAGGCGGGGATTGATGAGGCGGCGCTTTTTGCCGCCGAGGAGCGGCAGGAGAACCTCGCCTATACGCGCTTTGTGCTGGATGCCGGGCATTCGGGCGATTTCCTCGACCTGCTGGCGGCGCTGGCGCCCTGCGTGCTGGGCTATGGCGAGATCGGGGCGCGGCTGGCGAAGGAGGCGGGCGAGACGCCCTATGCCGAGTGGATCGCGACCTATGGCGGGGCGGATAACCAGACGCTTTGTGCCGAGGTCGGCGCGCTGATCGACGGGGCGGCGGCGCGGCGGCTGGGGGCCGATCCGCAGGCGAGCCCGCGCTGGCCGGGGCTGTGCCGGACCTTCGGGATGGCGACGCGGCTGGAGGCGGGGTTCTGGGAGATGGGGATGACCCCGTGACAGAACCGCCGGGGCTGTGTTTCTCGGGCCGGGTGCTGGCGGGCGGGGTGGAGATCCTTGCGCCGGTGGATTTGGAGGTACCGGCGGGGCGGTGGACCTGCCTGCTAGGGGCGTCGGGCGTGGGGAAATCGACCTTGTTGCAGTGTTTTGCCGGGCTGGGCGACGGGCTGGTTCTGGACGGGACGGCAGGCGCCAGCGATGGCGCGGCGTTGCAGGGGCGCGTGGCGATGATGGCGCAGGCGGATTTGCTGATGCCGTGGCTGAACGTGCGGGAGAACGTGATGCTGGGCGCGCGGTTGCGGGGGGAGCGCGGGGATAAGGGCCGCGCGACGGAGTTGCTGCGGCGGGTCGGGCTGGAGGCGCTGGCGGAGCGAAAGCCGCGGGCGCTGTCGGGCGGGCAAAGGCAGCGGGCGGCGCTGGCGAGGACGCTGTACGAGGATCGGCCCGTGGTGCTGCTGGACGAACCGTTTTCGGCGCTGGACGTGGCGACGCGGGCAAGGATGCAGGACTTGGCGGCGGAGGTGCTGCGCGGGCGGACGGTGCTGCATGTGACGCATGATCCGGCGGAGGCGGCACGGCTGGGCGAGCGGGTCTTCGTGCTGACGGCGCGGAGGCTGTCGGAGGTGGCGACCGACGAGGGCCAGCCGATGCCGCGCCCGCCCGATGACGGGGAGACGCTGGCGGTGACCGGGCGGCTGACCCGGCTGCTGCTGGATGCGGCATGAGGGGGGTTTGGGCGCTTCTGCCGCTGGGGTTCGGGCTGGCTATTTGGCAGGCGGCGGTGATGCTCTTGCAGGTGCCGCATTTCATCCTGCCCGGCCCGGCAAGGGTGGCGAGGGCGCTGTGGGAGAACCGGGCGCTGCTGGCGGAGAACGCGCTGGTGACGGTGACCGAGGTGCTGGTGGGGCTGGCGCTGGGGGCGGTGCTGGGCTGGGCCACGGCGGTCGGGCTGGCGCTGTCGCCGCCCGCGCGGCGGCTGGTGCGGCCGCTCTTGGTGTTCAGTCAGGCGGTGCCGGTCTTTGCGCTGGCGCCGATCTTCACGCTTTGGTTCGGCTATGGGATGGGGTCGAAAGTGGCGATGGCGCTGCTGATCATCTATTTCCCCGTGACCTCGGCCTTTTTCGACGCGCTGGTCTCGACCCCGCCCGCGTGGCTGGCTCAGGCGCGGGTGATGGGCGCGGGGCCGGTGCGGGTGATGTGGCATGTGCGGATACCGGCGGCGCTGCCGGGGCTCTTGTCGGGGCTGCGGCTGGCGGCGGTTTACGCGCCGATCGGGGCGATCATCGGCGAGTGGGTCGGCGCATCGCGCGGGCTGGGCTACCTGATGCTGCTGGCGAACGGGCGGGCGAAGATCGACCTGATGTTTGCCACGGTGATCGTGGTGGCGGTGCTGACGCTGGTGCTGCACCGGGTGGTGGACGCGCTGGCCGGGCGGCTGGAGGCCGGGCGGCGGGGGTGATCAGCGCGCGCGGCGGAGGCGTTTGAGCGTGTTCGGGTCAAAGGCCACGCGGAGCGTGAGGGCAATGGCCAGCGTGCAAAGGGTGATTTTCGAGACGGTTTCCATCGTGCCGGTGATGAGGATGGCGTGGACGACGCTGCCGATGACGATGACGAGGGCGAGCGCCGTGTGGGCGATGCGCCATGTGCGCCAGCGCAGGCGGAGGCGGCGGCGGAGGAAGGCGAGGGTCGCGGTGGCGAAGAGCGCCCACATGGCGATGACACCCCATGGGGTGAAGGGCGTGGGCGAGTTGAAGAGCAGGGCGTCGACCACGTCGGGCGGGCTGGTGAGCCAGAGGCCCGCGACGTGGAGGATGACCGAGAGGACCAGCGCTGTGCCGGTCCAGCGGTGGATGCGGCGTTCCTGTAGCGGGTTGAGGCCCGGCAGCAGGCCCGCGATCAGCAGCGGCTGGATCAGCAGGAGGGCCATGCCGACGATGCCGGCGAAGCCTGCGGCGATATAGACGGGCTGGCGCCATTGCAGCAGCGGGCTGAGGGCGGCGGCGATCAGGGGGGTGGCCAGCACGACACCGACAGCCGCCCAGATCAAGCTCTTGCGCAGCAGAGGCATTCCGGATGCTCCCGGCCCGTCAGGCCGGTTGGAGGACGAAATGCGCCTCGAGGCTGGTGTCGCCCGCGCTGGACATCACGGGGCGGAGGAAGACGGTCTCGTAGTCCTCGCTGTCATAGGCGAGGTGGCCGTGGGGCTGGCCGAAGGCCGGGACGATCTGGGGCATTTCGAGGCGAAACCGGCCCTCGGCATCGGTCAGCGTGGCGCCGTGGCTGTGCCAGTCGCGCTCGTGCCCTTCGGTGGTGTGGGCCCATATCTGGATGCGCTGGCCTTCGAGCGGGGCACCGTCACCGGCGCGGCGCACGGTGCCCGACATCCAGAAGCCGCCGCCGCCGATCCGGTCTACGATGGGGGCGCCGGGGCGGTAATTGTTGGCGCCGCCGCGCATCGTGGCGGTGGGCGCGTAATCCTGCGCCATGGCGGGGGTGATGAGGCCGGTGGCGCCGGTGGCGAGCGTCGCGCCGCCTGTGGCAAGCAGGGTGCGGCGGTTGAGGAAGGGGGTTGGCATCGGGATGTCTCCTTTCGTGCGTGGGGTTGCGCATCCAAGGTCGTTTGTCGCCTCAAGCATACCAGTTCTATCTGGAGCTATGCCAGTATCGTGCCAACCGAATCCGCGGCGGGCGGGGCTGAAATCCGCCCACGATTGCGTGATCGCGCGGGTTTCGGGCGGTTGGCGGGGTCTCAGTGCCCGGTGAACTTGGGCGCCCGCTTGTCGAGGAAGGCCTGCATCCCCTCGGCCTTGTCCTCGGTCGCGAAGAGAAGCTGCACCGCCTTGCGTTCCAGCGCCAGCGCGGCGCCGAGGGGGACATCCATGCCGTGCAGGATCACCTCCTTGATCTGAGCCACGGCGATGGGGGGCATGCCGGCGATGGAGCGGGCCATGTCCATCGCCTCGGTCATGACCTTATCGTCATCGACCACCTTGGAGGCGAGGCCCATATCCCACGCCTCCTCGGCGGTGATGACCTCGCCCGTCAGGCAGAGACGCATGGCGCGGAACTTGCCGATTTCGCGGACGAGGCGCTGGGTGCCGCCCGCGCCGGGCATGATGCCGACGCGCACCTCGGGCTGGCCCAGCTTGGTGCTGCGGCCGATGATCGAGATGTCGCAGAGCAGCGCCAGTTCCAGCCCGCCGCCAAGGGCGTAGCCGTTGACGGCGGCGATCACCGGCACCGGGCAGTCGGCCACGGCGGCCCAGAGGCGTTCGGTGTGGCGGTGGTACATCTCGACCGCCGAGAGGCGCGCCATGTCGGAGATGTCGGCCCCGGCGGCAAAGCTGGTCTCGTCGCCGGTGAGGATGACGCAGCGCAGGTCCGTGTCCTCCGCCAGTTCGCGGAACACCCCGGCCAGCCGCTTGCGGATCTCGAGGTCGAGCGCGTTCTTGACGGAAGGCCGGTTGAGGCGCACCACGGCGACCCCCGGTTCGGGATGTTCGAGAAGCACCATGTCTTCGGGCGGGCCGGATTGGTCTGTCATCGTCATTCCTGTGTCTGCGGCCGGGCGCGGTTCAGAGCGGCGATTCCGGGTCGAAATCGGGCTTCCGTTTCTCCTTGAGCGAAGCCAGCCCTTCCTGCACGTCGGGGCCGTTGAAGCCCATAAATTCCAGCGCGAGGGAGGTGTCGAAGGTGGGCCCGGCCATGCGCAGCCAATTGTTGAGCGCGTATTTGGTGAAGCGCACGGCGCCGGGGGCGCCCTTGGCGAGCTTGGTGGCCACTTCGAGCGCCTTGTCGTGCAGGTCCTCGGGTTCGGTCACGAGGGAGACGAGGCCGATGCGCTCGGCCTCTTCGCCACTGACGGGATCGCAGGTCATGAGGTAGTATTTCGACTTGGCCAGCCCGCAAAGGAGCGGCCAGACGATGGCGGCATGGTCACCGGCGGCGACGCCAAGGCGGGTGTGGCCGTCGATGATGCGGGCGGTGCGGGAGGCGATGGAGACATCGGCCAGAAGGCCCGCCACAAGGCCCGCGCCCACGGCGGGGCCTTCCATGGCCGAGACGACCGGCTTGGAGCAGTTGATCACGTTATAGACAAGGTCGCGCGCCTCTTTCCAGACACGGTTCAACGTGTTGAAATCCTGCGTCATTTCCTTGACCAGTTCGAGGTCGCCGCCGCCCGAGAAGGCATCGCCCGCGCCGCGGATGATGACCGCGTTCACCCGCGAATCCGCGTCGATATCGCGCCAGATGCGGACCAGTTCGCCATGCATCACAGAATCGGCGGCGTTCATCCGGCCGGGGTTTTCCATGGTCACGCGCAGGACACGCTCGGCCGGCCAGTCGAATTTCAGGCGCTCGTAGCCTTCGTAAGTGTCGGTCATATCTTCTTCTCCCTGCCTTTCCAGAATGGCTCTTTGAGGATGTTCTTCTGTATCTTGCCAATGGGCGTTTTCGGGAAGTCGTCGACGAATTCCACGTGGCGGGGGCGCTTGAAGCGGGCGAGCCGTTCGGCGCAATGCTCCACCAGTGTCTCTTCATCGAGTTTTTCGCCCGCCTTCAGCATGACGAAGGCCGCCGGCACCTCGCCCCACTTGTCGTCGGGGATGCCGAAGACGGCGCATTCGGCGACCTCGTCGCGGGCATAGATGACGTCTTCGATTTCCTTCGGATAGACGTTCTCGCCGCCGGAGATGATCATGTCCTTCGAGCGGTCGATGAGGGTGATGAACCCCTCCTCGTCGATCGTGCCGACATCGCCGGTGAGCGCCCAGCCGTTCTGCCAGAACTTGGCGGTCTGCTCGGGCTCGTTGTAATATTCAAGCATCACGTTGTCGCCGCGCGAGGCGATCTCGCCGATTTCGCCGGGGGCGACCTTTTGCCCGGTCTGGTCGATGACACCCACGTCGACATTGTAGCATTGCCGCCCGACCGAGCCGAGTTTTTCCGGCAGGTTCCACGCGCGGAGCGAGGTGAGCACGCCCATCTCGGACTGGCCGTAGATCTGGGTGATGGCGAGGTTGGGCAGCTTCTCCATCAGTTCGGACTGGACCCAGTCGGGCATGGGGGCGCCCGCGAAGGAGACCTTGCGCCATGTGGCGTAGTTGGCGGCGTCGAAATTGGGGTCGCTGACCACCATGGAAAGCTGGGTCGGCACGGCGAAAAGGGCGGTCATCCGGGTTTCGCGGGCCATGGCGGCGAAATCCTCGACCGTCCATTTGCTGAGGAAGGTGGTGGTGGCGCCCGCGAGGATGGCGGGCTGGAACATGATGTTCAGCGCCGCCACGTGAAAGAGGGGCGTGACGATGCCGACCACGTCGCGCTCGTCTATGGCTTCCTCGACCATCACGGTATGGGCGGTGATGTTGCGGTTGCGGTGACTGCAGAGCACGCCCTTGGGCCGGCCGGTGGTGCCGCCGGTATAGGTCATGCAGAACGGGTCGTCCTCGGCGATCTCGATCTGCGGATAGCCTTCGCCGCCCTCGGCGATGAAGCTCTCGAAGGTCTCGTCGCCGCCATCGCCGATGCAGACCAGTTTCGTCAGCTTCGGCAGCCTGTCCTTCACCGCCTCGATCTTCTCGGCAAAGACATCTTCGTAAACGAGACATTCCACATCGGCCTTGTCGAGCACGTAGGCCAGTTCGTCGGGCGCATAGAGCACCGAAATGTTTACCATCACGCAACCGGACCGCGCGATGCCGAAGAAGGCGACGCCGTATTCGGGGCGGTTGCGGGAGATCATGCCGACCTTGGTGCCCTTCGCCAGCCCCTCGTCGATGAGCCGATTGGCCAGCTTATTGGCCGATTTGTCCAGTTCCGCATAGCTCATCGACTGCCCCTGCCAGAGAATGGCGGGCTTGTTCGGAAACCGCTCGGCGGAGCGGCGGAGCATATCACCTGTCAGCATTGTCACCTCTCATTTGTCGGCCGGTGCCGATGGTCTCGACATGTGCCGAAGGAGGCGTTAAACGCAATGGGAAATTGCAGAAATCTATTCCGCAGTGCGGAATATAACAGCGGGAGCATTTCGGCATGGCACAGGGCGATCGGCAGTTCGTGGATGCATTGGCACGGGGGCTGGCGATACTCGAATGCCTGTCGCGGTCGCACCAGCCGATCGGCAATCGCGCCATATCGGATGCGGTGGGGCTGGCGCCCTCGACGGTGAGCCGGCTGACGCATACGCTGTGCGCCCTGGGCTATATCCGGCCCACCGGCACGGGCCGGGCCTATGAGCTGACGCCCAAGAGCCTGACGCTGGGCTATCCGGTGCTGGCCGGGCTGAGCCTGCGCGACAGGGCGCGGCCGCATCTGGAGGCGCTGAGCCGCAAGACGGGCGAGACCGCGGCGCTGGCCATTCGCGACGGGCTGTATTGCACCTTCGTCGCCGTGGTGCCGGGGACGAACATGGTGTCTGTGCGGCTGGCGACCGGCGGGCGGCTGAGGATGCAGGTCTCGGCCGCGGGGATCGCGCTGGTGGCCGCCCTGCCCCTGCAGGAGCGCCGGGCGCTGGCCGGGCGGCTGCGGGCCGACATGACGCGGCGGGGCGAGTCGACGGAGGATTTCGACCGGGCGCTCGAGGCCTGCCTCGCGGACGGGTTCGCCACGGTGCGCAATTCGTGGAAGGCGGGGATCGGCGGCGTCGGCGTGCCGATCAGCTTTCAGGGCGAGACCGCCGCGCTGACCGTCCCGGTGGCCACGGGCAGCGTCAGCGAGGCGCAGATGCGCGGGGAGATCGCCGAGGCGATGCTGCACGAGGCCAACGCCTTCTGAGCGCGGGGCCGTCATGGCCCGGCTCACAAGAGCGGGCGCGCCAGCCCGCCATCCACGGTCAGGTTCTGGCCGGTGATGTAGCCCGCGTGGACCGAGCAGAGGAAGGCGCAGGCGGGCCCGAAATCGGCCCCCTGCCCCAGCCTGCGCATCGGCACGCTTTCGGCCATGGCGCCCTTGGCCTCGTCTGGCGTGATGCCCTTGGCCTTGGACTGGGCGTTGTAGACGCGTTCCAGCGCGCCGGTATCCATCAGGCCGGGCAGCAGGTTGTTGACGGTGATGCCGTCCGGCGCGATTTCATGCGAGAGGCTGCGCATGGCGCCGGTGAGCCCCGCCCGCACGCCGGTGGCGACGCCCATGTTGGGATAGGGGTCGCGAACGGTGAAAGAGGTGACGTTGACGATGCGGCCATAGTTTTCGGCGCGCATGTCGGGCAGGCACTGGCGGGCGAAGTCGATGGCGGGCAGCATGTTGGTTTTGAGCGCATCGAGCCAGATGTCTTCCTCGTGGCTTTCGACCGGGCCGGGGGGCGGGCCGCCGGCATTGGTGACGAGGATGGTGACGGGGCCCAGCGCCTCGCGCGCTTTCTCGACGATAGCGCGGCGGTTGGCGGCGCCGGAGATGTCGCCCGGCACGGCGATGGCGCCGTTGCCGATTTCCTTGGCCGCCGCCTCGGCCTTGGCCGCGTCGCGGCCGTTGATGGCGACGCGCACGCCGGCCTCGGCCAGGGACTTGGCGCAGGCGAGGCCCAATCCTTGCGAGCCGCCGAGAACGAGGGCCGCGCGGCCCGAGATACCAAGGTCCATTGTCACCTCCGCGAGTTTGGCGCCGTCACAGGAGCGACGGCAGGAACAGGATGATTTCCGGCACCAGCGCGAGAATGGCGATGACGGCGATGAAGATCGCGATGAAGGGCAGCACCGATTTGTAGACCGCCTGAATCGGGATGCCATCCGCCGCGCCCTGAAGCGAGAAGAGCGTATAGCCGAAGGGCGGGGTGATGCCCCCGATCGACATGTTGATCAGGAAGATCGTCCAGAACCAGATCGGGTCGAAGCCCAGCGCGCCGATGATGGGCTGGTAGATCGGCACCAGCATGATCATCAGCGCGATCTGGTCGATGAACATGCACAGGATGAAGGGCAGGATCTGGAGCATGATGAACATCAGCACCAGCGGCAGGGTCAGGGCCGAGACCAGCTTGACCAGCTCGAACGTGGCGCCGGTGAAGTTGAGAAGCTGGCTGAACGAGACCGAGCAGACCATGATGATCATGATCATCGCGGTGATCATGGCGGTGGAGCGCAGCGCCTCGATCAGCGAGGAGAGGCGCAGGTTGCCGAAGATGGCGCAGATGATGGCGGCGGCGACACAGCCGCTGGCGGCGGCCTCGGTCGGCGTGGCGATGCCGCCGAGGATGAGGCCGAGAATGGTGACGATGATCAGCAGGAAGGGCGCGGCGCGCAGCGCGGTGCGGCCGCGGTCGGACCACGGGCGCTCGGCGCTTTCGGACAGCGGGGCGACGTCGGGGTTCAGGAAACCGCGCACCATGGTGTAGAGCAGGAAGGCCGTGGCCAGCAGGATGCCGGGCAGGATGCCCGCGACGAGAAGCGCCGAGATCGAGACCTTGGAGAGGATGCCGAGGACGACCGCCATGACCGAGGGCGGGATGATCGGCGCGAGGCTGGCGCCCGCGAGGATGGTGCCCATGGACAGGCTGCGGTCATAGTCGCGCTTCTGCATCTCCGGCAGGAGCGAGGAGCCCATCATCGCCGCCACTGCCATGGCCGAGCCCGAGAGCGCGCCGAAGACCGTGGAGAGCACGATGCTGACGGCATAGAGCCGGGCGCGGAAATTGCCGACCAGCGCGTCGACCGCATCGAAAATGATCTTGACCGAGCCGGAGCGGAACAGAAGCTCCCCCAGCAGGACGAACAAGGGGATGGCCGCGAGCGATATGCTGGTCGAGGTGCTGAACATCGAGTTCACCACCAGCAGCACGCCCTTGATGTCGCCCGTCAGGATATAAAGCCCGCCCACGTTGATCAGCAGGAAGGACAGGAAGATCGGCAGCCCCATGAGGAAGAGCGCCAGCAGCAGGAAGAACACGCTGCCAAGGATTACGTACCACTCCACTCGTGCGCTCCCTCGTTGTTCTCGGGCTCTTGCCCGAATGTTGCCGCGAAATGGCGGATGAAATAGAGGGCCGAGTTGGCCAGCCCGTAGACCAGCGGCACGAAGACGACCCATTTCGGAATGGGCGTGACCGAGACGATCATGACGCCCGAGGAGATCTGTCGTGCCGTTTCGACACCGCCCACCCATGCGACGAGCGCGCAGACCGCGAAGCCGATGACATAGTTGACGCGCATCATGCCGATGGACAGGCGCCGCGGCACGGCGTTGACGATGAAATCCATCGAAGCATGGCCCGATTTCCACGTCAGGTAAGGCACCGCGAGGAAGGTGATCAGGCCGAAGGCCACCGCCGCCGTGTCGGGCGACCAGTCCGACGGCGAGGCCAGAACGTAACGGCCGAAGACTTCTCCGGCCGTTACGAGGGTAAGGTAGAGGACCCCGAATGACGCCGCCCAGAACGTGGCGCTGGTGATCGCGTCATGCACGCGGCAAAGGCGTTTCATCCGGTCTTGCTCCTCCCAATACGGGCCGCGCTTATTCGGCGGTCAGGCCCTTTTCGACCGCGAGGTCGTGGAACGCCGCGCCGTCTTCGCCGGCCTTCTCCTCGACCTGTTTCCAGATGCCGGCCGCGAAGATGGCGTTCACGTTCTCGGCGGTCTCATCCCCGAACTGGGTGATTTCGAGACCGGCCTCCTGCATGGCCTTGTCTTCCTTGGCCCACAGGTCCTCGAAGTGCAGGCGGCCTTCGACCTCCAGCTCCTTGGCGGTGTCGATCACCATGGTCTGCTGATCTTTGCTCAGCCCGTTCCACGTGTCGAGGTTCATGAAGAGCGACAGGTTGGTGACGCCGAAGGTGGGGCGGGTCATGTAGTCGGCGACCTCGTACCACTTGTAATCCATCGCGCCGAAGACGGGCCAAGCCGCGCCGTCGACCACGCCGCGTTCGAGCGAGGAGTAGATTTCCGAGGCGGGCAGCGTGACGACCGAGCCGCCCAGTTCGGTGACGAGGTCATGGTAGGTGCCCGAGGCGCGGATCTTGCGGCCTTCGAGCGCGCCGTCCTCGCCGATGGGGTCGCGCAGCATGATGTGATAGCCCGAGGCGGCGGAGAAGACGCCGATGAGCTTGAGGTTGCGCTTGTTGTAGTGGCTGTCGATCACGTCGAAGATGCCGCTTTCGCGGCGCGCCTCGGGGTCGTCATCGACCGCGTCCATGCCGAAGGCCATGGCAGTTTCGCCCAGATGATAGGCGCCGTGGGTGAAGAGCATGTCGAAGAGGCCCGCCGAGACCGGCTGAAGCTGCTCAAAAGGCGAGACGGTTTCGGGGCCGCGCAGCTCGACCGTGAGGTCGCCGCCGGAGTTCTCGGCCAGTTTCTCGGCGAAGCCCTGAGCGAAGACGGGGACGGCGTTGTAGCTTTCGTCCCAGCTCGACAGCATGGTCAGGGTTTCGGCGCGGGCCGGGATTGCCGCCGCGGCCAGAATGGCGGCGGCGCAGAAAGTCTGTTTGAAATAGGTCATTTGCAGGTTCCTCCCTAGGTTCGGCGGCGGCGGGGCCGAGGGGCTTTTGCCGCGGTGCCGGATCGGCTTCAAAACAAGCCGCGAATGGGGGGACTGTAAAGCGAAATACCCGAACATCACTTCCGCAGTGCGGAATTCTTTTCTGAACTGCGGTTGATACATGGGATGCGGCAGCGGGGCTTTGGCGGCTCCCGCATAACGGTTTTCCAACGTCGGTATAACGTCGGTATTCTGTCGGTATCGCGTCGGTGCGAGCGCGGTGCGGCGCCCTGCCACGCTGGCCTAGTAATGCACCGTCACCACCACGGAATCGGTATAGACCCCGATCGCCGTCTGCTGCCCGGCATGGATGCGCCCGTAGACCATGTAGCGCTGGCCATAGCCGTTGCCCGCCCCCTGCGCCCGCTGCGACGGCGCCTCGCCCCATGCCATGCTGCGGCCGGGATCGCGGTAGAGCCCGTAGACCAGCGAATGCGTCAGGCTGCGCATTCGCCGCGCCGTGGGGTCGGTCACGCCGGGGGTTTCGCCCATGCCCAGCGAGACCGTGTAGCTGGTGCCGGCGGTGCAGCGGATGTCGATGGCGGCCTCGGCATCGGCGGGGCGCGCGGCCAGCCCGCTGACCTGTCCGAAATTCATCGAGCCCACGTCAAGCTCGCAACTGGCGACGGTTTCGGCGGAAACTCGGAAATCGGGCACGCTGTGGCTCTGGCCGAAGAGATCGCAACTCAGCAGGCCGTAGCTCATCTCGATATGGGAGGTGCCGGAAAAGACGGATTGGTAGAGGCCGGTGTCGAACTCGGTGCCGGTGCTGAGGATCTCGGCATAGATCGGGAGGGTGAGGCGCCCGCGGCCCAGCACGACCGGCACCTCGACGAAGACCTCGTTCAGCGTGCCGAACAACGCGCCGTAGCCGCCCGCCGACAGGTTATAGGCCAGCGCGTCGCCGCTGCCGTTGCGCAGGTAGCGGGGCGCGTTGCCCGGCCCTGCCCCGGCCGAGCCCGGACCGAAGCGGATGCAGACGCCCACGACCGAGACGAGCGCGTTGGAGCAGTCGATGGTCAGCGTGCCGGAGGTGCGGTTGACCGCGCCCACCCGCAGGCTGACCGAGCCGAAGGCGATGTCGCTCATCTGTGCCTCGCAGGTGGCGGCCTGCGCCCGGTCGGCGGGCAGGGCCAGCGCGAAGAGCGCGGCGAGGAGGAGGAGCAGCGCGCGCATCACCGGCAGGTCACCGGGCCGATCATGTCCTGCACGGCGTCGCTGGGCGTGTAGCTGAAGCGCGCGACGCAGAGCCGTCCGCCGATCCGGGCCCGAAGCGTGTTGGTGGGTTTCGCGTTCTCGATCCATGTTTCCCCGTCATAGCCCACGTAAAATTCCCCTCGCCCGCCATTGGTGCGGACGATTGTGCCGGGCGGCAGCGGCCGGCCTTGCGCATCCTGCAGCAGGACCAGCACGCCGCCCGTGTCGGCGCCGCCGAAATCCACATGCTGGCCGGCGCCGCGCGAGGGCACGAGTTCCACCGCCGTGACGCCCAGCGTGGCATCGGCCGGCAGGTCGTTCACGTCGACCGACACCCGGTTGCGGCGGTAGGAATTGAGCCCGTTAACCAGCACCCGGCCCTTGGCGTTGGTCTTGGCCACCGGCCGGTTGTCGAGGTAGACCGGCACGTTGCCGACGCCGAGATCGACCACGGCGAAGCTGTCGCGCACCTGATTGCCCAGCGCGAACTTGCCGCCGGTGAAGGCCGCCGCGCCGTCGATCTGGGCGCGGAGATAGGTGTTGTCGGCATCCTGCTGCACCTCGCCCGAGAGCACGCCGTAGCGGCTGCGCAGGTCGCCCTTGAGGCGGATCGGCGTGCTGTCGTCGCGCTGCGCCATCTGGACGCGGTAGCCGGTATCGCCGATCTCCTCGCCCATGGACTTGGTGTAGGAGACGTCGGCCGTGTTCTCGCCCCGCATGTCGGTATAGTAGGACGAGCGCGCATGGGCCCGCTTGCCCAGCTTGATCGACAGCCCGAAGGAAATGCGCGTGTCGCCGGTTTCGAAATTGTAGGCGCCGTTGACGCTGATGGCGTTGCGACGCTTGCCGATGGTCGTGCCGTAGGAGACCGAGGCAAGGCTGTCGCGCGAGGTGGGGCGTTCGGCGCGGACATAGGCGAGGCCGAGGCGGCGATTGTCGCGGCCCGCCGGCACCGACAGGCTGACCACGTCCTGCGCCAGCGGCACCTCGAGCAGCGAGCCGTTGGCGTTGCCGAGATAGTTGATCCCCGAGACATAGGCGAGATCGGCGAAGCTCTTGGTGGTGCGGGTGCTGGTGGCGTTGATCTCGACGCCGCCGATGCGGGTGCTGGCGCCGATCTCGGCGAAATAGCCGAGGCTGTCCTGATACTGGCTGGCCGCGACCGAGGCGTGAAGCTCGCCCAGCGCGAAGGGCACGGCGGAAAAACCCACGCCGGCGACGTGCAGGTCGGGCATGGAGGCGTATTGGGCGTTGAGGGTCAGTTTCTCGGTGACGCCGTAGCGCAGGCTGGCGGTGACGATCTCTTCCTTGCCGTAATCGCTGCTTTCGAGGCCGAACCCCTCGCGGGCGAAGCCTACGCCGATGCTGTAATCGGCCATGCCCTTCTTGAGCAGGCGGGACGAGCTGAAGAAGCTGACGGTGCGGCGGGTGACCCGGCCGTCGGTGCCGTTGACGATGATCTCGGCATCGCCGCCGCCCTGCACGGGGACATCTTCCAGACGGAAGGGGCCGCTGTCGACCTGGGTCGAGAAGACGCGGTTGTTCTCGATGAAGACATCGACCGAGGAAGGCACCGCCGCCGCGCCCTGATAGGAGAAGCGCTGATCGGTGATCAGGTCGGAGCGCAGGTCGAAATTGCGGCGCAGCTCGACCCCGCCCATGCGGATCGGGCGCATCCATGTGGGGCCGGAGGTGGCGAAATCGCCTATTGTGAGGGTGAGCGCCTTGTCGGGGTAATCCTTGATGAAGGCGGTATCGAGGCGCAGCGCCTTCATCGGGCCGCCGGTGGCGAGCGGGCCGTTGATCAACCCGGTGGAGCCGAACCGGCCCATGGGCGCGAAGGCCCAGCCGTTGAGGCTGGCCGAGAAGGCGCCGATGCCGTCGGAAAAGCCGCCGGTATAGGTCTGTTCGGCCACGATCGAATAGTTCAGCGCCGCGCCATAGGCATCGTCGGCGGGCTCGAAGGCCGGGGCGTAGCCGGCGGAGATGACATCGGGCAGCAGCACCGCGTGCGGCGCCTCGATCAGGAGCGCCTGTTCGGCGATGTCGTAGCGATAGGAGAGCCCGGCGATATCGTCGAGGGCGACGGTCTTGCCGATCCCGGCAGGGGGCTTGATGCCGATCTCGCCCAGTTCCTTGCGCGTGGCGGTCATGTTGTTGCCGTCCATGTCGGCGGAGAATTCGGCGATCAGGCCGGTCTCCTCGCCATTGATGGTGACGGCAAGGAAGAGCGGCACGGCATCGTCGAACCCGGCCACCTCGGCGGTGGCGGTGAGGTCTGCGGTGGACATGGTTTCGGATCTTGCCTGTGCAGTGGGGTCAGCCACCACCAGCAACGCAACCCAGGCCAGCCCCGCCCATGTGGTGCGATAATGCGACATGAGGACCGGCCGGCGGGGGCGAACCCCGCCGGCCTGCTGTTGTCACGAGTTGAAGCACAGCGGCACGGAATGCCGCACCTGCAGCTTGACCGCCTGCCCCGCCTGTTCGCGGCCGGGCAGCCGGTCGACCAGCACGCGGTAGCATTCCTGCCCGCGCACCGCGCGCTTCTTGGTGCGCAGGACCCGCACGGTCAGTTCCTGCCGCGGGCGCAGCTTGGCTATCGGCGGGCTGACCACCACGTCGCGGGTGGGTTTGACCTGCCGCGGGTCCTGCCCCGGTTTCCAGGCCACCACGCGAAGCTGTACGACCGAGGCCTCGCGCCCGCCGGCCTTGACCGTCAGGGTGGTCTGGTTGGCCTTGGTCGGCACGGTGATGCGGGTGGGCGACACGGCCACGCTGTCGGCGGCGGTGACGGTGGGAACGAGGGTGAAGGTGGTGGCGGTGGCGGCGGCCAGGCACAGGCCTTGCGCGCCCTTGATCAGGGTAAGGAGTTTCATTGTCACTGTCTCTTTTATTGTTTTTTGCTGCTCGAAATGGATCAGTAGCTCAGCGTCACGAGGAGCGTGTCGGAATACGCGCCGGCGTTGTAGCTGCCCGAGGGAATCTGGCCGTAGACGAGGATCGGCCGGGGCACGGCCGCGGTGACCGGGCCGGTATAGACCGCGCCGTTGACGGCGACGCTCTCGGAATGGCCGGAATCCTTGTAGACGTTGTAGGGCAGGAAATCGCCGCCCGAGGAGGTCATGCGGCGCACGCCGCTGCTGACGTTGTTGCCGCCGTCGAGGGTGACGGTGATGGCCCCGCGCGAGGCGGTGCAGGTCACGGTCACGAGGCCCGGCGTCACCTGGCTGGAGGCTTCCTGAGTGTTGATGGTGGCAAAACCCAGAGGGGTCGCCGCCGCAAGGATGCAGGTGTCGGCCACCACGGCGGCGACGCCGAGATTGGCGGTGGCTTCGTCTGCGGCAAGGGCCGGGGTGGTGAAGGCTGCTGCGCAGATCGCGCCGGCAATCAAATGTCTGGTATTCATGAGCATCGCTCGTCTCCGTTATCACTCGTACAATTCATGAAACCAAGCATGGCAATGGGCTAACTTGGGGATATGGCTGCATTTTTCGGATCAATCCGGCCGTAATATGGCAATTTGAGGAAAATTTCCGACATGCGGAACGCGACGCCCCCCGGCACAACTGCACAGGCGGGGTACGGCCCGGAGCCACCGTTCAGCATGCCGGGTGGGGGCCAACGACGGATCGCGCGTGGCCCCTGCCAGCAGGGCGACGGCGAAGTCACGGCAGGCGGGAACATGTTCTCGTCAGTGGCGGTTGACTTCACCTAATCCGGAGGAGAGCAATATGTTTCATCATTCCGGCAAGCTGCAATACGAAGTCAGGGTGGACACTCCCGATCCGCAATTCGCCAAGTTCCTTCAGCAGGCGATCGGCGGCGTCGAGGGCGAGATACGGGTCGCCATGCAATACTTCTTTCAGGCCATGGGCGCGCGCGGTGACGACAAGTATCGCGACATGCTCATGATGACGGCCACGGAAGAGCTGTCTCATATCGAGTTTCTCGGCCACGCCGTCGCCCTGAACCTCGAAGGTGCGCCCCTCACCGCGCAGGAGGAGGCCGCGAAGGACCCGGTGGTCAACGCGATCATGGGCGGCGCAAATCCGCGGCACATCCTGTCCTCGGGGCTGTCGGCGATGCCGGTGAATTCCAACGGCGTGCCCTTCGACATGAGCCACGTTTACGCCACGGGCAATATTGCCGCCGACATGATGGCCAATGTCACGGCCGAAAGTGGCGGGCGGGTTCTGGCGTCGCGGCTCTACAACATGACCGACGACACCGGTATGAAGGACATGCTGTCCTTCCTGATCGCGCGCGACACGATGCACCAGCAGCAATGGCTGGCGGTGGTCGAGGAACTCGGCGGGTGGGAAACCGCGCTGCCCATTCCGAACAGCACGCCCGAGGAACACGAGGCGACGGAACACTCCTACTACTTCCTGAACACCTCGCTCGACGAACCGACACCCGAGGGCCGCTGGACGTCGGGCCCGTCGTTCGACGGTCGCGGCGAGTTCTCCAAGCGGGACAAGCCCGATCCGTTGGGTCAGAAACCCAGCCTCGGCAAGGCCCGTCCACATTCTGGCACCCAGTCAGAACAGCAATAAACCTGAAAAGGAGGATCAAGATGCCGACCACGGTTGGAACCGAAAGCACCACCGCCGATCTCGTAAAGAACCTGCTGGTATTGGAACATGATGCCATGGCCGCCTATGAGACGACCATCGAGCGGCTCGACAGCGCCGAGTATCGCCAGCAGGTGGAAACCTTCCGCCGCGATCACGAAGCCCACGTGCAGGAACTCGGCCGCATTGCCGACAGCCTCGGGATCGAGAAACCCACCGAGGGCGACATGAAGCAATGGCTGACCACCGGCAAGGTGGCCCTGGCCGACCTGGCCGGCGACGGCGCCATCCTCAAGGCCATGAAGACCAACGAGGACGACACGGTCGCCGCCTACGAGCAGGCCCTCGGCAACTCGGCCACCGACGCGCAACTGCGCCCGGTTATCGAGAAGGGACTGGCCGATGAAAGACGTCACCGCCAGTGGATGGAAACGGCACAGGGCTGAACCGCCAACCTCAGGGGGCCGGCGCGAGGTCTGTGCCGGCCCCCTGCCCCTCCGAAACCCGGAGATGAAGTCGACTGGCATCTACTTCCATTTGCTGGCCGCTGGCCAACCTCTCTTCAATGCACCGCACGACCGTCGCCTCGAACAGGGGGCGCAGCGGTTCGCTGTCACCTGATTTCGGAAGCGCCCGACGAGTTGGGGGCCACCCGCGGGAAAGAGCAGCACCTGCGGCTGCCCTTTGCGAGTTCGCATCAGACCAGAAGGAGGATCGCGGCATAGCCGCCCAACCCGACCGCAAATGGCAAGAAGCGGCTCTTTCGCTCCTCGGGCAGTTCCTCCTTGAGGACGTTGAGCACGACGCCGCCTGCCAGAAAGGCGAACAGAAAACCGATGACCATTTCGGAAAGGCCCGTCAACGATCCAAGCGCCCAGCCGGCCATGACGGCGGCGGCGAGGCACCAGCGACCAAGCCGGTCGTAACGCGCCTTTTGATCCTCCCGCAGTCCGAAATCGTTTGTCACGAAGTGCAGGCTCATGGCCACGAAGTAGATAGCGAGAGACCACAGCCCCGACTCTTCCCGGTGCAACAACAGGTAGCCGACAAGCAGGTTGTAGAGGCTGAATGAACCGATATGCAGCCAGAACACGTTTGTTTCCACTGCGTCTCTGCCGATCTTGCTGCGCGAGCGGCTACGAGAGACCTTGGCGGCGCGTTCCAACCCGTAGAAGACCCCGAGACCTGCCATTGCGACAAGGTATACTGACATCTCGGCGGTCCGTTCATTGAGGCCGAGGCCGTCCGCGAACGTCTCCTGGTGGCCGCTCAATTCCGGCAGAATGTGAAGGAAGACATAAGCCACAGCGACACCGCCCGCGGCCGAAAGCCATCGGCTGCGAGGCACCACATCGAGAAAGCGCAACTTCCCGATGAACAGGTGAATCGCAGCGAAGCTTCCGGCGAAGATGGCGGTAAGGAAGATCATTCATGAACAACCGCCGTGTTGCTGCAAACGTTCCCGAGCCGGAGAGGCGACAGGGGGACGATCGTGTCTGAGCCGGGCCATAGCCAGTCGCTCAACGGCCGCTATGTCTGCACACCGCGCCAGCACGGCTTGCGGGCACGGCAATCGATAAGGCGGAGTGCTCCGCGCGAAGTCCGTCAACAATCGGCAGCTTGGCTACTTCCCTTTGGCTTGAGCTGCATGTGACAGGGTGACGAGGCCGACTCCTCCGATGAGGTTGCCGACCAAGGCTATGGCAGCCACGCGGGCGACATCTCCGCCGGTGATGGCGGCGCCAT